>JGI24739J22299_10000809_pt1 | contig 11452 bp, 10 predicted proteins | sample KBSCornC5_FD_22299 | JGI IMG/M metagenome (IMG submission 22299)
CGTTCAGGTCGGCCAGGCCGCGCTGCTCGGACAGATGACGACGGGCTTTCCGGTGAGCCCGTTGACGCCCGCGACGTTTCTGGTCGTCGGCTTGTGCGGCATCGATCTCGCCGACCATCAGCGATTCACGTTCCCCTTGTTGTTCGGCGCGAGCATCGTGATGACGATTGCGTGCGTTGCGCTGGGGATATTCTCATTGTGAGCTTGACGCAAACAGGTGTGAGCAGCATGACAGTCACTCAGCATGAACGCGTTGTCCGGATCGGCGCGGGCGCCGGTTATTCGGGCGATCGCATCGAGCCCGCAGTCGAACTCGCGGAGCATGGCGCGCTCGATTACCTCGTGTTCGAATGTCTCGCCGAACGGACCATCGCTATCGCGCAACAGGCGCGCAGCAAAGATCCCGAACTCGGCTACGACCCATTGCTCGAAACGCGCATGCACGCGGTGTTGCCCGCGGCGTCGCGCAATGGCGTGCGCATCGTCTCGAACATGGGCGCGGCCAATCCGCTCGCGGCGGCGCGCAAGACGGCCGAAATCGCGCGCTCGCTCGGCCTCGGCGGCATCCGTATTGCAGCGATCACGGGCGACGATGTGCTCGACGCCGTGCGCAGCGGCGACTACCGCTTCGAGGAATCCGGCGAGCGCGTCGCGGACTACGACACGCGGCTTGTCTCGGCGAACGCCTATCTCGGCGCCGGCGCGATCGTCGACGCGCTGGCGGCGGGCGCGCAGATCGTTCTGACCGGACGCGTGGCCGATCCATCGCTATTCGTCGCGCCGCTGATCCACGAATTCGGCTGGCGCATGGACGACTGGCCGACGCTCGGGCAGGCGACGGTGATCGGCCATCTGCTCGAATGCGCGGGCCAGATCACCGGCGGCTACTTCGCTGACCCAGGCTTCAAGGACGTGCCCGCGCTCGCGAGACTCGGCTTTCCCATCGCCGAAGTCGGGCCGGACGGCGCGGTGGTCATCACGAAGCTCGCGCAAGCGGGCGGACGCGTGACCGAGGCGACTTGCAAGGAGCAGTTGCTATACGAGATTCACGACCCGCGGCGCTATTTGCAACCGGACGTGGTCGCGGACTTCTCGGCCGTGCATATCGAGCAGGAAGGCCCAGACCGTGTGCGCGTGAGCGGCGGCAACGGCGCGCCGCGCACCGATACGTTGAAAGTGTCGGTGGCTTATTTCGACGGTTTCATCGGCGAGGGGCAGATTTCGTATGCGGGTCCGGGTGCGCTCGCGCGTGCTCGCCTCGCGCTCGACATCGTGCGCGAGCGGCTTGCGTTGACCGGCGTGCAGACGCATGAATTGCGCTTCGATCTGATCGGCGTGAATGCGTTGCACGGTGAAACGCTCGCGGCTGGTTCCGGCGAGCCGTACGAAGTGCGGGCGCGCGTGACCGGACGCACTGCATCGCTCGCGCAGGCCGTGCGGATCGGCAATGAAGTCGAGACGCTGTACACGAATGGTCCGGCCGGCGGCGGCGGCGTGACGAAGTCGGCGCGTGAAGTGGTTGCCGTTCAGTCGGTGCTGTTGCCGCGCGAGCAGGTGAAGCCGGCGTTCACGATGGTGGAGGCGTGAGATGAAACTACGTGAGCTTGCTCATTCCCGAACCGGCGATAAGGGCAACACGCTGAACATTTCGGTCATCTGTTACGACGCACGGCACTACGAGCATTTGCGCGCCGTGCTGACGCCGGAGCGCGTGAAAGCTCATCTCGGCGACGTCGTGCGTGGCAATGTGATGCGCTATGAACTGCCCGCCATTGCCGCATTCAATTTTGTGCTCGGCGATGCGCTCGGCGGCGGCGTGACGCGTTCGCTGGCGCTCGACGCGCACGGCAAATCGCTGAGTTCCGCGTTGATGGGGCTGGAGGTGGAGGCGCCGGTTGGGGGGTGAAATCACGGCAAGTTTGTGCAGCAGCTTGCTGCACAAACTTAACTTGCCGTAAGTCGAAACGGTCGGCCCTCGCCGCGTCACCGCCCCCTACTCTCTGCCTCACTCGACTCATGCGCGCGGCGCAGCCGTTCGCGGCTGTTGCTCAGATGCATGCGCATGGCGGCGCGCGCGTCGTCGGGGTCCTGACGTTCGATCGCGCGATAAATCAGTTGATGCTCGTTGAGCACGTTGCGCAGCGTTTCGATCTGATCGAGCTTCGCGATCTCCGCCGAGCCAAGGCGCGTGCGCGGACTGACTCCGCTTCCTAACTGGCTCAACACGTCGAAAAAATAACGATTGCCGCTTGCGCGCGCAATCTGCAAATGAAACTCGACGTCATGCGCGAGCGTATCGGTACTGCCGCGCTCGAGTTCCGACTCGAAGCGCAGAAGCGCCGCGCGCATCTGCTTCAGGCTCTGCTCCGTGCGCCGCGCTGCGGCGAGCGCGGCCGACGCCGCTTCCACATCGATACGGAATTCGATGATCGCCATCACGTCGAGCATGCTCGACAGATCGGCGGCGGGCAGTTCCATGGTTTTCTCGGCGGCGGGCGCGAGCACAAACGTGCCGATGCCGTGGCGCGTTTCGACCACCCGTGCCGCCTGCAGGCGCGAGATCGCTTCGCGGACGACGGAGCGGCTCACCGACAACTGCTTCATCATCGCGACTTCTGTGGGTATGCGGTCGCCGGGTCTCAGGACGCCGCGACGGATTTCATCGGAAAGGGTGGCCACCACTTTCTCAGTCAGGCTGCTCATTTCTGTGTTGTGGCTGGTTGATCATCGGCTGAAAACGCGCGCCTCGCGTGCGCGCGCGACGTCTGGTGACGTCTGGACATTAGCCATCATAGCGTCTGTCGCGAAAATCCATGACGCGTTGGATGAAGCGCGGGAAAATCCATGACGCGTTGNATGAAGCNCGGGAATTAACCGGGCCAATTCTTGACGGTTGATACGCGACGAGACATCAGACGTCTTATTTTGCCGAGGAGCCATCATTTCCGCTGGGACCAAACCCTAGCCGACGCTGCAGCCAAGCGCACTCACGGCGAAACGCAGGGTAAACACCACATTGGAAACCCACGCCGAACGGCTGTAGACTGTCATCAGACAACATATCTCGCGCGGCCTGACTGGGCCTCAGCAGACCCGTCAAACCGCACGCGACGTCAGACCACGGCCGCCCGACGGCCGACACCGGAGACTCCCTTGAACTCTGCTCTCACCACGGCACTCGATCCTCTCGCGTCCGCCGTCTCGAAGGTCAAGCGGCACGTGTTGCCGCTTTTCCTGATCATGTTCATCGCGAACTATATCGACCGCGTGAACATCGGCTTCGTCAACGCTCACATGAAGACCGACCTCGGCATCGGCGCGGCGGCATACGGCCTCGGCAGCGGCCTTTTCTTCATCGGCTATGCGCTGTTCGAAGTGCCGTCAAACGTGTTGATGCAGAAGTACGGCGCGCGCGCGTGGCTCACTCGCATCATGGGCACGTGGGGCGTCGTCGCGGCGTGCATGGCCTTCGTCTCCAACGAAACCTCGTTCTATGTCTTGCGCTTCCTGCTCGGCGTGGCCGAGGCAGGTTTCTTCCCCGGCGTGGTGTTCTATTTCACGCAGTGGCTGCCGCAGAAAGAGCGCGGCAAGGCCGTGGCGATTTTCCTGTCCGGCTCGGCGATCGCGTCGGTGGTGTCCGGTCCGATCACCGGCAGCCTTCTGTCGATTCGCGGACTCGGCCTGCACGGCTGGCAGTGGATGTTCCTGATCGAAGGCGGCTTCTCNATCGCGCTGTGCGCGGTGAGCTGGATCTTCCTGAAGTCGCGCATTCGCGACGCGTCGTGGCTCACGGCCGACGAGCAACGCGTGCTCGAAGGCGCGATCGCCGCTGAACAGGCCGAGCGCGTCGCGCACGGCGGCGCGCATCTGCCGGCCGTCAAGCTGTTGAAGGACCCGCAGATCGTTCTGTTCTGCCTGCTGTACTTCGCGATCCAGTTGACGATTTACGCGGCCACGTTCTGGCTGCCGACCATCATCCGCAAGATCGGCGGTCTGTCCGATTTCGAAGTCGGCATGCTCAACGCGATTCCCTGGCTCATCGCGATGGTCGCGATGTACTGCTTCGCGTTGCTCTCGGCGAAGTGGCGTTTCCAGCAGGCNTGGCTGGCCGTCGCGCTCGTGATCGCTGCGTGCGGCCTGTTCGCGTCGACGTCGGGCAATCCGGTTCTGTCGTTCGTCGCAATCTGCTTTTCGGCGATCGGCTTCAAGGCGGCCGCCTCGCTGTTCTGGCCCATTCCGCAAGGCTATCTGGATGCACGCGTCGCCGCCGCGGTGATCGCGTTGATCAATTCCATCGGCAATCTGGGCGGCTTCTTCGCGCCCGCCACCTTCGGCTATTTGCAGCAGCACACCGGTTCGATTACCGGCGGTCTTTATGGCCTCGGCGTGGCGTCGCTGATCGCAGCCGCGGCGGCCTTCCTCGCGCGCAACCGGCGCGGCGACGGCAACGCCCTGCGCGATCCGCTGCAAGGCAACGCACACTGACCGCTCGTCACCGTCAGGCCCATTCACTTACCAGGTCCAGTTGATATGTCCACGAAACCTTCGAATTCAAACGATACGCCCACCGTCACCGAACTTCGCGTCGTGCCCGTTGCGGGCCGCGACAGCATGCTGATGAATCTGAGCGGCGCGCACGGTCCGTTCTTCACGCGCAACGTCGTGATTCTGCGCGACAGCGCCGGTCGTGTCGGCGTGGGTGAAGTGCCGGGCGGCGAGAATATCCGCAAGACGATCGACGATGCGCGTCCGTTCGTCGTCGGCCAGTCGATCGGTAATTTGCAAGCTATCCTGAACAAAGTGCGCACGCAGTTCGCCGACCGCGATGCCGGCGGCCGCGGCTTGCAGACGTTCGATCTGCGCACGACGATTCACGCGTGACCGCGCTCGAAGCAGCGTTGCTCGATCTGCTCGGTCAGCATCTCGGCGTGCCGGTCGCGGCGCTGCTCGGCGAAGGCCAGCAACGCGACGAAGTGGAAATGCTCGGCTATCTGTTCTATATCGGCGATCGCAAGAAGACGGACTTGCCGTACGCAAGCGGCGCCGACGGCCGCGACGACTGGGAGCGCCTGCGCACTGAAGAAGCGCTGACGCCGGAAGCGGTGGTGCGCCTCGCCGAAGCCGCGCAAGCGCGCTATGGCTTTAACGACTTTAAGTTGAAAGGCGGCGTGTTGTCGGGCGACGCCGAAATCGAAGCGGTGACCGCGCTCGCCGAACGCTTCCCGAACGCGCGCGTCACGTTGGACCCGAACGGCGCGTGGTCGCTCGCCGAAGCCGTGCGCCTGTGCCGCGACAAACACGACGTGCTCGCGTATGCAGAAGACCCATGCGGCGCGGAGAACGGCTATTCCGGCCGCGAAGTGATGGCCGAATTCCGCCGCGCGACGGGCTTGCCGACGGCGACCAACATGATCGCAACCGACTGGCGCCAGATGGGTCACGCGATCCAGTTGCAGTCCGTGGACATTCCGCTTGCCGATCCGCACTTCTGGACCATGCAAGGCTCGGTGCGCGTCGCGCAGATGTGCAACGACTGGGGCCTCACGTGGGGCTCGCATTCGAACAACCACTTCGACATCTCGCTTGCGATGTTCACGCAGGTCGCGGCCGCCGCGCCCGGCAAGATCACCGCGATCGACACGCACTGGATCTGGCAAGACGGCCAGCGTTTGACGCGCGAGCCGTTGCAGATTGTCGGCGGCAAGGTGAAGGTGCCGCAGAAGCCCGGCCTCGGCGTCGAAGTGGATATGGACGAACTCGAGAAAGCGCACGCGCTTTATCAGCAGCACGGCCTGGGCGCGCGCGATGACGGCGTTGCGATGCAGTACCTGATTCCTAATTGGACATTCGACAACAAGCGTCCGTGCCTCGTGCGCTGATGCGTGCCTGCGCGCCACGCGAACGAGCGGCGCGCTCATTCCACTATTGACGATCTTCACGCAACCCAATCATGACTTCACCGCAAGAACTCAAAGCGATCGTATCCGAAGGCCTGTTGTCTTTTCCCGTCACTGACTTCGACGCGCAAGGCGACTTCCGCGCCGACACGTACGCCGAGCGGCTCGAATGGCTCGCGCCGTATGGCGCGACCGCGCTGTTCGCGGCCGGTGGCACGGGCGAATTCTTTTCGCTCACCAAAACCGACTACACGAACGTGATCCGCACGGCTACCGAGACCTGCAAAGGCAAGGTGCCGATTCTCGCGGGCGCAGGCGGCCCGACGCGCGTGGCGATCGAATATGCGAAGGAAGCGGAACGCCTCGGCGCGAGCGGCGTGCTGCTGATGCCGCANTATCTGACCGAGGCTTCGCAGGAAGGCATTGCCGCGCACGTCGANCAGGTGTGCAACGCGGTGAAGAACATGGGCGTGATCGTGTACAACCGCGCGAATTCGAAGCTGAACGCGGACATGCTTGAACGGCTCGCGGATCGCTGCCCGAACCTGATCGGCTTCAAGGACGGCGTCGGCGAGATCGAAGCGATGGTGACGATTCGCCGTCGCCTTGGCGACCGTTTCTCGTATCTCGGCGGCCTGCCGACCGCGGAAGTTTATGCCGCTGCGTATAAGGCGCTCGGCGTGCCGGTGTATTCGTCGGCGGTGTTCAACTTCATTCCGAAGACCGCGATGCAGTTCTATCGCGCGATTGCCGCGGACGATCACGCGACCACGTCACGTCTGATCGACGAATTCTTCCTGCCGTATCTGGCGATTCGCAATCGTCGCGCGGGTTATGCGGTGAGTATCGTGAAGGCGGGCGCGAAACTCGTCGGGCGCGACGCCGGTCCTGTGCGCGCCCCGCTGACCGATCTCACCGAAGAAGAACTCGCGCAGCTCGACGCGCTGATCAGGAAGCTCGGCCCACAGTAACAAGGCCGACCACGTGTTCCGCTAGCTCGAGGCACAAAGCTCGAGGCACAAAGCGCGATGCTTATGCTTCGAGCTAACGTTCAACCGCGGCGGAACACGACATGCGAAATCCGCTGCACGAGCAACGCGGCGGCAAGCGCCGCGACGGCCGTCAGCCATACGCCGATGTGAATCGACTGCACGAGCGCATCGCGCGCCGTGTCGATCAATGCGAGCGTGTTGAGTCCCGACGGCTTCATGTCCGCGATCAGCTTCAGGCGCGAAGCGTCGTCGATCAGAATCCGCAGATCGACGAAACGCGGCCGCCATTGCGAGGCCGCCGGCTCACCGAGCACGCTCATCGTGCGCGTGACCACATCGCGATAGTGATGCTGCACGACAGTCGCCACGATGCTCGTGCCCAGCATGCCGCCGACCATTCGCGTGGACTGCAACAGCGCGGTCGTGATGCCGAAGCGCTCGCGGCCCGCAATCTCCTGGCCGAACACATTCAGATTGTTGAGGATGAAGCCGAGGCCGACGCCGACCGCGGCCATCGGCAATTCAAGCCATAGATGCGGCGTATCCGCGTTCGCGAACGCAATGCCGACGGACGCGAACAACAGCAGCCCGAAGCCAATGGAAAGGATGCGCGTCGGCTTCTTCATGTGAATGACGATGCGTGTATTCAGCACGCTGCCAAGCGCGATACACGCGGCAATCGGCGTGGCAAGCAGCCCGGCCTGTTGCGGAGAAAGACCGAACCCGCCTTGCAGAAGCAGCGGCGCGAAAAAGATCAGCGAGAACATCACGAAGCCCGACAGCATGCCGAGCGTGAACAGCGTGACGAGCTGCGAGTCCTTGAAGAGATCGAGCGGAATGATGGGATGCGTGGCGCGCTTCTCGCACACGAACAACGCGATCGCGCCGACGACCACGCACACGGCGAGCGTCACGTTGCCCGCGGTCAGACCGTCTTTCGGCACGGCTTCGATAAACGCCTGAAGGCCGCCCAACACAGCCGCCACCAGTCCGGCGCCGAGCCAGTCGATCTTGACTTCGCCTTCATGCGGACGCTGAAAGCTCGGCAGATGCGCCCAGATGAAGTACAGCGCCGCGGCGCCCACCGGCAGATTGATCAGGAACGTGGAGCGCCAGCCGAGATGCTCGCTCATCCAGCCGCCAAGCGACGGCCCCGCGGCGGTGCCGATGCCGTAGGCCGCGGCCATGACCACTTGCCAGCGCACGCGGGCGCGCGGATCGGGGAACAGATCGGGTATCGACGCGAACGCCGTGCCGACCATCATCCCGCCGCCCACGCCTTGCAGGCCGCGCGCGATCACGAGAAACAGCATGTCGTTCGCGACGCCGCACAGCACCGACGCCACCGTGAACGTGATGACCGCGGCGATCACGAAGCGCTTGCGGCCGAAGTAATCGCCGAGACGCCCGAACACCGGCACGGTCACGACCGACGCCAGCAGATACGCGCTCGCAATCCACGCGTAGTACTCGAAGCCGTGCAGTTCCGCGACGATCGACGGCAGCGCGGTACTGACGACCGTTTGATCGAGCGCGACCAGCATGTTGACGAGACCGATGCCGAGCATCGCGAAGAGGGCGTTCCGGAAGGGCAGCGCGGCAGCAGCGGCAGTGGTAGTCACGGATCTGGGCAGGAGAACGATTGACGATGGAGCGCGGGACNGCGCGAGATCGAGACAACCGTGAGCCGAGTTGTCTGACCACTTCGTCATTATACGGGTTAGCCCTTAATTGAAACTATTGGTGGTGGGTTTTTGTGCGGATGAAAGCGTGCGAGCGCATCAAACCAGCAGCGCGCTCGCACGCGGTTCATCGATCAGGCAAAGGCTTTAGTGATTGGCCCACCATTCGGTCGCTTTCTGCTTGTCCCACGCGGGGAGAACTTCGCGCTCGATCGAAGCGTTCGTCAGCGCCGGGAAATCCTTTTTGAATTCCGCCACGTCCTGATCGAACTCGTCGCTGACGCGAATATCCCAGGTGCCGCCGCTAAAGCCGGTTGCTGCCTGATCGATTAGTGGAATAACCGGCCCCGCGCGCAACTCACCGTCCTTGCGTTCGACCACGGTGGCGTCGACGTGGCCAAGGTACACAATCGAATTCGGTTTGATTTCCACGGTTTCGTGAAGCGGCGTAAAGAACATGCCGTGAAATGGGAATATGCCGCTTTGTCCGGTGATGCCGCGCATCACATATTTTCCGGGCGCGAGCGGAATTCGGACGAAATAGTGATTACCGTTGTCGCTCGTCGTGGTCGCCTGATCGTCGAACTTGAAATTGAGGCGGTCGGCGCGGCTATCCGCGGCGCCGCGCTCCATGTGCACGACGATGGGACTCGGCTGATAGCTCGTGTGATAAGCGTTTTTAAGCGTCACCGTCATCAACGCGTAGGAGTTTTTGCTCGTATCGACGGAGCTCATGGCCGTGGTCGGCGACATTGGCGCAACAGTTGCACAACCCGTAGTCAGCAAAGTGCCGGCAATAGCGAAACTGGCGAAGAGTTTTTTCATTTCGAGTAGGGACTATTTTTTAATGTTCTTATCCGGTAAAGAAACTGCCGGATGAGCGAACTGTTGACGTTTCCATATGCGACGCGAATATCGAATAACCGCCGCATGCCATGTAAACGACAGCGCTTGATGGAACTTAAGGGTTTGCTTCATGCGAAAACGTCGAGCGGCTTGCGTCGCGTCCGCNGCAATGCGCGCTTTCAACTGAGGGCGCGCACCGAAAGGGTTTGTCTCTACACATGCCGCCCTTNTCGCTGCCGATAAACAGGTCGAGTGGTCGTGTGATGCGGCATGGCGGCCGGAATCATCGGCGGTTCGTGCAGCCGGTCATCGACCTTCCTGAACCGGACGAAACAGGGACGTGAGCATGCACCGATTGAATTTCAAGCAGAAGCTCTGGTTGCCGCTCGTCGTCAGCCTGCTCGCGCTGCTCGCCGTGTCGGTGTCGGCGGCGTGGTTGTCGCGCGAGACGCGCATCGAAGAGCGCAAGCACGACCTCGTGAACGTGGGCCACGTCGGGCTCAGCATCGTGAAGGAGTACGCGTCGCTCGCGCAAAGCGGGGCGCTGAGCGAGGCCGACGCGCGCAAGCAGGCGCTCGAGCGTCTGCGCAACGTGCGTTACGGCGAGGACGGCTACTTCCTCGTGCTCGATTCGAAGCCGCGCATGATCATGCACGCGATGAAACCCGCGACGAACGGCAAGGACCTTGCAGGCGTCGAGGATGCCGACGGCCGTCATCACTACGTGACCTTCGCCTCGGTGGCGCAGGCGCCGGAGGGCGGCTTCGTCGATTATGTGTTTCCGCATCCGGGCAATCCGCCGTCCGCCGCGGTCGGCAAGATCGGTTACGTCGTGCGTTACGCGCCGTGGGACTGGATCATCGCGACCGGCGCTTATGTCGANGATATCGACGCCGCGTTCATGCAGTCGCTCTATGTGCTTGGCGGCATGTTCGCCGCGGTGGCGCTGCTGCTGTCCGCGCTCGTCGCGTTCACGAATCGCAGCATTCAACGCACGATTGGCGGCGACCCGGCCTACGTCGCGCATGTCGCCGGTGAGATCGCCCAAGGCAATCTCGTCATTCCGATCGACATTCGCACCGGCGACGATTCGAGCCTTTTGCACACCATGCGGCAGATGCGCGATGCGCTTGCCAACACCATCGTGCAGATCAGCGGCGCGGCCGACAAGGTCGCGACGGGCGCGCGCGAAATTGCCGCCGGTAATACGGATCTGTCCGCGCGGACGGAGAGCCAGGCCGCTTCGCTCGAAGAGACCGCGGCCAGCATGGAGCAGATGACCGCGATGGTCCGGCAGACGTCGGAGAACGCGCAGACGGCGAGCGAACTGACGGCGAGCGCCGAGCAGATCGTCACGCATGGCGGACAGATGGCGGCCGAAGCGGTGTCGACGATGCAGGAAATATCGACGGAATCGCACAAGATGGTGGAGATCATCTCGGTGATCGAAGGCATTGCCTTTCAGACCAATATTCTCGCGCTGAACGCAGCCGTCGAAGCGGCTCGCGCGGGCGACGAAGGGCGCGGCTTCGCGGTGGTGGCGGGCGAGGTGCGCACGCTGGCGCAGCGCAGCGCAGCCGCCGCGAAGGAAATCCGCACGCTGATCAGCCGCGCGGTGGGGCGCGTGGAGAACGGCGTCGAACTGGTCGACAAAACCGGCACCACGATTCAGGCGGCGAGCGAGGCGATTGGAAGGCTCTCGGGCGTGATGCGCGACATCGCCGCGGCTGCGTCGGAGCAGAGCGCAGGCATCGATCAGGTCGGCGACGCGGTCTCGCAGATGGACAGCGTGACGCAACAGAACGCCGCGCTCGTCGAGCAGGCCGCCGCGGTCGCGCAGACGTTGACCGAGCAGGCGAGGCTGCTGGAAGCGTCGATTCATACGTTCCAGGTTCAGTCTGATGGGCGTGGGGAGGCGGCGGGTTTGGCGGTGGGGCGTGCGGGGAAAAGCAAGTGGGCGGGTGCGGGACTTCGGGCGTTGTGATTGGGGAAGGTGGTGTTGCGAATTGGGTTAGGGCGATCGGATGAAGCGAGC
>JGI24739J22299_10000814_pt1 | contig 11427 bp, 8 predicted proteins | sample KBSCornC5_FD_22299 | JGI IMG/M metagenome (IMG submission 22299)
GCTTCACCCCGACCATCTGCGGATCGCGCGGGGCGCGATCTGGATTTCGACGTTTGTCTTGCTCGGCAAGGTCGCGGCCGCGCTGCGGGAAATGGCGATCGCCTACCACTACGGCATCAGCCCGGTCGTCGATGCCTACCAGCTCACGTTCAACCTGATTACATTTCTGCCGGCGGCATTCGTCGTCGGGCTTCAGATCATGCTGGTGCCCACGCTGGTCGGATTACGCACGCAGCCCGTGCGCGAGCAGGCCCGCTTTCTGGGCGAATTGCAGATGGTGGCGCTGGTGTTCGGCAGCATCTGCGCAACGGCGTTGCTGGTTGCGTGGCCCTGGATGCTCGGACTGTTCGAGCGCAACCTGTCCGGCCAGACGCGCGAGATGTCTCGCGCGATGATGATGACGATGAGCCCGATCGGCATCCTGATGATGACGATCTGCGTGTTCGCGGCGCGCCTGCAGGCGCGCGAGCGCCACATCAACACGTTGCTGGAAGCGCTGCCTGCCGTCGTGGTGCTGCTCTTCCTGATCGTCTGGCAGCAAGGGAATTCGCCCGCGCCGCTGATGTGGGGCACGACGATCGGCTTCCTGCTGCAAGCGGCGTGGCTCGCCGCGCTGGCGCGCGCCACCGACGGTGTGCAAACCCGCTTCTTTTTTTCGCTGCGGTCGCCGCAATGGTCGCGCAACTATCGCACGGTCGGCATGTTCATGCTGTGTCAGCTCGTGTTGAGCCTTGCGGTGCCCCTCGATCAGTATTTCGTCGCGGGCCTCGGCGATGGCGCGATCGCGACGCTCTCCTATTCGGGCCGGCTGATTGCACTGCTCGAGGGCGTCGGCGCGATGGCCATCGGCCGCGCGACGTTGCCGGTGTTCTCGGATATCCAGAGCAACGGCGAGCCGGCGAGAGCACGCGAGATGGCGCTCAAGTGGTCGTTCCTGATGCTGGGCGTTGGCGTGCTGGTGACGGCGATCGTCTGGCCGCTCGCGCCGATCGTCATCAAGCTGATCTTTCAACACGGCGCGTTCACGGATGCGGACACGGCCACCGTCGCCCATCTGGTGCGCTGGAGTCTCGTGAAGTTGCCGTTTTATTTCGCACAACTGGTGCTGCTGCAGCTGTTCGCGAGCGAAGGGCGCCTGAAGGCGTTGGCCGGCATGGCCATCGTGTGCTTCATCGTCAAGGCGCTCGCCAATGTCGTGTTGATCCAGTGGCTCGGCATCGTCGGTATCGTGCTCGCATCGGCGGCATCCGCCGCGAGCGCGTTCGCCTACCATCTCTCGCTCATGGGTTGGGACCGGCACGTTCGAACGGTAACCCGGAGCGGGAAACGAAAGGCATGATCGTCGTCCGTTCACTGCGCGGCCGTGGAGCAGGGGCGGCGACATGATGAACCACGCATGTCGCGAATCGAACGTCCAGTGTGTCGTTACGCACGGTCTGCGAAATCGATGCGACTTAGAGTGAATGCATGAAAGGGCGGGCGCGATCGTCCGGAAAGCATCGCGCGTCCGAATGCGCTTCAGTCGCGGGAGACAGCGGCGCGTTCCTCGACAGCGGAGCGATACCATGTCATCACTGCAAGTAGAGACGTGCGACCTCGACGAAGGCCGGCAGCCGGAGTGCGGTCCGGTCGTCGATCAGTCGACGGCGCCGGTGCGTACGCGGATTCTGCCGGTCATCCTGGCCGGCGGTTCGGGCACACGCCTATGGCCGGTTTCGCGCGAGCATTATCCGAAGCAACTGATCGACGTCGTCGGATCGGATTCGTTGCTGCAAGCCACCGCAACGCGAATGACCGATCTCCCGGCCGGCTGGCAGGTGTCGGGCTCGCCTGTCGTCGTGTGCGGCGCCGATCTTCAATTCCTGATCGCCGAGCAACTGCGCGCGGGCGGGATCGACGCGCGGTTCATCGTCGAGCCCGTGCGGCGGGATACCGCGCCCGCGTTGACACTGGCGGCCTCGTTTGCATGCGCGGCCGGCGACGACGCGATCCTGGTCGTCATGCCGTCCGACCAGTTGATCAAGGACACACCGGCGCTCAAGCGGGCCGTTGCCCTGGCCGCACGCCATGCGGAAGCGGGAGCGATCGCGACGCTCGGTGTGCCGCCGACCCACGCCGCGACTGCTTTCGGGTACATCTGCGTCGGTGCCGCGATTGGCGACGGCGCGCACCGGATCGAGCGGTTCGTCGAGAAGCCATCGGCGGAGCGCGCGGCCGAGTACCTCGCGGCGGGCGGCTACTGGTGGAACAGCGGCATCTTCGTGTTGCGCGCGTCGGTCTGGCTCGCGACGTTGCAACGGCTGCAGCCGGACATGCACGAGTCGTGTCTTGCTGCGTTCGTCGCAGGGGCGTCCAGCGGCAGCGTCTTCAATCCCGAGCCCGGCGCGTTCGCCCGCGTCGACGCGAACTCGATCGACTATGCGGTCATGGAGCGCATCGGCATGCCCGAATCGGAGTGCGACGGGGTCGTCATACCGCTCGACGCCGGCTGGTCGGACCTCGGTTCGTGGGATGGCGTGTGGGACGCGCTCGACAAGGACGATTGCGGCAATGTGGGGCGCGGACGCGTCATGTTCGAAGGCGCGGCTTCCACGTACGCTCATTCGAACGGACGCCTCGTGGCATGCGTGGGTACCACCAATGTCGTCGTGGTCGAAACGGCCGATGCGGTACTCGTGGCCGACCGGGCGCACGTGCAGGACGTGAAGCGGCTCGTGGCGCGCATCAAGGCGGAGCGGGCACCCGAGGCCGATTCGCATCGCAAGGTGCATCGCCCCTGGGGCTTCTATGATTCGATCGATCGCGGCGAGCGTTTTCAGGTGAAGCATATCGTCGTGTCGCCCGGTGGGCGGCTGTCGTTGCAGATGCATCACCACCGTGCGGAGCATTGGGTCGTCGTGCGTGGCACCGCGCTCGTCACGCGCGGTGACGAGCAGCTGCTGCTCACCGAAAACGAGTCGGCCTTCATCCCGGTCGGCGTGCGTCACCGGCTCGAGAATCCGGGTAAAGTCCCGCTCGAGATCATCGAGGTTCAATCGGGCACGTATCTGGGCGAAGACGACATCGTTCGTTTCGACGACAGCTATGGGCGCTGCGACCCGCACGCGTGATGCCGAATGAAGCGCGTGCGACGTCCGCTGCATCGGCGTCGCTCGCTTTGTCCTGGTGCCACGCCTGCCGGGGCGTCGGTTCGTCTCGGCACCGCAACGCCGCGCCGCGCCGACGCGCGTTTGCGGCGCGGCGTACCGCTGCCGCGTTTCGCATGCGGGTTAGACAGAGGGGCTGTGCAACGGGGTGAGGCCGCAAATCGCTTCGCCCTCCGGCCGCCCCGACGTACCTGTGTCGGGCAGCGCCGCGCGGTGCCGATGCGGCAACAAGCGGTCGAACTCGCGCTTGACGAGTCCATAGCATTCGCAGGCGTTCGCTTCGAGACCGTTGCGATCCAGCACCCGGATATGGCCGCGGCGATGGAGGATGAGTCCTTCGCGATGCAGCTTTCCGGCCGCTTCGGTGACGCCCTCGCGCCGCACGCCCAGCATTTCCGAGATCAGTTGCTGGGTGACCGCCAGTTCGTACGAGTCGACCCGGTCGACCTCGATCAGCAGCCACCGGCAAAGTTGCTTGTTCAATGAATGGTGCCGGTTGCACGCGGCCATCTGCGCGATCTGGGTGAGCAGTGCGTGCATATAGAGCAGCATCAGGCGCTGCATGCGTTCGGATCGCGCGAAATGCAGCCGAAGCGCCTGCGCGCTCATTCGATACGCGAAGCCGGCGTACTGCACCTGGACGCGGTTCGGCATCGCTTCTCCGCCGGTCAGGACGGGCACGCCGGTCATGCCTTCGCGGCCGACTGCGGCAACCTCGACGGAGCCGCCGTTTTCCATCATGTAGAGTAGGGAGATGACCGCTGTGGTCGGGAAGTAGACGTGATGGATCCGCTGCCCCGAGTCATATAGCAACTGTTCCGCGCGCAAACGAACGAGTTCGAGGTGGGGTGCGAGCGCTTGCCATTCATCGTATGGCAGTGCGCTGAGGAGATGGTTGCCGTGAAGATCCGATTGCAGCGCCAACATGTCAAGTTCTCCCTTCGAAGCCGCATGTGACGCAGCTTGTTGCATCCGCATCCGGTTCGCGCGGCTAGCCCTGATCCGCCGGATGAACGGCGAGCAGGGGCAGTACCGTGTCGATTCAACGCTATGCGGCCCCGATGCAGATGCTGAATTTATCGAGCAAGTGGCTAGGTTTAAAGCTAGAAACATGCCAATCGAACGGAAAGCAAGCGCTGATATGACGGAACGAGTTGTCCGTGCGAGCGCTTGCGGGAATACGTACACCGACAATTGAGTTGTGTTTCAATTTCGAACGCCGTTTTCCGGCGAGCGGCGCGGCGATCTTCCCAATGATTCAACGGAGGTGGTTGATTCGATTGGGTTTCCATGGCGAACACGCGCGCACGTCCGCTGCGCATCGCACGTCAGGCGGCTGCCTCTGCAGCAAATCGGCATCCGGCCGGGATCGAATTGTTTCAGAAGTGTTCACGGTGGTTTCCCTATGGCGGACCGCAGGATTCGATGTGCGGTGGGGGAGCGCCGGATGCCTGTGTGTGTACCGCGGTCTGTCCCGACAATTCCATGGCTTTGATGGGCACGCTGCTGAATTCCGCCGTGAGCCGCGGATTGGCCCAGCCGGCCACACTCACGATGAGCGGCGGCGCACAACGACGCTAATTGGACTGCTGACAGGACACCGGGCATCAGAAAAACTCTGGCAGTTTTTGCAGATGCGTTGTCATCTTCCACAAATTCAGACTGGCTGAATGTGGATAAAGTACGCATCACGGAGACGCTTCAAAGCACCGGGGTGCCAGATTCCCGTGCTTCGAGCCGGTAGTGAACAAGCGTCGTGCGACGTAGAGGCCGCGATGCGTCATGAACCAATGATGCAGCCGTCGAGCGCAGTTCAGCACCATTGACGGATCGCCGAGAGATCGACCGTAAGGTCACATCAGATTGAGGAGTCAATCATCATGAAGCTTGTCCTTTCGAAAGTCGCAAAGGCAATCGTGTCCGCGTGCGCCATTCAGAAGACCGACGTCATGGTCTGCAATTCGGCGGGACAGGAGATCCCGTACGTCATGTTGTTCACCATGTATGGCTTCGTCTGAGCGCGGAGCCACGCCTTTACAAGGAAGGAGATTCTCATGCGCACGACAATCGCAGCGATACTCTGCTTCGTCACGTGCTTCCCGTTGGCCGCAAGCGCCGATGTAGTCGATGCGGTCGATGCGGGCTGCGCCGCGGCAGTGGTCACAAGCGGAAAGACGCGCGCCGAGGTGCGGGCCGAACTCGTTCAGGCAGAACGCGACGGCTGGATTCCGACGCACTCGCGCAGCCAACGGACCTATCCGCCCGATATGGCGCAGGCTCGCCGGAATCGGGATGTCCGTGATGCAGGCGCCGGGGCGACGCCATCCTTGCAGGCGTCGAACCGGCAACCTTGAGCAATGACCGTGGCGTCTGCATGACGGCGCTGAAATATCGCCGCATCGTCATGTGGACTCCAGCGCGAGCAACGCTCAGAATTTATGTCGTATAGCGAGCCGATAAACCATCTGGTGGTTATTCGATGAATCTCCGGATCCGCCAATGTTGGCGACCGCCAGCGCGCCCGTCGACGATGTGCCGGAAGCGCGTTGCCAGCCGCCCGAGAAGTACACGTCGGTACGCTTCGACAGCAGATAGTCCAGCGTGAACGCCACCTGACTGTAGTGCTGATTGCCGACGGAATTGCCTTGTGCCGTCGTGACGCTGCGCGCCTTCATGTAGTCATACGCGACGCCGACGAAAAAGGCCGGCGTGACACGGTAGTTCAAACCGATGTCATAGTTGTTGAAGATGGCCGTACCGTTCTGGAACGACGCACCGAGATTGGCGTATTGAACATTCGAATACGACGCGCTGATCGTCGCGTTTCCGATCGTGTAGGCCGCCGCGATGACAGCGTCCTGATAGGCTTGCGCGACCTGATAAGCCGAGTTCAGGGAAGAGGCCAGCAGATTGAAGCCGCTTGCATAGTTGGTGAACCATCCGTTACCTGGTGTCGATGTCGGGTGTTTGAAGTAATCGAACGCCGCGCCGATCTGAAGCGGACCATGTGTGTAGCCGACTCCAAGCGAATAGCCCGACGTCGAAGTGAAGTCGCCGGGCACGCCGCCGAGGCTATATTCGACGCCAAAGGAGAAGCCGTGGAAGTCCGGGCTCATGTAGCGCACCGAGTTGTTGAATCGCACGCTGTTACTGGTGTTGTCGAAATCTCCCGGGTGCGCGCTCGCCAGGTCGCCAACCGCTGCGGCACCGGCAAGAAACTCGGGGAAATACCACACCATGTCGTATTGACGGCCGACGGTGAGAGAACCGTAAGTGTCGCTGCTCAGTCCGACGAAAGCTTGCCGGCCGAACGCCGTGCCGCCCTGGGCAAGTTGTCCGTTATTCACGTTGATGCCGGACTCGAGCGTAAAAATCGCCTTGAGACCGCCTCCCAGATCTTCCTTGCCGGTCAGCCCCCAGCGACTGCCGTCGATACCGTTCAGCGAGTCCATGTAGACGGCTTTGCCACCGCCTACATTGGTCTGGTAATGAATACCGTTGTCGATCTCGCCATAGAGCGTGACGCTGCTTTGGCTATGCGCGACGGAACTGGCCAGCCCCATGAGCGAGCCGACAATGATTTCGATTTTTTTGGTTTTCATGAGATCTCCGCAATTCAAAGTCAATACAAAAAAACAGTTCACCTGACGTTCATCGATTCAGCGAGCGGTACGGGTCAGGCCGAAAAGGATTTCTTCAGGCCGTTCTTCGTCAGGCCATAGCAAGCGCCCATCAGGGCCACACAAGCAGCGGCAATGAGTATTGGCGCTGCTGCAGCGCGAAACATCGCGTCGACGGTCCAGTTGTTCGCGTACAGGACACCCGCGAGGTAAGTGCCGCCCGCGGCGCCGAGCCGCCCGAATCCATAGGCCCATGCGACGCCCGGCGCGCGCAATTCCGGGCTGTAGAAGAGCGTGCACAACGCGATCGCGCAGGTTTGTCCGCCGCTGATGCAAAAGCCGCAAAAGAAGATCGTCGTGAGTAAAGCGAGATGCGATGAGCCGATTGCTATCGAGATCGCGTACATCGACACGGCGCCGCCGACGTAGATCGCGGACAGGATTCTGTAGGGGCTCGTGCGATCCATGATGGGTCCCATCAGCAGACTCGCCACCATGCCGCCGATGATCACGGTGATGGTCGCCCAGACCACGAGCGCGGGTGGGAACGAGATGGACGCGAGAACGGTCGGCAGCCAGCTTTGCAGGAAATAGAAAGCTGCCAGGTTGATCGCGAATACGGCCCACAGCAGGAATGTCCCCACGCGGAATCGTGCGGAGAACAATCCGAGCACACTTGCGTCCGCCGGCTTCTCCTCGTGAGTAACCAGTTCGCTGTCCGATTGCAGCGTGAAATCGGGAAAGAGGCGCCTGGTTGCACGAAGCAGTTCGGCCGGCTCCGCATTTGTCGACAAGTAGGCGACGGATTCCGGCAGCAGCGGGATAAGCAACACCGTCAAGCCCAGTGCCGCGAGCCCGCCCAGCCACAGTGGACCTTCCCAGCCAAACCGCGGGATCAACGCGCTACTGCAAATGCCCGCGAAGATAAACCCCAGCGCATATCCCAGGTAGACGAGAATGACGAAAGTCGCGCGGGTTCTCTTTGGGCTGAATTCCGAAACGAGGCCCACCGCGCAAGGCGTGGCCGCTCCGAGGCCGATGCCTGTGAGGAACCTCAAGGCGATCAGCTGCGGCACGCTGGTGGCAAAGACGGTCAGCACGGTGAACAGGCCGAAAGCAGTGGTTGCCACGAAAGCGATCTTCTTCGTGCCGAAGCGCCGGGTCGCGAACGGAATGCTGAAGTTACCGATTAGTAGCCCGAAGAAAACTGCTGAAAAAATCGCGCCGAATACCGTCTTGGGCAGTTGCCATTCCTTCGCGAGAACGGGCACGATGAAGCTGATGACCTGGGTGTCGAAGCCATCGAACAGCATGAGCAGCGCACAGAAGGCGACGATGAAATACTGCCTCCTGCCGATTCTGCGACTGTCGATGAGATCGTAGACGTTGATTTTCCGTATTTCCATATTGTTCTCCTCGCGTTAAAAGGAAGGGTTTGCTCCGGGTATTGCGTTTTTTTCTGGCTTAAGGCGGTGTCGCGGATGGTCGAATTCAGCACCAGTAAAACGGGTTTGAATAATCAATATTTAATATGATTAATATCTGCTTAATTGCTGAGGAATGTCCGGTTACGCGAATAGACCGGCGCTGCGGATTCAACCCACGACGGCCTTGCCCTACGGGCAAGGCGCCGCACGCTATGGTGCTGCGCTGTCGTCCGTTCGGTATTGGTATGACAAAAACAATCTGTCTCCATTGATTTATTATTCGTCGCTCCAGATCTCATCGCGTGAGGAAATCCGGGTCGCCTGGATCGTGAAGTCATTTTGATTGCACGGAGAAATATTGCCGCAGTTCAGGCAGCATTTCTTATTCTTGTGTCGCCGCAGTGGCGCTCCGTTCGGCCGATTGTGCGGTGAGAGCAGTCAATCGAAGCGTAATTCGCGGTCGGTGGCGCGCTGAACTTCGCGGTGCCGTCCACGTCGATCTGCTCGACGCCATCGTGGCTTTCGTCCGACTCGTGAAGCGTGCACGTGATGTGCCACAGCCCACGCACGAAGCGCAATCGGGTCCCAACCGGACTGCAAGCGCTGATTCCAGGCGCCCGGGAAGGGGAGGGCTCGCGCAATGAAGTCGTGGCGCCATTCCAGCTTGGTATGACGCGACTATGCCGGCTCATGCTTCGCATCCATTTCGCTACAATTTCAACATGTCGCTAAAATGCCGGATATGAACCGTTACGTTAGCCTTCCTGATTTTGTAGATCCCGACGCGATCGATCGGCCGGCGGTAGCGATGCACATGCACGTCGACGAGCATGCTGCCGAAATTCCGGTTCACACGCATCTGAAGGGGCAACTGGTGCTGGCGTTGCACGGCGCCGTAACCTGTCGGGTCGCGGGCGCGTTCTGGATCGTCCCGCCGCAATGCGGCGTCTGGATTCCCGGCGAGATGCCGCACAGTAACCATGCCACACCCAATGCCCGGCTTTGCTATCTATTCGCAGAGCCCGGTATCGTCGACTTGCCGACGGACTGCTGCACGCTGTCCATTTCGCCGATGCTGCGGGAAATGATCCTGCATCTGGCCGGTGCGCCGCTGGACTATGAGCAGGGCGGCCATATCGACCGGCTTGCGCGCGTGCTGTTGCATGAGCTGACGTTGATGCCGGTCGAGCGCCTCTATCTGCCGGTTACGGATCATCCGCGAATCCGGCAGATGGCGGACGCGTTGAACGCCAATCCCGGCGATCGCAGCACCGTCGCGCAATGGGCCAAGCGTCTCGCCATGAGCGAGCGTTCGCTGGCAAGACTCGTCGTCAGTGAAACAGGGCTGACCTTTGGCCGCTGGCGGCAGCAGTTGCAACTGCTCGTTGCGGTGCGCGAGCTTGCCGGCGGCGCTTCCGTGCAACGCGTGTCGGACGAACTCGGCTACGAGTCGGTAACCGCCTTCATCACCATGTTCAAGAAAGCGCTCGGGCATTCGCCGGGCCGCTATTTCGCCGCGCTGGCTCGCACGCAATCGGAGGCCGTGCTCGCGCCGGCGGCTTCGACCGAGATGGACGACCGAGCGGATGGCCCGGCGGATGCTGTGGCCGATGTGTGAAGCCGCGCGCCTCGGCGCGTCGACGAACGCGTGGCGCGAGCGGCCGCAATCATGCGGCCGGTTCCTTCCTGGTGCCCGTCGTGATGTAACGCGCTTCGAGTTTCGACGCGCCTTTCGCCCATTTTCCCGCCCGTGACGCCGGGTTCTCCACGCGAGGCCGCCCGCATCGAATAGAAATGCTGTCGATCACGCATTTCGCAGAAGAGACTGCAGCCGACACCGCGTCGGCGTCCTTTAATACGACCACACATTCTGCGGCATCCCCCGTAATCTTTGCGCACTCGCCACTAAATTCGCATTGCTTTTACGGAGTTGCAAGATGACCGACTTATCGACGGGGACACCCTCGATCCTTTCCCTGGGCCAGACGAAAGTCGACGACGACCCGCTCGAAACCGCCGAATGGCTCGACGCGCTCGATGGCGTGGTTCGGCATGCAGGTGCCGAACGGGCTCAGTACCTGTTCGATCGGCTCGCGGCCCACGCCTCGTCCAACGGTATCGCAACGGCGCGCCTCAATATCACGCCCTACGCGAATACGATTGCCGTCGATCAGCAGCAGCCGTATCCGGGCGACTTCGATATCGAAGAAAAGCTTGCCGCCGCGCTGCGCTGGAATGCGCTGGCCATGGTGGTGCGGGCCAACCGCGCCTACGGTGAGCTCGGCGGGCATATTGCCAGCTATGCGTCGGCGGCCGACCTGTTCGAAGTGGGCTTCAATCATTTCTTTCGTGGCCCGAATGATGCCCACGGTGGCGATCTCGTCTATTTTCAACCTCATTCCGCGCCGGGCGTNTACGCGCGGGCTTACCTCGAAGGCTTTCTCGACGACGCGCATCTCGAGCATTACCGACAGGAAATCACAGGNGCGGGCCTGTGTTCCTACCCGCATCCGTGGCTGATGCCGGACTTCTGGCAGTTCCCGACCGGCTCGATGGGCATTGGGCCGATCAACTCGATCTACCAGGCGCGTTTCATGCGTTATCTGCAGAACCGCGGACTGCAACGCACGGAAGGCCGCAAGGTGTGGGGCTATTTCGGCGATGGCGAGATGGATGAACCCGAGGCGATCGGTGCGCTTTCGCTGGCAGCGCGCGAGCGACTCGACAATCTCGTGTTCGTGATCAACTGCAATTTGCAGCGGCTCGACGGACCGGTGCGCAGCAACGGCCGCATCATCGACGAACTCGAAGCGCAGTTCACGGGGGCGGGCTGGAACGTCATCAAGGTGTTGTGGGGTTCGGACTGGGACGCNCTGTTTGCACGTGATCGCACCGGGGCGCTGTTGCGNGCGTTCGCGCACACCGTGGACGGCCAGTTCCAGACCTTTTCCGCCAACGACGGCGCCTACAATCGTGANCGCTTTTTCGGTCAGAACGCCGAACTGGCCGCGCTCGCCGCGCATCTGAGCAACGACGATATCGANCGCCTGCGGCGCGGCGGCCACGATGTGCGCAAATTGCACGCTGCGTACGAAAAGGCGTCGAAACACAGCGGGCAACCTACGGTCATTCTCGCGAAGACGATGAAGGGCTTCGGCATGGGCTCGATCGGCCAGGGGCGCATGACGACACATCAGCAAAAGAAGCTCGACATTGACCAGTTGAAGGCGTTTC
>JGI24739J22299_10000819_pt1 | contig 11401 bp, 10 predicted proteins | sample KBSCornC5_FD_22299 | JGI IMG/M metagenome (IMG submission 22299)
TGATAGATGATGGCGGCGTCAATGCCCTCCGCATCCATGTCGACCAGGCGCTGCTGCACGTCCCAGAAACCCTCGCGCCCTTCGGGGAAGGTCGGCGGCAGGCCCGGCACGTCGTAATTCTGTCCATCGACTTCGAGATGGAAACCCGTTTCATCCTTCCAGAAACGGGGCGCGCGATCCTTGTCCGCGCCCTTCAGCCGGTTTTCCCACAGCCCCGGCTCCTCGATCAGATGATCGTCGCTGGAAATGACGCGCATGCCGGCGGGCCTTTCCCAGCTTCTGGCCGGCATCACACGGTCCTTGGGCCATGGGGTCGCGGTAAAACTGTTCATCCTTTTCCATTCCTTCCTGGGGACATCGTCCGACACAGGGCTGCCGTCCGCTACCCCGCCTTGGCAGCCCTTATAGCATGGAGGTAGCAATAGGCGCCGGTGCCGGAGGACCCGGAACGATGTCATCAGATTTCTGATGAGTTGCCCCAAGTCCCCCCAAGATCATTGTTCAATGATCCTGAATGGTTTTTTCGTAAATTGCCCGATTATACAGGCGACCGATAAGGTTTAGCATGATCGCACTGGTCCGCCATCACGGCCCGGCGGCATATGCGAGGAGAGGATAATGCTGAAGGAAAACGAGGTTCGGGAAAAAGCCGGGATCAAGGTCCGCGCGCTCAGCCCCGGTTTCGGTGCGGAGATCATCGGCGTCGATCTTTCGCGTCCACTGGACGATGCCACGGCCGAGGCCATTCGCGACATATGGATCGAGGCGGGACTGCTGCTGGTCCGCGATCCGAAGGCCGACGATGAAGCGCAGATGCGCCTGAGCCGCCTGTTCGGCGATATGGAACCGGCCGCCACGGCGGACATGAACGATCCCAACAACCAGTTCATGATGACGCTGAAACATGATCCCGCGGACGATAAGCCCCGGTTCCAGACCGATTATAATTTCGGCGGCCATGACCGGGCGGGCTATATTCCCTGGCACTGGGACCAGAGCTTCATGCCGACCATCGTGCGCGGCGCCGTGCTGCGCATGGAACAGCCGGCCACGCAGCTTGGCCGGACCGGGTTCATCGATGCGATCGAGGCCTATGAACGGCTGTCGCCCGAGATGAAGGAGAAGATCGATGGCATGGAGGTCGTCTATCATTTCGTGACCGACTTCCTGGAGTGCAAATATGGCGTGCCCGCGGATCTGCGCGCCCTGCCGCGCGCCAAGCCATCGAGCGGGGCGAAATATGATTTCCCGCCCGTGGTCCATCCGATGGTCATCACGCAAAGGGAAACGGGCCGCAAGGCGCTCAAGATCTCGCCATTGCAGGCGCAGTATATTCTGGGCATGGATCGGGCCGAAAGCGATGCACTGCTGGCCGAACTGGCGGCTCATCTGACCGACGAGCGATATGCCTATTTCCACGACTGGCAGCGGAACGACATGCTGGTGTGGGACAATTGGCGGATGATCCACCATGCCGAGGGCGTGCCGCTCAATGTGCCGCGCAGCGCCCGCCGCACCACGATCATGGGCGACTATGCCGTGGGCCGCTATCTCGACCCCACGCTGGACCGCAACCGGGCCGTGAAGCGGATCGTCGACTGAAGACGCGTGACGCCCGGCCGCCTGCATCAGGCGACGGCCGGGCGCCCCAGCGCTATCGTCCCGAGAAGCGGGGCGGCCGTTTTTCCATGAAGGCGGCGGTCGCCTCCCTGTAATCCTCTGTCATCGTGCCCAATATCTGGGTGCGGTTTTCCGCCTGTATCGCGGCGTCATAGCTGCCGGCGTCCAGATTGGCCCACATCAACGCCTTGGTATGGGCGACGGAATAGGGGCTGTTGGCAAGGACGGAGCGCGCATAGGCGATGCTGTCCTCGATCAGCGACTGCGGCTCCGAAAGCGAACGGACCAGGCCGATGCGTTCGGCCTCCCCAGCCTCGATCGCGCGGCCGGTCAGCAGGATGTCGAAGGCGCGGGCGGCGCCGATCATGCGGGGCAGCAGATAGGAAATGCCGCTTTCGCCGCCGGTCAGGCCGATCCGCACCGCCGCCACCAGAAATTTCGCGGCCGGGGTCGCGATCCGCACGTCGGCGCTGAGCGCGATCGCCATGCCCGCGCCCACGGCCGGGCCGTTGACGGCCGCGATCACCAGCTTCGGCATGGCCCGGATGCGTCCGCCCATGCCGGCGAACTGCTGCTGCCAGTGCAGTTTTTCGATGACGCCGCTGGCGCCCGTCTGGTTGCGCTGATTGGATGCGGCGAGATCCTGGCCAGAACAGAAGCCGCGCCCGGCGCCGGTGATGATCACCGCCCGGCACGTGGGATCGGCCGCCAGTTCGTCCAGCAATCCGTTGAAATGCGCGACAGTCTCCCGAAGCAGGGCGTTCATCCGCGCGGGCCGGTTGAGCGTCAGCAGCACGATGCCGTCATCCTGTCCCGGCCGCTCAACGACAATATCTTCCTCGACCATCACCCTCTCCTGACCGACACCATCGCGAAGGTGCGACCGCCGCCGCCACATTGGCAAGCAGAAGATGCGTTCCCTACACATATGCGTAGAAAAGGGGGACGACTGTTCCCATCACGCGCTTTCGCGCAGAAACGGGGGCATGAGCCAGCACCAGCCCCCCGCCGCCGGAGCATCCCAGTTGCGCCTTGTCGCGCAGGAATGGCGGCGCGCCTGGCGTCCGGGCGTTGCGGCATTGTTCGCAGGATCGCTGGGCTATTCCCTGTACCCGGCGGTATCCAGCCTGTTCGTGGAGCCCCTGCAACAGCAATTCGGCTGGTCCCGCGGCGACATAGCCTTTGTTCACAGCTTCGGCCTGATCATCGCGTTCATCGCGCCGGTCATCGGCCGGATGACCGATCGTTACGGTGTCAGGCCGATATTGTCGGCGGGCCTGCTGATGACCGCCATCGGCTATGGCCTGCTCGCTTCGATGAGGGGGTCGCTCGGCTATTTCTATGTGGTGCATTTCGGCTTTGCGCTGGTCGGCATGGCAACGACCGGCATCACCGTCACCCGCATCCTGAGCGGCGCGTTCGAGCGGACGCGGGGAACGGCTCTGGCCATTGGCCGGTCCGGTCTGGCGGTCGCGGGGGGATTGATGCCGATGGCGCTCTATCCCGTGGTGCTGCGCTTCGGTACGGCAGGCGGCTATCTGCTGCTTGCCGCCTTCATCCTTCTGGTCGCCCTGCCTCTCATCTGGTTCTGGGTGCCCTCCCGCGCCATGGAGTTGCGGTCCGGTCGCGGATCGCTTCCGCCCGCGGACAGCGCCCTGTCCCTGTTGGCCAATGGGAAGGTCCGCATCCTGATCGCGGCCTCCGTCCTGAACTATGTGCCGGTGGTGGCGCTGCTTTCCCAGATGAAGCCTCTGGCGGTGGAGAAGGGTCTTGATGCCCTGGCCGCGGTCGGTGCCGTGTCGGTCATGGGGGCAGCGGCAGCCATGGGGGCCTTGCTCAGTGGCGTTCTGGTCGATCGTTTCTGGGCTCCGGCAGTCGCGTTCGTCCTCAACTTCGCGCCTGCCATCGGCTGCCTGCTGCTGCTCCAGCACGACGTGCCGCCCGCGCTTTTCTATGGCGCGGTATTGATGATCGGGCTTGGCCAGGGCGCGGAGATCGATATCGTGGCCTTCATGATCGCGCGCTATTTCGGGCTGCGCAGCTATGCCACCATCTACAGCCTGTCGACCTTGGGCATTGCGCTGGGCGTTGCGATGGGCGCCAGCCTGATCGGCATGGCCTATGATCATTTCGGCGGCTACGACATTGCGTTGATGGCCTGCTCAGGCAGTTTCTTCCTGGCGGCCCTGTTCTACCTGATGATGGGCCGCTACCCGGAGGGCGGCCAGCCGGAATGAGCCGCCCGGCTCAACCACGCAATCGGCGCAGCAGGCATTCCTGCGCCGTCGAAGCGACAAGACGGCCGTCGCGGTCGAAAATCTGGCCCCTGGAGAGGCCGAGCCCGTCGCTGGCCGATGGACTGGACGTCTGATGCAACATCCACTCCTCGCAACGGGCGGGGCGGTGGAACCACATCGAATGATCCATGCTGGTGATCAGGAATTCGCCGCTGTTGGTGGGCAGGAAATGCGGAATGGCCGATGCGCCGCCCAGCCAGTAATCGCTGGCGAAGGCGAGCAGGCATTGCTGCAGCCGGGCATCGTCGACGGCGGCGGCCCCCGACTGCCGGAACCAGAAGGATCGCGCCGCCTCGGCAGGGCGTGCCAGCAAGTAGCTTTCCGGTGCGATCGGGCGCATCTCTATGACCAGCGCCGCCGCGAAATTATGGGTGACCGCCTGCGCCAGTTCCCCCGCCCGTTCGCGGACGAAATGCTGGATCGAGGCCACTTCTTCGGGCGGCGGCACGAGGGGCATCGATGCGTCCTGATGGACGAAGCCATCCTCCGCCGCGTGGAATTCGGCCATCATCGTGAAGATCGTCTGTCCATCCTGACGGGCGGTGATCAGGCGGTTCGCGAAACGACGGCTGTCGCGCAGGCGCGTCACCTGATAGTCGATCGGCATGTCGGTGCGGCCGGCGGCCAGGAAATAGGCGTGGAACGAACTGGCCGGCAGCGCCTCCACCGTCTTCATCGCCGAAAGNAGGGACTGGGCGAGCAAGCGACCGCCAAATACCGATCCGATATGATTCCTCGCCCCGGCCGATCCGATGAANNGGTCGGGGCNGGACTGCGTCACGTCGAGGACGTCGGAAATCGGTTCGNGCGTCGGCGCANGGTCATCCCTGTCGATGGGGGCGTCCACCGCGATCACCCATCCAGCCCCAGGGCGCGCCGCGCCGCCAGCACCGTGTCCATCTCGTCCAGGCCGCTCAACGGCACGTCATAGTCGGCGCGATCGTCAATCTGGCCAATATGGGCAGCGATGTCGTCACAGTCGGGCGCATCCGGGCCGGGGCTGTACCATCCGCGGGTCAGGCCGACGAACAGTCGCGAATATTTGCCGCCCAGCACCGAATACATGTGCTGGGAGGAGGCGCAGTCCCGGCTGGCCATGTAACAGGCCAGGGCGGCGACGAATTCCGGCTTCATGCCCTCGATGAAATGGCGGGTGCGCGCGCCGGCGGCCTTGAGGAAATCGACGTCCGGGCGCTGATCGATCGGCGTGCCGCCCAGCCGGCCGCCCTGCGCGTTGGGGAACAGGGTATTGACGGCGATCCCGGCCGGCGCCTCCTGCGCGATGACGTTCATCAGGCCGATCAACGCGGTCTTGGCGGCGCCGTAATTGGCGCGATAGGGATTGCCGAACACGCCCGATTGCGAACTCACCAGAACGATCCGGCCATAGCCCTGTCGGGTCATGGCGCGATAGGCGGGCTGGCATATGTTGAAGGCGCCCTTCAGATGGACCGCCAATACGGATTCGACATCCTCCTCGCTCAATGCACCGAAGGCGCCGTTGCGCTGGTTCCCGGCGTTGGAGATGACGATGTCCACCCGTCCGAAGGCGTCCAGCGCGGCATCGATGATGGCCCGGCCCCCGGCCTCCGTCGCGACGGTGTCGTAGTTCGCGATCGCGCGGGCGCCCATCCCGGCAAGTTCGTCGACGACCGCGTCCGCATAGCCGGTGGAACCACCCTGCCCCGTGGGATCACCGCCCAGATCATTGGCGACTACTGCCGCGCCCCGGCGCGCCAGTTCCCGGCAGAAGGCCGAACCGAGTGCGCCGCCAGCACCCGTGACCACGGCCACCTGCCCACTGAAATCAATCGCCATCCGCGCCTCCTTTGGGCCCGACCATGGCGGCGGCCCGGCGTTCCGCCAAGCCGGGCGATGGAATTTCGGCCATGTGATGGATCGATGGGCGGAAAGCTAATCCTTCCTGGGTTCGCTGGCCTTGAAAAGCATTCGTGCCAGCACGCCTTCCTCCACGTCCGTATCCGGCCCGCCCTCGGGGAAGAACCAGTCGCCGAGCAGCACCGAACCTGCCAGCATGCCGAAGCCGTAGCGAACCATCAGTTCCGGCGGCACGTCGAATTCCAGCCCGGCCTGCTGATATTGCGACCGGATCCGGGCCACGGCCCGGGCGAAATAGTCATCCATTCCATGAATGGCGGCCAGATCCACGTCCCCCCTGGACTTGACCATTGCCAGGAGCAGGTCGGCATGGTCGCGCAGAAAGGGATAGAGCGCCTGGACATAGCGCATGCTGCGTTCTTCCCGGTCAGGCGGCAGGGTATCGCTGAAGGCCAGGAATTCCCGGAAACGGGCATTGAAAGGCTCTATCACCGCTTCGGTGAACAGCGCCTCCTTGCTGCCGAAATTGTTGAAGATCAGCGGTTCCGACACTTCCGCGCGCGCAGCGATATGGCGCGTGGTCGCACCGGAAAAACCCCGCTCCGCAAAAACGGCGCGGGCGGCATCGAGGATGAGCGCGCGGATTTCCGCCGTGGAGCGCCGCGCGCGGCGGCGGCGCGCCATGACCTCAGTCGACCGTTCGGAAATGTCATGCATGCGTCATTAAGCCATTGTCCTGTCTTTGCGGATGCTATAAATAGCACATACTATTTATCTCCGCGACTCCGTTGCGGCGATTCTGAAAGGAGAGGCATGAGCAGTCAATTCGATGTGGTGATCCGCGGCGGCACAATCGTGGACGGCACCGGAGCCCAGCCTTATGTCGCCGATATCGGCGTGAAGGACGGCATCATCACGCAGATCGGCGCGATCGATGCGTCGGCGCGCGAGGAAATCGATGCGCGCGGCCTGACCGTCACGCCGGGCTTCGTCGATGTTCACACCCATTATGACGGCCAGATCACCTGGGAAAACCGCATGGCCCCTTCATCCAATCACGGCGTCACCACCGTGGTGATGGGCAATTGCGGCGTGGGATTCGCGCCGGTGCGCGATGGCGACCATCAATTGATGATCAAGCTGATGGAAGGCGTCGAGGACATCCCCGAAGTCGTCATGGCCGAAGGCGTGCCGTTCAACTGGAACAGCTTCCCCGAATATCTGGATGCGCTGGAACAGCGCGTGTCCGACGTCGATTTCGCGACGCAGATCCCGCACAGCCCGCTGCGCGTGTTCGTCATGGGCGAGCGGGGCGCCAATCTGGAACCGCCGACGCTGGAGGATCTGGTCGAGATGCGCCGCTGCGTCAGCGAGGCGGTAAAGGCCGGCGCGCTGGGCGTCGCCAGTTCGCGCAACCTTTTCCACCGCTTCCGTTCCGGCGAGCTCGCACCCTCCGTCACGACCGAACTGGACGAGGTGCTGGCCCTGGCAGAGGGTCTGAAGGATGCGGGCGCGGGCACTTTCCAGTGCAACCCCAATCTGGACAATGATGCCGAGGTAGAGCTGAAGATCTTCCGCACCATTGCGCGGGAGGCGGGCGTCCCCGTGACGTTCAGCCTGATCGCCATGCCGACCCGGCCGGAAAATTGGGACGGCTATGTCGCTGGCGTGCGCCAGGCGGCGAAGGACGGCCTTGCCATACGCTGCCAGTTCATGCCGCGCCCGATGGGGGTGATGTATGGGCTGGACCTCAGCTATCATCCCTTCTCGCTCAATCCCAGCTACCGTCCACTGGCGAAGCTGCCCCTGGAGGAAAAGGTGGCGCGCATGCGCGATCCCGAACTTCGCGCGCGCCTGATCGCGGAGGAACCGGACGATCCCAACCCCGCTTTCGTCGGGCTGATCAAGTCGATCAGCGCCCTGTTCCGCATCGGCGATCCGGCCGATTATAATTTCGCGGCGGAAGACAGCATCCAGGCGGAGGCGGCGCGGCGCGGCGTCGACCCGCGCGAGATGATCTACGATGCGCTGCTGGAGGATGAAGGACGCGCGATCCTGTGTTCCTATTCGTCGGACGTGCCGGAATATCTGGCCAAGAGTCGCGACCTGATCGGGCAGGACAATATGATCGTCGCCCTGGGCGATGGCGGGGCGCATTACGGCATGATCTGCGACGCGGCCTATACCACCTACCTGCTGACTGGGCGGCTGGGCCGGGATGGGCTGGACCTGCCCACCGCGGTCAAGGCGCTGACCAGCCAGCCGGCGAATTCCGTGGGCCTGCGCGATCGCGGCGTCCTCAGCGTTGGGTACAAGGCGGACATCAATGTCCTGGACCTGCCCAACATGATCCTGCACCGGCCGCAGGTGATCGCGGACCTTCCGGCAGGCGGCAAGCGGCTGTCGCAAAAGTCCAAGGGTTATGTCGCGACCCTCGTCAGCGGAGCCGTGACCTATCGCAACGGCGAGGCAACCGACGCGCTTCCGGGCCGCCTGGTGCGTGGTGTACGCGGCGCTCCGGCGACCGCGCAGGCCAGGCAGCATGAAATCGCCTGAGATGGAGTGTCGGCGCGGATAAGGGGCGCGCAGACATGCCAGAAGACCGGCACGGTTATCCGTGCCGGTCTTTTTCATTGTCGGTCTTTTTCATTGCGGAACAGCGGCGTCAGCAACGCCATCGCCGATGCGATCCGTTCCCCCGACTCCCGTTCGGAACATTGCAGCAGGCCATCATGGCCGCCGGTGACAAGCGCGCCGAATTGCCGCGCGAGCAGGGCCGGGTCGTGACTGGCCAGCCGCCCCTCCCGCGCCAGACCCTCCAGCCAGAGGACCAGCGGCGCGGCCACGTCGCGGCTTTCCAGCAGGATCTGCCGCGCCAGTTCAGGGAAGCGGCCGGCCTCGAAAATCACGAGGCGGAGGAATCGATCGGCGGCGGGATCGGCAGTCGCTTCGGCAATCGCGACGGCAAAGTCGGCGAGCACGTCGATCGGATCGCGCCCCTCTGTCGCGACCGCAGCGAAGCGGTGCGCCGGGACGCGGCAGGCATAGCTGCAGATCGCGCGAAACAGGGCAGGCTTGTCGGATAGCGGGCATAGAGCGTCGTCTTGCTGATGCGGGCGCGGCGCGCCACTTCCGCCATGGTCACGCCGGCAAAACCACGCTGCTCGAATAGCGCCGCGGCAGCCTCCATGATGGCCTGCTCCCGCGCTTGCGCCTCAGCGGCCGTGGGTCGACCACGCCGACGGGAGGCGTGCCGCGCAATCATCATATTCCTGATCCCCTTCCTGCTTGCGCAGGCCCCATTTTAATTGGACAGATTGGTTCAATTAGAACGGAATGAAGGTGCAGGGCAATGGCGGATACACTCAAGGTCGGGATCATCAGCGCCAACTGGAGCCTCAAGGTGCATGGCGCGGCCTGGCGCCGGATCGAGGGCGTGGAAGTCGCCGCCATCTGCACATCCAGGCAGGAAACGGCGGAGCGGGCCGCACGCGAATATGACATCCCCAAGGCCTATTGGAACCATGAGGAAATGTCGGCCGATCCGGACCTGCACATCATCGATGTCGGCACGCGGCCGTCCTTCCGCTTTCCCATGGTCATGGCCGCGCTGAAGAACGGCAAGCATGTCTATGACGCCCTGCCCTTCGCGGTCAGCCTGTCCGACGCCGAAGCGATGCGCGACGCGCAAAAGGCGGCCGGGGTCGTCGGCGTCGTCGACGCGCAGTTCCGATGGTCCCCGCATGCGCAGAAGATGAAGCGCATGATCGATGAAGGTTTCATTGGCCGCCCGCTGGGCTTCAACGTGCAGCTCATGTTGCCGCTGATCGTCGCCAACGACAAACCCTATGCCTATTGCGCCTATTCGGAGCATACCGACCCATATTACTGGCTGGCGGAAAAGAGCAGCGGCGGCAGCGCCTGGCGCAATTTCGCGACTCATTCGCTGCTGTTCCTGACGCATCTGATCGGCCCAGTGGCGGAGGCGACCGGCATGTTGACGACCGGCGTGCCCGAATGGTTCCTGCCCAATGGCGAAGTGTTGCGCCCGGAAACGCACGACCTGGGCAGCGCGGTGCTGCGCATGGAAAATGGCGCGATCGGCAGCCTGCAGGCCGGATGGTGCGTGCCCGACACCGAAGGATGGCGCGTGGAAGTGTGGGGCGACAGGGGCCGGCTGCTGCTGGTCGACGACAGTTTCGGCAATTTCCCGTCGGCCAAGCTCTATGCCGGCGACGCGCGGTTGCTGACCTATGGCCAGCGGACCTGCGAGGAGGTGACGGTGGACGATGCAGTCTACGCCATTCCCGGCGTCGAAGGGGCGACGGCGGAACCGCGCGCCTTCGCTGCCATGGACTGGATGTTCCGGAATATGGTCGATGCCATTCACGACGGAACGGAAGGATCGCCCAGCTTTACCGAGGCCGCAGCCGTGCACCGCGTGGTCGAGGCAGTCGAGCGGGCCAATGTCGAAAGGCGTTGGGTCACGATGCAGGAAATGGGGTGAGCCGCACCGGCGCCAGACCATCACGACCATATGAACAACCGATCCTGTGCCGCGGGATAATATCGGGAGAGAATCCATGCTGAGAATAGACAAGCGTATCGATGTCACGGCGGCCGCACCGCATTTGGGGGACAAGGTCGAAATGGCCGTGACGCTGACCCTGCCCGATCCGTCGGCCATGCCGGACCGGCCGGTCGCGATCTTCGCCTGTCCGGGTGGTGGATATTCGCGCCACTATTTCATGATGAATTTCGATCGTCATGAAGGCTATGACGAGGCGGAATGGCAGGCCCGCCACGGCATGATCCACGTCGCGATCGATCATGTGGGCGTTGGTGAAAGCAGCATGCCCGATCTGTCGAAGATCGATTTCCAGACGATGGCCGCCACGCATGATTCCTGCGTGAAGCAGATTGCGGCTTCCCTGATCGAGGGTACGGCGGCGCAGGGCTTTCCCCGCCTGTCGTCGCTTTTCCTGGTGGGGATGGGGCAGTCCATGGGCGGTGGCGTCAGCATATTGACGCAGGGCCGTTTCGCAACGTTCGACGCGATCGCGCCCTTTGGCGTCAGCGCCATTCACACCGTCCTGCCGCAGCGCGACAAGGCCGCTTTCGAACATGGCATACGCCGTTTCGACAAGGTGGCGAGCGGTGAGGTCAAAAGCCATCTGGAGCATGACCATGAGGGCGTCGATTATGTCTATCCGTTTCACTGGGAAGACGTGCCCGCCGACATTCTGGACGACGACATGAAGGGCGGATATCCGATCCGGCAGACCACGCCGATCTATGGCAGCCTCACCATCCCGCATTGCGCGGTGCAGATGATGCTGCCCGGCGCCTTCGCGGAAGATGCCGCCCGTATCACGGTGCCGGTGCTTGTGGGCGATGGCGAGCGGGATACGTGCCCGGAGCCCTATCGGGAGCCGGCGGCCTATTCCGCTTCCCGCGACGTCTCGCTCTACATCGTGCCGCGCATGGCGCACATGCACAATTTCGCTTCGACGCGCGAGATATTGTGGCGGCGCCTGAACGACTGGTCGCGCATGGTTGCCGCCGCGCAAGACGAACCGCGCTGAACGGTCGCTGCCGACAGCGGAAATATCCGGCATCCCCTGCGGTGGGGATGCCGGAAATAT
>JGI24739J22299_10000825_pt1 | contig 11382 bp, 13 predicted proteins | sample KBSCornC5_FD_22299 | JGI IMG/M metagenome (IMG submission 22299)
CGCGCTGGCGTAACTCCCTCTCCCCTTGGGGGAGAGGGTACCTGCCGCGGAGCGGCAGGGGGGTGAGGGTGAGTCCGAATGCCGAACACCCGATACAACGAGGGCGATCTATCTAAGGCCCGTTCTCGTCAGCTCCGGCATGACTCCACGCCGGCTGAACGTAAGCTCTGGGCCGCGGTACGCGGCGCCTCGCTTGACGGCTTCAAGTTCCGCCGCCAGCAGCGTCTGGGGATCTACTTCGGCGACTTCGTCTGCCAGTCAGCGCGGCTCGTGGTAGAGATCGACGGCCAAACGCACGATGGGTCGGAGGCAGAAGCGAGGGATGCGCGGCGTACAGCATTCCTGGAGTACGAGGGTTATCGGGTGGTTCGGTTTACAAATACCGACGTGATGAAGAATTTGGATGGAGTGTTGGACATCCTCCGGGTCAGCCTTCGTGCGCACTCACCCTCACCTTCCCACGCGGCTGCGCCGCGCGGGCCCCTTCCTCTCCCCCAAGGGGAGAAAAGCGAATGAGCTACAACACGTTCGGGCGGGTTTTCCGCTTCACCACTTGGGGCGAGAGCCATGGGCCGGCGCTGGGCGCGGTGGTGGACGGCTGCCCTCCAGGGCTGAGCCTGAGCGAAACGGACATCCAGCCTTGGCTCGACAAGCGCCGGCCGGGAACGTCGCGCTTCACCACGCAGCGGCAGGAGCCCGATCAGGTCCGGATTCTTTCCGGCACGTTCGAGGGACGCACTACCGGTACGCCGATCAGCCTGATGATCGAAAATGTCGACCAGCGCTCCAAGGATTATTCGGAGGTGGCGCTGGCCTATCGGCCAGGTCATGCGGATTACACCTATGACGCCAAATACGGCTTCCGCGATTATCGCGGGGGCGGGCGATCCTCGGCGCGTGAGACGGCTGCGCGCGTGGCGGCGGGCGCGGTTGCCCGGTTGGTGATCCCCGAGGTTCGGATCAGCGCCTATCTGGTCGAGCTCGGCGGCGATCCGATCGATCGCGACGCCTTTGATGCAGGCCAGATCGGCGCCAANCCCTTCTTCTGNCCCGATGCGGCGGCNGCGGNGCGTTGGGAAGGCATTGTCGACCAGGCGCGCAAGAGCGGATCCTCNGTTGGNGCGGTGGTCGAATGCGTCGCCGAAGGTGTACCGCCGGGCTGGGGCGCGCCGCTCTATGCCAAGCTCGACAGCGAACTTGCCTCGGCGATGATGAGCGTCAACGCGGTCAAGGGTGTCGAGATCGGCGACGGCTTCGGTGCGGCGCGTCTGACGGGCGAACAGAATGCCGACGCGATCCGTCCTGGGACCGATGGCAAGCCGCATTTCCTGGCGAACCACGCAGGCGGTATTCTTGGCGGCATTTCGTCGGGGCAGCCGGTGGTGGTGCGGGTCGCGCTCAAGCCGACTTCGTCGATCCTGACACCCGTCGAGACGATCGACCGCAACGGCGAGGCAGCGGAGATTCGCACCAAGGGCCGCCACGATCCGTGCGTAGGGATCCGCGGCGCGCCGGTCATCGAAGCGATGATGGCGCTGGTACTGGCCGATCAGAAGCTGCTGCATCGCGCGCAGACGGGGCGTTAGAGCGGGGCATCCAGAATCTGATCCTGTTTCCCGTTCCTGCTGAGCCTGTCGAAGCGCCGTCCTTTTCTGAACGGAAGCAACGACAGCCCTTCGGCGGGCTGGGCGAACGGTTATGGTTTAGGCCAGGCTCGTTGAAGCGACTGCGGCTGCGTGCTTAGGCCGCTCGCTCAGTGGAGCGGACATTGCCGCTCGCCGCCGCCAGTGCATCTGCAAGAGCGCGTAGCGTGAAAGGCTTGCGCAGCACTTCTGAGCCCCGGAAGCTTTCGGCCTCGCCCGCTTCGCCGACATAGCCGGTCACGAACAGCAGGCCGATCTCGGGATGGAGCGTACGGATGGTGCGGGCCAGCTCGGGCCCTGTCATCCCCGGCATCACCACGTCGGTAATGACGAGGCCGATATCGTCCCGCTGTTCGAGCTGCTCGATGGCCTCAGGGCCCGATTCACAAAGAACCGACTGATAACCGAGCTCGGTCAGCGCAGTGCCGGTGGCGGCCCTGACGCGCGGGTCATCTTCGACCACCAGGACGGTACCCACATTGGCCGCAGGCTTAGGTGCGGCGGCTGCGGCGATTGGCTCGGGCGCGTCGATCTGACCTGCATGCCGTGGCAGGTAGATCGAGACCGTGGTTCCTTGGCCGAGGGTCGACTGAATCGCGACGTCGCCGCCCGATTGGCGGGCAAAGCCCGAAATTTGCGAGAGGCCGAGACCCGTGCCCTGTCCCACCGGCTTGGTCGTGAAAAAGGGCTCGAACACGCGCTCCAGCGTCTCCGGACTCATGCCCGTGCCGTTGTCAGTCACCGACAGCCGCACATAATCGCCGGCTGCGAGCGCGCCTACTTCGCCCGCGCGAAGGCGGACGTTGGCCGCGCTCATCGTGAGCATGCCCTCGCCGCTCATGGCGTCACGGGCATTGACCGCGAGATTCAGAATGGCGTTTTCGAGCTGGTAGGCGTCGACCCAAACCGGCCAGACCTCGGCCTCGCTCAGGATACGAACCTCGATCCGTTCGCCCAAGGTGCGATCGAGGAGGTCCGACATGTCACGCAGCAGCTGAGTGGGGCCGACCGGGTGCGGCAGCAGCGGCTCGGCGCGCGCGAAGGAGAGGAGGCGGCGCGTGAGCGCGGCTGCACGGTTGGCGCCTTCGAGCGCGCTTTCGATATGGCGCGTAGCCTCGTGCGCCTGTTCCTCGACCCGCCGCTTCGCCATCTCTAGCCCGCCCAACACCACGGCGAGCATATTGTTGAAATCATGCGCGATCCCGCCGGTCAGCTGGCCGACCGCCTCCATTTTCTGCAGCTGCCGGAGCTTGAATTCGGCCTGCTGGCGGGTCTGGCCTTCCTCGATGAGGCGGACATTGGCCTCAAGCAGCTCTGCGGTGCGCTGGGCCACAGCTTGTTCAAGCGCCTGGGCACGATCGGTTTCGAGCTCGGCCGTTTCGCGCGCGATGCGGCGGTCGGCCAGCGCGATTGTCATCAGCCAGCCCAGCGCGACCACCGATAGGGCGAGCAGGACACCAACCAGCGACAATAGATGCGAAAGCTTGTTGGCGCGTTCGACCTGGTCGGCGGCGAATGTCGAGCGCCTGTCGAGCAGCATCTGCTCGGCATCGGCCATCCCCTGCAAGGTCTGATCGATATCGCGAAGCGTCGGCGACTTGCCCGCGATTGCGAACAGCGAGATCGCGGTCCAGCCTTTCTTCATGCTGGCAAGCTGCGCGGGCGGGCCGAGCTCCGTCGCGCGTTTCGCATAGAGATCCCGCAGATGCTGCAGCCGGTCGCGCTGGAGCGGGTTGTCGTGGACGAGGTTTTCCAGATCGTTCAGCAGATAACCGACCTGACGCCACTGGTCATAATAGAGCGTGCCGGTCTCGCGATCGCCGTTGATGACGTAGCGTCCCAATGCAGCTTCGGCCTGGCCGAACGCGCCATCGATGCGGCCTGTGAGGAGCACGATATCGTAGCTGTGCTGCTTTCGCGCCAGCGCAGCATCGCGCTGCCGGCTCGACTGCTGCACCAGCATCAGCAAGGCGGTGAGCAGAAAGACCGCGACCAAGCCTACCAGGCCGCCCAGCAGCTTGATTCTGGTCTGCGGCTCAAATGCCGCCGGCGAGGACGCATCGTCGCTCATGGCCCGCACGACCATAGCTTGCGCAATCGTCATGCGGAAGAGTGCAGTACCGAAACGAATTTACGCCACGATATCAGCGCTATCATCCAATGCATCCGACCGCGCGGCCGGCTGCGGCAAAGATAGCGAGGATCTGATCCACCTGCTCATCCGAATGCTCGGCGCAAAGCGAACAACGCAGCAGGAACGTGCCTGCGGGGGTCGCGGGCGGGCGGGCGAGGTTAACGTAGAGGCCGCCCTCGAGCAGCGCTTGCCACAAGGCCACCGCGCTCTCCTGATCGGGCAGCATTACCGCGATGATCGCCGACTGAGCGGTCTCCGTCGCGATCTTGTATCCGAGGTCACGCAGACCCTGATGCAGGCGCTTGGAGTTTTTCCACAGATGCGCGCGCTTGTCGCTTGCGTGCATGAGCTTGCGGATCGAGGTCGCCGCGGTCGCAACCACCGACGGCGGCAAGGATGCGGTGAAGACGTACGGCCGGCAGACCAGGCGCAGCACCTCGAAATCGGGATGGTTGGAAACGCAGAAGCCGCCGACGGTGCCGACCGATTTGGAGAAGGTGCCGACGACGAAGTCGATATCCTTCTCGCAGCCCAATTCCTCATAAACGCCGCGGCCGTTGGGGCCGAAGAAGCCCATGCCATGCGCCTCGTCGCAGAGGATCATGGCGCCGTGCTTCTTGGCGACGGCCACCATTTCGGGGAGCGGCGCGATGTCGCCGAACATCGAATAGACGCCCTCGAGCACCACCAACTTGCCCGCTTCCTTGGGCAAGCGGCCGAGCCTCTTGTCGAGATCCTCGACACTGTTGTGGCGGAAGCGCACGATCTCGGCATTGCCGAGCCAGCAGCCGTCGTAGATCGACGCGTGGCTGTCCGCGTCGAGAATGATGTAATCGCCCTTACCCGCAAGCGTTGAAATGACGCCGAGATTGGCCTGATATCCGGTCGAGAAGACGATCGCGTGTTCGGTGCCGTAAAATTCCTTGAGCGCGTCTTCGCACTCCTTGTGGCCCTGATAGGTGCCGTTGAGCACGCGGCTGCCGGTGGTTCCCGAGCCGAACTGGTCGAGCGCCTTCTTACCCGCTGCGACAACGTCGGGATCGAAGGTCATGCCCATATAATTGTAGGTGCCGAGCAGGATCGTGTCCTTGCCCTGGATGACCGCCAGCGTCGGCGACTTCACCTCGCTCATCACGATCGCGAAGGGATCGCGTACGCCCGTCGCCAGCAGCGCCTCGCGCTCTTGTATCAAGGGCTTGAACTTGGCGAGCAGGTCGCGATGTTCGGCAGGCTCCGGCAGCAGATCGGCTGTCGGAACCTTCTCTGAAGTCTGAATGGCGTCGGTCATGATGCGGAACCCATAGAGGCTTCTGACGAGGGAGGCGATATGCCGGGCGCGAGTCAATCCTTGCGGAGCGCGATCACCTGATCGACGAGCTGGCCGACGGTTTCGATCTCGGCCTGCATGTTCATCGTGATCAGGATGTCGAATTCATCCTCAATCGCGGCCACGAAATCCATCACTGTCAGGCTGTCCCATTCCAGGTCGCCTGCGAAGGTGGTGGTGTCGGTCAGGGTGACGCCCTTCTTATTGAAGGGCTCGATCTGCTCGGCGATACGCTCAAAAACTTGTTCATGTTCGGTCATGGGTCGGCCTTTACGGAAGCTGGGCGCGGCTTGCCAAGCGATTGCGGCAGCGGCAGGGCAATTGCGCGACCAGACGTGGAGGCCGGCGTCTCAGAGCCAGCCCTGTGCCTTGTACCAGCGCGCGGTCGCTGCGAGACCTTCCTCGGTCGCAATCCTTGCCTGCCAGAGCGAGGCGGGCGGGTGCGCATGCGGGGCAGCGGTCCAATCGGGATGACAGAAATAATTGACCCGGTCGCGGGTCAGCTGGGCCTTATTGCCACGGAGAAGACGATCGATCCGCACGCCGGCCAGCAGCAGCGCCTTGGGCAAGGGCAGGGGAATGACCCGGCGATTGACCGCTCGGCCGAGGGCGCGGGCGAATTCGACCATATCCCAGCCGCCCTCGCGGCCGTCGTCGGGTTCGTATGTGCGTCCGTGGCTGATATCGTTGCCCAAGCAGGTCAGCATCAGCCGGCAAAGATCGTGAACATGGATCACCGACATCTTCCCGCCGGGGGGCAGCGGCAGCACGCCGCGCCGTGCGAAGCGGAACAGATCGAGCAACAGTTTATCGCGAGGCCCATAGATCGCCGCGGGTCGGATGATCGTCCAATCGCAGCCTGAAGCGATGACCGGCTCTTCCGACTCGAGCTTGGAGCGGCCGTAGGCGGAAAGCTGCGGCTCTCGCGCGGAGAGGGAGGAGACGTGGACGAACCGCGCGATACCCGCGGATGTCGCCGCCGCGACCATGTTTTCCGTGCCCACGACATTGCCTTGGTGGAATTCGTGTGCGGTGCCGTTGATGACGCCGGCTATGTGGATCACGGCGTCACAGCCGCCGCAGAGGGCGGCAAGGCTGTCGGGCCGGTCGAGCGCGCCTTCCACCCAGGTGATACCCTCCTGCGCAGGTTGCGGTCGTCGGGTGAGGGCGTTGACCTGATATCCCTCCGCCAGCACGACCTCGATCAGGTGCGAACCGACGAAACCGGTGCCGCCGGTAATGGCGATGCGCATCAGAGCAGCACCAGATGATCGCGATGGACCAGCGCGGCTCGGGGTGCGTAGCCGAGCAGGGCAGCGTGCGCGTCGCTGCGATGGCCGACGATGCGCGCCGCGTCGGCAGCGTCATATTCGGAAAGGCCGCGCGCGATCTTCTTGCCGTCTGGACCTGCAATTTCGATTACGTCGCCGCGCGCGAATTGCCCTTCCACATGCGTCGCGCCGGCAGCGAGCAGGCTCTTGCTCTGCCGGAGTGCTTCAGCCGCACCCTGATCGACCGTGATACAGCCGCGCACCGTCAGCCGACCCGCCAGCCACGCCTTGCGTGCGCTGGCCGCTTTCTCCGCGACAAACAGAGTGTGGCGTGCCGCAGCGGAAAGCGGATGCTCGACCCGCCCGCTGGCAATGGCGAGATGCGCGCCTGCGGCATTGGCGATTCGCGCCGCCTCAATCTTGGATACCATGCCGCCCGAACCCATACCCGAAGCGGATCCGCGATCGGCCATCGCTTCGACTGTCCCATCGATGCGGTCAATGCGCCCGATATGGACTGCTCCCGGCAGCGCGGGATTGCGATCGTAAAGACCGTCCACGTCCGAAAGCAGCACCACGCCTTGCGCGCCTGCAGCCTGGGCGACGCGGGCGGCGAGTCGATCATTGTCGCCGAAGCGAATCTCTTCGGTGGCGACGCTGTCATTCTCGTTGAGGATCGGCACCACGCCCAGGCCCAGCAGCCGATCGAGCGTCGCGGCGGCATTCAAATAACGGCGGCGATCCTCCAGATCGTCAAGCGTCACCAATATCTGCGCAGCGGTGATGCCGTGGGCGGATAACACCTCGGCCCAGACATGGCTGAGCGCAATTTGCCCGGTGGCGGCGGCTGCCTGCGCGTCTTCAAGACTGGCGCGTCCGCCTTTGGGCAAGCCCAGCCGCCGGGCTCCCAACGCGATCGCACCCGAGGAAACGACCGCGATCTGCTGCCCCTCGCGCAGCCGCGCCGCAATGTCCGCAGCCATGCCCTGGAGCCAGGTGCGCCGCACGCCGCCGCTGGCGTCGACGAGCAGCGCCGAGCCGATCTTGACCACGAGCCTTGAACAAGCGGAGGGAGGAAAGAGAGACATCGCGGCCCGGTTCAGATCGGCGACCATTCGACCACGTCCTCACCTTCGTCATCGTCGCCGACCCGCGTGGACTCTGGCCCGATCGCCTCCAGCAATCGGTCGAGCACGGGATCGAGCCCGATTTCGGCTGCTCCCGAAAGGGGGAAGACGGTGGTGCCGCTCGCCTCCTCAAGCTCGCCCTTGAGTGCAGCGATCAGCTCATCGTCCAGCGTGTCGATCTTGTTCAAGCCGACCACGAACGGCTTGTCGTCCAAGCCTGCGCCGTAAGCTGCCAGTTCATCACGTACGATGTGGTAGCTCGCCGCGACATCGTCGTCATTGGCGTCGACCAGGTGGAGCAGCACGCGGCAGCGCTCGATATGGCCGAGAAAGCGATCACCAACGCCCGCGCCCTCGGCCGCGCCCTCAATCAGACCCGGAATGTCCGCAATCACGAATTCGCGTTCGTGATGGCGCACCACGCCGAGCTGCGGGCGCAGCGTGGTGAAGGCGTAGGCGCCGACCTTGGCCTGCGCATTGGTGACCGCATTGATGAAAGTCGACTTGCCGGCGTTGGGCAGGCCGACGAGACCCGCATCGGCGAGCAGTTTCAACCGCAGCCAGACGTACATTTCCTCGCCCGGCCAGCCGGGGCCGTGCTGCCGCGGTGCGCGGTTGGTCGAGGTCTTGTAACTCGCATTGCCGCGCCCGCCGTCGCCGCCGCGGAGCAAGACCACGCGCTCGCCGACGCGCGTGAGGTCGAGCAGGAGCGATCGCTCCTCATCGTCCGCGAGCACTTGTGTGCCGACGGGTACCTTGATCACCAGATCGTCGCCGCCGGCACCCGTGCGGTTTGCGCCGGCGCCCGGCATGCCGCGCTGCGCGCGAAAATGCTGCGTGTAGCGGAAGTCGATCAGCGTATTGAGGCCCGCCACCGCCTCGAAGATGATGTCGCCGCCCTTGCCGCCGTTACCGCCGTCGGGACCGCCATATTCGATGAACTTCTCGCGCCGGAACGACACCGCGCCCGGGCCGCCGCTGCCTGAGCGGATGAAGATCTTGGCCTGGTCTAGAAAATGCATCGCCGTCGCCTGTTATGGCCGTCATGCCGGACTTGTTCCGGCATCCACCGATCCGCGAGCGATGCGCAGGCGGCCGAGTGGACCCCGGAACAAGTCCGGGGTGACGGCATGAGTTCGTTGACCCCCTCTAGCGTCGCTCGGCGAAAATGCGAATCCTCAAGCCGCGAGGGCTTGCGGAGCTTCTTCGCGTTCGCGCGCGTAGAGGCAGGTTTCCATCGTGCCTCCGGCCAGGCTCGCCGACCATGTCTTCTTGCCGGTGGGATGGAAGCCGAGCTTACGAAGCACCTTGGCCGACGCGGCATTGTCGATTGCGCGCCGGGCGCGAATCCGCGGCAGCCGCAGGCTGCTGTCCGCCAATGCCAGCACCGCGCGGCCGGCCTCGGTCGCATAGCCGCGGCCCCAATGGTCGCGGGCGATCCAATAGCCGAGCTCCGCCTCGCCATCACCGCTCAGGCCAATGCCGCCGATCAGCCGGTTGTTGCTGCGCAGGCAGATCAGGAAGTGCGGCCGCAGCGGATCCGAAGGCATATTGAGAAAGTTTTCCGCGTCGCCCTGAGAATAAGGCCACGGCACACGCACCAAGCGGTGCGCGATTTCCTGATCGCCGATGGCCGCCGCCAGAGCAGGCGCATCCTCGATCCAGCCCGGCCTCAACAGCAGGCGTTCGGTTACAGCGAACATGGGCATCGTTCTCCTGTCGCTCGCCCTGCCGCGGATCGATGAAATTTCCGCGACAAGGTGTCAGGGAGACACGAAAAAGGGAGGCGGTGCGACCCGTCTCCCTGACGATCCGGCTTATCCGGATCTCGGGTCGCCCACTGGACGACCCGTTTTCACGTTCGTCCGTTTACTCGGCCGCTTCCGCGGTAATCACGCTTACATACGAACGGCCAAGCTTGCCCGTGTGGAAGGCAACGCGGCCCTCGCTAAGCGCGAAAAGGGTATGGTCCTTGCCCATGCCGACATTCTGGCCCGGATAGACCTTGGTGCCGCGTTGGCGGACGATGATGTTGCCACCGATGACGACTTCGCCACCGAACTTCTTGACGCCGAGACGGCGGCCAGCGGAATCGCGGCCGTTGCGCGAAGAGCCGCCTGCTTTCTTATGTGCCATTGCTCTCTAGCTCCTGCTCAGGCTTCGGCTGCCGCAGGCGCGGCTTCCGGAGCGGCGGTCTTCTTGGCCGGGGCCTTCTTGGCAGCGGCCTTCTTTTCGCCCGATGCGTTCTGATCGCCGATCGCGGTGATCTTCAGCACGGTGTGATACTGACGATGGCCGTTGCGGCGGCGATAATTGTGGCGACGGCGCTTCTTGAACACGATCACCTTGTCGCCGCGGCCCTGCGCCACGATCTCGGCCGAGACGGTCAGGCCGTCGACGGCCTTGAGGTCCGAGCCTTCGCCCGCGAGCAGGACGTCGCCAAGCGTTACGGACGCGCCGGCGTCTCCCGCGATCTTCTCAACGACAATCTTGTCTCCGGCGGCGACGCGATACTGCTTGCCGCCTGTGCGCACGATAGCGAACATGGCTCTCTCTACTTATGATTCCGGATCGTGAGCCTGCCCGAAGGGGCCCGCGAAAGCGCGCCGCCTATGCGGTTTGCCCGCGCCTGTCAAGGTTATCTCCCCTCGACGAGCATGGATTTAAGCATCGGCTGCGCTTTCGCAACTAGCGGCGGTTCTCTTCCAGAAATTTGCGGAAACAGCCAGTCTGGCCATTGCTGCCGATCGGCGAGCAGCTGCCGGGCAAACCCTGGCGGCTGACATATTCCAGCACCTTTGCGGTGCCCGCCCAGCTGCCGTCGCGCGCTTCATTATACTGCTTTTCGCGGAAGCGCTTGGGGATGCGATAGCGTTCGCTCTCCGGCTGGCGAGCGCACACGACGATTTCATCCTCGGTGCTGCGCGGGCAGGGATCATCGCCGAACACGACCAACGTCGCGATCCGTTCCGTCCCCGGGGGCGAGGCGGCATAGACGGCCGGGGCGGCGAGCAGCGCCAAGATTGCGGCGAAAACGGTCCGTTTCATGTCGGCAACTCTCCACCTTTTGACGTGAGCGCCGGGTGAATGGCTTATTTAGGCAGTGGCGATTCCGCTTCGGCGGCCTGTCTTTGCTTCTTCTCGGCGCGTGCCGACCGCATCTGCTTCTGCCAGCAGCCGGTCCAGCCACCCGCACCGACATTGGAGCAGCTCCCGGTGCCGGCGGCGCCAACGTCGCGGATCGATTCAGCCCGTTGCGCCCAGGGCTGGTCCTGCGGCGCAAGCGGACCCGATCGCAGTGATTGCGGGATGCGATAACGCTCGCTCTCGGGCGCGCGAATGCAGACCGAGCCCTCGGGGCATTTGTCGTTGCCGTAAATGATCAACGAGCGGTCATTCTGCTGCGCGAAAGCTGGCGCCGCGACTGCGGTAGCCAAGAGCGCGGCCGCCGCCAGCAAGAGGTGCTTGATCATGGCCGTCTCTCCTCGATTGCAAACCCAACGCCTGATGACGCCGTCATATCCGCTCCGAAAGGCCGATCGCGACGCGACAGCCCAGCCGGATCGCCGCCGACAGCAAAGGATAAGCTGGCGCGCGTTCCGCACCTGCAGCCAGTGCCGCATCGCGATGCTCGACCTCTTCGGCGCGGAATTCGGTGATCACCCCGCCCAGCTCCGGATCCTGATCGCCGAGCCGCTCGAGCTGAGTGCCGTAGTGATGGTCGATCTCGGTCTCGATCGCAGCGGTGCAGGCCATTGCGGCTTCGGGGCCGATCAGCGCCGTCGCCGCGCCGAGGACGAAGCCCGCCACATCCCATAAAGGCGTGAGCGCGGTCGGGCGGACACCTCGCGCGGTCATCATCGCATCGAAGCGCAGGCGG
>JGI24739J22299_10000827_pt1 | contig 11365 bp, 10 predicted proteins | sample KBSCornC5_FD_22299 | JGI IMG/M metagenome (IMG submission 22299)
CCGTTGCCGCCGGGGTTTCCCGGCGGGAGTCCCTTGCCGGACGAAACCATGCGGGCGTCGGCGGAGCAGGCCTCCGGTCAACGCACTGCGCTCGGCCTTGCTCGGGCGAAAGCGCGAACCGCCGAGCCTGGCCCGGCGAAACAGACGAACACGCCCAAGGCCGCGATTTCGCCATTGGCGACCACGTCGGGGCGCTCCGATTCCTTCCCCCGTCCGTTTGGGCACGCCCTCGGGCTGCCGGCTGACGTATTCGTTTTTTGACACCTGCCATGACGCTTGCCAATTTTGTGAAGACACTCGTCGGTGGTCCCCGCATCGATTCACTCCGCAAGGCACGGACGGATACTTGGGCCGCATGGGTCGCGCCGATACCGGGCGATTCCGCATGCGGGCGCGACCCCGGCTACGAAGACGCGTTCTTCGAACTGAAGGATGAAGCCGGCAAGCTGTCGGGAATCGATGACGGCCTGATCGTCCGCATGTGCGAACACCTGCTCAAGGAGACTGGCAAGGATTTGCGCGTCGCCGGCTACTACGCGTTCGCACGCCTGCGGCAGGACGGCCCGGCCGGATTCGCCGACGGGCTCGAACTGGCTGCCGCACTCGTCGACCGGTTTGGCGAAGCTCTTTTGCCCGCCCGTCACGAAGCGAAGAAGGCAGCGCTCGAAATGCTCGCGACTGCGCGCGTGATCGAGACGCTGGATAGTCGGGGTGACTTTGCGCCGGTCGATCTCGAACGCGCGTTGGCCGCGCTCGATGTGATCGTCATGCATACGGCGGCGTGGCCCGATGCGGCTCGCCCGAATCTGCAGTCGCTCGTTTCCCGCTTCGAGAAAAAGGAAGGGCCGGCACGCGGTGTCGATGACGGCGTCGCGATGCCGGCTGTGACAGCCGCGGGAAAGACTTCAGCCGGAGCGATCGCGTCAACGCGCGATCTGCTCGATCAGGCGCGAGCGATGTCGGCGTGGCTCAGGGATCAGGAAAACGGCTATTTGCCGTCGGTGCGGCTCGTGCGAAGCATTCGCTGGGACACCGTGCACGACGTGCCGCCGTCGGATGCCGCGTCGCATACGCGTCTGGCGGCGCCACGCGCCGAGTTGCGACAGCAGATGAAGCGCCTCGTTCTGCAGAAGCACTGGCACGAGTTGCTGGAGCGTGTCGAGGGTGCGTTCATGGAAGGCGTGAATCACCTGTGGCTCGACCTGCAGTATTTCCAGCACGTTGGGCTCGACCACGTCGGCACACCGTACAGCGCATGGCGTGAATTGCTGCGCACCGACTTCGCGCTGTTTCTCGAACGACTGCCCGGCATCGAACGCCTGGCATTCAGCGACGGCACACCGTTCGCCGACGACACGACGCTCGAATGGATCGCCCGGCATGCTGTCGTGCGCGATCTGGAAGCGGGCGAGACGGTTGCGCCGCTGCCCGTTTCCGCGGATAGCGCGGGCGATGCGGCGGGCGACTGGCCGGAGATCGAAACCCAGGCGCGCGAACTGGCTGCCCGTGACGGCATCGAAACGGCCTTTGCGTGGCTCGAAGCGCTGCCCGGCATGAAAACCGATCGACATCGCTATTTGCAGCGGCTCGTGATGGCCCGCTTGGCCGACCATGCCGGCCGTCACGATGCGGCGCTCGCACTCCTCGCAGAACTCGACGGAACGTCCCGTTCGCTGCCGTTAATGCGCTGGGAGCCGGCGCTGACGTTCGAGGTCAAGCAGCAACTGATCAAAGCACTGAAAGCGATGAGCAGCCGCAAGGACGCCGACAAGCCGGCGTTCGCACGCCGCATCGGCGAGCTGCAGGCGGAACTCACGGTACTCGATCCCGCCCGCGCGTTGACCCTTTCGTAACGGAGTCCCATGGACAACAACGATCCCATCCTGCGCTACTACGAAGCGGAAATGCGCTATTTGCGCGAATCCGGCAAGGAATTTGCGAAGGCGCATCCCGATCGCGCGCGCCTGCTCAATCTCGACCGCGTCGGCGATCGCGACCCGTATGTCGAACGCCTGTTCGAAGGCTTTGCGTTTCTGACGGGCCGGCTCCAGCAAAAACTCGACGACGAACTGCCCGAACTGACGGAAGGACTCGTCAGCCTGTTGTGGCTGCACTATCTGCGGATGATTCCGTCGCTGTCGATCGTCGAGCTGACGCCGTTCGCAGAGAAACTGCAGAAAACGATAGTGGTCCCGGCCGGCGTTCCGGTGCGTTCCGCGCCGATCAGCGTGCCGTCCGCGGGCCGCGCGGAGGGCTCGGCACCGCTGACCGTGCGATGTCTGTACCGGACCACGCAGGATGTTGCGCTGCAGCCGGTTTCGCTCACGCATGCCGGGCCGGCCGTGCGACACGACGGGCGATCGGTGATCCGCTTCGGCTTCGCGTTGCAAGCGTCGGCGCTGCGCAAGGAGACGGATCTGTCGCGGCTGCGGCTGCATTTGAACGCCGATTTGCCGACTGCATTCGCGATGCATCTTGCGCTGACGCGTCAGGCCGAGGCGATTCACTGGCGCGTTCCGGAAATACGCGATGGCGAATCCGTGCCGCTACCGGGCGTCACGATCGAGCCGGCGGGATTTTCGACGGAAGAACGGCTGTGGCCCAAAGCCGATGCGGCGTTCTCCGGATATCAGTTGCTGCTTGAATACTTCACGTTTCGCGAGAAATTCCTGTTCGTCGATCTGTGCGGACTCGACATCACGAAGCTGCCTGAAAAATCGACCCGCTTCGAACTGGAGATCGTTCTGAAGGATGCCTATCCGTCGGATCAGCGATTCAGCGCGGACAACGTGCGACTGTTCTGTTCACCGGTGATCAACCTGTTCGAACTGGATGCCGAGCCGATCGAGATCGACCATCACGAAACCGAGTATCGCGTCGTGCCGGCCGGTCATCAGGGCGAGCATGTCGAAACGTATTCGGTCGATGCGATCGCGACGTTCGATCACGATACGGCCGAGCGATACGAATACGTGCCGTTCACGACGTTCCGGCATCGCGGCGGCATGCTGCGGCATGAGGCGCCGGAGCGCTATTTCCATACACGCGTGCGTTCCGGCGTATCGGGGCTGCACGAAATGTGGGTGATTCTCGGCGGGCATGCGTGGGAAACGATGGATACGCTGCCGGAGGAAAGCCTGTCGTTGCGCGTGACGGGCACGAACGGACTGCTGCCGCGCAAGGGGCTGCGGGAGGCGAGTCTCGACGAGCTGGCGGCCAGCACGCCGAACGTCGCGAGCGTGCGCAATCTCGTGTCGCCGACGTTGCCGCTCCATCCGCCGACGGAAGATCGTTTCCAGTGGCGTGTGCTGTCGCATCTCGCGCCCAACTTCCTGTCGATGATGAACGCGGAGGTACTGCGTGGCGCTTTGGCGCTGTACGACTGGACGAACGACGAACTGAACCGGCGGCGGCTCGCCGGCATTCTGCATGTGTCGCAGGAAATGATTGAGGAGGTGTCGGGCGGCGCGGTCGAGCGCGGCGTGCTGATCGAGGTCACGCTCGATGCGCATGCGTTCTCGGGCGAAGGCGACGTGATGCTGTTCGGCGAGTTGCTGCACCGGTTCTTCGGCGCCTACGCAGAGATCAATCTGTTCACGAAGCTGGCGATCGTCAGCCTGCCATCGCGGTCGCGGACGGAGTGGCCGCGCAGCAAGGCGGGGCGGGCACCGCTATGAGTGCATCGATTGATCGGATGAGCGCTGCAGCCGCTGAATCGAAGGGCCCGTCGGCCGTGGTTGCGAGGCTGTTCGAGCGGGCGCCGAAGATGACTTTCATGCAGTTCTGTCGTCTTTTGGAGGCATGTGCGCCTGAACGTCCCGGCTTCGGCACACGCGACACGCCGGAGCACGAGCCGGTGCGATTCCGGCCGCGTCCTCGGTTGGGCTTTCCCGCAGGCGAGATGGCGGCGGTCGAATTCGACGATGAGCATCCCGATGCACCGCCGACCGTACGCACGACCTTCATGGGGCTTTACGGCGTCGATGCGGCTATGCCGTCGCATACGATCGACGAGATCGTGCTGCGGGAGGAGGGGCATGAGGCGGTCGAGGCCTTTCTCGATCCATTCAATCACCGCATCGCGACGTTGCTGTATCGCGCATGGAAGAAGTATCGGTATCCTGAGCGTTTTCGGGCCGGTGGTGTCGACGATTATTCGCAGAACCTGTTGTGTCTGCTGGGGTTCGGATGGGGCGACAAGCCTTTGCGGGCCGGCCTGCCGGATTCGCGGATGCTCGCATTGTCGGGGCTGCTGATTCAGCGCACGCGGACGTCCGAAGGGCTGGCCGGCGTGGTGGCGCTCGCCGCGCCGGGGGCGGAGGTTCGCGTCGACGAGTTCTGGGCGGTGACGACGAGTACCGGTCGGCCGAAGCCGTTGACGTCGACGAAGCCGGCTGCGGGCGGGCTGCCGGACGGCAAGCGCAATGGGCTCGGTGGCGGTTACGTGCTCGGCAGGCGTCTCACGTATCGCAGCCGGGCAGTGCGCGTGACGTTGCGGCCAGCCGATGCGCGGCAGGCTCAGGATCTGCTGCCGGGCGCATGGCTGCATCGAGAGGTGATGGCATTCATCCAGCTGTATGTCGGCATCAAGGCCGATGTGTATTTGCGGATGGAGGTGTCGTCACGGTTCGTTCCGCATCCGTACGTCGGGATCGAGCGTGCCGGCCCGGCGCCGCGTCTCGGCTGGACGACGGTGTTGCCGTCTGCCGACGAACGGCTGATCGATATTGCGCTGGGTGCCTATGAGGCATTGCCGGCGCCGCAACCCAACCCGCATCTCGTGCCGCGCACGATCTGATTCCGGAGTCTTCATGTTCTATCGAATGAGTGCGGCTACGGCTGCCGCCGTATTGCTTCTGTCGGGCTGTGGTGCGTGGCAGTCGGTATCGGATGCGTCGTCGAATGCCTACCGCGCAGTGTTTTTCAAGCAGGTGAAGGTGCTTGACGTCGATCTGACTGCACGCGCGGCGCTGAACCCGGACGACGCGGGACGACCGACGTCGGTCGCCGTGCGCGTCTACCAGTTGACGGATCGCAAGATGTTCGATGCGGCGTCGTATGACGATCTGTTGAAGAACGATCGCACGGTGCTTGCCCAGGATCTGCAAGCGGATATGTCGGCTACCGTGAGCCCCGGGGCTTCTTCGAGCTTGTCGCAACCGATGCAACGGGAGACGAAGTATGTGGCGGTCGTTGCGTTGTACCGCGTTCCGGGAGCCGCCGAAGATTGGAAAAAAGTCGTCGAGAAAAAGAAGCTTGATCCGGATAAGCCTCTACGTCTCGGTTTGACGTCGAATGGATTACAGATGACGGGGGATAGGTCGAAATGAAAGTCATGCAACCAATTCGGAGCGGGAATAAGCCATTCACGCTGTCTAAACAACTCAGGCTGGCAGTTTTGCTTGGCGTTATCGTGTCCGCTCACGCGGTGGCTCGAGATGTGCCGTCTCCGTCCATTGCGCCGCTCGCTGGAAAGCCAGACGGTTTCGTTCCCAAAGGCTGGAAGCTGGAGTTTCAGACGAAGGGCGACCTGACCGGCGATGGCCGCGACGATCTTGTGCTGGTCTTACGTGACAATGATCCGGCGAACGTGGTATCGCATGATGGCATGTGCGAGAACCCGTTCGACGCGAATCCACGCATTCTTGTCGTTGCCTTTGCGCAGCCGGATGGCCGGTACGCTGTTGCGTTGCGAAACGATACGCTCATACCGGTCCGGGATTCCCCCTGTCTCGCGGATGCTCTGGAAGAGGGGAACGTGATTGTCGACCGGGGCACGTTGCGGGTCACGCTGAGTCGCTTTGCCAGTGCTGGGAGTTGGGAAATGGGATCCACCACCTATACATTCCGGTGGCAGGACCGGAATTTCATGCTGATCGGTTACGACAACTTCTCGGTGATGCGCAATACGGGCGCCGTGCGAAACCTCAGCGTGAACTACTCGACTGGCAAGGCCAAGATATCGATCGGGAATGTGTCCGACGATCGCGAGCGGACACGATGGGTAAAGCTGCATACGCAGCGTCGCTGGACGCTGGACCAGGTTGGTGACGGCTTCGAGTTTTCCCGGTCGCTGCCGAGCGTCGAATAGTCGTAAATGCAGGCGTGAATGGCGTCACCACGACGCCATGTTTCGTGGTCCATGCGCTGGATAACCGGTGCATGGACCATAAAGGCATTACCGATCGTCTTCCCGCACCGAAGACGGATGCCGGCACAGCGCCCGCACTTCCATCTCCATATACGGAAACAACGGCAGCTGACTCAGCACGTCATGCAGCTGCTGCACGCTCTCGACATCGAAAATGCTGACGTTCGCATACTGCCCCGCGATCCGCCACAGATGCCGCCAGGTCCCTTCGTTCATCAACCGCTGGCACATCGCCTTCTCTTCGGCCTTCAGCGTGGCCGCCTTGACCGGATCCATGTCCGTCGGAAGACGGACGGTCATTTCCACATGAAACAGCATCCTGTACTCCTTGCGTTATCGATGCGTCGAACCGGACGGCCGCTCAGGCTTGCGCCCGCGCCCGCTCGACTTCGCTCGCCGGCACGTCCTGCTTGTCCTTGAGCAGCGAAAAATCGAAGTCGATCAGCGCGAACTGCCCGTCGACGCCATACGGTTTGCCTTCCGCGCCCTCGGCCTGCTTGATCTTCGGGATCAGCCCTTCGCGGGTCGCGAACGCGAAGTCGTCCCAGATGTGCGGATCGCCTTCGATGTTGATCTGCGTCGTCAGCTTACGATAACCGTCCGCGGAAACGAAGAAGTGGATGTGCGCCGGACGATGGCCGTGGCGGCCGAGCTGGTCGAGCAGCTGCTCGGTCTTGCTGCCCGGCGGGACGCTGTAGCCGACCGGCAGCACGCTGCGGAAACTGTAGCGGCCATCGGCATCGGTGCGGATCGAGCGGCGCAGATTGAACGCGGGCTGCGATTGATCGAAGTACGAGTAGTTGCCGAGATGGTTCGCGTGCCACACCTCGACGAGCGCGTTCGCGATCGGCGCGCCGTCCTGGCCGAGCACCCGGCCGCGCATGATCAGCGTCTGGCCCGGATCGGTGCCGTCGTCGAGGCGCGCATGGCCGACCGTTTCCGGTGCGCCCGCGACATACAGCGGCCCCTCGATCGTGCGCGGCGTGCCGCCCTGGAAGCCGGCCTTCTCCTCGGCCTCGTCCATCCGCACGTCGAGGAAGCGCTCGAGGCCGAGGCCCGCGGCGATCAGCCCGAATTCACGGCCGGCTTCGTTCAGGTAGTTGAGCGCGGTCCAGAATTCGCTCGGCTGCACGTCGAAGTCCTCGATCGTGTAGCAGATGTCCTTCACGATCCGGTTGACGATCGCGCGCACGCGCGGGTTGCCGGGCTTTTCCGCGGCGTCGTCGAAGGTCTTCAGCAGGGCGTCGATGGCTTGCTTGTTCATCTGTGTCTCCGGTTTCGGTTGTCGTGTCGTGGGGGATCAGCGGGCGTCGCGTCGCATCCGTTCGATGCGGGCCCAGTCGAAGGTGATGCCGAGGCCGGGCGTCGCCGGCAGGTGCAGCTTGAAATCCTGGTAACGCAGCGGCTCGACGAGAATCTCCTCGGTGAGCAACAGCGGGCCGAACAGCTCGGTGCCCCATTTCAGCGAGCCGAACGTGCTGAACAGCTGCGCGGACGCCATCGTGCCGGCCGCGCCCTCGAGCATCGTGCCGCCGTACAGGTCGATGCCGGCCGCCGACGCGATCGATGCGACGCTCGCCGCGCCGAGCAGGCCGCCCGATTGCGCGATCTTCACCGCGAACACGTCGGCCGCGCGGTCCTGCGCGAGCGCGAACGCATCGACGGGGCCGTGCAGCGCTTCGTCGGCCATGATCGGAATCCGCGCGAGCTGCGTGAGGCGTTTCAGCCCCGCGCGATTGGTCGCGGCGATGGGCTGCTCCACGAGGCTCACGCCGGCGTCCGCGAGGCGTGCGCCGGCCCGGATCGCGTCGGTTTCGCTCCATGCCTGATTCACGTCGACGCGGATGTCGCCGCGCTCGCCGAGCGCGCGCTTGATCGCGATCACGTGCGCAACGTCGTCGTCGACCGCGTTCGACCCGATCTTCAGCTTGAACGCGCGATGGCGGCGCGCGTCGAGCATTGCCTCGGCTTCCGCGATGTCGCGCTGCGTGTCGCCGCTCGCGAGCGTCCATGCGACGTCGACCGCGTCGGTCGTGCGGCCGCCGAACAGTTCCGACAGCGGCACGCCGAGGCGGCGCGCCTGCGCGTCGAACAGCGCGGTTTCGATCGCGCACTTCGCGAACCGGTTGCCCTGGAACAGCTTGCGCGCGCGCGCCATCGCGGCGCCGGGGCGCGTTGCGTCCATGCCTTGCAGCAGCGGCGCGAAGTACGTGTCGATGTTGACCTTGATGCTCTCGGGGCTCTCTTCGCCATACGCGAGACCGCCGATCGTGGTCGCCTCGCCGACGCCTTCGATACCGTCCGTGCATCGAACGCGGACCAGCACGAGGGTCTGGCAATTCATCGTGGCGACCGACAGTTTATGGGGCCTGATCGTCGGCACGTCGACGAGCAGCGTCTCGATGCGCTCGATGGTGGCGGCAGTTGCTATCATGCGGTTCCTCCTGTTGGTGCACATGGTAGGAATTCCCGCCCGGCGTCGTCCAACACTCTTTCCGACTACTTCCATACCTTTGAGGCATGAAATGGAATTGCGTCAGCTCCGGTACTTCATCGCGGTCGCGGAAGAAATGAACATCACGCGGGCGGCGGAGCGGCTGCACATGACGCAGCCGCCGCTGAGCCGCCAGCTTCAGGCGGTCGAGGACGAGCTCGGGTTGCCGCTGTTCGAGCGCGGGGCGCGGCCGCTGAAACTGACCGACGCGGGCCGCGTGTTCTACGCGCAGGCGAAGCGCGTCGTCGAGCAGGCCGACGAGCTCGGCCCGCTGACGCGGCGGCTCGCGCAGTTGTCGGAGCGGATCGTGATCGGCTTCGTGCCGTCGACGCTCTATGGCGCGCTACCGGACGTGATCCGCGCGTTTCGCGAGGCGCAGCCGAACGTCGAGCTGTCGCTGATCGAAATGTTCACGCTCGAACAGCTCGGTGCGCTGAAGGGCGGGCGGATCGACGTCGGGTTCGGCCGCCTGCGCTTCGACGACGACCAGCTCGTGCGCGAGGCGCTGATCGAGGAAAAGCTGATCGCGGCGCTACCGGTCGGGCATCCGCTCGCGGATCCGGAACGGCCGCTGACGCTGGCGGACATCGCGAACGAGACGTTGATCGTCTATCCGAGCACGCCGCGGCCGAGCTTCGCGGATCAACAGCTGTCCGCGCTTCGCGACGGCGCGCTGGTGCCGGCAGCCGTTCACGAGGTGCGCGAGCTGCAGACGGCACTCGGGCTCGTCGCCGCGCAGGTGGGCGTGTCGCTGGTGCCGGAAAGCGTGGAGGGCGTGCGCGTGAGGGGCGTCGTCTACCGGCGGCTGCCGGAACCCACGGCGACGTCGCCGATCATCATGAGCCGCCGGCTGCACGGCGAAAGTGCCGCGACGACCGCATTCTGTGCGATCGCACGGGAGATGATCGTGCCGGTGGGGTAAGGGCGGTGCCGCTTGCGCGTTGACTGCAACTAACGGTCGGTTTTGGCGCGCCCCGCACCCCCCTACCGCTTACCGTCGAGCGTCTCCGACGGCGATTCGCCGAACTTCTCCCGATACGCGAGCGCAAACCGCCCGAGGTGCGTGAATCCGCAATCGAGCGCGATATCGGCGATCCGTCGCTCGGACATCGACCCGCGCAGCAACTCCCGCGCATGGTCGAGCCGCGTCGCGCGCAGGTATTGCATCGGGCTCATCCCGCGGAACTGCAGGAAGGCGTCACGCAGCGTCCGTTCCGGCACGTTGGCGGCCTGGACGATATCCGCGAGCTGCAGCGGCTGCGCATAGTGCGCGTTCACGAACTCCTGCGCGCGCCGCACGAAGCCCGGCGCCGGGTCGCGGTGCGACGCGCGCAGCACGGACGGCGGGTGGCCTTCGATCAGCAGATCGATCAGCAGGTGCTCGAGCTGCGACGCCACGCGTGGATTGGCGTTCGCGCGTTCGAGCAGTTCGGGCGAGCGGGCGACGAGCATCAGCTGCTGGCGCCACGCGGCGAGCGCAGCGTCGCTGATGTGCAGCACGGGGTCGAGCGTCGCGCGCGGGTCGCCGGTGAGCGAGCCGACGGTGGCCGCGTCGATGCGCAGCACGAACTGCTCGCAGTCGGCGGACAGCACCGCATCGAAGCGCTCGCCGGGCGCGCACAGCACGCCGGTCTGCCCGTCGACGCCGAGCTGGCGTCCCATCGCGTGGACTTCCGCCTGCCCGGACAGGCAGAACATCAGCAGGTAATAGCCGTCGACNGCGTCGACCTGCACGCGCATCGCGTCGCCGAATGCNATGGTGCCGATCCCGAGCCCGCCGAGCCGCACGAAATCCATGTGCGACGCGCCTTGCACGCGGCCGCTCGGCAGCAGCGCGTGCGGCTGCATCACGCGTGAGATCCGCTCGCGCGTCTCGTCGAGATCGCGGGATTCGAACAGCCGGTGCGCGCGCAGCGCATACGGCTCGAACGACGTTGGGGACATGGGCATCGGCCTTGGTGTGGACACGCGCTTCGATCCGACGAATGGGTCGCGATCGTGCGCGGGTCGCGTGTGTCGCCATGCTAGCGCAGAAATCCGCCGAAAGTGGATATTGCGCCGCCGCAATCGCACTTTCCGGATAGACGGCGAATATTAGCTTTTCAAAAATGGGCGCCATGCAATCAACGAAACGGAACCACAAGGAGTCCGACATGGAGCAGACAGAATCGCCCGTCGTGTTCGCCGCGCGTGACGACGCGTCCGATGTGCGTTTTCCGCACGACGACGGCTCGCGCGTGCCCTACAAGGTATTCAGCTCACGCGCGGTCTACGATCGCGAGCAGGAACGCATCTTTCGCGGGCCGACGTGGAACTTCGTCGCGCTGGAAGCGGAAATCCCGAAGGCCGGCGACTTCAAGAGCACGTTCGTCGGCGACACGCCGGTCGTCGTCACGCGCACCGAGGACGGCNCGCTGTCCGCNTGGGTGAACCGCTGCGCGCACCGCGGCGCGCAGGTCTGCCGCAAGTCNCGCGGCAACGCGAGCTCGCACACGTGCGTGTACCACCAGTGGAGCTTCGACAACCAGGGCAACCTGCTCGGCGTGCCGTTCCGGCGCGGCCAGAAGGGGATGACCGGGATGCCGGCCGACTTCGACCCGAAGCAGCACGGGCTGCGCAAGCTGCGCGTCGACAGCTATCGCGGGCTCGTGTTCGCCACCTTCAGCGATGAAGTGATGCCGCTGCCGGATTATCTCGGCGAGCAGATGCGGCCGTGGATC
>JGI24739J22299_10000841_pt1 | contig 11280 bp, 12 predicted proteins | sample KBSCornC5_FD_22299 | JGI IMG/M metagenome (IMG submission 22299)
GGTAGTCGATCCGGCCGCCGATAAGGTCCTGCATCGCCGGGCCCGTCCCTTTATAGGGAACATGCGTGATCATCGGCGTGCCCATGGCTGTGTTCAGGACGACGCAGCCGAGATGCGTGGCCGATCCGGCACCCGCGGAGCCGAATTGCATCTTGCCCTGATTGTCCTTGGCGTAGGCGACAAATTCCTTGAGGTTGTTGACCGGCAGGTCCGGCCGGGTGATCAGCGCGATCGGAGTGACCGCGAGGTAGGCCACTGGCGTGAAATCCGTCACCACATTGTACAAGGGCTTTTTGTAGAGTGTCTGGTTCTGCGCATGCGTGCCGACGCTGCCAAGGACCATCGTGTATCCGTCAGGCTTTGCCTCGGCGACGCGCTTGGAACCGGTCATNCCGCCTGCACCACCGACGTTTTCAACGACGACCTGCTGCCCGAGCAGTTCGCTCATGCGTTGTGCGATGACGCGACCGATCGTGTCTTGCGGTCCACCNGCCGCGAATGGAACAACCATCGTCACCGGGCGGGTCGGAAAATCCTGGGCGGTGGCATGGCCAGCCGAAACGAGCGCGGCGAATACCGCGGCGAGAAGTGCTTTTTTCATTGTTGTCCTCCAATAGGCGTCGAACGTTTGCGCGGGCGGAGGGTGCCCGTCAAGCGTGGGGCTAACCGACCTCGATCACCTCTTCGGGAAACTGGTGCAGCCGGTCGCCCGGGCCGTTTCCGCCGATCAGGTAGTTGTCGCACAGCCAATTAAGATAACCGCCGTGGATATACGTCGGATGGACGACGATATTCATGTCTTTCGCGATGGCCATGGGCTCGTCGTGGCGGACGAGGGGACGTTCGACCATGTCGTAGCCTTGCCCGTGACAATAAAGCCGGGCCTCGGCCGGCCTGCCATTCTTCTGCATGAAATCGTTGAAGGCGTCCCAGATGTCCTTGCAAGAGGCCCCGGGCTTGAGCAGGTCGAGCGTCAGCTTGCGTGAGGCCTTGCAGAATTCGAGCTCGTCCTTCATCGCCTGCGGAACCTTTGCGCCGACGACGCAGGATCGACCCAGCTCGGTGAACATGCCGCCAGGTCCGTTGTCCTCGACCAGCAGTGCGATCTGATCGCCTTTCTGGATGACACGATTCTGCAAATGCCGGTTGGCGAACTTGGATGGCGTACCGAGTGGCATCGAGGCGCAGAGATAGATGCCGTTTTCGCTGCCATGACACTGGCTGTAGTGCTGCGCGACGGCGGCAACTTCGATGTCGCGCATGCCGGGTTTCACGGCCGCAAAGGCGGCGCGCATGGCGCCGTCCTGCATCAGCGCGGCTCGCTTCACGAGCTCCATTTCTTCGGGGCTCTTGATGACCTTGATGTGGTCGACCATGTCCGTGGCGTCGACGAAACGCGCTTGCGGGAAGGCGCGCTTCATATAGTCGAGCATCGCGTAGGACATCTGGTAGGTGCCGACATAGCCGATCGTGCCTTTGGCGAAGGGCTTGAGCGCGCTTGCGGCGAGCTCGGGATCGTATTCCTTGGTGTAGTGTGCCGATGCATAGCTCGGCGTCGTCAGGATCCGCTTGACGCCGCGCCAGCTCTGGTCGCCCTGCGCAGTCGCCTCGCTGCCCCCGAACGGTCCCTGGCACACCACGGTCATTTTATCGTCGCGCGGAAAGACCACGGTGTTGGGATAGCCGTTGGTAGCCGGCATGTCGGTGAAATAACGCACGTAGCCGCCCATGTGATCGTTGTTGTTTTGCATCAGCAGGACGTCGATCTTTTCTTCCTCCATGGCCGCGCGCACGGCACGCCAGCGGCGTTGGAGCTCGGCATCGGAAATCGGCGAGTTGAGGCGTTCGGACAAGGCCATGGTTTCAGTCTTTCCAGGATGCAGGCTTGCGCACGATGTTGATCATGGATTTGAGATCGCCGACAAGAAATTTTCCCATATTGCCGGCGATGGTCGGCATCGCTCGATCTTCGTAACCCTGCGAATAACCGCCGAGATGCGAAAAGATCGTCAGGTTTTTCGTCTTCCACAATGGATTGTCGGACGGCAAAGGCTCCTGCGAAAAGACATCGAGCCCGGCACCGGCGATTTTTCCTGCCTCGAGGGCAGCGATCAAAGCCGGCTCATCGACGACGCCGCCGCGCGCGACATTGACCAGGTAAGCCGTCGGCTTCATCGCCGCAAAGACCTTCGCGCCGACAATATTGCGTGTTTCGACGCTCAGTGGCGTGAGCACGACGAGAAAATCGAGATCGCCGGCCACCTTGGTGAGTTCGTTGCGGTGCGCCATTCGGTCGAAGTGCTTGGTTTCACGCGGGCTGCCGCTGATACCGACAACGGTCAAGCCAAGGGTCTTGCAGATCGGCGCGAGATATTCGGCGATCAATCCGACCCCGAGAATGCCGACGGTCTTGCCTGCGAGTAGTGCAGACGGCCAGCGTTCCCACCTGGATTGCTCCTGCGCGCGCACCGAGCGCGGCATGTCGCGCGCGAGTGAGAGCATGAAGGCGATTGTCGCCTCGGACACCGGCGCGCCGTGAATACCGCGAACGTTCGTGACCAGCACCTCTTTCCCGAGCGAAGGCAGGTCGACGATGTTGTCGACGCCGGTGCCGAGCGCCTGGATCCATTTGAGCTTCGGCGCGTCGCGCACCACGTGGTCGGCCATCGGCGGGGAAAAGCACAGTAGAATGTCGACATCGGCGATGTAGGGGGCCACATCGTTGTGATGACCGACGACGTTAATGGTCAGTTGCGGGAAGCGCTCGAGCAGCATCGCCTTATAGCGAGCACGCATGGCTTCCTGGACTTCGGTGAGAATAAGGACATTCGGCATCGGGCGCAGATATAGCGTGTGATCCGGAAAGATGGGAACCGGAGTTTAACGTGACCCGCATCGCGGGTCTGGGCTAAGCTGGGTCAAGAGGGATGCGTTTTGATGTCGATCGATCTTGCGCAAGTAGACTGGCTTTACGTCATACTGCTGGCTCTCTTTGTCGCCCTTTCGACGTTTCTCGGCGGGCTTCTCTCCTTTGGCCGCCGCGGGATGGCCGCCACACTGTCGGCGCTGCTTTTTGCGGCGATCTTCATCTTCTGGACCTATTACCCTCACCGCGTGCCTTTCCTGCCGAGGACGATTGCGACGACCCAGGACGCGGCGGTGAAACCGGCGCCCGCGCCAGTGGCGCCTGCGGCGCCCCAAAGGCCGTCGAATCCGGTGAAAGACATCACCCCGCCTAAAAACCCTGTCACGGACGTCACGCCGCCCGCGCCCGCCGGCCCGCCTGCGACCCCGGCGCGCTAGGCTTGCATCCGCCCAGCGGAATGATGTTTTCTCCGCACTCCTTAAGACGAAAACGGTAGCCTTCAATGAAAAAAGTCTATCCCGACGCCAAAGCTGCGCTGGCAGGCCTGCTCAAGGACGGCATGCTGATTTGCTGCGGAGGGTTTGGCCTCTGCGGGATTCCCGAAACCCTGATCAAGGCCATCCGCGACAGCGGCGTGAAGAATCTGACTGTCGTTTCCAACAATGCCGGCGTCGACGGCGCCGGGCTCGGGCTGCTGCTCGAGACGCGGCAGGTGAAGAAAATGATTTCGTCCTATGTCGGCGAGAACAAGCTGTTCGCACAGCAGTATCTCGCCGGCGAGCTCGAGATCGAATTCAACCCGCAGGGCACGCTGGCCGAACGCATCCGCGCCGGCGGCGCCGGAATTCCTGCCTTCTTCACGCGCACGGGCGCGGGCACCGACATCGCGAAAGGCAAGGAGGAGCGCGAGTTCGACGGCAGCCGTTACATCATGGAGCGCGGCATCGTCGCCGATCTGTCGATCGTTCATGCATGGACTGCCGACACCGAAGGTAACCTCGTTTATCGAAAGACCGCGCGAAACTTCAATCCGATGATGGCGACCGCCGGCAAGGTGACCGTTGCCGAAGTCGAAAACCTCGTCGAGCCCGGCAAGATCAATCCGGATCACATCATAACGCCCGGCGTCTACGTCAAACGCATCGTGCACGTGCCGAACGCGGTCAAGCACATCGAGCAGCGCACCGTGCGCAAAAGAGCTTAAGAGGAATCATCATGCCCTGGACACGTGAACAGATGGCCGAGCGCGCCGCCAAGGAATTGCGCGATGGCTTTTACGTCAATCTCGGCATCGGCATTCCGACGCTGGTGTCGAACTACATTCCCGCTGGCATGACGGTGCAGCTGCAGAGCGAGAACGGCATGCTCGGCTTCGGGCCTTTCCCCTATGAAGGGGAGGAGGATCCTGATCTGATCAACGCCGGCAAGCAGACCGTCACCGAATTACCGACCACCAGCTATTTTTCGTCGGCGGATTCCTTCGCGATGATCCGCGGCGGCCATATCGACCTCTCGATTCTCGGCGCCATGCAGGTTGCCGAGAATGGTGATCTCGCCAACTGGATGATCCCCGGAAAGATGGTGAAGGGCATGGGCGGCGCGATGGATCTGGTCGCCGGCGTGAAAAAAGTCGTTGTGGTGATGGAGCACACCGCCAAGGATGAGGCGAAGCTGCTGCACAAGTGCAAGCTGCCGCTGACCGGCGCCGGCGTGGTCGATATGGTGATCACCGATCTCGGTGTCTTCTCCATCGACAAAAAGGCCGGCGGCATGACGCTGACCGAGCTCGCGCCCGGCGTGACGGTCGACGAGATCACGAAAAAGACTGAGGCGAAGTTCAAGGTCGATCCCAAGCTCAAGCACTAGGGCCGGAACAATTCCGCGCCCAAGGCCTTTGATCTGCCATGACGCGCGTGCCCGACTTCGACGAGGAAATGGACCGGTTGCAGGGCCACATGCCCGACTGGGCCGGCCGCAATTTCGATCGTTTGCGCCAGCCGGAAGCGGTGTGGGTGCGCGTTCCGGCGGGTATCGCGCTGATCGGTGGCGGTGTCCTGAGCTTCCTGCCTGTGCTTGGCATCTGGATGCTGCCGGTCGGCGTGGCGCTTTTAGCTTGCGATGTCCGGCCGATGCAACCNCCACTGGCCCGCGCGCTGCGTTTTGCCAACCGCAAGATCGAGGAAAGAAAAGAGCGGAAAACTGNTGAAAAGGCAGATTAGAGCGCCGTAAGGACCCTCCCTTTAAATTTTACGTGCGAACCGTTACAGCATCGGTNGGGNAAGGGGATTGATCATGCTGTCCGACGCCGACCGCAAGAAGGCCGCCGATATCCTAATGGCGGCGCAAAAAGAGCGAAAGCAGGCGGTGCAGCTGCACGTCACGTTTCCGGACATCACCCTCGAAGATTCCTACGCGATTTCCACTGATGTGATGCAGCGCAAGGTGAGGGCCGGGGCCAAGCTGATCGGCCATAAAGTCGGTCTCACGTCAAAGGCGATGCAGCGCTCGTCGATGATCGACGAGCCCGACTACGGTTACATTCTCGACGATCAGTTAATTGCCGATGGGGCCAAGGTGAAGCACGCGGATTACTGCAAGCCGCGGGTGGAGGTGGAGCTTGCCTTCATCATGGGCAGGAAGCTGCAGGGGCCCGGGGTCGGGCTGACCGATGTCCTACGCGCCACTGAATACGTGGTGCCGGCGATCGAGATCGTCGACGCCCGCATCCAGGACCCGCGCAAGATCGTCGACACCGTTGCGGACAACGGCGCCGCTGCCGGCATCGCAATGGGTGGCCGCCCGGTTGGCCCGNTGGACGTCGACCTGCGCTGGGTCGGCGGAATCATGTCCCGCAATTCCGAGATCGAGGAGACAGGTCTGGCCGCCGGCGTGCTCGGTCACCCGGCACTCGGTGTGGCCTGGCTTGCCAACAAAATTGGCCCTCACGGTCACGCACTTGAGCCCGGCCACATCGTGCTCGCTGGCTCGTTTACTCGCGTCGTCTTCGCGCAAAAAGGCGACACGCTTCATGCCGACTTCGGTCAACTCGGCGGCATCGCCATTCAATTTGTGTGAGATACAAAATGCCGGAAATGCAAACCAACGCCTTCAAGCATGCCATCGCGCAAGGAAAACTTCAGATCGGATTGTGGTCGAGCCTGTGCAGCAACATTGCGGCCGAAATTATCTCTGACAGCGGTTTCGACTGGATCCTGCTCGATACCGAGCATTCTCCGAACGAGATACCCGATCTTGTGACGCAGCTGCAGGCGGTCCAGCGCGGAACGGCGTCGCCGATCATCCGTCCGGCCTGGAACGATGCCGTGTTGGCGAAGCGTGCGCTCGATATCGGCGCACAGACGCTGCTCTTCCCTTACGTGCAAAGTGTGGAGGAAGCGAAGCGGGCGGTTGCGTCCACGCGCTATCCGCCGCAGGGAATTCGCGGTGTGTCGGTTGCGGCCCGCGCCAGCCGCTACGGACGCGTACAAGGTTATCTGACGAAGGCAAATGACGAGATCTGTGTTCTCGTTCAGGTCGAGACACGTACCGCACTTGACCAGCTGGAAGCGATCGCCAAGGTCGACGGCGTCGACGGCATATTTATTGGTCCGTCCGATCTTGCGGCCTCATTGGGCCGCCTGGGCAATCCGCAGCACGCGGATGTCCAGAATGCGATGCAGGACGCCGTGAAACGTCTCAAGGCAATCGGCAAGCCGGCCGGCATCCTGACCGGCAACGAGGATGAGGCGCGCCGCTATATCGAGTGGGGCTACCTTTTTGTGGCGGTGGGCGCCGACGTGGGATTGCTCGCGCGCAACGCTGATGCACTGGCCAAGAAATTCAAAAACGGCTAGCGTGGGTCGAACGGCGTACAGTCAATGAAATCAGCTACTTAGCGGCATGGTCATGCCTTTAGTAGGCCTTGCCGCATGGCGAAAACCTGCCAAGAATGCGCGACGAGGGGTCTGCTGCGTATGAGTGACGAGTTGATCCTCGAAACCGAGGATCTGACCAAGGACTTTGCCGGCTTCGTTGCCGTGAACGGCGTGAACCTGCGCGTCAGGCGCGGGACGATTCATGCATTGATCGGGCCGAACGGCGCCGGCAAGACGACCTGTTTCAATCTGCTCACGAAATTCTTGAGTCCGACGCGCGGCCGNATCCTGTTCAAGGGTGACGACATCACGGACATGGAGCCNGCGGNCGTCGCGCGCCTCGGCCTGGTGCGCTCGTTCCAGATTTCGGCGGTGTTTCCGCACATGACGGTGATCGAGAATGTCCGCATTGCATTGCAGCGGGCGCGGGGCGGGTCTTTCGATTTCTGGCGGTCGAAATCGGTGCTCGACGATTTGAACGAGCGGGCCAAGGTATTGATTGCCGATGTCGGCCTGTCCTCCGTCTCTGACTGGCTTGCGGTCGAACTTCCCTACGGGCGCAAGCGTGCGCTTGAAATAGCGACGACCTTGGCGCTCGATCCGGAGATGCTGCTGCTGGACGAGCCCACAGCGGGCATGGGCCACGAAGACATCGAGCGTGTCGCGCAGCTGATTAAGCGCGTTGCCGCCGATCGCACGGTGCTCATGGTCGAACACAATCTTTCGGTGGTTGCCGACCTTTCCGATCACATCACCGTACTGACGCGCGGTCGTGTGCTGGCGGAAGGCGACTATGACACCGTATCCGCAAACGCGGACGTGCGTGAGGCCTATATGGGAGTAGGCCATGCTTGATACGCGCACGTCGCTGCTTGCGGTCGAGGACCTGCAGGCCTGGTACGGCGAGTCTCATATCCTTCACGGCGTCTCATTCGACGTGCATCAAGGCGAGGTCGTCACGTTGCTCGGCCGCAACGGTGCCGGCAAGACGACGACGCTGAAGTCGATCATGGGCATTGTCGGGCATCGTACCGGCTCGGTGCGGTTCCAGGGCGAAGAACTGATTGCCCGAAGCTCCAACCAGATTGCGCGGGCCGGGCTTGCCTTTTGTCCGGAAGAGCGTGGTGTCTTCGCCAGCCTCAATGTCGAGGAGAATTTGCTGCTTCCGCCGGTGGTAAAGCCGGGGGGCCTCGGCCTCGACCAGATTTTCGAGCTTTTTCCGAACCTAAAGGAACGGCTCGGTTCCAGCCAGGGCACGAAACTGTCGGGTGGCGAACAACAGATGCTTGCGATTGGGCGCATTTTGCGGACGGGTGCCCGCCTCTTGTTGCTGGACGAGCCGACAGAAGGGCTCGCCCCTGTCATTATTCAGCAGATCGGCAAGACGATCCGGGCCCTCAAGGATCAGGGCTTTACTATCCTATTGGTGGAACAAAANTTCCGCTTCGCCTCGACGGTTGCGGACCGCTACTACGTGATGGAACATGGCCGTATCATCGACCAATTCGCCAACACGGAANTGGATGCCAACGTCGAAAAATTACACGAGTATCTCGGTGTCTAACGAAAAGTCATAACGGCACCAAGCAGGGAGGAGACGTCAATGAAGCGGATCATGAGCCTGACGGCCCTTGCCGTCATCTTGGCTTGCGGCACGTCGAGCGCGCAGCAAGTCAATGTCAAGATTGGCGTTCTAACCGACATGTCGAGTCTCTACGCCGACGCGACCGGAATCGGCTCGGTCATTGCTGCCAAAATGGCAGCGGCCGACTTCATGAAAGATCACCCCAATTTTAAGATTGAGGTCATCAGCGGCGACCACCAGAACAAGCCGGACATCGGCTCGCAGATCGCGAATCAATGGTACGACGTTGATCACGTCGACATGATTGCAGATGTTCCCAACTCGGGCGTCGCACTCGCCATCAGCCAGATCGCCAGCCAGAAGAATAAAGTTTTCGTTGCTTCAGGTCCGGCAAGCTCCGACCTCACCGGTCCGAAATGTAACGCGAACATGGTGCACTGGACCTACGACACCTGGATGTTGGCGAACGGCACGGGCAAAGCCGTCGTCAAGACCGGTGGCGATACCTGGTTCTTCCTCACCTCCGACTATGCCTTCGGTCATGCGCTTGAACGCGACACCGAAGCGGTCGTCCTCAAGAACGGTGGAAAGGTACTCGGTAAAGTCCGCCACCCGATCAATACCAACGACTTCTCGTCGTTCCTGCTGCAGGCGCAGGCCTCGAAGGCAAAGGTCATCGGTCTCGCTAACGCAGGCGGCGATACCATCAATTCGATCAAGCAGGCCGCCGAATTCGGCATTGTGAAGGGCGGACAGAGCCTGGCCGGTCTTCTGGTCTTTGCGACCGACGTCGCCGCGCTCGGCTTGCCGACTGCGCAGGGCCTGGTCCTGACCGAAACGTTCTACTGGGATCTCAATGACGGAACGCGCGCGTGGACAAAGCGCTGGCATGCCGAGCGCAATGCCGCGGGCAAATTTCCGGCCATGAATCAGGCGGGCGTCTATGCCGGCACGTTGCATTATCTCAAGGCACGTGCCGCTCTCGGAGCCAATCCCGACGGCAAGTCGGTCGTCGCCAAGATGAAAGAAATGCCCACCGACGACCCACTCTTCGGCAAAGGCACAATCAGAGCCGACGGCCGCAAGTTGCACCCGGCTTTTCTGTTCGAGGTTAAGAAGCCTGAGGAATCGAAATATCCGGGCGACTTCTACAAGCTGCGCGCAACAATCCCGGCGGACGAAGCCTTCCGTCCGCTCAAGGAGGGCAATTGCCCGATGGTGAGCGGCTAAATCAATCTGAATAGTCAAACAAGGAGGAACAACACGATGCGAAGATTTGTGGGACTTGCGGCTTTGGCCGCAGTTCTTGCCTGCGGAGGGGCCAACGCCCAGCAGGTCAATGTCAAGATCGGCGTGCTCAGCGATATGTCGAGCCTTTACGCTGATATCGGTGGGCCCGGCTCGGTTGCCGCGGCCAAAATGGCGATCGCCGACTTCACCAAAGATCATCCCAACGTGAAAGTTGATCTGATCTCTGGCGATCACCAGAACAAGCCGGACATTGGCACCCAGATCGCGAACCAGTGGTACGATGTCGACAAGGTCGACATGATCATCGACGTGCCGAATTCCGGTGTCGCCCTCGCAACCAGCCAGGTGGCGTCCAGCAAGAACAAGGTGTTCATCGTGTCAGGCGCTGCCGCCTCGGACATCACAGGTCCGAAGTGCAACGCCAACACGATCCATTGGACCTATGACACCTGGATGCTGGCGAACGGCACCGGCACTGCCATCGTCAAGACCGGCGGCGACAGCTGGTTCTTCCTCACGTCCGACTATGCCTTCGGTCATGCGCTCGAGCGTGACACGATGGCAGCGGTTGAGAAGGCCGGCGGCAAGGTANTGGGCAAGGTTCGTCACCCGATCAACACCAANGACTTCTCGTCGTTCCTGCTGCAGGCGCANTCCTCGAAGGCAAAGGTCATCGGCCTTGCCAACGCGGGCGGCGACACCATCAACTCGATCAAGCAGGCGGCCGAGTTCGGTATNGTCAAAGGCGGNCAAAGCCTCGCCGGCCTGCTGGTGTTCGCCAGCGACGTCGCGGCGCTCGGGCTTCCGACCGCGCANGGCCTGATCCTGACGGAAACCTGGTACTGGGATATGAACGATGCCAACCGCGCCTGGACCAAGCGCTGGCAACAGGAGCGCCAAGGCAAGTGGCCGACGATGATTCATGCCGGCGTCTATGCCGGCATCACGCACTACCTCAAGGCTGCAGTCGCGCTTAAGGGCAATCTGAGCGACGGCAAGGCTGTGGTCGCNCAGATGAAGTCGATGCCGACGGAAGACCAGNTGTTCGGCAAGGGCACGATCCGTCCGGATGGCCGCAAGATCCATCCGGCCTATCTGCTGGAGGTGAAGAAGCCGTCGGACTCGAAACANCCCGGCGATTTCTACAACGTCCGTGCCACGATCCCGGCGGATCAGGCTTTCCGTCCGCTCAAGGAAGGCAACTGCCCGCTGGTTAGCGGCTAAATGGTGATTGGGCTGCGGGGGCGGGTGATTGCATCCGCCCCCTCGGTTTTCGGGTGACTCCGCATGTTCGAGATTTTCGGAATCCCATCGACCGCGCTGTTTGGACAACTGTTGATCGGCTTGATCAACGGCTCGTTCTACGCGCTGTTGAGTCTGGGGCTGGCCGTTATCTTTGGCATGCTCAACATCATCAACTTCAGCCATGGCGCCCAGTACATGATGGGCGCTTTTGCCGCCTATCTCATTCTTCAATACTCGGGATTGGGGTATTGGCCGGCGCTGATCATAGCGCCCATCCTGGTCGGCTTTACCGGCATCCTCGTCGAGCGGTTTTTGCTGCAATGGCTCTACAAGCTCGACCACCTTTACGGGCTGCTGCTCACGTTCGGGCTGGCGCTGATCTTTGAAGGCGTCGCCCGCAATTATTTCGGATCGGCAGGCCTGCCGTATACCGTGCCGGAATCGCTGCGCGGCGGCCA
>JGI24739J22299_10000843_pt1 | contig 11275 bp, 9 predicted proteins | sample KBSCornC5_FD_22299 | JGI IMG/M metagenome (IMG submission 22299)
GTCCAGGTGCTTCGCGTGACGATAGACGGCGGCGCCAGTGGCGGGATCTTCGTGTTCGGCGGCAGCGGCGTCGCGATCGTCGGCAATACGATTCGTGCGACGCTTGCCGATGGCATCCATACGACCTACGGTTCGACCAACGTGCTCGTGCAGAACAATACGGTGACGGGCAGCGGCGACGACCTGATCGCCGTCGTCAGCTATGTCGGCGACGGTCGCGTCAACAGCAATGTGCTGATCGACCATAACGCGGTGTCCGGCAACGCGTGGGGGCGCGGCATTTCGGTGGTCGGCGGCCAGGCCGTGACGATCTCGAACAATACGGTCGACGGCGTGCAGAAGGCCGCGGGCATCCTGGTTGCACAGGAGGACAGCTGGAAGACCTACGGCGTGTCGAACGTCGTGATCGCCGGCAATGCCGTGACCAACATCCAGAATTCGAGTGTGAACAACGGATTGCAGCCGACGCAGCAGGCGGCGATCGAGCTCGACACGTGGACGGGAACGGTCGCGGACGTCGCGGTGACCGGCAACCGCGTGTCCGGCTCCGGTTATGCGGGTTTCCGCGCGTATGGAAACGTGTGCTCGTTCAGCGTGACGGGCAATACGTTCTCGTCGATCGCAGGCTCACCGGTGTCGCTGTTGTCGAGCGGTTGCGCGGCGAGCCAGATCGTCGTCGACGCGAACCGGCTGGGCGATGGCAGCGTGCTGGCACGACCGTCAGGTGCGTCGGCGACGGGCGCGTTTACCGTGACGGGGGCGGATGCGAGTCTTATGCCGCAGGTGCGGACGGGAGTGATGTGAGGAGCGGGGGCGGGGTTCGGCGTGCGGGCGGGTAGGGTCGCCTGATGGCGTTCTGCGTGTGCGGTTCCGGCAGATCTCTCGGCTGTAAAGGGTCTTGCGGCGATATCCGACCATCGATGCCGACAGAAATGCCAACCGGCGACGGAGTATAGGCAGGGTAGGTCGAACGACAGCAACCGATCCGTTCCAGCGGTCATGGATTCACCGTCGAAGGTAAACTTGTAGAGGTAACTACAACAAAGTAGCATTCAATACATGAATGCTATCTCTGCTTGGTCGATCCTCGTTCTGACCCTTCCCACCCAGAACGCTACGGCCCGCATGCGGGTCTGGCGCGCGCTCAAGGCGAAGGGCTGCGCCGTGCTGCGCGACGGCATCTACTTTCTGCCCTACACGGAAGAGCATGAAGGGGCGCTGCGCGAACTCGCGGGCGTGATTGCCGAAAGCGGCGGCACCGCTCACCTGTTACGCGCGCCGAGTCTTGACGCGTCGCAGGAGCTGGAATTCCGAATGCTCTTCGATCGCGGAGAGGATTACGCCGCCTTCATCCAGACACTGACCGAAGCCCGCAAGACGCTTGCCGGACAGTCCGCCACGGAACTCACGCGCCTGCTTCGCCGCGTACGCAAGGATTTCGACGCTGTCAGGGCGATCGACTATTTCCCGGACGACGCGGCCACACGTGCCGAAGTCGCGCTGCAGGATTTCGTCGCGCTTGTCGACACCGTGCTGTCGCCGGGCGAGCCGCACGCCGCAGAGCGCGCCATACGCCTGCTCGCGATCGACGAGTACCAGGGGCGCAAGTGGGCGACGCGACAGCGCATGTGGGTCGATCGCGTCGCCAGCGCGTGGCTGATCCGCCGCTTCATCGACCCGCGTGCGCACTTCATCTGGCTCGCGTCGTCTTCCGATTGCCCGGCTGACGCGCTGGGCTTCGATTTCGATGGTGCTGCATTCACCCATGTCGGCGAACGCGTCACGTTCGAGGTCCTGCTCGCGAGTTTCGGGCTCGATCAGGATTCGGCACTGCTGCGGCTCGGGGAGATCGTGCATTCGCTCGATGTAGGCGGTCCCGCCGTGCCCGAGGCGATCGGCTTCGAGGCCGTGATGGCCGGCACGCGTCAACGCACGGAAAACGACGATCAGCTGCTGGAACAGATGAGCGCGGTGCTTGACTCGCTCCATGCGCACTTCGCGTCGAACGGAAAGAACGAAACCGGGGGACGGCCATGACCACGACGGTGACGACAAACGCGCCGGGTTACTCGCTGGGCCAGCTGGTCGGATACATGTTGCGACTCGGTGCGCTGGGCTTCGGCGGCCCCGTCGCGCTCGCCGGATACATGCGCCGCGATCTCGTCGAGCGGCGAGGGTGGATCACGGAAGCGGACTACAAGGAAGGCATCACACTCGCGCAGCTCGCGCCCGGGCCGATGGCTGCCCAGCTCGCGATCTATCTGGGGTTCGTCCACTATCGCCTCCTTGGCGCGACGCTCGTCGGATTCGCGTTCGTGCTGCCGTCGTTCCTGATGGTGCTCGCGCTCGGGTTTGCCTACTCGCACTTCGGCGGGCTGTCGTGGATGCAGGCGGTTTTCTATGGCGTCGGGGCTGCGGTGGTCGGCATCATCGCAATGAGCGCATACAAACTCACGACGAAAACCGTCGGCAACGACAAGCTGCTTTGGGCGATTTTCCTGACGCTCATGATCGTCACGTTCGTGACGGAATCGGAAATCGCGTGGCTCTTCATCGCCGCCGGGCTGATCGGCTGGCTGTGGCGCGCTCCGCCCAAATGGCTGAACAAGAGCGGGTTGAATGCGCTCGCCGGCGCCAATCTACCGGCGGCCAGCGGCATGCTGAGCGGCATCGATCTCCCGCAACTCGTACAGATCGGCGCGTTCTTCGCGAAAGCGGGTGCGTTCGTGTTCGGCTCCGGGCTCGCGATCGTGCCGTTTCTGTACGGCGGCGTCGTGACCGAGCATCACTGGCTCAACGACAAGCAGTTCGTCGACGCGGTCGCGGTCGCGATGATCACGCCCGGCCCGGTCGTGATCACGGTCGGCTTCATCGGATATCTGGTGGCGGGGCTGCCCGGCGCGATCGTCGCAGCGCTCGGTACGTTCCTGCCGTGCTATCTGTTCACGGTCATTCCCGCACCCTACGTGAAGAAGTACGGCCATCTGCCGAGCGTCAAGGCGTTCGTCGACGGCATCACGGCGGCTGCCGTCGGTGCGATTACGGGCTCCGTCCTCGTCATCGCGAAGCGCTCGATCGTCGACATTCCAACCGCTGTTCTCGCCATTGCAACCGTTCTGCTGTTGTGGCGTTTCAAGAAGCTGCAGGAACCGGTAATCGTCACTGCGGCGGCACTCTTCGGGCTGGTGGCCTACCCGTTGCTCCACCATTGATTTGCATGGTGCGGCGGCGATCAAGACGCACCGGACGACATTCGTTCGGTGGTGAGCGAGGAAGACGACCGACCGTGCGGTGGTGTCGGCGTACCCACTTCGCTAGACAGGAGAAGCGCCATGAAGTGGATTACGCGTGAACGACCGAAGATCGATCGCATCGCATGCCCATGGTTGATCGCCCGGTTTATCGACGACGCTCCGGAATTTCTCTACGTTCCGGGCGCGGACGTACTGCGATTGGCGGACGAAACGGGCGCGGTTCCCTACGACGTGCCCGGCGTCGAGCTTGGCCACCACGGCGAGCGTTGCAGCTTCGATGCGTTTCTCGACAAGTATCGACTGAATGACCCGGCGCTGCTCGAACTCGCCGCGATCGTGTGCGGCGCGGATACCGGACGGCTCGATCTCGCACCGGAAGCCACCGGCCTGTACGCGATCTCGATCGGCCTTTCCACGAACTTCGCAGACGATCACGAGCAACTGCGGCACGGCATGGTGATGTACGACGCGCTCTACGCGTGGTGCCAGCGTGAGGCACGTGCCTAGCAGCCGGTTCGCGTCGTCGCTTGCCGGTCGGATGCTGCCGGCGGGCGCGGACCGGGCCGCATCGCTCATCCTCGCAAGCCGCGGCATGCGCGGTTTCTGCGATGGATTCATTGCCGTGCTGCTGCCTGCGTATCTGCTGTCGCTCGGGTTTTCGCAACTGGACGTCGGCTTGATCAGCACCACGACGCTGATGGGCTCCGCGATCGCGACGATCGCAGTCGGCATGCTGGCGAGCCGCTTCACGCAGCGGCGCATGTTGACGCTCGCGGCGGCGTTGATGGCCGCAACGGGCATCGGCTTCGTGAGCTTCGCCACGCTATGGCCGCTGCTCGTCGTCGCCTTCGTCGGCACGCTCAATCCGAGTTCGGGCGATGTCAGCCTGTTTCTGCCGCTCGAACAGTCGCGTCTGGCGGAAGCCGCCGGCGGCGACGTTCGCACTGCACTGTTTGCACGATACAGCCTCGTCGGGGCCGTATCGGCGGCGGTCGGTTCCCTGACGGCAGGACTGCCGATCTGGGTTGCGTCGCATACCGCAATCACGGCGCTCGGCGCGATGCGCGGCATGTTTCTCGTCTATGCGGTGACGGGCGTCATCGTCTTCATGCTGTATTGGCGATTGCCGCGCGCCGATGCTTGCGCGTCGAAGGCGGTGCCCCCGCTCGGCCCGTCGCGCCCCATTGTCGTGCGGCTTGCGATGCTGTTCAGCATCGATGCGTTCGCGGGCGGTCTCGTCGTCAACTCGCTGTTGTCGCTGTGGTTGATGCAGCGCTTCGGACTCTCGATCGCCGCTGCCGGCCAATTCTTCTTCTGGGCAGGCCTGCTCTCGGCCGGCTCGCAGCTTGCGGCCGCGCCGCTATCGCGCAGGATCGGCCTGCTGAACACCATGGTGTTCACGCATATCCCGTCGAGCGTCTGCCTGATTGGCGCCGCTTTCGCGCCGTCGCTGCCGCTTGCGTTAGCGCTGCTGCTGATGCGCAGCGCACTTTCGCAAATGGATGTGCCGACGCGAACCGCCTACGTGATGGCGGTCGTCACGCCTTCGGAGCGCCCGGCAGCTGCCAGCTTTACGTCTGTTCCGCGCAGCCTCGCAGCCGCTGTCGCACCGACGTTGGCCGGCGGCCTGTTCGGTCTTGGCTGGCTCGGTGCCCCGCTGGTCGTATGCGGCGCATTGAAGATCGCGTATGACCTGTCGCTGCTGGCAGCTTTTCGACAGGTCAAACCAGACGACGACCAGGCGCGGTAATGCTGCCTCGGTCGAACGACAAAGAAGCGAGGATCCATGCAAAGCGATGCATTGATGCGAAACCTGCGCGCTTCCTGTCAACCCATGTCGATGGAAGGCTCACGGTGTTTGTGCTGCGGGCGACGACGTCTCGGTACAAGCCGCAACCTGCTTTTTATCGTTCGCCTCGGCGACGGGGAAGTGGTTGCTTTCGATACGCGTGCGTTATGCGTTACGCGCGATCGCACGGATCGCAGACGTATCGTCGGTGCATGACGTGCTTGCCGCTCCGGAACTATCGCGCATATGTGCATCTGAAAGGGGGCCTACGAGGCTGGACTAGACAAACAGACAGAGCCAGATCGTCTGACTCAGTTCGGCCGCGAACGGCCGGTCTGAACTCACGCGCAAGTGACTGTTCCCGAGGCCGAACCAGTCCACCGAATGAAGTCGTGCGACACTTTCATGAATGCTGATGCGTTCAAGCGCAAACATGTCTGGATGGCGTATGACGCTACGCGACTTCACGCATCAAGGGCTCTGTGGAAGAGGCTCAGTGTTCGTACGCGATCGAAATCCGGAATGGCGATTGCACCCGAAATTTAGATTTAGTATATGTTGCCTTTCGAGGTTTTTGAGCAACTGGTCAGTGGTCCGTCGCGGCAATGAAACCATCGAGGCCAAAGTGTTTTGCCAGAGCTTTATCTTGCTCTGCTGTGGCGCTAGGCATGGCGTCATACGCGAGCGTCGCTGATGACAGGAATGGCCAATAATTCAAGGCTCGCCGGAGCGGACGCGTCGTAAGGCTCTTTTTATTTGCGGGGTAGGTTTACGTGGAACACAAACATATTCCAGGCTTCGTCGATGTCATCAAGGTGGATCAGCCTGAGGAGATCCTTCGAATTGCGAACGACGACACGTTCGACCGTGGTTTTAAGCGTCGCAAGCCGTTGCTCAACAGCCTGCTTATCAGTCGGATACTCGCGGTGTTGTCATTCGATGGTCATCGGTTTCCGACTATGAGTGCCCAAAAATCAGCCGACCGCGCAAGTAAACAGGACGTTTTGTGGCAAAGGCTGAACGCCGTCGCGCAGGAAATCAGCGAGGGACCGTCGGAGCTGGAACCGTTGGCTCAGTGGGTTCGAGGAGATGACGCAGAAGTCGCGGTCGGCCCGCTGGTGCAACAGGTCATCGGACGGATATTTAGTCCCACCTTTGAATCCGGAGCGGCGAGTTGGGCCGCTGCGCAAGTGATTGCATCAGCACTTGCGCCGGGTAATACGCTCCGCAATCTTGTCTGGAGGTTGACAGGCAAGGTGACACGAGCCAAGTCCTTGTTGGCTTCGATGGTAAACGGAGACCTCGCTGGGGTACATGCGATCAGCGTGGCGATACATAACGTCGTCAAAGGCATGCATCAGATGCGTTCTCTGTATCACGACGCTTCTACGCGTCAGACAGTCACGCCGGAGGCGGCGGGACGTCGCTGCCTTTACGCTCCGGGTGTCGTCCTTCGTCAGCCGACATCGGCTGGGACATTGGCCGGCTGCCCGTATTCGCCAAATACTCTGTTGTTTTTGGAGCTGGAAAAAGCCCGGCAAGCAAGTGGTGACGAATCAATGATCTTCCTGGACAACACTTGGAGTCGCTGTCCGGCGGAACAATGGGTGCCCGCGATGCTGGAAGGAGTGTGGCGGCGTGCCACGGGTGCTCATCGAAACTGAACCGCTCGAAGGACGAACTGCTGACCTCCGACTAACCTCGGTGCCCGGCCCTGGCAATACGATTGCTGCATTGCGCCGAGCCCAGGGTTCTCGCGCGGACATCCGCGACTTGTAGCCCATGCGATAGAGCGCATAGAGCATCGTGTTGTTCGAAATGTCGAACCACTCGCGGGCTACCGCTTCGAACGAGTTGGCCGCCGCGATTTCGGCCGCCCGTTTCGCATCCTTCTTCGCTTCGCCCGGATCGACGCCGGCCGCGATCTGTTCGCGGGCCTCGTCGCGCTTCTTCCGTGCCGTCGCGAGCGTGACGGCCGGATAGACGCCGAGGGCGAGCGTCTTCTGCTTGCCAAGGAAGCGGTATGAGAAGCGCCAGTACTTCGCGCCGTTCGGTTGGACGAGCAAGAACATCCCGTTGCCGTCCGTGAGTTTGTACGGGGCTGCGCTGGCCTTCGCGTTCCGTACCTGCACGTCAGTGAGAGGCGTTGTTGGTATCTGTGTTGTTGGTATCGGCTGATACCAACAAAAATACCAACACTTTCTCCGGCTGTCACTGAGCAATCTTGGGTAACGACGGGAGATAGAGGTCCGCCAGACGGGCCTGAGCGGGGGATTTCTTGTGAATCTTGGGGATGGTTTGGGGCTTGGCTGGTCCCCCCGACAGGAATCGAACCTGTATCTAGCGCTTAGGAGGCGCTTGTTCTATCCATTGAACTACGGGGAGAGCCATGTCCGGGCGATCGCGCGAAAAATGCGAACCGGACGGCGGTGTGGACAGCGCGCAGAGTATAGCAAACGCGCGGCGCATCGGCGGGCGGATTGCACGCCGACGCGCGTATCGCGCGGTCAGCCGCGATCAGAAATCGACGACGACGAAATCTTCCTTGCCCACGTCGCACAGCGGGCACCGCCAGTCGGCGGGAATGTCGGCAAAACGGGTGCCGGGCGCGATGCCCTCGTCTGGCAGCCCTTCCGCTTCGTTGTAGACCCACCCGCAAATCAGGCAGACCCAGCTCTGGTATTCGGTTACTTCGCTCATGTAGCGCTCGTGATAATGAAAACTCGGTAATGCCGTCCGCAGCCTCGCCGGCGGACGAAAGGCGCAATGTTACCGGAATTTCGCCGAACGCCTGCGCAACGTCGTTTTAAACGTACGCATCGCGAACAATGGGTGACATCGCGTGCGGCGGGCTTGCAGTGTATGCTTCGTGGGCCTGTCAATCTGAAGGAGGAAACGATGCTCAACAGAAAGTGGATCGCGGGTGCGGTTTGTGTCGCGGCGCTGGCCGTGTCGACGCTTGCGCGCGCGGAAGCGCGCGTGTTCTTTGTCGAGCCGCAGGACGGCGCGACGGTGTCCAGCCCCGTGCACGTGAAGTTCGGTCTCGAAGGCGTGGCGCTCAAGCCGGCCGGCGACATGACGCCGAATACGGGCCACCATCACCTGCTGATCGACGGCAAGCCGGTGCCGAAGGGCGACGTGATCCCGGCGTCCGACCATTCTCTGCATTTCGGCAAGGGCCAGACCGAAACCGATGTGAAGCTGCCGCCCGGCCCGCACACGCTGACGCTGCAGCTCGGCGACGGTGCGCACCGTTCGTACGGTCCCGAAATGAGTTCGACGATCACGGTCAACGTGAAGTAACCGCGCATCCCGCGCCGGCGCCCGATGCGCCATGCGCGGGATGGCCGGTCGACCGGCCGCGGGCATCGGGCCGGCATTTGCCCGTTCACCCGGTCGCGCGCAATCCGCGGCCGGCATCCGGCACCGGAAACTGGCCGCAAGCCATACATGGCACCGCTCCATCGCACCGCATCGACGCGGTTCGAGTGCCGCTCGCAGGGCTAGTCCGTCCGGCCATACCGGTGGTGGCGTCCGCGACCGGTACAATGGGCGCTTCCGATTCCTCTCTCTCCGCCGTCTCCCCATGTCGCTCTATTCCATTACCGGCGCGCAGCTCGCGTTCGGTCACGTCGCGTTGCTCGATCACGCGGATTTCTCGCTGGAAGCCGGCGAGCGCGTCGGCCTGATCGGCCGCAACGGCGCGGGCAAGTCGTCGCTGCTGAAGATCGTCGCCGGCCTCGCGAAGCCCGACGACGGGCTGGTCACGCGCCAGCAGGAACTGGTGACCGTCTACGTGCCGCAGGAGCCCGAATTCGAGCCGGGCGCGACGGTGTTCGATGCGGTCGCGTCGGGGCTCACGCACACGCGCGAACTGCTCGAAGAATACGATTCGATCGCGCACCGCCTCGCGGATATACCGGAAGGCGCCGAGCACGATGCGCTGCTCGCGCGGATGAACGCGCTGCAATCGTCGCTCGACGCGCACGACGCATGGAGCTGGCGCACGCGCGTGTCGATGACGCTCGCGCAGATCGGCATGCCGGACGGCGACGCGAGCGTCGACGCGCTGTCGGGCGGGATGCAGAAGCGCGTCGCGCTGGCGCGCGCGCTGGTGCTGCAGCCCGACGTGCTGCTGCTCGACGAACCGACCAACCACCTCGACTTCGACGGCATCCGCTGGCTGGAAGAGCTGCTCGTCGCGCAGCGCGCGGGCCTGCTGTTCATCACGCACGATCGCGCGTTTCTCGACCGCGTCGCGACGCGCATCGTCGAGCTCGACCGCGGCCGGCTGCTGTCGTACCCGGGCAATTTCTCCGCGTACCAGACACGCAAGGCTCAACAGCTCGAAGTCGAGCGCGTGGAAAACGACAAGTTCGACAAGCTGCTCGCGCAGGAAGAGGTGTGGATCCGCAAGGGCGTCGAGGCGCGCCGCACGCGCAGCGTCGGTCGCGTCGCGCGGCTCGAGCAGATGCGTCACGAGCGCGCGGAGCGCCGCAATTCGCAGGGCAACGTAAGGCTCGACGTCGCGCAGGGCGAGAAGTCCGGCAAGATCGTCGCGGAGCTGACCGACGTGACGAAGCGCTACGGCGGCCGTACGGTCGTCGACCGCTTCTCGACGACGGTCATGCGCGGCGACAAGATCGGCTTCGTCGGCCCGAACGGCGCGGGCAAGACCACGCTGCTCAAGCTGATCCTCGGCGAGCTGAAGCCCGACGAAGGCACGGTGCGCACCGGCACGAACCTTCAGGTCGCGTATTTCGACCAGATGCGCGCGCAGCTCGACCAGGAGAAGAGCCTCGCGGATACCATCAGCCCCGGCAGCGAATGGGTCGAGATCGGCGGCGTGCGCAAGCACGTGATGAGCTATCTCGGCGACTTCCTGTTCGCGCCGGAACGCGCGCGTTCGCCGGTGAAGTCGCTGTCGGGCGGCGAGCGCAACCGGCTGCTGCTCGCGCGCCTGTTCGCGCGTCCGGCCAACGTGCTGGTGCTCGACGAACCGACCAACGACCTCGACATCCCGACGCTCGAACTGCTCGAAGAGCTGCTGGCCGACTATGACGGCACGGTGCTGCTCGTCAGCCACGATCGCGCGTTCCTCGACAACGTCGTGACGTCGGTGATCGCGGCCGAGGGCGACGGCAAGTGGCGCGAATACGTCGGCGGCTTCACCGACTGGCAGATCCAGAGCGAGCGTTCGCAGCAGCTCGCGCAGCAGGAAGCGGCGAAGCGCGCGGTGAAGGAAGCGGCGCCGGTCAAGGAAGACCCGGCGAAAAGCGCGGCCGGCCGCAACGCGCAGCGCACGGTCAAGCTGTCGTTCAACGAGCAGCGCGAACTCGATGCGCTGCCGCAGAAGATCGCGGCGCTCGAGGAAGAACAGAAGACGATCAACGCGCAGCTCGAGGACGGCGCGATCTTCGCGAAGGATCCGCAGGAAGGCACGCGCCTGACCGAGCGGTTCGCGGCGATCGACGACGAACTGCTCGCCGCGCTCGAGCGGTGGGAAACGCTCGAAGCGAAGCGCAAACCGGTCTGACGCACGGCGCGCGGCGCGTCGCTGGCCGGCGCGTCGTACGCCCGCCGTATGGCCGGCCGCACCGCGCGACGATCTTGCGATGGCGCGCCACGCGGAACCAGTAAAATACCGCGCGTCCCGGGTCGCGCAGCGCATGCCGCGCGCCCGCTTTCGAAGCAGTCCAAGCACAGCGTTGTTTCGATTCGCTTTTTTACGGAACTCAACGTTTTGTCCACGACGTTATCCACACCAGGTGTGGATAACGTCCCGATGAATGACGAAATTCAGCGCCTATGTCAACGAAGAAGCCCAGCGCGGCCTATAGCGAAGCATCGATCAAGGTGCTCAAGGGTCTCGAGCCGGTCAAGCAGCGGCCCGGCATGTACACCCGTACCGAAAATCCGCTGCACATCATTCAGGAAGTCATCGACAACGCGTCCGACGAGGCGCTCGGCGGCTACGGCAAGCAGATCATCGTCACGCTGCACACCGACCAGTCGGTATCGGTCGAGGACGACGGCCGCGGCATCCCGTTCGGCATGCACCCCGAGGAAGGCGTGCCGGTCGTCGAGATCGTGTTCACGCGCCTGCACGCGGGCGGCAAGTTCGACAAGGCCGCCGGCGGCGCGTACACGTTCTCGGGCGGCCTGCACGGCGTCGGCGTGTCGGTGACGAACGCACTCGCGACGCGCCTCGACGTGACGGTCTGGCGCGACG
>JGI24739J22299_10000848_pt1 | contig 11252 bp, 11 predicted proteins | sample KBSCornC5_FD_22299 | JGI IMG/M metagenome (IMG submission 22299)
GCCATTCCCGCCACACCGGTACAACCGCAATGGCTGGACTACAACAAGGATATTCAGAAAAGCAAGGTAGGTCCGGCAGAAGTATTGTATGTACAGAACAAGGACAACGACCTGTTCCGCCTGTATTACCGTTTTGACATGGGCAGCTGGAACAATAAGAAGCTGCCGCTGGCAGCACAGTACCTGCAATTCCTGGGCACAGACAAATACACCACAGAAGAGATCAGCAAGCAGTTCTATAATATTGCCTGTAACTTCAACGTGGCCTCAGGTACGGATGTTACTACTATTACAATCTCCGGCCTGCAGGAAAATTTTGACAAAGCAGTGGAGCTGTTTGAGCACCTGCTTACACACTGTCAGCCCAATGAAGCTGCCCTGGCTTCACTTAAAGGACGCCTGCTGAAAGCCCGTACTGATAATAAACTGAGCAAGGTGGCCATTATGCGCGGCCTGGTACAGTATGGTATGTACGGCCCCAGGAATCCGTATAACAATCAACTGAGCAAAGAAGAGCTGGACGGCCTTACTTCTGCAGAGCTGACAGACATGCTGCATACGCTGCCTTCTTACAAGCATACTGTTATTTATTACGGCCCACAATCGCTGGCTGCCGCAACAGCATCTGTTAAAAAGCTGCACACACTGCCGGCTTCTTTCAAGGCTACACCGGAGGCGATAAAATTTGAGAAGAGCACACAGGCCAATAACCAGGTATTATTTGCAGACTATGACATGGTACAGGCTGAAGTGAACTGGGTAAGGAACAATGGCAATTTCAGCCCGGGTAACACTGCGGTAGTAGACCTGTTCAACAACTACTTTGGCGGCGGCATGGGATCTATCGTATTCCAGACCATCCGCGAATCCAAAGCACTCGCTTACTCTACCTACGCATTCTATGTAACGCCTGAGAAGAAAGAAGACCGTTACTCTGTGGTGGCATATGTAGGCAGCCAGGCAGATAAAATGAACGACGCTATCAACGGCATGAATGAACTGCTGAATGATATTCCGCGTTCTGACAAGCTGCTGGAAACTGCAAAGGAAAGCATGAAGCAGGATATCGAAACACAACGTATCACACAGGATGGTATCATTTTCAGTTATCTGAAGGCGCAGAAGCTGGGACTGAATACAGACTTCCGTAAAGATGTATACGCTGCTGTGAATAAATTGAACTTCGATAACGTGAAACAGTTCCATGATCAGAACCTGGCGCATAAGCCTTATACGTATTGTATACTGGGCTCTGAGAAGAACATCAGCATGGACGATCTCAAGAAATTCGGCGATGTGAAGAAGGTAAGCCTCGATGAACTCTTCGGATATTAAGACTAATAAAATACAAATTAAAAAAAAGGAGCAGCTGACCGCTGCTCCTTTTTTCTTTTGTTTTAACTTTGCGGCGTTTCGCAATAAAGCGTTAAAACCTTCGTTATCATTATACTAAAAAACCCTTGTGAGATGCCGCGTTGTAGTTGGTTTAGTTTATTACTGTTATTGTTGATACCCTTAAGCGGGTTTAATAATGAGAGTGGATTGTACACTGTTAAACTGAGGCCGGATGATATTGATGCCGACAAAGTTTTTCTGCTGGTGGACAAAAGCGACTACCGTTTGTATCTCTATGAAGATGTTAAACTGCGCAAGATCTATAAAGTGGTGTTCGGAAGCCGTGACATGGCCGATAAGATACTACAGGGCGACCGCCAGACGCCAGAGGGAACTTTCCACATCCAAGCCAAACGTTATGACGGGCGCTGGAGCAGGTTTATGTTACTCGATTATCCCAACGAAGCTTCCTGGGCTAAATTCCATCAACGCCAGCAGCAGGGCCTGGTTGGTCCCAATGCAGATATTGGCGGCGGTATTGGTATTCATGGCGTAGAGTATGGCTCNGGTATACGCGATGCTTATGTAGACAGCCGCATTAACTGGACACTGGGTTGTGTAAGNATGAAGAATGCTGATGTGAACGAGCTGTATGAATTACTTAAAGTAGGAACGCCCGTGGTTATCCGCCGCTGATCATTGTTTATTGAGGAAGGCATTCACTGCTGCCGTCCATTTCTCTGTTTCATTCCTGTAAAAAGACTGATGCCCGGAGTGCTCAAACACGACGAGCTTTTTATTTGCACTGCCAAGCTGGCGGAAAATGCTGTTGGTCTCATGTTCCATCACGCGGATATCTTGTCGCCCCCAGCAGAGCAGCACTGGCATATGAATATCTCGTCCATAGCTGGCGGGTTTATAACCCAATGCCCAGAAGCCCTGTTCTACGCCACCCCAGAAAGTAATGATCTGGGCAAAGGGAGTGCCGGGCATGTGCACCGCCCACATGCGGCTTTTTACGGCATCTGTTAAGGTAGCGAAAGGCGCTTCCAGGATCACTTTATCCGGTTGCAGATGATATTGCGGCACTGCCTTTAAAATAGCAACGGCGCCCATGCTCATACCCCATAATATCACCGGTTGCTTTGCCCGCTTGTGCACATAATCATATGCCAGCTTCACCTCTTCCGCTTCCTTATAGCCCACGCTGCAGGTATGGCCATCGCTGTTGCCATGCGCCCTGAAATCGATCAGGAAAGTATTGTATCCCTGCTGATGGAAATACATGGCCTCCGGCAGCTTAGCTCCTTTGGTGCTGCCATAGCCGTGCAGCAGTACCACGGTTCCTTTGGGTGGCTGACCGGAAGGGATCCACCAGCCTTCCAGTCTTAGACCATTGCCGGTTTTGAGATACACCGTTTCATAGCTTATCTCGGGGAAGGCGCTGAGCACCGGTTTTGAAAGATCAACGCCAAAGAGTATGGTCTGCGTTTTTTCCCAGGTGCTCATTTGCTCCGGGCGTTTGTTGCGGTGCCCTGCATCATCATAAAAATGGGTAAACTTCCAGGCATGAAAAGCCAGGATGACGTTGAAGATGATCAACAGTATAAGGAGGATGCGGAGTGCGCGTTTCAGGTATCTCATAACTAATACAAAGGTAAGTACAGCAGCTTAACGAAGCCGTATCCGCCGGATGGGAGATGTGGGTTTAAAAGTAGTCCGGATAAAGTAATACAGGATCACACAGGCAGCCAGCACAATGCACACTGGCAGGAGATACACCAGCCAGGAAGAAAAGTTGTCCTTTTTTGCTGCGTTCTCAATTCCCTCGCTGATCATCAGCAGGTATACAAAGTAAACCACTGTAGTGAAAAATAAGAGCGCCCATAAGGGGTACCTGAGAAAACAGGTTCCCAGGAAAAGACCCAGGGAGAAGAATAGCAGGAGGTAGATTGGTTGCTGAAAACATCTCCAGCGCTGCTCGACAATAAGATCGATCTGTCCTTGTATGCGGTGTATCTTATTTAGGAGGGCATAAGTGCCGGGCGGGTGAAATCCGTACCAGGAGTACCCTAGCCCGCTGAAATGCTGCCAATCCACTTCATCTTCGCTGATGCCAACTGCCGCCAGGGTATCCAGCCAGGTGAGGGCAAATGCCTGTTCCCGGGAGATGTATTTACCTATGGAGTCTATCAATTGTTTTCTGGGGGCAGCCAGTTCTTTGTGCAGCGGCTTTGCGGCAGCGTACAGTGAAAAAAGACCTAAGGTATCGGATGGTGCAGTAACGACCTTTGGTACCAGTTTAGACTGTTGTAATGATATAGCCGGTTTGACAAAGGCTGTGAGCAAAAAAGTAAGCAATGACAGGGGTAACAAAATGAGTATAAAGCCTGGAAACAATCTCACCGGCTGCTGATACCAGGTTCTTGCCAGGTCCCGGCCCGCGATGCCGGCGGCGAAGAAAACGGCGGCATTCAGGCAAACAATGGCTGCATTCAATAGCACCAACACCAGTAGTTTCAGCAGCAGGGCAAAGGAGAGATGCCTGGCGGCAACATGGTGATCATAAAAGAAATAAACGGTGTAAACGACCATCAGTACCGCTAGCACGATTGCAAACGGCTGCATCCAGTGACGGGAAAATAAGTGCCAGGTGTTTCTGTTCATAGGCGCTGGTAAATATCATAAAAAAAGCCGTACGGTGAGTTTCCGTACGGCTTTTGTTTTATGCGTTGTTTACAGCTTTCCGCGTTTGATCTCTTCCACCACTGCCGGGTCCAGCAGAGTGGAGGTATCGCCCAGGTTGTCCAGCTCGCCTTCTGCTATTTTACGCAAAATGCGGCGCATGATCTTGCCGGAGCGTGTTTTCGGCAGGCCGCCTACAAACTGGATCTTATCCGGTTTGGCAATAGGCCCGATAATGCGGGATACGGTCTGTATAATATCTTTTTTAGTGAGCTCAGGATCGTGGGTAAGCTTTTCCGTGATCACGTAGGCATAGATACCCTGCCCCTTAATATCGTGCGGATAGCCTACCACCGCGCTTTCTACTACACCGGCGTGCATGTTGATGGCATTTTCTACTTCAGCGGTACCGATACGGTGGCCGCTTACATTCAGTACATCATCTACACGGCCGGTAATGCGGTAGAAGCCATCTTCATCGCGGAGACAGCCGTCGCCGGTGAAGTACAGGTTCTCGTAGGTAGCGAAGTAAGTTTTGCGGCAGCGCTCATGATCGCCGTAGGTGGTGCGCAGCATACCGGGCCAGGGGAATTTGATACAGAGGTTACCGTTTACACCGTTGCCACTGATCTCTTTTCCGTTCTCATCCACCAGGATGGGTTGGATACCCGGCAGCGGGAGGGTGGCATACCCGGGCTTTTCTTTAGTAATGCCGGCTATGGGCGTGATCATGATACCGCCGGTTTCTGTTTGCCACCAGGTATCTACGATCGGGCATTTATCTTTACCGATCTGTGTTTTGAACCAGTGCCAAGCTTCTTCGTTAATCGGTTCGCCTACGCTGCCCAGCTTACGGAGAGAGCTCAGGTCTTTATGATTTACGGGGCCCAGGCCAAAGCCCATCAGGCTGCGGATGGCGGTAGGAGCGGTGTACAGGATGTTTACCCTGAATTTATCAGTGATATCCCAGAATCTGCCCGCATCAGGCCAGGTAGGGATGCCTTCAAACATCAGGGTGGTCGCCCCTGCGCTCAGGGGGCCGTACAGGATATAGCTATGGCCGGTGATCCAGCCAATGTCGGCGGTACAGAAGAATACTTCGCCGGGTTGGTATTGGAAGGTATTTACAAAAGTGTAATTGGCATATACCATGTAGCCGCCAACGGTGTGCACCACGCCTTTGGGTTTGCCGGTACTGCCAGAGGTGTAAAGGATGAACAGCATGTCTTCCGCATCCATTTCTTCTGCAGAGCAGGGCGGGTTGCCCTGGGTTTCTACTGCTTTGATTTCATCTTCCCACCAGGTGTCGCGGCCTTTCAGCATGCTCACGGGCGTGCGGGTACGGGTACAAACGATCACCCGTTTTACGCTGGGGCAGGCCATCAGGGCATCGTCTATTACAGATTTGAGGGGAATGTCTTTGTTGCCGCGGAAAGCGCCGTCGCAGGTGATCACCAGGCTGCATTGCGCATCCTGTATCCTGTCTGCAATAGACTGTGCGCTGAAGCCGCCGAATACCACAGAGTGGATGGCGCCGATACGGGCGCAGGCTAATACGGCAATGGCCAGTTCGGGGATCATGCCCATGTAGATGCAGACACGGTCTCCTTTTTTAACGCCGTTGTTCTTCAATACGTTGGCAAACTGGCATACCTTGTTATAAAGCTCGCGGTAGGTAAGAATGCGGTGACGTTCTTCGGGGTCGTTGGGTTCCCAGATAATAGCAGGAGTATTGCCTAAAGAGCCCAGATGACGATCCAGGCAGTTTTCCGTAATATTCAGTTTCCCGCCCTGGAACCATTTAATGTTAGGGTCTTTAAAGTTCCATTCCAGCACTTTGTCCCATTTGCGGCGCCACATAAAGGTCTCGGCCACATTGGCCCAGAAACCTTCGGGATCCACTACGCTTTGGTGATAGGCTTGCTGATAGTCATCAAAATTCTTGATCTGATACGGGTAGGCCATAGCTGCTTTTTGTTTTTGGTTACAACGGAGAGTAAATTTATTTTCTTTTCTCCATTTCTCCCAGCCGTCTCTGCACATATTTGGAAACTGCAGGATCTTCTTCTTTGCGCCCCGCCAGCAGGAGGTAGCGCCGGTAGTAGCGTTTGGCCGCGGCAGGATCCTGGAGGAACTGGTCATAAATCCGGGCAATGCTATACTGGCGAAGCGGGCTGTGAAAGAGGTAGTAGGCCGTATCCAGGCAGACAGTGGCCTTTTTATAAGACTCCATATTTTCATAGTTGGCACCCATGGCGGTGTAGTAATCATCCAGGCTTTTTGACTTGGACAGGTCAATACATAGTTGCAAGAGCTCATTGCTGCGGGTATAGTCTTTTAAAGCAGTATAGGCCATGGCCGCATAATACATAGTGGCTTCACTGTTTAATTGCTGGGTCGTCAGGAAATCGTTTACGTATATGCATTCCTGGTACTGTTTGTTATAGTAGCAGGCAGCAGCTACATAAGTATAAGCGGTGGCAGAGATCACCTTCAGACGGATGAGGCGCTGGCCCAGTGCAATGGCACGGGGATAGTCTTTACGGTAAAAGGCGTTTTTTATGGCGGGGATGATAACGGATGTTTGCAGGGAGTCAGTGGCCAGGTAAGGCTGCAGTACACTATCGGCAGCGGCGTAGCGTTGCTGATCCATCCATTCTTCTGCCAGGCGGGCCACTACTTTGGCATCGGAGGGGTTGAGGGCATAAGCCTTTTGGAGGCAGGCAAAGCCGCTGTCCTGTGCGCGGGCGGCAAAATAGGCAAAGCTCAGCTGCCTGTAATACAGGGCCTGCTGTGGACGCAGGCTGATCAGCTTTTGGTAGTGGGGAATAGCGCTGCCGGGGTTTTCCTGTTGCGTGTAGATAGCCGCCAGGTATTGATGTGCGGATATATGCTGGCTGTCCAGCTGCAGGATCTGTTGGTAAGTATGAATGGTTTCAGGCCATTTCCCCCATTGATAGTACGCGTAACCCAGCAGGGCCAGGTGATTGGTATTGGCGGGGTTTACCCGGCTTTGCAGGTAAGTGGCGGCTTGTTCATATTGCTGGTCCTGGAACCAGTTTACTACCAGGGCTTTGTCTATACTATCCTTTTGCTGCGCATAGGCGGGGATGTAATAATAGCTGGCCAGTAACAGGAATAAGAGAATGGGTTTGAACATGGTAAAGTATCTTTCCGATAAAACTAAGTATTTAGTTTAATATAACGAAAGATTTAGTTATAATAATTACCATGGGATAAAAAGGAGGGCATTGCCAGCTGACGATGCCCTAAAGAAGAGGTCAGGGCTGGGGCTTTTTGCGGTATTTTTCACCGCGGTCCCAAAATTCACGGAATACTTCGTCCATTACGGCAACGATCTTTTCTTTTTCTGCGTTGCTGAGGGCGGGCACCATTTTCCGGCTTGCTTCGGCTGGTTTATCGAAGCTGCGCATTTTACGGTAAAAGGTAGGAACGCTCCAGGAACATTCTTCGCATACTTTCTCGCGGAACCGGATGGGAAAATTGATCAGGCTGGAGTGGATATCCTGCAGCATGTTAACAGGCACTGGCGTTTGAGGTACTAACTTCTTCATGGTTTGGCTATTTGATGTCAAATAAAATACTCGGTGGTTTAATTAATAATACATCATGTTAAACGATAATTGCCTGCTTAGTATCAGCAAATATATTGATAATGATCTGAACCATAATATTTTTATCTGATTATTTTATCATTCCGCCAATATGCTGCTAATCTGCTCTCATGGCTGCTCTCCGGGAAATGTGAATTGTTTTGTGGATAATTTTCATAGCATGTTAAGCGCCTGATATATGGCAGGAGTTTGATTTAGCAAACAATGCTTTTTCGTGTTGGTGATATTTTTCGTATTGTTGCGAAATTTTAATTCGCTGATTGAAATAGGAATTATTTATATTGTAATAATGATATACTATGAAAAACTGACATAAACAATAAGTGTAAAAAATTTAGTTTACCATGCAGCACGGGTTAATCCACATGGGCCAGCGCTTAAAGCAAATCCTCAAGCAGAGAAAAATAAAGATTGTTGACTTCGCAAGAATGGCAGGCTTCACGAATCAGATAGCGCACTATCACCTCAGAAAAAGCGATATGAAAAGATCTACCCTGGAGCGTTTCTGTGCGCTTGTAGGGATCAGTGCGGAAGAGTTTTACCAGTGGAACAATATGGTAGTGGTAAAGGGCGGCAAAGGCCAGGTAACTACTGTAGCGCACCACGGACAACGTTTTACGGAGCTGATTGAGGAGAAAGGCCTGAACAAGAGCAAGCTGGCCAGACGTTTAGACATGAGCAGGAGAACGATGTACAACCTGTTCGACAAAGCACTGTTTGAGCCCGGGGAGATGGAAGTAGTAACCAAGGCGCTGGAGGTCACAGAGACCGCTTTTCTGCATCCTAATACGGTAGAGGATGTACGAGCTGCAGATTCTGATGAGCTGCTGTCGATGCGGGAAAAGTACTACCGCTTGCTGGAAGATTACAACCAGCTGCTAAAGCAGCATAATGCGCTAAAGGAGACATTGGATACTTTCAAGAAGGATATTGTACAATTACGCAAGCAAAGCCGTTCCAAAAAAGTATAAGCACTAAACCTTTACCACGCTTCCGGAAAGTTAACCACCCCTGAAATATTTATATTCTGTATACAAAAATGTAATGACCTGAATTTTTATAGCAACAACAATAAAGATATTGATCTTAACAAGATTGATACAGTACATTAATTGCTGTAAGTAACAATTTTTGTTTAGGTTTGTATAGCCCAAGGATACTTTTAATATCTGGCCGTTCATCCTGATCCAAAAATTATAATTATGTCAAGCACCCCGCAATTTCCTGAAACCTGGTTTATATCCATGGCGGTAATGGGAAGGCCAAATCTATTGACCCGCCCCCGTTATTCTGCCATCATTGCCCGTCACCTCAACGCCGGGCATGAAGAGCAGCAGATCATTATCAGGAGTCATTTACTGTTGCCAGACCAGGTAATGCTCCTGATCCAGCCTTTTAAAATGCCGCTGACGCTATGGATGCAGGATTTCATAAAGGATACAGCGGTAGACCTCTGCGAAAGCCTCAAAGCCGACCAGCAGGACGAAAGGAAGGAATGGTTTGAATGTTTTGTGAACCGCAACAATAACGGATACGACGTGCTGTGGCGCAATATAGAGTACCTGCCCGTCAGATCCAGGGAGGAGTATGAGTCCTTTGAAGCAAGGATGCTCACAGCGCCCGTAAAGGCCGGGTTTGTGAGTAACCCGGATTATTATCCCTACACCTGGTTCAATAACCGCGCAGGGGTGATGTATACACCGCCTGTTTTTGAGGAAGATCAGCAGGACTAGCCATTATAATAACAGCTGGCCTACTTCTTCCCAGGTGTTTACCCTTTTGAAGCCTTCCACGTTCACGTTATGCGGAGCAGTAAACAGGAGGGGCTGCCCTTTGAAGGTGCTCAGGTTCTTGATATGATCATCGATCATATAGTCTGCATTCACAATATTCTTATAGCCGCAGAAAACGATATTATGCCAGCTGATGAAGGGGAAATACTCCTCCAGCCAGGCCAGCTTTTCAGAAAGTGACTGCGGGAATTCCATTGCTGCGGAAACGATATATACTTCGTGCTTGTCCTGCAGGGCCTTGATCACTTCCTGTGCACCCTCGATAACCGGTTTGGTGCGGAAAAAGCCCGGGGTGTAAAGGAACTGGCGTACTACTCCTTCCAGCGGGAACCCGGTGGTTTCAGGCTTTCCCAACAGGGTTGCTTTCTCTACTTTAACGCCATAACGTGCTGCATACCAGTCTATATACTGCTGTGTGCTGTCTGCCATTACGCCATCCATGTCAATTGCTATTGTTGCCATATCTTGCTGTTTTCTGCAAAATTATGCATTTTATTTCGTCTGTCATAGTAGATTATTGCAAATAATTACATAATATTGCAGAAAATAGCAAGAAAATGCTGAAAGAAGAGCGTTTGGATTATATATTGAAGAAGCTGAAGGAGGATCAAAAGGTATTACAGACGGAATTGAGCAATGATCTGCAGGTTTCTGAGGATACGGTGCGCCGCGACCTGGAAGTACTGGCGCAGAACGGTTTGCTGATCAAGGTAAGGGGTGGCGCTATTCCACATTCTCCGCATCCCTATTCGTTTAAAGATCGTATAGGCTTACATGAGGATGATAAACGCACGATTGCAGGCAAGGCATTGTCTTTCCTGCACGACGGGCAGACCGTTATTATAGATGGTGGTACCTCTACGTATACACTGGTAAAAATGTTCCCTCCCAATCTGCGGCTTACGGTGATCACCAACAGTGTGCCTATTGCTATGCAGCTGATAGAGCATCCCACGGTAGAAGTGATCCTGACAGGGGGCCGGGTATTTAAAAGCTCGCAGATCACCTCCGGGCTGGATACCATACGGATGTTTGAAAGGGTAAGGGCCGATATCTGCTTCCTGGGCATCTGCAGCCTGCATCCTGATGCAGGGGTAACAAACATTGACCTGGGCGAGTCTGAATTGAAATACGCCATGGTGCAGGCAGGCAGCCGTGTAATAGCACTGGCCACCAGTGATAAGATGGGTACCGCAGAAGCATTTAAAGTATGTGACCTGACAGAACTGGATACTATTATTACTGATCGTTTAGAACCGGAATTGATAGCACCTTATCAGCAGTTGGGTATTAAAGTGATATAAAATAATAACATGTTGCAATCTTTATCGATTAATGCTATGTCTTCAAAAAGAGCGGCACGTATTGCGGTAAGCTCCCTATTCTTCTTAACAGGACTGTGTTTTGCCAGCTGGGCCTCCCGCATACCGGCCATACAGCAGGCATTGCACCTGAGTGAGGGAGGCCTGGGCAGCGTGTTGCTGGCGTTGCCTATCGGCTCAATGATCTCTATGCCAGTAGCCGGTTTCCTGGTAAGCCGCTTTGGCAGCAAGCAGGTAGTTCTGACAGCCGGCCTGTTTTACGCCATTGTGCTGCCCCTTATAGGCATGGTACAATCGCCCTGGCAGCTGTTTGCGGTGCTGGTGCTCTTTGGGTTTACAGGCAACCTGGCTAACATAGCGGTCAATACACAAGCGGTGGCAGTAGAGGCGATGTATGGAAAGGCCATTATGGCTTCTTTCCATGGGCTGTGGAGCCTGGCCGGTTTTACCGGTGCAGCGATCGGCGCTTTTATGGCAGGGCA
>JGI24739J22299_10000851_pt1 | contig 11234 bp, 10 predicted proteins | sample KBSCornC5_FD_22299 | JGI IMG/M metagenome (IMG submission 22299)
TCGCGAAAAGCGGTCGAAGCCTTCATCGCTCCGCTCGGTCTGGCCGAATGGATTGAGGATGAAGGCCAGTTCAACGCGGTCACCGCGCTGTCCGGCTGTGGTCCTGCCTTTTTGTTCCGCTTCATCGATGCCCTGGCGCGGGCTGGCGAGTCGATCGGTCTGCCCGGCGATCAGGCAGAGCGTATGGCGCTGGCCACCGTGCGCGGATCGGCAAGCATGGCTGCCATGGCGCGCGAAAGCCCGGCGGTGCTGGCGGATCGAGTGGCCAGCCCTGGCGGCATGACGCGGCAGGGACTGAACGTGCTCGATGCCGACGATCGATTGCTGGATCTGCTCACCGACACGCTGGCCGCTGCCCGCGACCGGGGCGATGCGATGGCCCGGGGCGAATAGCGCCGGCGCGGTTCACCTTGGCCTGGAAATGCTCTACAGGCTCGGCGTTCCTATGGGAGTCCTGCAATGTTGTCCCCCGAAATGCCCATTCTTGTCCTCACCACCGGGGGAACGATCGACAAGATCTATTTCGATGCACTGTCGGACTATCAGGTGGGTGAGACCGTAGTATCGAAGCTGCTCGACATCGCCCGGGTCAAGCGGCCATTCCGCATNGAGGAAGTGGTNCGCAAGGACAGCCTGGAGCTGGACGATGCCGACCGCGCCCTGATCCGCGACCGGGTNGCNGNNGCGCCCGAAAGCCACATCATCATCACCCATGGCACCGATACGATGACCGAGACTGCGAAGCTGCTGTCCGCCATTGCCGGCAAGACAGTGGTGCTGGTCGGCGCGCTCGCACCGGCACGCTTTGGCGAGAGCGACGCCAGCTTCAACCTCGGCATGGCCTTTGCGACGGTGCAGGTCGCCGCTCCTGGGGTTTACATCACGATGAGCGGATCGGTGTTCCGGGCCGACAAGGTCGTGAAGGATAGGGAAAAGGGCGCCTTCGTCCCGACAGAAGGCTGAATTCGCAAGGGCAAGTGGCTGTCGACTCGTCGTGGATCCATCCGAAACCGCGTGAAGGTCAAAGACTGCCCAGTACGCGCGCCGTCTCCACGAATTCCTCGACGCTGACGGTTTCGGCGCGGCGTTGCGGGTCGATGCCGACGGTCTCCAGCGCTTCCAGAGCGCCGGGCAGCCCTTTGAGGCTCTGGCGCAGCATCTTGCGGCGCTGGCCGAAGGCGGCGGCGGTGAGGCGTTCGAGATGCTTGAGTTGCACGCCTTGGGGGGCTGGCCTGGGCGTGATGTGAACCACGGCGGACATGACCTTGGGCGGTGGGGTGAACGCGCTGCGGTGGACCTTCATCGCGATGCGGGCGTCGCCGCGCCATTGGGCGAGCACGGCCAGACGGCCATAATGATCGCCATTGGGCTTTGCGACGATCCGTTCGGCGACCTCCATCTGGAACATGAGGGTCAGGCTCGACCACCAGGGGAGCGGAGACCAGTCGGCTGAAAGCCAGCCGATGAGCAGTGCAGTGCCCACATTATAGGGAAGATTGGCGATGATATGCGCCCCTTCGCCGGCTTCGGCCCGGACATCGACGGCCATCGCGTCGCCGGAAATCACACGAAGCTGGTTCGGAAATGCCTCCGACAGTTCAGCAAGGGCTGGCAGGCAGCGCCGGTCGCGCTCCACCGCGACCAGCCGCGCCCCGGCGCGCAGGACGGCGCGGGTCAGGCCGCCGGGACCAGGCCCAACCTCGAAGGCAGGCTGGTCCTTGAGCGGTCCGGGAATGGCGGCGATCCTGTCCAGCAATTGCTCGTCCAGCAGGAAATTCTGGCCGAGCGCCTTGTTCGCCTGCAGCCCATGGGCGGCGATGACGTCTCGCAGCGGCGGGAGCTTGGGCGGTGACAGCCTGGGGTGGGTATCGGCGGTCATCGGCCTTAGCAGCCAGGGGTCAATCGTGCACGCGCGGCCTCGGCGGCCATCTTGATCGCGGCCATCATCGCGCCGGGATTGGCACTGTCCTTGCCCGCAATGCCGAATGCGGTGCCATGGTCAGGTGAGGTGCGCACGATGGGAAGGCCCAGGGTGATGTTGACCCCCTCGTCGAAATTCAGCGTCTTGATCGGGATCAGCGCCTGGTCGTGATACATGCAGAGCGCCGCATCATAGGTTTCGCGGGCGCGGCTATGGAACAGGGCATCGGCGGCGATCGGCCCCTGAATGTCGTATCCTTCCGCCAGCAGCGACTCCACGGCCGGCCGGATGACATCGATCTCTTCCCGCCCCAGCGCGCCGCCCTCGCCTGCATGGGGGTTGAGGCCCGCGACGACCAGACGGGGACGACCGATGCCGAAATTGCGCTGGAGTCCCTTTGCCGTGGTAATGGCGCGGGCGCGGATCAGGTCGATCGTCAGCACGGACGACACCTCGGCCAGCGGGATATGGATGGTGATCGGCACCACCTTCAGCGATGGTCCCGCCAGCATCATGACGGCGTTATGCGGCGCAACGCCGCAGCGTTCCGCAATGAATTCGGTCTGTCCCGGATGGGTAAAGCCGACACCGTAAAGCTGTTCCTTGCCGACCGGGGCAGTGACGATCCCGGCGGCCGAACCGCTGCGGGCGAGGCCGACCGCCACTTCCAGAGCCTGAAAAGCCGTGCGCGCGCCGTCGATGCTGGGCATGCCGGGCGTGATCTCTCCCGCGTCGGCCACTTGCAGGCAGGGCAGGGCCTTGCCGAAGACTTCCGCGGCTTCCTCCGGCGTGCTGACCACCTCCACCGGACCAAGCCAGACGGCGCGCAGAGAGGCTGCGTCGCCCACGGCGAAGAAGGAGGGCAGGCCGCGCGCCTCGCGCATCACCCAGCTCTTGGCGACGATTTCCGGGCCAATGCCGGCCGGATCGCCGAGCGAAACGGCGAAGGGCGGCCCCATTGCCGGAGGGGCCGCAGGATCAGTTATAGTCGATGACGGCATCGCGGCGAAGATCGCGCAGATAGATGCGGGCGCGCTTGTTCACTCGTTCTTCCTCAAGCTGCGCCATGATCTGTTCGGCATTGGGGGCAGCGGCGGTAGAGGCTTCGTCACGGCCGCAGACGACCAGCACGCGCACGCCGTCATTGATCGATCCGAATGGCGGCGTCGCTTCGCCGACCTGAAGGTTGATCAGGATTTCCTGCAACTGCGGCGGCAGGTCGCGCAGCTTCACATTGTCGTTGTCGACCACGTCCGCGCCGATCTTGCCGCCCAGTTCATTGGCCTGGCCGCATCCCTTGATCGCCTTGACCTGTGCGGCAAAGGCCGCGGCCTTGGTGCTCGCCTGCTCCTTGGTCGTGCCTGCGGGGAAGCTCACGGAGAGCTGTTTGAGACTGAGAAGCGCATCACGCGGATCGGCGGTCAGCACCTTGCGCTTGTCCATGACGTAGATGATCGATATGCCGCCGGGCACCCCGATGGGCCCGGCAATCTGGCCGACCTGCATTTCCGCTGCCGCCTGCGCCAGTTCATCGGGCAATTGCGCGGGGCGAACCCAGCCCAGATCGCCGCCGACCGCCGCCGTAGAGGCTTCGGAGAATTGCCGCGCATAGGCCGCGAAGCTGCCGCCCTGCTTGATCTGTTCGATGATGTTGCGGGCGTTGGCGATGATCTGCTGCTGATTTTCCGGCGTGGCCGAAAGGTAGATTTCGCCGATGCGGAATTCGTCGCTGCCCTTCGCCGCGTTCATCCGGTCGACCACCGACTTCACCTCATCCTCCGACACGTTGACGAAGGGCTGGATGTTGCGGCGGAGCAGGCGGCTCCAGGCCAGTTCGCCCTCGATCTGGCGCCTGATGCTGGCGGCGGAGCTGCCCTGCTGGCGCAGATATTGGTCGAACTGCGCGGGGGACTGGCGGAAATTGGCTGCGACCCGTTCATAGCTCTGGTCGATCTCGGCCTTGTCCACCTTGATGTCGTTGGCGGCGGCTTCCTGGATCTGCAGCGTCTCGTCGATCAGGTTGCGCAGCACCTGCACGCGCAGCCTTTCCTTTTCCTCGTCCGACACCTTGCCGCCATTGGCGGTGATGATGAGGGCGAGGCGCTGGTCGACGTCGGTGCCGGTGATGATGCGGCCGTTGACGATCGCCGTTGCCTTGCGGACATTGGGATCGCTCTTGCCGAAGATGGTCACGTCCTTGGGCAGGTTGAGCTGCTGGGTGGCGACATTGTCATCGTCATTCACCGTCTGGGCGAAACTTCCGGAGGCGCCGGTGGCCAGCAGGGCCGACGACAGGAGCAGGGTGCGCAGGCCCTTGGCGGTGGCGCTGCCAATGCGGGAAAACCCCTTTAAGGCATAATGGGAAACGACAGGCTGCATCGTCGACAAAACTCTCCAATCGGGTCGGCACGAGATGCGCCGATCCGCCTTAACCGGCCCTGAGCAGGAAACGGGACGGCTGATCCTTATATGCCAATATTGCGAAAAGCCAGCCGAAGCTGGAAGCTGTTGCCCTTTCGTGCGTCGCCCAGCACCTGATAGTCGCGCCGCCAGGTCAGGCCGAGCGTCAGGCAGTCATCTTCATAAGTGACGCCCAGCCTGTGCCGGACGGGTTGATAGCCGTTGGCGACGCTCAGCGGATCTTCCCTTGCATTGGTGAGGTCGATCACGGTGGAACCGAACAGCGACCAGAAACGCGCAAACTGCAAGCGGCCGCCCAGCCGGAGCTCCTCCCGGTTCCGCAAATCCTCCAGGCTGAGGTCGGCATTCCGGTTGAGCCGCAGATAGCTGACCATCGCATAGGTCTTCTTGCTGCCGATGGTGGCGTCGATCTCGTTCCGTCGGATGGCGAGATTATCCTTGTCCAGCCGGAAGCGGTGCGTGAAGCTGAGGAAATCCCGGTAACGGATCGTGGTGCGACCGACGATGTCGGACAGCCGGTCCGACAGGCCAGTGCCCACCGGCAGGATATTTTCCCGGCTGTTCAGGCGGTAGCTCTGCCCGATCACGCTTTCGAGCGAGAAATGGCGCAGCGCCAGGCTATATTCCAGCCCATAGGTGACGCGGGTCGAATCCTCGAACCGGTCGTAGCCGGAAAAGCGATTGAGCGCGAAAAGGTTGCTGTCTTCCAGGTCGATCGAGCGGGCATCCTCGTTCGGGACGGTCAGATTGGCGATTCTGGGCGCCGCCACGATCTGCACGCGCGGGGCGATACGCTGCACGCCGCCAAAGGCCTCACCCATGAACGGCCAGCGGACGTCGATCGCCGCCGCCGCGATCCCGCGCGCCTGCCACCCCGGATCGCCGGCATAGCTGGCGACGGTGGCCAGCTGATTTTCGTCACTGTGGTAGACATCGCCGCGCAAATAGGTCGTGAAGGTGACTTCCTGACCCATCGGCGTCAGTTTGCGCAGATTCCATTCGAACGCCGCGAAAGCGCGCTGCGTATCTTCGCCATGGGTGCGGGTGATCGCCAGGCTGTTGGCCTGGAACTGGATGACGCCGCCCAGCAGCGGGTCCTTCATCCGCAAGCGATAATCGACGACGGGCAAGGCGATCGGCATCTGCCCCTGAGGATCGCCGGTGCGCAAAGTCTGCACGGCCCACCCGGCGATCGAGAAATAGCTGTTGTCCCCGATCCGCTGCGCATTGATGGTCGACCGCAGCCGGTCATCATTGCTGATATAATAGCGGCGCAGGAAGGTGCGGTCGGTCGTCGCGCGAATCGATCCGTTGATGCTCCATTCCGGCGTCAGCTGCAGCGCGCCGCTGGCATCGAGATAGCCGCGAAAATCCTTCTGCGTATCGGCCGGCGTAGTGGTGGATGTGCTGCCGGTAGCGACGCGGCTGCCATAGGTGGCATAGCCGGTGATCTGATAGGCGCCCCGATCCCACAGGTGGCGGTAGTTGCTCTCCAGCAGGGGCAGGGCGTTGGTGAAGACGTGGGGCGTGACGGTGATGTCGCGATTGGGCCCCAGTTTCATATAGTAGGGCAAGCCGAGTTCGAAGCCGTTATTGCGGTTGTAGCGCAATATCGGCACCAGCAGGCCGCTGCCGCCATTGTCGCCGACCGGGTGGGAGAAGCCGGGCATCGGGATGAGCGGGAGGCCGAACAGTTCGACGCTGGCATTGGTATATTTGACCCTGGCCTTCACCGGATCATAGATGACCTTCACTGCCTTGATTTGCCAGGTCGGTTCCTTGGGGCAGCCCTTGTGATCCTCCACTGCGCAGCCGGTATAGACCGCCTTTCGCAGGGTGTAGACGCCGCCCTTCCGCTCGCCGTTCACGGCGGCCAGGCGTCCGCCCGACTGCAGCACCAGCAGCATGTTCTGGACCATGCCGTCCTGCAGGCTGTCGGTGACGTCGAACCTGTCGCCATAGGCGATATTGCCCTCGGGATCCGTGACGGAGACATTGCCGCTCGCCTCCACCTTGCCGGTATCACGGTTCCAGACGACCTTGTCGGCGCGCAGCCGGTTGCCGTCGCGCAGCAACTGGACATTGCCGTTGGCGGTCACGACCTCCTTATTGCTGTCATATTCCAGCGCATCGGCGGAAAAGCCGATCTGATCGTCATTCTCCGGCACCGGGGCGTCGGGCGCGCTGATCGTCGTCTCCGGTTCCTGGAGTTGCTGGGCGGCGGCATGCGGGATGACCGCCAGGCACGGAAAGGCGACGCCAGCGGCCAGGAGCCGATTGAAACGCAAAAGGAAGGGGCGGTTCTGCAAAAGAATGGGGCCTCTTTGACGGGGCGTTCTGTTTCCCGGACTATTGCACTGCCCTATTGCACCGCTTTGTCTGCGCTGCAATCGTCTCGGCCAAGAGTTTTGCCGGAAAATCAGTCGAACGGCTTTGCCAGACCGGGCCGGCCGCACTATCTGGGCAGAGAGATACAAGCCTTGCAGGAAATAAAGGACCCCAGATGGAAATCGCGTTCAGCCCTGTCCGTCCCGAAGCCGATACACTGGTCTTCGCCGTGCCCAAGGGCGGCTTCGACGCCTTGCCCCTGAGCGCCGCGTCCGTGCTGGTCGGGGGGGCGGCGGCCGCGCGTTTCACGGGGGAAGCGGGATCCAGCTTCGAGAGCTTCGTGGACGAGGGCGGCAAGGTGCTGCGCGTCGTTCTGGTGGGTACCGGAGCCGGCGGTGATGTGGATTTCGAGCGGGCGGGCGCCGCGTTGACGGCCCGGCTGGCGACAAGCGGGGCGGTCCACGCGGCGGTGGAGTTCTTGGGCGCGTCCGGCGGCGAACAGGCGGCGCGCCTTGCCTTCGGCGCATTGCTGCGCGGCTGGCGGATCGACACCTACCGTACCCGGCAGGCGGAGAAGGCCAAGCCGACTCTGAAGCAGGTCACGCTGGTGTCGAGCGACGCAGGGGCGGCCTGGGAAAGACAGGCTGCCGTGGCCGCGGGCGTGGCCTTCACCCGTGAGCTGGTGGCGGAGCCGGCGAACATCCTCTATCCCGAGAGCTTCGTCGAACGGTGCAGGCATCTGGAGGAACTGGGTGTCAGAATCACCGTCCTGGACAAGGCGGCGATGACGGAACTGGGCATGGGCGCGCTGCTGGGCGTGGCGCAGGGTTCCATGCGCGAACCGCGGCTGCTGGCGATGGAATGGGACGGCACAGATTCGGCCGGGACGGGCGGCGCGACCGAAAAGCCGCTGGTCTTCGTCGGCAAGGGCGTGACCTTCGACACGGGCGGCATTTCGCTCAAGCCCGGCGCGGGCATGGAAGACATGAAATGGGACATGGGCGGCGCCGGTGCGGTCGCGGGTGCGATCAAGGCGCTGGCCGGACGCAAGGCGAAGGCCCGCGTCGTCGGCATCTGCGGCCTTGTGGAGAATATGCCCGACGGCAATGCGCAGCGTCCGGGCGACATCGTAACCTCCATGTCGGGGCAGACCATCGAGGTGCTGAACACCGATGCCGAGGGGCGGCTGGTGCTGTGCGACGTCATCACCTGGGCGCAGAAAACCTATGCGCCCGAGATCATTATCGATCTCGCGACATTGACCGGGGCGATGATCATCTCTCTGGGCAATGAATATGCAGGCATCTTCGCCAATGACGACGGGCTGGCCGACGATCTGATCGCGGCTGGCAAGGCGGCGGGCGATCCGTTGTGGCGCTTCCCTCTCGGGGATGCCTATAACAAGCTGATCGACAGCCCGATCGCCGACATGAAGAATATCGGGCCGCGCTATGGCGGGTCGATCACGGCGGCGCAGTTCATCAAGCGTTTCGTCGAGGAGGGCGTCAAATGGGCGCATCTCGACATCGCCGGCATGGTGTGGGCCGACAAGCCCGGCGCAACCTGGGACAAGGGCGCGACCGGCTATGGCGTGCGGCTGCTCGATCGTTATGTGGCTGACAAGATAGAGAAATAATGCAGGTCGATTTCTACCAGCTCAGCCGCGATCCGGTGGAACAGGTGCTGCCCGCGATTGCGGGCCGCATCCTGGCCATGGGCGCGCGGCTGATGGTGGTCGCAAGCGAGGCTGAGCGGCTGGATCGGATTTCCGCCGGGCTATGGGCCGGGCCGCCCGAAAGCTTCCTGGCGCATGGGCGGGCCGGCGAGGGTGCCGAATCGGTGCAGCCGATACTGCTCGCACAGGATTGCCCGGCGGGCGAGTTGGCCGCCAACGGGGCACGGCATGTCGCACTGGCGGATGGCCTCTGGCGTGAGCAAGCGCTGGGTTTCGAGCGGGCTTTCTACTTCTTCGACGCTGAAACCATAGAGGGCGCGCGCTCCAACTGGCGCGATCTTTCGAAACGGGACGGGGTCACCCCCCGCTTCTGGCGGCAGGAAGGCCGCAAATGGGTGCAAGGCCCCTAGCCGGGGGCCGCCCCATCAGCCCTCTTGCGATAGGCTCCGGGCCGGTCTAAAGGGCGCGCCAACTTATCCCAACAATTCGGAGCTTTTGAGCCTTATGGCCGTTACCCGCACCTTTTCGATCATCAAGCCCGATGCGACCCGTCGCAACCTGACGGGCGCCGTGACCAGGAAGCTGGAGGAAGCGGGTCTGCGCGTTGTCGCTTCCAAGCGTATCCGCATGAGCCGTGAACAGGCTGAAGGCTTCTATGCCGTGCACAAGGAGCGCCCCTTCTTCGCCGATCTGGTTGCCTTCATGATTTCCGGCCCGGTTGTCGTCCAGGTTCTGGAAGGCGAAGATGCGGTGAAGCGCAATCGCGACATCATGGGCGCCACCAACCCTGCCAATGCCGATGAAGGCACCATCCGCAAGGAATATGCCGAATCGATCGAAGCCAATTCGGTCCACGGCTCCGACAGCGAGGAAAATGCCGCGATCGAGATCGCCTATTTCTTCAAGCCTGAAGAAATCGTCGGCTGATCGGGCACGATAATCTGGAACAGGGCCGGGGGTGATATGCCTTCCGGCCCTTTTCCATGGCGGAAATGGCGGAACGGGCCATCTGCTCGCGACATTTGCCCAACCTCCGCAAATGACCGAAAACTTGCCTTATCCCAATTGCGGAGGCGCTTCGAAACGGTCGATCACCCATTCTTCCGCCTGTGCGCCGCCAATCCATTCCTGCATCCAGGGATGATTGATGATGGCGCGCATATAGGCTTCCGCAAAGCGGGCAACGGGGAGTTGATAGGTGATGAAGCGGGTCACCACCGGCGCGAACATCACATCGACCGCGCTGAAATCCCCGAACAGAAACTCTCCCTCGCCGCCATGGCGGGCGCGNGCCTCCGCCCAGAGTTGCATGATNCGNGCGATNTCCTGAGCCGCGGCCTCGGATGGAGGGACGGGAGCATAGATCTGGCGGATGTTCATGCTGTGCTCACGTCGCAGCGCAGCGAAACTGGAGTGCATTTCCGCCGCCATTGACCGGGCCATGGCGCGCGCGGCGATGTCTGCCGGCCAGAATCGGTCGCCGCCCGACTTCTCGTTCAGATATTCGACGATCGCCAGGCTGTCCCACACGACGACGTCGTCGCCGTCCCACAATATCGGCACCTTCCCGGAAGAAGGGGCGAATTCGTCACCCTCGCGGCGCTTTTCCCACGCTTCGTCGTAAAGCGGCACAACAACCTCCTCGAAGGGGAGGCCGGACAGCTTGCACGCCAGCCATCCGCGTAGCGACCAGCTTGAATAGGCCTTGTTGCCAATGAACAGCTTCATCATGTCCCTGTCTTTACAGCCTGTTGGGAAATGCGCGGAGGAACGCATTTTGGCCAGATAGTCTCTTAGACGCCGGTGGCAAGGAAAGTCGAGAGCATCGCGTCACTCTTGCATTCAACAGCATTTGTTTTGGAGGCGATAAATTTCCAATCCAAAAGGGGGCTGGCTGGCGCGGTTTTTCGGTCCTACACATCGCGGATTACACGACGTAACGAATTTGGGGCGGAATATGGATTTGTTGCACGCGATCGCAGGCCTTTTCGTCGGCCTGATGGTCGGCATGACCGGAGTGGGCGGCGGGTCGCTGATGGCGCCGATCCTGATCCTGCTGTTCGGCGTCGCGCCCACCACGGCGGTCGGCACCGACCTGTGGTTCGCGTCGATCACAAAGGCGGTCGGCGGCGCGGTTCACCACCATCAGGGCGGTGCCGAGGGCGGTCCGGATTATGAAGTCGTGAAGCGCCTGATGATCGGCAGCATCCCCGCCTCGCTGATCACGTTGGCGATCCTTTCGCAGATGCACCTTGGGCAGATCAAGACGGGCGTGATCACGGCGGCGCTGGGCGTGGTGCTGATCGCTACCGCAGGTGCGACCCTGCTGCGCGGCCGTTTCCATAGCTGGGCGCTCGCCCGCCGGGTGGGCACGGCCGACGGTTTCACCCGCTGGCAGCCGGCGCTGACTGTGCTGGCCGGCGCCCTGCTGGGTGCGATGGTGACGCTGACTTCGGTCGGTGCGGGCGCGATCGGTGCGACGTTGCTCCTGGCGCTCTATCCACTCCGCATGCGGATGCAGCGGCTGGTGGCGACCGATATCGTTCATGCCGTGCCGCTGACGCTTGTCGCCGGACTTGGCCATTTGTGGATCGGGAACGTCAATCCGGTGCTGCTGGTCAACCTTCTGGCGGGGTCGCTGCCCGGTATCGTGATAGGGTCGCTGCTTGCCACGCGCACGTCGGATCGCGTGCTCCAACCCCTGCTGGCTGCGGTGCTGGTGGTGGTGGGATGGCGGCTGATCGCCTAGCCGCGAAATATTTGCCGAGCCGGAATCGAACTGATCGGCTAGGCGGCGTGGACAAATTTGAGCCAGTATCTGGCGGTGGCGAGATGGACCATGCCCGGGAAGCTGTTGGCCAGTTGGTCGTAGCGGGTGGCGATGGCACG
>JGI24739J22299_10000860_pt1 | contig 11207 bp, 9 predicted proteins | sample KBSCornC5_FD_22299 | JGI IMG/M metagenome (IMG submission 22299)
CCGCCGAAATCGGTATAGCCGATCGTCTCCAGCGTTTCGGGCTCCATCACCAGCGCCGGGCTGTCTTCTTTCAGCGCATAAAGCCGGCCGCCATGGTGGAAGATGTTGGTGTTGGCGGTGCCACGGATCGTGCCTTTGGCGGCGGGATCGTCGGTAAGCGGGTTGCGATATGCGCCGAACAGGGATCGCCCCGCCGCATGTTCCAGCTTCCACTTGTCCGTCCGCGCCCACCGCTGACGGAAGTGGACCCGGCCATTTTCGAAGCTGAACATGGTGATCATGCCGTCGCCGTTGAACGGAATGTCATTGCCCAGCAGCGGCGGAAATTGGGGATCGGGCTGCACGCGATAGAAGGCACCCTTTATCTCTGGTGGGATCGTGCCCTCGACTGCGAGGTCGAAAGCATCACCCTCGACTCGCGACGGCGTGTTGAAACCGGTGAAGGCGGGCGTGTCCGGAAAATGGCTCATTTCATCCTCTCTCCTGCACCGCTCGCGCACCGCGGCGCGATCGCAACCATTCGGCTCAGATTGCCTAGCGTTTATTGATAAATCAACTAAAGCTGTGCGATATGGAAAGCGTTCGCGACATCACCATCGCGCTTCTGCGCGACCTCGGCATGACCCGCATCTTCGGCAATCCGGGCTCGACCGAACTGCCCATGTTCCGCGATTTCCCGGCCGACTTCGATTATGTACTGGGCCTGCAGGAAGCCACCGTGCTGGCGATGGCGGACGGCCACGCGCAGGCGACGCGTAATGCGGCCTTGGTCAATCTCCACAGCTCGGCTGGCGTCGGCCATGCGTTGGGTAACCTGTTCACCGCCCACAAGAATCAGGCGCCCTTGGTCGTAACCGCCGGCCAACAGGCGCGCGCGATCCTGCCCTTCGAGCCCTTTCTCCATGCCGAGCGCCCGACTGAATTTCCCCGCCCTTTCGTCAAATGGGCGTGCGAGCCAGCCCGCGCCGCCGACGTGCCCCGCGCGATCGCGCGTGCTTACCATATCGCGATGACGCCACCCTCCGGGCCCTGTTTCGTCTCGATACCAGTCGACGATTGGGATCAGCCGGGTGAGCCGGTGCAACCGCGCATGCTTGCGACGCGCAATCCCGGTGACCGGGCCGCACTCGATCAGCTGACGCAGCAGCTTCGCTCCGCGCGAAGTCCCGCTTTGGTGCTGGGCGCGGGCGTCGCGCGCGACCAGGGCTGGGACGCGGCCATAGCGCTGGCCGAGGCACAGCGTGCCTGCGTCTATGTCGCGCCCTTCGCTTCGCGCAACGTCTTCCCCGAGACGCATTCTTTGTTCTGTGGTTTCCTCAAACCGAGCCGCGGGGAGATCGTGTCGCGACTCGCGCGCCATGATCTGGTGATCGCGATCGGCGGACCGCTGAACCTCTATCATACCGAGGCGCCGGGGCCGCACCTCCCCGCGGATACGGCTTCATGGATCATCGACGACAATCCCAACCTGCTCAGTTGGGCACCGTCGGCCAATGCAATCCTTGCCGACAGCCGGATGGCCTTGACCTATCTTGCCGAAACAGCGGGCGAGTCTCGGCGCGCCATGCCGCACCCGAGCACCCGATCCGCCACACCACCGTCCGAGATGAGCGATCGGCTGGCGATGGCGCGGATCGCGGCGTTGCGTCCTGCGGGCGCGATCATCATCGAGGAGGCGCCTTCGAGCCGAAGCGCGATGCAGGAATGGCTGCCGATGATCGCGCCGGACAGCTTCTACACGACGGCGAGCGGCGGGCTGGGCTACGCGCTGCCCGCGGCAGTTGGGGTTGGGCTGGCCCGCCGCGGCGAACGCGTGATCGCATTGCTGGGCGACGGATCAGCCATGTATTCGATCCAGGCGCTGTTTAGCGCCGCCAAGGCCGCATTGCCGCTAAGCGTGCTGATCATTGCCAACCGGCGCTATCAGGCGCTCGAACAGTTCGGGCGCCATTTCGGGCTGGATCACGTGGAGGGCACCGATTTGTCGGGAATCGACTTCTGCGCGATCGCACAGGGGCATGGCGTCGCAGCGCGCCGAGCAGAAACGCCCGCCGAACTCGACGCGGCGCTGGCCTGGTCGTTCGGCGAAGGCGGGCCGACCCTGGTCGAGGTCGTCGTGCCCTGATGGCCGCAATCGAAGCCATGCCGAACACGTCCGTGGCGGTGGTCGGTGCGGGGGCGATGGGCTGCCTGTTCGCCGCGCGCATGGCGGAGGCGGGTGCCCACGTTACGGTGGTCGATATCGATGGGGACCGACTGGCAGCGATCCGCGCAAAGGGTATTCAGTTGACGGACGATGCCGGCACGCGCGCCCTCCGTGTGCACGCCGCTCTGGCGAGCGACGTCCGCGGGCCAATTGATCTTGTACTGCTCTTCACCAAAGGGATGCACAGCGCGACGGCCATCGCGTCGGTCGCGCACCTGCGCGATTGCAACCCCATCGCGCTGACGCTGCAGAACGGCATCGGCAATGCCGAACTACTCGCCGCCACCTTTAGCGCGGACCGCGTGCTGATGGGCACCGCATTGATCCCCGCCGACCTTACGGGTCCGCGCTCGGTCGAGACACACGGCTTTGCCAGCCTTCAACTCGGTGCGTTCGCGGGTGCTGACGCCGACATCGTGGCTAGCGCCGCCGATCTGCTGGGACGATCAGGCTTCGATGTTCATTGCCACGCGACGATCATGGTCGCCGTCTGGCAGAAGCTCGCTTTCAACGCGGCGCTGAATGCGGCCGGCATGATTTGCGGCGTGCCGAATGCCGGCCTGGACAATCCGTCAGGCCGTCGCGTCGCATGCGCGGTCGTCGACGAAACGGTCGCGGTTGCGGCATCGAAGGGCATGGCGCTCGACCGCGACCATATTCTGGCGCAGGTCGATGCGGCGCTCCGTGAGCATGGCGCCCACAAGGCGTCGATGCTTCAAGACCGGGAGGCCGGCAGGCAGACCGAAATCGAAACGATCAACGGCCGGATTGCCGCGGAGGGAAGGCGCACCGGCGTGGCGACGCCCGTGTGCGACACACTCGCGGATCTCGTCCGGATCATCGAAGCAACCGGCCGGTAAGAGGTCTCCCGCTTATAGGTCAAACAAGTGCGGCGCGGTTTCGAACACGCGGCGGGTGACCTTCTCCAGAGCCGCGTTGAGCGCTACCCGTTCGGCATCTCTCAGGTCCGTCAGCCATTGCTCATAGAATTTGCCGCGCTCACCACGGATCGCCGTGTGCACGGCCTTGCCCGCATCGGTCAGCGAAACCAGGCTGCTCTTGCGGTTGCGTGGGTTGGCCTCGCGCTGCACGAATCCACGCTTTTCGAGCGATACGACCGCCCGGCTCACCTCGGCCCGGTCAGAATAAGCGACGCTCGCCACTTCCGCCGCACTGCATTTTCCCATCATCTCGACATGCGTGAGCACACGCCATTCGGCGAGCGTCAATTGCGCCGTATCCCGCACATGCTGCGCCGTAACGCGGTCTATCATCTTGCTGAGCAAGAGGATGCGATAAGGGATGTGCGAGGGGCCGAATGCGAACGATGGCTTGCTGCCCTCAATCGGCGCTTGGTTGCGGATATTCTTCTTCGGCATGGTGATTTCGTAGCCGCCTGGATCGATATTGTCTCCCCGCCCCGTNTGGGCCGATATCGCGGTAATGTTGACAAATCAACAAATCCCGCCTTTATCCGCTCCTTATGGACGGACAACATCCTTTCACCCCGGGCCTCGAATATGCCTTCACCATCTCGATCACGCTGTCGAGGCCCTACTGGGTGAAGCCCGGCGTTCGTGGCGACACACGCGCCGCCATCTATGCCGCGCAGGGGGTTGTTGAGGGGCCGCGCCTCAATGGGCGCGTGGTGCCGATGTCGGGGGGTGATTTCCCCTTGTCGCGGCCGAATGGCGTAATCGATTTCGATGCCCGTTACCTGCTCGAAGCCGATGATGGCGCGATCATCTATCTCGAAAATCGCGGTTATCGCTGGGCGCGCAGCCCCGAGATTGCGGAGAGGATGCGCCGGAACGAACCTGTTTCATTCGACGACTATTACATGCGCGTCACGCCGCGCTTCGACGCCCCCGCAGGCCCGCACGAATGGATGTCGCAGCATGTCTTCGTCGGCGTGGCGGAGAAGGTGCCCAACGCAAACCGGATCCATTATTTCGTCGTCTTATAAGGAGGCGTTGTGCGTTTTCAGCCGCTGATGCGCACGGGGAGCGACCCCTTCAGTCACCCGACCAAGCCGCCGCTGCCGCCGGCTGACTATGAGTGCCGGACCGAGCGCGGGCTCACGATCGAACGCAATTGCCGAATTAGGATGCGCGACGGCGTCGAGATCTTCTGCGATCTCTATCGTCCCGAGGGCGCGATCTCGAACGTACCGCTGCTTCTGGCCTGGGGACCCTATGGCAAGCATGCGCTCACCAACCGCGTCTTTTGGCCGCGGTCTGGCGTCGACCCCGATTGGCTGTCCGAACTGACCGCGTTCGAGGCACCAGATCCAGTCTGGTGGGGGGCGCAAGGCTATGGGGTGGCGGTGGTCGATCCCCGCGGCGCATGGCTGTCGGGCGGCGATTTCCACCACAATGGCATCCAGGAGGCGGAGGATTGCGCGGACGCGATCGAATGGCTCGGCCGCCTGCCCTGGTCGAACGGCCGCGTCGGCATGACCGGCGTGTCCTATCTCGCGGGCATCCAATATCTGGTCGCCCCGCTCCGCCCGGGCCCGCTCGCCGCCCTCAATCCGTGGGAAGCCTTTTCGGATTGGTATCGCGAGTTCGCCTATCATGGCGGCATATTGGAGACGAGCTTCCTGCCGCGTGCGTGCGACAATATCCAATGGTCGCTGAACCGGACCGAGGACAGCTGGGCCAACATTACCGCCCATCCGTTGATCGACGATTATTGGCGCTCAAAGGAGCTGGATCTCGAGGCAATCCGCCAGCCGGCCTTTCTTGTCGCGAGCTGGTCCGACCAAGCACTGCACCTGCGGGGTACGATCGAGGCCTGGCGCCGAATGGGATCGGCCGACAAATGGCTGGAGATCCACGGCCAGAAGAAATGGGCGCATTATTATCGGCCCGAGAGCCGCGCGCGCCNACTCNCTTTCTTCGACCATTATCTGCGCGATCGACCGACCGCGCTGGCAGCCTGGCCCAAGGTGCGGATCGAGGTGCGCGAGCGCCATGGCGTGGCGGAGGAACGCGCAGAGGATGAATGGCCGCTCGCGCGCACCCAATATCGCCGGCTCGCGCTCGATGGTGCCAGCCGCACCATCGGCGACACCGTCCCGGACGAAAGCGAAATCCGCTATTCCGCGCGCGACGGCAGCGTCAGCTTCGACCATCGGTTCGCCGAGACGACCGAGATCACCGGCCATGCCAGCCTCAAATTATGGGTCGAGGCGGACGGCAGCGACGACATGGACCTGTTCGTCGCGCTGCAAAAGATCGACGCAGCGGGCGAGCCGGTCGGCTTCACCTTCTACGCCTTCTACGACAATGGCCCAATCGCGCTCGGCTGGTTGAGGGCCAGCCATAGGGCGCTCGATCCTGCGCGGTCACGCCCCGAACGCCCGGTCCACCCGCATGATCGCGAGGAGCGGCTCACGCCTGGCCAATGCGTTCCCGTGGAGATCGAAATCTGGCCCTTCTCGGTCCGCTTTGCGGCAGGCGAGACGTTGCGGCTGATCGTCGCGGGATCGGACATTTATCGCAGGGAAGAGGGCGTGATGCTGCCCTTCCCGCTGCACGAGCAGACGCGCAACGCCGGCACGCACATCATCCGCACCGGCGGCACGTTCGATTCCTCTCTCCTGATTCCCTTCGTTCCGGCAAAGGAATCCGCCCGATGAGCGCTGCCGACTGCAGGCTTGAGCATGTCTTCGATGTCGAAGTCCTGTTCGGGGCTGATCGCCATATGTTCGGCCCCCTGCCCGGCGGCGGCCAGCAAGGCTATACACCCGCGATCGGCGGCACGATCAGCGGGCCGCGGCTATCGGGCCGCGTCGTGCCGCATAGCGGAGCGGATTATGCCTTGGTCCGCGACGATGGCACGATCGAGCTGAGCGCGCATTACATGTTGGAAGCCGACGACGGCACCAGCATCTATATCCAGAACCGCGGTTATCTGGTGCGCGCGGGCGCCAGTAGTGCCCAGCCATCCTATTTCAGGCTGACACCATATTTCCGGGTGCCCGCGGGGCCGCATGACTGGCTCTCGCGCACCGTGATCGTGGGCGGCGGCGAGCGTCGCACAGATCCCGACCGATCCTTGTTCCGCTATTATGCATTGATCTGAGCAGTCTGTTGCCGAAAGCGCGCATCTTGTTCACGCTGATCCGCCAAGCGCCGATCTTCGCTGCGGAGAGTGCGCGGGCGGCGCGGCCATGACGATCGATCCAGTCAGCCTGATCGACGACCGGCCGGACGAGGGTATTTTCCGGGTCGATCGTGCGATCTTCCGCGATGCGGACATTTTCGAGCTGGAGATGCGGCGCCTTTTCGAAGGCGGTTGGGTATTTCTCGGGCTGGCGTCGCAGGCACCGGCCCCGCACGACTTCTTCACCGCCACCGCCGGTCGGGTCCCTGTCCTGGTGATGCGCGACGGCGACGGCCAGTTGGGGGCCTTCGTCAATTCCTGCCCACACAAGGGCGCGCAAGTGGTGCAGACCCGTGCCGGAAACGCCCGGATGCACGTCTGCCCTTATCATAGCTGGAGCTTCGACAGTGCCGGCCGAAACCGCGCCATCAAATGGCAGCGCGCCGGCTGTTATGCACAATCCTTCGATCGCAGCGACCACGGCCTCGCTCGCCTGCCGCGGTTTGAGGAGTATCGCGGTTTCCTGTTCGGCAGCCTCGTCGCCGATGTGCCGTCGCTTGCCNAGCATCTGGGTGGTGCCGCGCGCTTTCTAGACTTTGTGGTCGGCCAGCCCGAGGAGGGGATCGAGCTCGTGCCGGGGGCGGTGACCTTCACTTATGACGCCAACTGGAAGCTGCAGCTCGAAAACTGCTCCGACGCCTATCACTTCACCTCGACCCACCCCTCCTACATCCGGATCATGGAGCGCCGGCAGAAGGGCGAAGGCGCGGTTGGGGTACGATCGATCTGGGAACAGTCGCAGGCTTGGCGCGAAGACGCGGAAGGGGTGCAGGGCGGAAGTTACAGCTTTGAGCATGGCCATGTGCTCAACTGGGGGCGGATCGGCATGGGAGAGACGCACCCCCTGCGCGAAAGCGCTGAGGCCATCACGGCGCGCTATGGCGAGGCGGGCCGCGACTGGATCTTCAACATGCGCAATCTGACCATCTTTCCCAATCTGCAGATTGCGGAAAATGCGTCGAGCCAGTTGCGTGTGATCCAGCCGCTCGAGCCCGGTCGGACGCTGATGCGCACCTGGTGCATCGCGCCCAAGGGGGAGAGCGCCCCTGCGCGGCGTCAACGGATCCGCCAATATGAGGATTTCTTCAATCCATCGGGCATGGCGACGCCGGACGACACAGTAGCGTATGAAGGCTGCCAGCGCGGTCATGCCGGGCGCATCGATCCCTGGCTGCAAGGCTATTCGCGCGGCATGACAGCTAGTCGGCAGGGCGGCAACGCCTTGTCCGACGCGATCGAGGCATCGCCGCTGCGGAATGTGCTCGCGGACTCGCAGCTCTGCGACGAGACGCTCTATCATAATTACTATCGCGAGTGGGCGCGTCGCTTGACGGCGGCGGTTCACGAATGACGGCAACCCTTACCCGCGCCGAAGCCGAAGATCTGCTCTATCGCGAGGCCGCCTTGCTCGACGAAGGCGCCTGGGACGATTGGCTCGCGCTCTACACCGAGGATGCATTGTTCTGGATGCCGGCTTGGCGCGACGAACTGACGCCGACAGCGGATCCGGACAGAGAGCTTTCGCTCATCTATTATGAGGGGCGCCGGGGACTGGAGGATCGCGTAATCCGCGCGCGATCGGGTCAGTCGGTCGCCTCGCACCCCCGCCCTCGCAGCGTTCATATGATCTCGAACGTNCGACTGATCGAATGCATCGCGAACACCGCCGAGATCGCTTCGAACTTTACGGTGTCACTGCACGATNTCCGGGCGGAGCGAACGCATGATTTCTTCGGCCGCTACCGCCACACCCTCCGCCGCGAAGCGGGTGCGTGGCGGATCACGCGCAAATATATCCTGCTGCTCAACGATACGATTCCGACGGTTGTGGATTTCTATTCGATCTGAGGGTTGTGACCTCGCGCCGCCCGCGAAAACCTATGGAAGAGACTCGGCTGTCGTCAGCAGGTAGGGCTAGAACCCCAGCTGCGCGCATAGCAGCCCATGCGTTGAGGCAGCCCTATTTGCCGAATGAGCCACTCTTATTTGGGCTCATCATCCTATCTTGGGATGGTGGGCGGTGACGGGCTCGAACCGCCGACCCTCTCGGTGTAAACGAGATGCTCTACCAACTGAGCTAACCGCCCGCAGCGCCTCCCCTAATCCGGAAGGACCCCGGCTTCAACCGTCTAGCCGAATTTATCGTTTCGATGCCGTAGCGATAAGCCGTTCGCGTTCCATGGCTAACCCATTATGGTTAAGGAACTTTTTTACATTTGTCCCCCTATCAGATCGCCATTCCTTATGGGGTGGCTTAACACGTGACAGACATCGGCATTAATCTCGCAGGCATTAACTACTGGTCGACTGAGGAGCCCTTCATCGACCGCTTCAAAACAGCGGGCGATTGGCACGCAAAGGACAGCTCGGGCCACGACGCGACATCGTCGTTGAAAGTCAATGGCTTGGGATACGCCACCAGTCCTGGCGATTTTTCAGAACTATCGGTGGCGGTAGCTGTCGACCCTAAATCAGCTGCACCGATCGACCGCTATGTGCTGACCTATGACGGCGCGGTCGGTACGGTCGCAATGTCCGGCGCAAAGATCATCAGCCAGACGAAGGGTCAGGTCGTATTCGAATATACCGGCGGCGACAGCAAGCCGGACGTTGTGCTGGCCTTCAAGGGGCTCAGCAATACCAATCCCCTGTCAAATGTGCATGTCGTGCGCGAGGATCAGGTCAGCCTGTTCAACAGCGGCGAGATCTTCAATCCCGATTTCATTGCCAAGGTGTCGCAGTGGGGCGTGGTTCGCACCATGGATTGGCAGAACACCAACGATTCCGCATCAGTCAATTGGTCGACCCGCACCACGCTCAATGACGCGTCCTGGTCACATCATACGACCAACGATGGCGTGCCGGTTGAAGCGCTGGTCAAGCTCGCCAACGAAGCGCATGTGGACTTATGGTATAATGTGCCGACCAGGGCGGATAATACTTACGTCACCAACGCGCTGACCTACATCCGCGACCATCTCGATCCCAGCGTGAAGGTCCACGTCGAATGGTCCAACGAAGTTTGGAATGCGGGCTTCGCAGCGAACAGCTATGCGCAAGGCAAGGCTAATGCGTTGTGGGGTGGCGGTTCCTCGGTCGCGCACGGCGCCAACATCTATTATGGCTACCGCTCCGCGCAGATCGCCGACATTGCGCACAAGGTGTTCACCGGAGCGCACGCCGGGCAGGTTGTCGACGTGCTCGCCGGGCAAGGCGCCAATCCGGGCCTGATGACCTACATGCTCGAGGGCGTTGCCAAGGCCGGCCTCGGTTCGGCCTCCAGCCTGTTCCAGGATTACGCGATCGCCCCCTATTTCGGGCAGGAGCTGAGCCGTGCGGGTGCCAACAGCGCCGATCGCTCGATCGTTCTAAACTGGGCTAATTCCGGTTCGGCCGGCCTGGACGCTGCCTTCCACGAGCTGGAATATGGCGGCTCGTTGAGCAGCAACTACAGCCTAGCCGCCATGCATAACTGGTTCGCCAAGGCAGCATCCGCCGCCAGCTCGGCCGGATTGAATCTTGTCGCGTATGAAGGTGGCGCCTCGCTGTATACGTCGAGCTATAGCTCCACCTACCGCAGCGCAGCTCAGGATTTCTTCGGCAAGCTGATAAACGATCCCCGAATGGGGGAGCTTTATTCGAAGCTGATTGCCGACTTCAAAGCCTCGGGTGGTACCGAGTTCCTCGCCTTCAACGATGTCTCGGGTAACGGGACCAGCGGTTATTGGGGTGCACTGGACTCAATCTACGACAGCACCAGTCCACGCTACGAAGCGCTGCTCGCCGCTAGGGGCACCACCACGACCGGTACCAGCCACGTTCCGACCGCGGGCAATGATACGCTTCTCGCTACCGCCCAGGGCGGAACGCTCGACGCCCTCGCCGGTGACGATGTGATCACCGCTGGCTCTTCGAATGACACGATCATCGGCAGCGGCGGCAATGATAAAATCATCGGCTCTTCAAGCTCGACCGACTCGAGCGGCAGCCTGATCGAGAAGGACTATTATCAGGGCGGCGACGGCTCCGACACGATCGACGGCGGCGACGGCAGCGACGCGATCTGGGGCAATATAGCCGGTTCCAGCACCGAGCCCGACGGGGCGGACAGCCTGAGCGGCGGGGCTGGAAACGACGCGATTCACGGCAACCTGGGCGCCGACACGATCGACGGGGGCAGCGGGAACGACGTCGTTTATGGCGATTACGACGATGACAATATCACGGGCGGCTCCGGCAACGATAATCTGCAGGGCGGCGCCGGAAATGACACCGTGGCCGGCGGCGTCGGCAACGACACCGTCAGCGGCGGCAGCAACAATGACGTAGTGACGGGCGATGACGGCAACGATCTGCTGCTTGGAGGATCGGGTCGCGACGTGATCACCGGCGGGGCCGGCGCCGACATCTTCTCGTTCCGCGTGAACGAGGCGACCTTCGCCACTTCCGGAGGGAGTGCCTATTCGACGGACGAGGTTACCGATTTCACGAGCGGTACCGATCATATCTCGCTGAACTTCCATCCGGTGCAGGTCCTTCANGGAACTGCCAGCAGTGTCGCGGCTGCCGNAANCTGGGCTGCACAGGCCCTGCAAGGCCACGCGGGTGAAGCCGATGTGGCCGCGGTAAGCGTCGGCACCGACACTTANCTTTTCTACGACGACAGCGGNGCCGGCGGCGCGCTCGACTCAGGTATCCGCCTGGACCATGTCACAGCGGTCACGACGGCGGACTTCGTCTAATCGTCGCNCGAACCGCTTCAATCGGAACGCCGCCGGCTAACCCCGGCGGCGTTTTGTTTTCACACGCGGATCGTATCAGAAGCCGTTAG
>JGI24739J22299_10000861_pt1 | contig 11204 bp, 10 predicted proteins | sample KBSCornC5_FD_22299 | JGI IMG/M metagenome (IMG submission 22299)
GCGAAGAATATCGCCAAGCGCGTGCCGCTGCTGCAGGACATGCGCGGGATCGAGCCGCTCGCCATCTTGCCGGCAATGGCGCGCGCGGCGTCGGAAATGGTCCATGATGTGCTCGACGCCTTCGCCGCGCGGGACGCCACCGCCGCGCAAGACGTGAGCGCGCGCGATCAGGCGGTCGACAATCTCTACGACAGCCTCTTCCGTGCTCTGCTGACCTACATGATGGAAAATCCGAGCAACATCGGAGCATCCACGCATTTGTTGTTCATCGCCAAGAACCTGGAACGGATCGGCGATCATGCCACTAACGCTGCCGAGATGATCTATTATGCCGCAACCGGCGAGCAGATGCCCGAACGCCCGCGTGGCGCCGATGCACTGGCACCCGCTGCTTGACGCCATGACCGGAGCCCGAATCCTCCTCGTCGAAGACGACGAGGCCCTCGCCGAATTGCTGACATGGCACCTCCGCCGCGAGGGCCACAATGTCGAGCATACCCCTGATGGCGAAGAGGCGCTGCTGCTTGCTGCCGAAGGCCCGCCCGACATCGTTTTGCTCGATTGGATGATCGAGGGCCTATCAGGGATTGAGGTGTGCCGACGCCTGCGTCGTGCGACGCAGACCGCCAACGTGCCGATCATCATGCTCACCGCGCGCGGAGAGGAAGAAGATCGCATCCGCGGCTTGGAAACCGGCGCGGACGATTACGTCACCAAGCCCTTTTCCCCGCGCGAGTTGGTTGCGCGCGTAGCAGCAGTGCTGCGCCGCGTACGGCCCGCGCTGGCGGGTGAGCGGCTCGCCTATTCGGGTATCGAAATGGATATCGCCGACCACAAGGTGCGACGCGACGGCGTGCCGCTGGCGCTCGGACCGACCGAGTTCCGGCTACTGCGCCATTTCATGGAGCATCCTGGTCGGGTCTTCTCGCGCGAGCGCTTGCTGGATTCGGTGTGGGGCCGCGACAGCGACATCGAGCCGCGCACGGTCGACGTGCACATCCGACGACTGCGCAAGGCGATCAATGTCGGCAATGCCCCGGACCTGATTCGGACCGTTCGCTCAGCCGGATACGCCCTCGACGCGGAGGGAACCGCCTAGGAGACTCACTGTATTGCAGCAGCAATACAGTCATGATATTCTCCCACGGCAGGGAGAGAGATCATGTATAGCGAATCCGATATCGAAAATGCGGTCGCGACGGGGGCGATAAGCGCCCAAGCCGCGGCCGCTCTGCGTGAGAGTGTTGCCCGGTCGCGTTCCTCGTCGCTGGTGGATGAGGAAAGCTTCCGTCTCATTACGGGTTTCAATGACATCTTTGTCACCATCGCGGCGGTCCTACTGCTCGTCGCGATTGGTTGGATCGGCTTCAGCATTGCGGGACCGGGCAACGCCAATGTCGCCAGCAGCGAAGAGGCGGATCGGCTGATCGCCCATGGGCTGACGCTCGCCGGATTATTGGTGGCTGGCACGGCGTGGGGGCTCGCAGAGTATTTTACCGCACGGCGCCGAATGGCGCTTCCAAGCATCGTTCTGCTGGGCGCCTTCGTGGCTGCCGTGGCTGGCTCACTGTTCGGTGCCGCCTTCTCGGTCTTCGGTCCGCCGCACGATGCCGACCGGCTGGTGGCAGGAATCGCCTCGGGTGTCGCCCTGATTACAGCAGGCGCCGCCTATCTCCATTGGCGCCGCTTCCGCGTACCGATCACGATTGCCGCACTCACGGGCGCTCTGGTCGCGACTATCGTTGCGCTGTTCTTATCGCTTGTGCCCGAAGCAAAAGATTCGCTTCTGTGGGTTCTGCTGCTGGCTGGTATCGGTGTGTTCGGCTTCGCAATGGCGTGGGACAAGTCGGACCGCATGCGCCAGACGCGTCGTTCGGACGTTGCTTTCTGGCTGCATCTGGCCGCAGCACCGATGATTGCGCACCCGGTCTTCAAGCTGCTCGGCGTCGTGAACAACGAAGTGAGCCCCTCGACCGGGCTGATCGTGATCCTGCTCTACGTCATCTTCGGGATCGTCGCACTGGCGGTGGATCGCCGCGCGCTGCTCGTCTCATCCTTGGCTTATGTGCTGTATGCACTCGCTGGCCTGTTCAAACAGGCAGGTGCGGTCAGCCTTAATGTCGCGCTGACGGCTCTGGTGATCGGCTCGGCGCTGCTTCTGCTTTCCGCCTTCTGGCATGCGGTGCGTCGGATCGTGGTGACGGCGCTGCCGGGTGAACTGCAGGCGAAGCTCCCCGCGCTAGATCGGCCGGCGCCGATCACGTCACATGCGACCGCCTGAATGAAGGCCTCCGGCCCGTGTCGATTGAAGCTCCAGCTTCGCCTCAGCACGGGCCGAAAAGCATCACTCCTCGACCAACTTCAATAGCTTTCGTTCCACCGGAGCCAATACCGGCCCCAGCTCATGGCCGCGCTTAAGCACCGCCCCATTCTCACCAATCAGCGCCCATTCGCCTTGGCGCTGGCGTAGAGCGGGGCGTTTCTCGATGCGATATTCGGGTCGCTCGGCGGCGCGACGAAAACAGGCAAAACATGCCGCGTCCTTGCCGAATTGGATGGCATAATCGCGCCAATGACCGGCTGCGACCATGCGTCCGTACAGATTCAGGATGCGTTCCAACTCGATCCGCGCGAAGGCAACCTGCAAGGGCTGCGGAGCGGGAAAGGGTGTGACGACCCCCATCAGGCGGACTGGCGATCCGTCTGGTCTACCGCGCGGACTTCCCGCTCCTCGATCAGCTTGGCGAGCTTGCCACGCAACGTTTCGACCTCGCATTTGAGGATTTCGAGCTGCTGCGTGGCAGGGTCGAACCGCTCGCTGCACGGCGTACCATAAGGCATGAAGCTCTTATAATCGCCGGCGTCGATCAAGGTCGGCCGCGCCGGAATACCGACCATCGACGCGCCTTCGGGCACGTCGCGCGTTACGACCGCATTGGCGCCGATGCGGGCGCCCTTGCCGACGACGATCGGCCCGAGCACCTGCGCGCCCGATCCGACAATCGCATTATCCTCGATCGTGGGATGGCGCTTGCCGCCCACGCCATCGGTGGGGTTGGTGCCCCCTAGCGTGACGTTCTGATAGATGGTGACATTGTTGCCGATCACGGCGGTCTCGCCGATCACGACGAAACCGTGATCGATGAAGAAATTTTCGCCGATCTCGGCACCCGGATGAATGTCGATCGCGGTCAGGAAGCGCGAGATATGGTTGACCATTCGCGCGAGGAAATAAAGCTCGCCGTTGAACAGCCAATGCGCGATGCGATGCAGCCCAAGCGCGAGCACGCCCGGATAGAGCAATATCTCCCAGCGCGAGCGTGGCGCTGGATCACGGGCCTTGATCGAATCGAGGTAGGCGACGAGTTCGCGCTTCATCTTTTCTGACTCCCTGGATCAGGGATTTAGGACTCTGCGGCCGAAATTTCCAGACGACGCCGCCAAATGCTTCCTACGTCATCTCCTCGAAGGCGGGAATCCACCGGAAGGCCAACACCCCCTGAGTGAATTCCCCGGCCCTTGCGGGGAATGGCGATAGGGGGTTAGGCCGCTGCTGCCGTCTCGGCGAGTGCCCCNCGCACCGCCGCCACTGCATCGGCTGCCTTGCCGCCGTCCGGGCCACCGCCCTGCGCCATGTCGGGACGGCCGCCACCACCCTGCCCACCCAGGGTAGCGACCGCCTGCTTCACCAGATCAACCGCGGAAATTCGGCCCGCTAGATCGTCGGTCACGCCGACGGCGACACTGGCGCGGCCGTCATTCACGGCGACCAACACGGCGACGCCTGAACCTACCTTGGCCTTGGCCTCGTCGACCAGCCCGCGCAGTCCCTTTGGATCCAACCCTTCGATTACCTGGCCGACGAAGGCTACGCCTGCAACCTGCTCGGGTCCGGCGGCGTCGCTCCTCGCCGCACCACCGCCAAGGGCCAGCGCCTTCTTGGCCTCGGCGAGCTCGCGCTCGAGCCTACGCCGTTCGTCGACGAGGGCGACAACGCGCGCAGGGACATCCTCCGGCGTAGTCTTGAGCGCACTGGCAGCCTCGCGCAGCCGATCCTCGCGATTGGTCAGCCACAGCCGCGCCGCCTCGCCCGTCAGCGCCTCGATCCGGCGCACGCCGGATGACACGGCGCTTTCGCCGATGATCTTGAACAGGCCGATATCGCCGAGCGCGCTCACGTGCGTGCCGCCACACAGCTCGACAGACCAGGGTGCGTCGTCGCCCCGCCCCATCGACAACACGCGGACCTCATCGCCATATTTCTCACCGAACAGCGCCATCGCCCCCGCCTCGATTGCAGCGTCGGGCGTCATCAGCCGCGTCGTGACCTCCGCATTTTCNCGTATGTGGCGGTTCACCTCAGCCTCGATTGCCGCCACGTCATCCAGCGTCAGGGCCTTCGGGTGCGAGAAGTCGAAGCGCAGCCGGTCGGGCGCGACCAGACTGCCCTTCTGCGTGACATGGCCGCCGAGCCGGTGGCGGAGCGCGGCGTGCAACAGGTGCGTCGCCGAATGGTTGGCGCGCAGCTGGCTGCGACGTGTGACGTCAACCGCGAGGTGGATCGTCTCGCCTACCTTGATGAGACCGCTTTTGACGGTCGCCTTGTGCGCGTGNAGCCGTCCCAGCGGCTTCGATGTATCTGTAACTTCTGCCACGAAACCATTGTCGTTGCTGGCGAAGCCCGCATCACCCATCTGACCGCCGCTTTCGCCATAGAAGGGCGTCTGGTTGGTGAGGATCGTGACGTCGTCACCTTCGCGCGCTTCGTCAATGCGCTTACCGTCCTTGACCAGCGCGACCACCTGCGCATCGCCTTCATGGCCCGAATAGCCGATGAATTCGGTACCACCTTGCTCTTCGGCAATGTCGAACCAAANGTCGTCCGACGCCTTGTCACCCGANCCCTTCCAGGCGGCGCGAGCNGCGGCTTTCTGCTCGGCCATCGCACTATCGAAGCCCACCCGATCCACACCGAAGCCCTGCGCACGCAGCGCATCCTCGGTCAGATCATAAGGGAAACCGAACGTATCGTAGAGCTTGAATGCGATCCCGCCAGGCAGCGTGTCGCCGGGCTTCATGCTGCCGGTCGCCTCATCGAGCAGGCGCAGGCCGTTGGCGAGCGTCTGGCGGAAGCGCGTCTCTTCGAGCTTGAGCGTTTCTTCGATCAGCGGCTGGGCGCGTACCAGTTCGGGATAAGCTGCACCCATTTCGGCGACCAGTGCAGGCACCAGCCGGTGCATCAGCGGTTCGGACGCGCCAAGCAGATGCGCGTGGCGCATGGCACGGCGCATGATGCGGCGAAGCACATAGCCACGGCCTTCATTGGCGGGCAGCACGCCGTCGGCGACCAGAAAGCCCGACGCGCGCAAATGGTCGGCGATAACGCGGTGTGAGGCCTTATTGGCGCCATCGGTTGCGCTTTTGGTCAGTTCGCCCGAAGCGGCGATCAGCGCCTTGAACGTGTCGGTATCATAATTGTCGTGGACGCCCTGCAATACCGCCGCAATGCGCTCCAGCCCCATGCCGGTATCGATGCTCGGCTTAGGCAGATCGCCGACAATGACATCCGCCTCCTGCACGAACTGCATGAAGACGAGGTTCCAGATTTCAACGAAGCGATCTCCATCCTCGCCCGGGCTGCCGGGAGGGCCGCCGGGAATGTGCTCGCCATGGTCGTAGAAGATCTCGGAGCAGGGCCCGCATGGTCCGTCCGCGCCCATGGCCCAGAAATTATCCTTGGTCGGGATACGGATGATCCGGTGATCGGGCAGTCCGGCGATCTTCTTCCACAGATCGAAAGCCTGATCGTCGGTATGGTAGACCGTGGCGGTCAGCTTGTCGGCGGGCAGCCCCCAGGTCTTGGTCAGCAGCGTCCAGGCGTGGGTGATCGCCTGTTCCTTGAAATAATCACCGAACGAGAAATTGCCGAGCATCTCGAAGAAGGTGTGGTGCCGCGCGGTATAGCCGACATTGTCGAGGTCGTTATGCTTGCCGCCCGCGCGCACGCATTTCTGGCTCGACGTGGCCGTCGAGTAGGGGCGCGTCTCCAGCCCGGTGAAGACGTTCTTGAACGGCACCATGCCCGCGTTCACGAACATCAGCGTCGGATCGTTGTGCGGCACCAGCGGCGCCGACGGCACGATGCGATGCCCCTCGCCTCCGAAGTAATCGAGGAAGGAACGGCGGATGTCGTTGGTCGAAGTCATGCGCGCGACTTAGTAGAGGGTGCCGCTGACAGCAATGGCGTGCTGCGCTGGCTAAAGGGGATGCACATCCGTTCCCCGGCGAAAGCCGGGGCCAGAGCAGTCGGAGGACTGGACCCCGGTTTTCGCCGGTGAACCGTCAGACAGGCTGATCGATCGACAAGGGTGGCACGCTGAAAAAGCGCGGGCCGCCGTCCGTCATGTAGAAGCAATCTTCCAGCCGGACACCGAACTTTCCGGGAATGTAGATGCCCGGTTCATCCGAGAAACACATGCCGGGAGCGAGACGCGTGCCCTCGCCATGGACAAGATTGACTGGCTCGTGCCCGTCAAGCCCGATGCCGTGGCCGGTGCGGTGCGACAAGCCGGGAAGCTTGTAGCCGGGCCCATAGCCGAGCTTTTCATAAAGCCGCCGGACGGCATCATCGACACTGCCCGCGGGCGCGCCGACCTTCGCCGCGTAGAACGCGGTCTGCTGGCCAAGGCGGACCTGATCCCAGACCGTCCTTTGCTCCTTGCTCGCCGCGCCGAAGACGAATGAACGCGAAACGTCGGACTGGTAGCCTTCGACATTGCAGCCGCAGTCCATCAGCACGATCTGGCCGGCATCGACCCGGTGCACGATCTTCGATCCGTGCGGATAGGCCGACGCCTCACCTATCAGGACCAGGCTGAACTCGACCTCGCCACCCAATTTGGCGGTCGCCGCATTCATCAGCGCGGCAATATCGTCGCGCGCCATGCCCTTCTCGACGCGTGGATGAACCCAGCGATAGGCGGCGATGGTGATGTCGGTCGCCTTCTGCATCAGTGCGAGTTCTGCCGGCGTCTTGATCATCCGACAGCCGCGTACCACTGGATTGGCCGAGACAAGCCGTACCGACGGAAGCGCGCGCTGCAGCCCGTCGACCGCGAAATAGCGCAACGTCTCCTCGATACCCACCGGCCGACCATCGAGCTTTCGATCCTGGAGGAAGCCCGCGATCAACCGCAGTGGATCTTCGTCCTCCTGCCAGACGCGTACTTCGCCAGGCACGTCGAGCGTCTCGCGNACCGACGGCTCCTCAAAGAAAGGCGTGACGATGCAGGCCTCGCCGTCGGCAGGGAGCACGGCCGCAGTCAGTCGCTCGCTTCGATGCCATTGAATGCCTGTAAAATATCGAAGCGACGCGCCCGGCTCGATCAGCACTGCGCCGATTCCGTTAGCACGCATCAGCCCCTGCGCTCGCGCCACCCGCGCTGCGCGCTCGGCCCGGCTAATGGGCACGACATTGCCAGTCATCGGCCGCAGCGCGGACAAGTCGGGCTCTGCCGCACGTACGACCGATGAAAAAGACAGGAGCGGCGTGACTGCCGCCGCGCCGAGCAAAGCGCGCCGGCTCGGGCGCCAGGCAGGATCATATCGCATCGATATGGAGGATACGGGTCGCCGCACGCGCTGGCCAGCCCTTCGGACGCAGCGTAGATTGGGTCGGGGGTCGAGGGGATTCGATATGCGTTGGATGATCGTGGCGGCCGCACTCGGATTGGCCCCCGCTTTTGCGCAGGACAAACCGGCTGATACGCTCACGTCGACACCGCCGCTGGATGCCGCGATGCCGATGTGCAGCGGTGATATGACGGCTCCCAAGACCGCCATGATCCTGTCGGGATATGGTGGCGGGGGATTCCCGATCCGGACCACCAACCCCCGGGCGCAAGCCTTCTTCGACAATGGCATGCAGCTCGCCCATGCGTTCGCGCACAAAGCCGCAATCCAGGCGTTCCACGAGGCGGGGCAGCTCGATCCGAAATGCGCGATGTGCCTGTGGGGCGAAGCCTGGGCTGCCGGGCCTACGATCAATTACCCGATCGGCGCCGACGACGTCGCCAAGCTCGCTGCAATGATCGCGCACGCCGAAATGCTGGCCGCCGACGCCCCGCCCAGGGAACGCGAGCTCATCGCTGCGCTCAAGCTTCGTTATCAGAATGGCGGCGGCACCGGCGCCGGCGACCGGGCTTTCGCGCGCGCCATGGCCAGGCTCGCCGTCAAATATCCGAACGACGATGAGATCGCGGTGATCACCGCGGATGCGTTGATGATCCCCGCCTCTCTCTCAGGTCGGGGCGATATGACGCGGCCGGTCGCGCTGTTGGAAACGGTGCTGAAACGCAATCCCGACTACACGCCCGCCATCCACTTCTACATCCATGCAACCGAGGTGGCGGGCTACCCCGCGCGCGCCGAGCCTTATGCCGACAGGCTGGCGACGCTCGCTCCTGCGGCGAGCCATCTTGTGCACATGCCCTCGCACACCTGGTATCATATCGGCCGCTATCAGGATGCCGTCGACGCGAATGTCCAGGCGGTCGCGCTGGGTCGCGCCAACGCAAAAAGGCTGGGTCTGGCCGAGCCCGACGGCGTCTGGGACCTGCCTTATCACGCGCACAATGTGCAATATGGCGTCGGCGGAGCGCTGATCTCAGGCGACGCCAAGAGCGCGCTTGCGTTGAGCGATCCATTGATTGCCGCCGCCGCTATCACGAAGCGGAAGAACCTGGGCGTATTCCCGCAAATGGTGTCCGGCACGGGCTATTTCGCCGAAGCGCGCTATGCCGATCCGCAAAAGGTGCTGAAGCTGCCTGAACCGACGCTGCCCTATGTGCGGGCCTATTGGCACTATGCGCGGGGTGAGGCGGCCGCCCGCCTGGGCGATGCCGGTCTGGTTCGGAAGGAAGCCGCGGCAATTCCAGATCGCATCGGACCGGAAAAGGCCGAAGACGCGTCCGACGGCGCGGGACGCATGATGCGGATCGGCCGATATGTGCTCATCGGCCGCGCGGCCCTAATTGAGGGCAAACCCGCCGAGGCGCTGGTCGCGTTCCGAACGGCGGCGCACATGCAGGAAACCAAGGCTTTCCTCAGCTTCTCCGATCCACCGGCTTTTTGGTATCCCGTAAGGCGCGACGTGGCCGCGACGCTGCTCGTAATGGGCAAACCCAAGGACGCTTTGCGCGAGGCAGATGCGACGTTGAAGAGCATGCCGAAGGAGCCGGTGACGCTTGCGATCAGGGCCCAGGCAGAAATGAAATTGGGGGAGGTGACGCAGGCTGTCGCGGATCGGCGGCAGGCACTTACGCTGTGGCATGGAGATCGCGCGATGCTGCCTGGCATTCCTGCCCAACTGGCGACGCGATAGCCCCTCCAAGGTTTGTACCCTCGGACGAAAATTCGCCGACGATCGAAAAGGCAGGTACCGTGCTGCCGGTACCTGCCCACTCCGCGTTTTGGGATCAGCCCGCGAGGAAGGCGTCGACCTTCTGCAGGAAGACGGCAGGCTGATCGATCATGATGAAGTGATAGCTGCCGTCGACCCGCTCGACCTTTCCATACGGCAGCGGTGCGAACGCCTGGGTATAGAGCGAGTCCACCACCTGCTGTGGCGCCCGACCGGTTTCATCCCAGGGGTAGAGCACACTCACCGGCACCGTGATCTTTGCCAGATCGGGGCGCATATCGGTGAGTAGGTCATCGTAGAGCGCCTGGCCGACGACACGGTGATCGGAAGCCACCGCGGCCGCGAGCGCGGCTTCAGCCTCTGCATTCTTGCTCTTGACCAGTGGCGCCATCTGCGCCGGCTCGGCCGCCGCATAGGCCTCCTGAGTGCCATTCACCATCTGATTGCGGATCATCGTCGCCTGGGGTTGGATCATCGCAACGGTGAGCTGCGTGCCGAACAGCATGCCGACGTATGGCAGCGCATCGACGATCATGATCTTGCCTGCATCGCCCGGATGGCTGATCGCCAGACGCATCGCGATCGTGCCGCCGAGCGAATGACCGATTACCGCCGTGCCCTCGAGGTGATTGGCGGCGATATAATCGTGAACCGCGCTGACGACGGGTTCCAGCACAGGACCGCTGGCATTGCCGCCAGCCGGCGCGCCGGCGAACCCCGCAACCTGCACAACGTGGACGCGGTGGGTGGTCGCCAGGTGGGCAACCGTCGCATCCCACACATGCGCCGAACTGGCGAGGCCGGGGATCAGGATCACGTCCGGCCCCTGCCCCTTCACGCTGACCGAGATGCGATCGGAGGCGAAGGTGACGGGCGTCGGTGTGGCAGCGAAGGCGGCGAAATCATGTGCCAGCGCACCATAAATGCCGGGAACAACCAGAGGCATGCAGGCGAGCGCTGCAAGCCGCAGCGGGAGACGGAGCTTCATGATGGGGTTCCTTGGTTGATTTCAATCGTCGGTGAAGATCTGTTCGATCGGAAGGTCGAACAGGCGCGCGATGCGGAAGGCGAGCGGGAGCGAGGGATCATATTTGCCCGTCTCGATCGCATTCACACTTTGGCGGGAGACCTCGAGTTTCTCAGCTAGGTCGGCCTGGCTCCAGTCACGCTCGGCGCGGAGCACCTTGAGACGGTTTTTCATCGGTCGAGCAGCCGTATGAAGCAGCCGCAGATACCGAGACCGGCGAACCAAAAGACCGAGACGTAGAACATCGGAAGGTGGGGCAGCCCAGCATCCTCAAGGAAACCCCAGAGCGTGGTGGCCGCCAGCGTCAGGCCGGTCGTCCACAAGATCTGACGGATCATGCGCATCCGCAGATATTCGTCCTGCTCTTCAAGCAGATAGCGACCGATAAGCACGAAGATCGCGATGATGGGGAGTGAGGGAAGCACCGCCAGGGCATATTTGGCGGCGGGCTGGAGATGGCCATAGCGAAGCGCAGATTGCTCGCTGATCAGCGCCACGGCGTAAGCGACCGAGGCGAGTATCGCCCCGCGATTGTAGCGCCGCTCTGCAGCATTGATTCCGTAAAACGACATGACGACTTTCCTTGTCTCTATGACAAGGTTGCTTGTCTCACGATTTGATCTGTGTGTCAAGCACACGCGACATCATGTGTGGGACGCTTTCCATTTTGCGAGCNCGCATGACGAAAAANGCGCGAAACCAGGGGGTTTTTTTCGCGCCTCTCGAATTTTGGCCAGATTCTTGAGTCTTAGAGGT
>JGI24739J22299_10000864_pt1 | contig 11199 bp, 12 predicted proteins | sample KBSCornC5_FD_22299 | JGI IMG/M metagenome (IMG submission 22299)
CATNCGGGTGTCATGGGCAGAAAGGTGCGGCCGTACTCCTTCGCCCAGCCGGCGCAGATCCGCATCACGCTGAGCAGCTGCCGCCAGGTATTGTCAGAAAAGGCCTCTCGGTCCTGAACAAACGCCTGGAGCTGCGCCACCACGTCAGCCTGGCCGGGCAGCTGAGCATCAGATACGGGTAAATGTGGTCTGAAATCGTCCATTTTTATCCTTTCAGGAGACAGCGCTACGTGAATTCTGTAAGAGAAGCAGGGGAGAAACCCTGCAGATTTTACGTAGCGATGCCTGTTAATTTGTTCACACAGGCCTGAAGATTTCATGCGCGGTTGTGATCTTCAGACCGGATCCCATGATACAGGGATTCGCTGCCGGATCCTAACTTCATATAAGGTCAATTATATGAAGTTAGGCGTGCAAGGTTAGTAACCAGAAAGAGGCGGGGCGCCCCGAGCGCGTAAGGTTCAAAAAACACCTATTCACAGAACAGGCGCCCGAACGAAGGCGTTTTGGGTACCGGCGCATCTGGCAGTTATTAAGTCGAGAGGGCCTATAACGAGTCCAGACCTCATTCATCGCTGAAATACCAGACGCCGGCTGAATTTGCAGCAAGCTGGAGAAATGGAAAATTAGAAGGTAAACAAACTGACATTACTAACTGAGCTTTGTATCTAATCTTGGGGGCAGGTCACAGGCATAATCATTTGAAAGCATTCTCATTACCTCGAGCTACCGTGATAATTTGACATAAGGAATGGTTTTAAATGTGAAGCTCTAAGAGGTATAAGCCTAATTGAACTTTTTTAATTTTAAACCTTTACAATTGAGATGTGTATTTTCATAACCATCTGAATAATATGTTTTTTTGTTTTAATTTTATCTATTGCTGCATGATTTTTTTTGAATTATCATTAGGCTTGATAACGTATTGGGACTGATTTTTATTACTTTACACAGGCAAATAAATGAGCTTACTAACTGAAGAAGAAATTCAGCAACTCACTATTAATAAGATGATATTTCATGTTGTAGGTAAAGGATTAACTGCCCCTATAACTTTGAAAGAAATAACCCCATTGATTTATAATGAATTTTTTCTGGCGAGGATAAAAAGCAGTCTCAAAGGGAATCTTTTCAAATTTAAGGCTAATTCTAACGTTGAAAGAATTCTCAGGATTATGAGTGAAATAAATAAGCACCCGAAAACGAATTTCACTGAAGAATCCAAGCAATTAGCGGTAGACTTTCACACTAAACATAAAGGAAATGCTAGTAAAGGTGCTTTCTTTGTTTTTGAACTTAATTCAGGTGTTAAACGTTTTTATGCATTACTTAAGTACGAGAATGATGAAGTAGTAAGATATTATCTTGATGCAAACAAGAAAAATTACAAACCAAAGTGTGGAAGAGTAAGCTATATTCATTTCTCGATGAGGACGAATATAACAAAATTGCAGGATCTGCATTGAATAAGTCATTTTTTGAATATAAAATTATAGCAAGTATTATAAAATCTATTGCGTTTTCAATGTTTTTCTTCCTTATCATGATGGGAATTGATATCATATTTGGATGGGGATGGCTTTGCGACTTTATTGAAAATACCAAGTCATGCATTTCTAATTACTTATATTTTTTAAAACTAGCAATTGGAGGTTGAATTAACATTTTCGTTTTTTGAAATATAATACATGATATGAAAGCTGAGGTCGCATATACAACGATTTGAGACAGTTATCACCAGATTGTATATCTATTAACGCGGCTGACAACGCTATTTAAATTTTGCGAAAGCCGCAGGTGAGGAGCCAGTGATGCCATCTGAGTACGTAAAGGAATACCTTATTTAACTATTCTGGGTTTGAGGGAAGTACATAATTAAAATTATAATCAAAAAGTTCAAAATGTGAATCGCCACGGGTTTAACAGACACCTCAGAGTCATTTAAGATGACTTAAAGAGAGGTGCCCATGAGCGGTAAGCGTTATCCAGAAGAGTTTAAAATTGAAGCAGTCAAACAGGTTGTTGATCGTGGTCATTGTGTTTCCAGCGTTGCAACACGTCTCGATATCACCACCCACAGCCTTTACGCCTGGATAATGAAGTACGGTCCGGATTCTTCCACTAATAATGCACAGTCGGATGCTCAGGCCGGGATCCGCCGTCTTCAGAAAGAGCTGAAGCGGGTCACCGACGAACGGGACATATTAAAAAAAGCCGCGGCGTACTTCGCAAAGCTGTCCGACTGAGGTACGCCTTTATCCGCGACAACAGCCGTTGTTGGCCTGTTCACCTGCTCTGTCGGGTTCTGGATGTACATCCGGGTGAATTTTATTTCTGGCTTCAGCAGCCACATTCACAGCGCCACCATGCAGACCAGATGGTGACCGGGCAGATCAAACAGTTCTGGCTTGAGTCTGGCTGCGTCTATGGTTATCGCAAAATCCATCTCGATCTTCGTGATACCGGGCAGCAGTGCGGAGTGAACCGGGTCTTGTGTAAGCACACCCGTTTTAGTTCCACGCACTTTTTGAGGTTTCCGGTTTTTCGGCCATCAACCGGTACTCCTCCGGCGTCAGGTTATTCAGGGATTCATGAGGCCGCTCGCTGTTGTATTCCATCAGCCAGCGACTTCTGATTTCCCGGGCTTCATTCAGCGTTCTGAACAGGTAAAAATCCAGGATTTCTGTTCGGTACGTCCGGTTAAACCGTTCGATAAAGGCGTTCTGCGTTGGTTTTCCCGGCTTGATAAATTCCAGCATCACTCTGTGCTCTTCAGCCCACTGTGCCAGCGTCAGTGAGACCAGTTCTGGTCCGTTGTCCATCCTCAGTTTCAGTGGATAACCCCGGTTTGCCACGATTCTGTCCAGCACCCTGACCACCCGCTGTGCCGGGATATTCAGATCAATTTCTATGGCGAGGGCCTCGCGGTTAAAGTCATCAACCACATTAAAGGTCCGGAAGCGTCTGCCGCAGACCAGCGCATCATGCATAAAATCGATGGACCAGCTCTGGTTAAGCGCTTCCGGCGTAGCCAGTCGCGCCGGGTTACGTGCGGGTAAACGCTGTTTTCCCTTGCGACGAAAATTCAGTTTCAGCAGGCAGTAAATCCGGTGAACGCGTTTATGGTTCCAGGTGTTACCCTGCCTGCGCAGCAGCTGGAACAGCTTTTTGAAGCCGTATCGCGGGTAGCGCTCTGCCAGCTCAGTCAGCACCTGGATCACCNGTTCATCACGCCGGGTATCGGGCTGGTAAAAACAGACCGTCCTGCTCAGCGATAACGTCCTGCANGCCTGGCGAATGCTCATGNTAAATTGCGCAGTCAGGTAACCNACGAGCTCACGCTTTATCGCTGGTTTTAAAGCTTTTTTTCGATGACTTCTTTAAGTGCCCGGCATTCAAGGCTGAGATCAGCAAACATCTGTTTGAGGCGACGGTTTTCATCCTCCAGGTCTTTCATCTTTTTTATATCAGAGGCTTCCATACCGCCAAACTTCGCTTTCCAGTTGTAATAGCTGGCTTCAGAGATACCGGCTTCACGGCAGACATCCTAACGGTATGTCCGGCTTCGACGGACTTCAGAACGGCAATGATCTGGTGTTCGGTGAATCGGGCTTTACGCATGGTGATCTCCTCACAGGACATAATCAGTATGTCGGAAGATCTCTAAAAGTGAATGGTCCGGTTTGTCGGGGTACTTACAAGAACAGTAGCAACAGGATATAGAGAGCACAAAAAACAATCATAAATTAAATCATCAAATCTAGAACATCCCCCTAAGAGCTTTACTAGGTCAGCAAAGAAAACCTTCAGGCTACCACTGTAATAACTCTGCCATCTGAAATACTATAATAGCCCTCTATACGAGAACCTGTAATGCGATTACGCGAAAGGTTTTGGGTCAATTCTAATGTTATCTTCTTATTTGAAGTATCGATTCTGCAAACTTTAGCTGCATCAAAATTGAAGAAGCGCCCAACTTCAGGGTAGAGCGCTTTAAAAAGACTCTCTTTCACGGAAAAGATGAGTAACAACGCAGTAGTATAGTCAATGCCGCTGTCTGAAAGAACATACTTTTCATCCGCCGACACAAACATGTCTGCTGTATCCCTCATTGTTTCCGGAGCAAAAAACTCTATGTCAACACCAGGTGTCATACCCGATTTCTTTGGAGCAATTACTGCTATGGAGCATTCATCAGAGTGCGACAAACTTCCGCACCACTCAGATGGCCAAACCGGAGAGCGGTTTGATGACGTCCCTGGTGTTTCGTTACAACCAAATAGCCTGAGAGCTTTTTGTGCAGCATAACGTGCTGCAAGATATTCAGCTTTTCGTTTCACAACGGCCAGAATCAGTTGATTCGGAAAAGGAATTGAAAATTCAGTAAAAAGTTCGTCATCATATTGCTCAACTGAAAATTTAACCTGACAATAAAACATAGACGGAAATGGTTCAACCCAACCCATGTTAATATTTTGGATGAAAGGAGGGGCGGAGTCACTTTTCGTTTCAGTAAACATAAAATCTATCAATTATTTGTAATATTTTAAACAGAAGTACAATTATACCTTACCCACTGTACATTTCATAGACTGACCTCAGGGGGATATTTTTTTAGAATGACACATGATGTTGACCTGCCCCCAGAATTAAATACAAGGCTCAATTAGTAATGTCGGATCCTTCACTCTCAGAATTACCCTTTCTACAGCTCGCTGCAAATTCAGACGGCGTCTGATAATTCAGCGTGGAGTGCGGGCGACATTCGTTATAATCCTGACGCCATTCGCTGATGGTTTTCCTGGCATGACTGACGTCGCTGAACCAGTGTTCATTCAGGCATTCATCGCGAAAGCGCCCGTTAAAACTCTCAATAAATCCGTTCTGTGTCGGCTTGCCGGGCTGGATAAGTCGCAGCTCAACTCCATGCTTAAAGGCCCACTGATCGAGTGCGCGGCAGGTAAACTCCGAGCCCTGAACGGTTATTATCGTAGCCGGACAGCCGCGAAACAGCGCAATGCTGTCCAGAATACGCGTGACCTGCGCGCCTGAAATCCCGAAGGCAACAGTGACCGTCAGACATTCCTTTGTTAAGTTATCGACGCAGGTAAGGCACTTGATCCTGCGACCGGTAGCCAGCGCATTCATGACGAAATCCATCGACCAGGTCATGTTGGGCGCCGCCGGGCGGAGCAGCGGAAGCCGCTCAGTCGCCAGACCCTTGCGACGACGCCTGCGTTTAGCGCCCAGCCCGTTCAGATGATAAAGGCGGTACACGCGCTTGTGATTAACCATAAGCCCTTCACGGCGCAGTAACTGCCATATGCGGCGGTAGCCAAAACGCCTGCGCTCCGGTGCCAGTTCAGTAATGCGCCCTGATAAATGTGCATCAGCAGCCGGACGCTGAGCATCATAACGGCAGGTCGACAGGGACAAACCTGTAAGCCTGCAGGCACGACGTTGCGACAGACCGGTGGCATCACACATCAACAACACGGCTTCCCGCTTCTGGCCTGTCGTCAGTACTTTCGCCCCAGAGCCACCTGAAGCGCCTCCTTATCCAGCATGGCTTCGGCAAGCAGCTTCTTGAGCCTGGTTTTCTCTTCCTCAAATGACTTCAGGCGCTTAACCTCAGGCACCTCCATACCGCCATACTTCTTACGCCAGGGATAAAACATGACGTCGGGAATGGCGTGCTTACGGCAGAGTTCCCGGGCAGAAACTCCGGCTTCAGCCTCGTGGAGAATACTGATGATCTGTTCATCGGAAAAAAGCTTCTTCATGGGGATGTCCTCATGTGGCTTATGAAGACATTACTAGCATCGCGGTGTATTACAATCAACGGGGAGCAGGTCACGTGCTTGATAAACTTCTTACGAATGGGTAACAGGTCAAGTTTAAACCTCTGTTTTTAATGTGTTTAAAGTTGATGCTTTTCCCACTTGCATTACAGGCTTGTTTCTACTGAAAGACCTGCGAATGTTGATGTGATTCCCATCTGTGCCCGGCTACAGATTTCAATGACAGTTTTTTGAAAAGCCTGATATCTGCCGATGGCGTGTTATTGATGCCTTTCCCACACCAGTTTCGTCCATGACTTGATGCTTTTCCCATATTTTGGTTCATTGAACCATTATCACCCAACCTTGTGCAGGTGACGGGGAGGATCTGAGGATGTTGACCCTTTTCCCACAAGTAAACAGTTAGCAAGTTGATGCCTTTCCCATACCTCTCCCCGTATGATGAAGTTGACTCATTTCCCATAAGCAAACTGCTCAGTGAAGTTGACACGTTTCCCAATTTCATCGAGATGCCTTTTGCGAACAGCCTCGGCGATCGCCAGCTTATTCGGGAAATACTGATACAGCGAACCGATGCTGACGCCGGCGGTGTGCGCCACCTCGTTGGTCGTGAAGTTTGCCCAGCCTCTCTGCGCCAGAACGCGAGCACCTGCCTCGACAATACTCTCCACCGTACTCTGGGAACGCTGCTGTTTGGGGCGTTTGCGCATCGCGCGGTGTTCTGTGGGAATGCGAGTAGCCATTAACAACCTCCATTATTAATATGAGGATGCGCTCATATTCTGGATTTTTGTAAAACCGGAAGAGTATCTGCAGCTGGAAGCGGGGTTTCTGGCGACGGTGGCGGCGCCGGACGTGGCATCCGTGCTGGATGAACTGCACCCACTGAACGGGGACTTATGACATGACGGTAAGAGACAGCGGTTTCAGCGCAGGCACCGAGGCGCCCGTCAGCCGGGCTGAAGAAGACCGCTATGGTTTTGAAGGCGTAGCAGCAGGTCTTGTCCGCAGCATACTGGCCTTGGACAATGACGTCAGTACGGTGATCGGGATTGAAGGAAAANGGGGCGCGGGGAAAACCAGCCTGCTCCGCCTACTGATGAACAAACTGGAAGATCTTAAACCCGACGGCACATACGTTCTCCACTTAGCGCCGTGGCTGCGAGCTAATAGCATGAGCCCGGTTGACTCACTGCTCTTGCCTGTAGCCGCAATTCTCCGGGAGGAAGAGGAAAGGCGCCAGCCGCTCCCACGTAATCTCTGGCAGAAATTCCAACGGCGCATCCGGAGGGGCAGGAACACCGGCGCGGCGCTGGACATGCAAAACTATCTCCGGCAGACCTCCGGGCGACTTGCGCCTCTGGCAGAGTTTGCCGGCAACTTCGTTCCAGTCCTCGGGATGGCCGCAAAGGGTATGGAGACGCTTGCGAAGCTTGATCTATCGGGCCGACAGCAGACTGCAAGTGACCTGCACGCCAGCCTTGATAAAAAAATCAGGCTACTTGACTTGAATTTTATCGTCATCATCGATGATCTCGACCGGCTGGAGCCGTCTCAGGCCGTGGAAGTGCTGCGTCTGGTACGGTCGGTGGCCAACTTTTCCCGTCCAGCGTAAAAATATCGGTGCGATAACCAATTTCCTCCATCGCCGGGCGATGCAGATCATTACGCAGTTTTGGGTGACCGGCCAGAACGACGGATAGCCGACCACCGCCGTCTTCAACCATTTCCATGTATCGCACCCTTAATGTCTTTCATTAGCTGCTTATGGTGGGCAGTTTCATAATACCCGGCCTGTTCAATAGACTGCGTCAGTCCATAATGCTCCATCACTTCAACCCGCATGGTCTTCTCCTGATTGTCTGCTACGAAAATAGTCTCTAATGCGGACGAGTACTTCACTACGGTTAAGCGTCTCAGTCAGAATACTGTCGATAAACGCCCGGTCTTCATCCGACATTCTGGCCAGCGGTATGGCCAGATCGTCGGCAATTGCCAGTTTTGCCGCAATAACGGTGGGAAAGTGGTATTCAAATTTTCGGGTATCAAAAGGATGACACAGATCACAATTAAGCAAATACATTAGAATTTCTTTATATTTAATTTTTAATTTGTGATAATACTACAAATATTCTTATGTTATATTGATATCAAACTATTTTAAACTCACTGTTTTTGATAGTATTCATCATCACAAGGACGTTGTTTTTATTATGAATAAAATTGCCATTATAGGAAGTTCATTTGAATTCCCATCAGTTAGTAATGATCATGATTTATGGATGGGATTGATAAATAAACGCTGTTTTTTCCATAATAATGCCTATCCTGGAGATGAATACATAAATGCTTGGGGGGGTGTGGAAAACCTGAAAGGTTTTGATTATCACTTCTTTGGTTACTCTTATCATGAAGCCAGCAAAATGGACCCTCAGCATCGACATCTGCTGCAACATAGCTGGTGGGCAATGGAAAATGCTGGCTATATGAACAGGGAATCGTTACCGGTTACGGCGGTATTCGCCTCGGCTAGTGAGAACCATTATCTGTTGCAAAATCTGGCAGGTGAATTGCAGGCGGGAACAGAAAATGAGGCCTTACTAGGCAACCTTCCAGACTTCCTGGCAACCCGAATCGCCTGGAAACTTGGCACAACAGGGCCGGCATTTTCCGTACAATGCGGATGCAGTTCTGGACTGGCTGCTCTCCATCAGGCTCGTATTGCTTTATTAACAGGACAGGCCGAGATGGCATTGGTGGGAGCCGTGTCACTGGCAGCCCCTCACTGTGAGGGATACGATTATCTGGCTGGTGGAATACGGTCTGTAGATGGCAAGATCCGTGTTTTTGATCGTGATGCCAGCGGTACCGTCTTCACGAATGGTGTTGCAGCTCTGGTTCTCAAACCTCTGCATAAAGCACTTGAAGATGGCGATAACATTTTAGGTGTGCTGGAAAGTAGTGCACTGAATAATGATGGAGCGGATAAAGCAGGCTTTACCGCTCCCTCTGTATCCGGTCAGCGTCGTGTTATTCAGCGGGCAATGAAAATAAGCAATATTGCGCCTGAAAACATTGCTTTATATGAAGCGCATGGAACAGGTACCCAATTAGGCGATCCTGTTGAATTTGCAGCGCTTCAGGAAGCTTGGCCCACGAAATCAGTTGCGGAACCTACCTGCGCATTGCAATCTGTAAAGGCTAATCTGGGACACTTGGATACCGTAAGTGGCCTTGCTGGCATCATTAAAGCTTGCCTTGTGTTGAAGCATCGTCAGCTTCCCCCACAACTGAATTTTGAGCATCTTAATCCACATATTACGCTGGAAGACTCGCCTTTCTTTATTAACACAGAGCCTCGGGTACTGGCAGAAAATGCTCGTTACGCTTGCATTAGCGCCTTGGGTATTGGAGGCACAAATGCCCATGTAATTTTGAGTGGGGCACCTGTGTTGACGGCATCCTCTGCTTTATCTTCTTCGCCACATCTCTTTTTACTTTCGGCACCTAGCCAAAAAGCTTTGGGCAGAGTTCGGAATAGCTGGGCAGGATGGCAGGGAGATGACCGTGCTATTGAAAAGGCAGCGGCGATGACCCGATTCGGAAGAACCGCCTTTCCTGTACGTCAGAGTGTTATTGCACACAGCATTGAGGAATTGAAAGCGGGTGTGAAAAATGCGGGAAGCGGCGTTACTGTTCCGGACACTATGCCTTCCATCGTAATGATGTTTACCGGACAGGGTTCGCAGTATGCAGGTATGGGGAAACAGTTATACGAATCTTCGACTTACTTTCGCGAGAGGCTAGATGAAAAATTAGCCATTCTGCGTGAGTTGTCGGGTAAAAATTATCGCGCGATATTATTCGAACTGCAGAATGAAATCCATATGCCTGAACATACCCAGCCCGGACTTTTAGCGCTGGAGGTTGCTTTGGCTGAATATTTAAGCCATTGCGGTGTCAAGGCAGACCTAATGCTGGGCCACAGTCTTGGCGAATATTCGGCAATGGTTGCAGCAAAGGCAATGAGCTTTCGGGATGCAGCAAGCTTGGTTGTTGTCAGGGCACAGTTGATCCAACAGACAGCGCCTGGCGCTATGTGCAGCATCATGGCTGGCGCAGAGTTGTTGCCCTCACTTTTGCACGGGACAGAAGTGGATATTGCCGCGCTCAACAGTGACATGTTAAGTGTTGTTTCCGGTAGCGAAAATGAACTCTCCCGGGTTATGACCCGTGCTCAGCAGGCAGGAATTTTTTATCAACCTTTAAAAGTTAAGCGTGCGTTTCACTCCCGACTACTTGAGCCAATTTTGCCTGCATTTCGTGAGGCTCTTCAGAACGCATCTTTTTCAGCCACACAAATACCGGTGATATCAACACTTACTGCACAGATTGAACCCTTTGCACACATCAGTCAGGCGGATTACTGGGTACGTCAGATGCGTGAACCGGTCGCATTTGCTGCGGCGGTCAGAAGGGCTGCTGCCACGGACAAGGCGGTCTGCTTTATTGAAGTAGGTCCCGGACATACGCTGAAAGCACTGGCTTCTCAGAATACGCATCATCCCTGTATTAACGTCTTACCGCATCCGGCAGAGTCAGAGCAGGCAGATAAAGTATTGATGACAGCTTTTGGTCGGTTGTGGGAGCAGGGGATAAACATTCAGTGGCAAAACATTCATGACCGTCGGCCAGAACCTGCTCTACCTGTGCCACCCGGTTATCCCTTTGAGTTAACTGAATGCTGGACTGAAAAACAGCGTACTGAACGCCTGACTCTGAACAGTTATCAGCGCTGCTGGGTGCCGCTAACTCGGCCGGAAAGGGTGGCGGAAAGTACGGGTGAATGGTTATTCATAACGGATGGTTCCTCTGCTACAGCCGGAATGGCTGACATGTTATGCAGCCGACTGAACTGTCAAGGTGACAGAACGCGCATCATTTCGTTTGATGCAGAGTCCTGGTACAAGATGATGAAAGAGGCTCCTGACAATATCTTACTGTTATTACATCCTGAGACCTTTCGCCGGGAAACCTTCAAACCATTGCTGATCTTATTGGATATGGTAAGAAACTGGCGGGGACAGGGGGCTCGTTGCCTGCGGATCATTACCCAGTCTGCCGTCGATTTGCTGGCGTCCCCTTGCCCTGCACTGGTAGCCTTGACTTCTGCTGTCAAGTCACTCAACCAAGAGTACCCTGCCTTGACGACCCGTTTGATTGATACAGACGGGCAGAATGAGTTGCTACTGGCACATGAAGTGACTGCCCAGTCGCCTGCCGTGGTCGCTCTGCGAGATGCTGATCGGTTTGGTGAAGGATTTCTCGCTGCACCGCTAACGGAAAAAAGCAGTGGTGAAATAACACCGCCCCGTTCCGTAGTCATCCTAGGCGGTGG
>JGI24739J22299_10000865_pt1 | contig 11196 bp, 10 predicted proteins | sample KBSCornC5_FD_22299 | JGI IMG/M metagenome (IMG submission 22299)
AATAGCCCGCGTTCTCGGGGCCGGAGGAGTGTAGCTCAGCTGGTAGAGCATCGGTCTCCAAAACCGAGGGCCGGGGGTTCGAGTCCCTCCACTCCTGCCATTTCGATGGCCGGCAGGGACCCGGGAAAGAAGAATGAGGTCCAAGGTCGCAAAGCCTGTGAGACAGGCAGGCGGCCGACGGCCTCTTATTGGTGTTTGAAGGGCGATACGTGGCGAAGGTTTCACCGGGCGAATTCATCCGGCAGGTGCGGGCCGAAACCGCCAAGGTCGTCTGGCCGAGCCGTCGCGAGACGGTGGCGACCGCGATCATGGTGGTCATCATGACGGTTACGCTCGGCGTCTTTTTCTTCGGTGTCGATCAGGTGTTTAGTCGGATCGTGCAGGCGCTTCTGTCGCTGCTCGAAGGCAATTGAGAGGGTAGGTTTTCGTTCCATGTCGCGCTGGTACATCATCCACGCCTATTCGGGCTTCGAGAACAAGGTCCGTGATTCGATCATGGCCGAGGCCACCCGCATGGGCCTCGACCGGCTCGTCGAATCGGTCGAGGTTCCGACCGAGAAGGTGACCGAGGTCCGCCGCGGCAAGAAGGTGACGTCCGACCGGAAGTTCTTCCCGGGCTATGTGCTCGCGAAGCTCGACATGAACGACGACGTCTATCACCTCGTCAAGAACACGCCGAAGGTGACCGGATTCCTGGGTTCCTCGGGCAAGCCGCAGCCGATCAGCGATGCCGAGGCCGCGCGCATCCTCAACACCAAGGAAGAAGCCGCAGCCGCCGCGCCCAAGGCCAAGCTCAAGGTCGATTACGAGATCGGCGATCAGGTCAAGGTGCTCGAAGGTCCGTTCGCGAGCTTCAACGGCCTCGTCGAGGAACTGGATTTCGACAAGGGCAAGGTCAAGGTCTCGGTCTCGATCTTCGGCCGCGCAACGCCGGTCGAGCTGGAGTTCGAGCAGGTCGAGCGGATGAAGTAAGGGCACCCTGCCCTTTCTCCTTATTTTCGGTGCCTATGTCCGCGCAGTCTCTGCGCGTTGACAGCCCCTGTGATTTGTAACATCACCACAACATAAAAAGCTGCCGCTATCAAAGCGATGGCATGAGGAGGGGGCCGATGCGGAATTACCCTGCTTTCGTGACCGTTGTTGCGTTGTTGCTTTCATCATGTTCGTCAGGGCCGCCGGCTTTGCCGGAAGATGTCGTCGGCAGCGCGGCAACCTGCGCCGCCGTCGCCGCTTCGAAAGCGCGCGCAGCGATCACCGATCCTACAAAACCGCTGTCGCTCGACGAGCAAAGCCAGGTCATCCATTATGCCCTGCTGGCCGGCGCCGCGGATCCCAAATTCTCGCGCGAAAACGCCAATGGCGTGGTGAAGCAGATGCAGACGCTCGGAGGCCGGATGGATGACGATGAATGGCAGCCGCTGGCGCCGCTTTGCAAGACGGCCTTCCCCGAAGCGGATGCCAGCCATGAAGTGACCCTCCCAGCGGTGCCGGAAGAGGCCCAGATGCAATGTTATGCGCTTGGCGACTTCATGGTGCGGGCACTCGGCGCCTATAACGAGACGTATCAGGATGCCGTGGTCAACTATAACGGCATGCTGGGCAAGCTCGAACCGCTCATTAAGGAGCAGCTGGGCAAGAAAGGCATCAAAGCCGACGACCATGCAGGCCAGAGCGCAGAAAAGAGCAAGGCGCTCGCCATTGCCGCGAAACTGGGGCCGCCCTCGAAGGCTCTCGACGCCTGCGTGAAGCAGTTCCCGGCCGACGGGGAAATCAAGCTCCCGACATAGGGTGTTAATACCAAATCAGCACTGAGCCGTACCCCAGCGGAAGCTGGGGTCCAGTTCCAAGGTTGCAGCTGGACCCCAGCTTTCGCTGGGGTCCTCGTTGCTCCAATTCTTTCTTTCGGCTCGCCCGCGCGCATCGCCTCTTTATTTTTTCGGCAAACGGCCCTATGGGCGCGGGCTTCCCGATTGCCTGCATGACGGAAATTGCGGGAGACCTTCGGGTCGTCTGAACCGCTAAACTTGAACAGGGCGTCGCGATGTTTCGCGGAGCCCCGCTACAGAGTGAGTGATATATGGCTAAGAAGATTACCGGCTATATCAAGCTGCAGGTGCCGGCCGGCGCCGCCAACCCCTCCCCGCCGATCGGCCCCGCGCTCGGTCAGCGTGGCGTCAACATCATGGAATTCTGCAAGGCGTTCAACGCGTCGACGCAGGATCTCGAAAAGGCGATGCCGATCCCGACGGTGATCACCGTCTATGCGGATCGCAGCTTCTCCTTCGTGACGAAGACCCCGCCCGCATCCTTCCTGATCAAGAAGGCCGCCAACCTGAAGTCGGGCTCCAAGGAGCCGGGCAAGGTTTCCGCCGGAAAGATCAAGCGTTCGGCGCTCGCGCAGATCGCCGAGACGAAGATGAAGGATCTGAACGCCAACGATATCGAAGCGGCGACCCGCATCATCGAAGGCTCCGCCCGCGCGATGGGCCTCGAAGTGGTGGAGGGCTGAGATCATGCTGAAGCCGAAGAAATTGACCAAGAAGGCGCAGGTCCTGGCCAAAGCCGTCGACCGCGACAAACTGTACGGCATCGATGAGGCGATCAAGCTCGCCAAGGCGAACGCCACCGCCAAGTTCGACGAGACCATCGAGGTCGCGCTCAACCTGGGCGTCGATCCACGTCACGCCGATCAGATGGTGCGCGGTGTCGTCACCCTGCCCAAGGGCACCGGCAAGACCGTCCGCGTCGGCGTATTCGCCCGCGGCGCGAAGGCCGAGGAAGCCACCGCAGCCGGGGCTGACGTCGTCGGCGCCGAGGACCTGCTGGAGATCGTGCAGGGCGGCAAGATCGAGTTTGACCGCTGCATCGCGACCCCGGACATGATGGGTCTGGTCGGCCGTCTCGGCAAGGTGCTGGGCCCCAAAGGCCTGATGCCGAACCCGAAGCTCGGCACCGTGACCATGAACGTCGGCGAGGCCGTGAAGGCCGCCAAGGGTGGTCAGGTCGAGTATCGCGTCGAGAAGGCCGGCATCATCCACAGCGGCATCGGCAAGGCGAGCTTCCCCGAAGCGGACCTGCGCGCGAACTTCGACGCGCTGGTCGACGCGGTGGTCAAGGCCAAGCCGTCGGGCGCCAAGGGCAAGTATCTGAAGAAGGTCGCGGTAAGCTCCACCATGGGCGCCGGCATTCGGATCGATACGGCCGACGTCGGCGCGGCTTAAACAGCCCTAACTGTTCAGTAAGGGGCGCCGGAAGCAATTCCGGCGCCCTTTTCATTGATCAAGCTTCCCATATTTGACGAAGCTTTCGCCGGCTTCGCGGGTCAGCGTGGTTTCCAGGAACGTCTGGTTGGCCGCAACGTCAAAAGCCTCGTCCGGCGCATGGCTGGCGAAATAACGTTTCACGGCCATTGCCTGAGCGCGAGGCAGGGCACAGAGGCGATCCGCCGTGGCAAGCGCCACGCCGACCGCATCATCCGCCACCATATCCGCCAGCCCCTGCGCAGCCGCCTCCCGGCCCGACAACGTATCTATGCCCCAACAGAGGCGCTTCGCCTTTGACAGGCCCACCCGCTGGATCACCGATCCAATGCCCCAGGCCGGGAAAAGCCCGATCGGCACTTCCGGGAGGCTCCAACGGCACGCATCTTCCGTCACCACGATATCGCAGGAGGTCGCAAGCGTAAGCCCGCCTCCAATCGCGAAACCGTGCACAGCAGCGATCACGGGTTTCGAGACATGCGCCAGCATCCGGGCCGCGCGCCCCGAATCCGTTTCGAAACGTGCCCGGTCCGCGGAGGTCATCCGGGCCAGCCCGCCAAGATCGCTGCCCGCGCAGAAGCCCTTGCCGGCACCGGCCAGTACAACCGCTCCAATCTCAGGGTCATGATCGAGGTCTCCTAAGATCGTGATCAGCCTATCCACAAGTTCAGCGGACATCGCGTTGCGTTCGGCGGGACGGTTCAACCGCAACACCAGCACTGATCCTATTTTCTCTTGCAGGATTGTCGCCTGGTCNCCCTTCATTTGATCTTGCCCCTCTGACCGGTCGCGCCCATTTGACGGAAGCGACATGGTGCATCCCAATGCGGCACGACGTCGATTCTTTCGATAGGCCTCTATCTCACGGGAATCATCGCGACCTGCTCGGACGGCGCGAATTTCCAACGAATTTGTCTACGCCTCCGGATTTTTTGCGAGGCTTCGGCCGGCCGCGATCGGCGGTCTTGGCTGGAGACGGAGCCCCACCCTCCGGCTGCGACCTCGCCCGCAGGTTCGCACGCGGCGGTGGGCCACCCGAACGGCGATGGTGCGGTTCCGCTGATGGCGGGCCATCGGCAGCTTCGATATGTACACCGCCTTGATCCTCTTCCTCATCAGCAGTCCGCGCAATGGCAGCGATGAACCGAGCGCTGATGACACGTGGGATTTCGAACAGGGTTTCCCGATCGGAGATCCGGATCGCCCCCACATCGCGGCGGGTGATATGCCCGCGCCGACAGAGCAGCGGCAGCACCCAGCGCGGATCGGCATTCTGACGGCGGCCGATGTTCATCCGGAACCACATCGTGTCCTCGAAACCAGGCCGTGGTCCATCCGGCCGTTGAGGCGCCGCATTGGCATCGATGAGCTCTTCGGGCTCCGGCAGCCGTGCGCGATGAACCCGGACCAGCGCGGCCGCGATGTCTTCGGGAGATCGCTCGGCAAGCAATCGACCGGCAAGTTCGCGATCATCCTCGGTCACGTCGATCGGTTCAAGCAAGGTCGTCAGCAAACGCGCCCGATCGGAGCGCCGGATATCCTCGGGCGCGGGCGGGGCGATCCACTCGACCGGGATGCGCGCGCCGCGCAGCATGGATTCGACCCGGCGGCGGCGCGGATAGGGCACCAGCAGGACCGCAGTGCCCTTCTTGCCCGCGCGACCGGTGCGGCCCGAACGATGCTGGAGCGTCTCCACATCGCGCGGCAGTTCGACATGGATGACGAGCGTCAGCGTCGGCAGATCGATGCCCCGCGCGGCGACATCGGTCGCGACACAGACCCGGGCACGTTTGTCACGCAGCGCCTGCAGGGCGTGGTTACGCTCATTCTGGCTGTGCTCGCCGGAGAGCGCGACGACTGAAAAGCCTCGCTCGACCAGGCTGGCATGCAGGTGTCGGACATTGTCGCGGGTCGCACAGAACAGCAGCGCGGATTCAGCCTCGTGGAAGCGCAGCAGGTTGACGACGGCATGTTCGATATCAGCCGGTGCGATCGCGACCGCCTGATAGGCGATGTCGCTATGGCCCCGCTCCTCACTGACCGTCGAGATGCGCAGCGCATCGCGCTGATAGCGCCGCGCCAGCGCCACGATCGGCTTCGGCATGGTAGCCGAGAAGAGCAAGGTGCGGCGCTCCTGTGGCGCGGCATCGAGGATTTCCTCGAGATCGTCGCGAAAGCCCATGTCGAGCATCTCGTCGGCCTCGTCGAGCACAGCGACCCGAAGTCCCGACAAATCCAGCGCCCCGCGTTCGAGATGGTCTCGCAAACGGCCCGGCGTGCCGACCACGATATGCGCGCCATGGGACAGAGCACGTCGCTCCTTTGATGGGTCCATGCCGCCGACGCAGGTGGCGATGTAGGCGCCGGACGCACGATAGAGCCAGATCAGTTCCCGGCTCACCTGCAGCGCAAGCTCGCGTGTGGGTGCGATGATCAGCGCCAGCGGCGCCCCGGCCGGGCCCGATCGCCCATCCTCGCCAAGCAGGTTCGACGCAATGGCTAGCCCGAACGCCACCGTCTTGCCCGATCCGGTCTGCGCCGAGACCAGCAGGTCGCGTCCCGCCGTCTCGGCTTCGAGGATGGCCGCCTGGACGGTCGTGGGCGTGGCATAGCCGCGCGTTGAAAGGGCCTCGGACAATAGCGGAGGCAAGGCAGAGAAAGGCATGACGTCTCGATTTTGTTGGCGCTCTGACGGAAAAACCCGGGTGAGGCGCTGAATTTCTGGTCCTCTAGGAGCAATTGGCCCATTAAGAAAGGGTGGCCGTGGTATGGCCGATCCCCTAATTTGACTTTTCGGCGAAATCCGCTAAGCGCGCCCCTTCGCCGACCGGGCTTGCCCGGTTGGTCCGTCCGAGACCGCAGGTGAGAGGAATTTGCCTCTCTTAATCTCCTGCCTAGACGGGGAAAGTTTTTACCGATCGCTCCGTGCGATGGCCTCCCACCAATTTATTGATGGGACCACCAGGAGAGATCGGGTCTGCCGCCCGGCGCTTGCGCGCCGAAAGGTCAGGCAACCTACCCCTCGGACATAGGCTCTTCGGAGCCCGATCCGGAGACGGCGCGAGCCGGCTCAGGATCAACCCTTGCCGCACGGTGCGGCCGGGGAACGAAGGAGTAAGGTATGGATCGCGCTCAAAAGAAAGAGCTGGTCTCCGATCTGAACAAAACCTTCACCGAGACCAGCGTGGTGGTTGTCACCCGCAATCTCGGGCTGACGGTGGCCCAGTCCACCCAGCTCCGTGTGAAGATGCGTGAAGCCGGCGCCAGCTACAAAGTGTCGAAAAACCGCCTTGCCCGCATTGCAGTCGAGGGCACGCCGTACACTTCGATCAGCGACATGCTGGTCGGTCCGACGGCACTCAGCACATCGCCCGACCCCGTCGCGGCCGCGAAGATCGTGGTCGAGTTCGCGAAGACCAACGACAAGTTGGAAATCGTGGGCGGGGCGATGGGCGACACGCTCCTCGACGTCAATGGAGTGAAGCAGCTCGCATCGCTGCCTTCGCTCGACGAACTGCGCGCCAAGATCGTGGGCCTCGTACAGGCGCCCGCGACCAAGGTCGTCCAGATCGTCCAGGCACCAGCCGGCCAGCTTGCCCGCGTTTTCGGCGCTTATGCCGCCAAAGAAGACGCCTGACCTTTTTGAACCANATTTGATTGGAGATTTATCATGGCAGACCTTCAGAAAATCGTTGANGACCTTTCCGCGCTGACCGTTCTCGAAGCCGCCGAGCTTTCGAAGCTGCTCGAAGANAAGTGGGGCGTTTCGGCCGCTGCTGCGGTTGCAGTCGCTGCGCCTGCCGGCGGTGGCGCTGCCGCTCCGGCCGCTGAAGAGAAGACCGAGTTCGACGTGATCCTCACCGGCGACGGTGGCAAGAAGATCAACGTCATCAAGGAAGTCCGCGCGATCACCGGCCTTGGCCTCACCGAAGCTAAGACTCTCGTCGAGTCGGCTCCGAAGGCCGTCAAGGAAGGCGTCAACAAGGACGAAGCCGAGAAGATCAAGAAGCAGCTCGAAGAAGCCGGCGCGACTGTCGAGCTCAAGTAAGCTTTACTCGACTCATTTTAGTCGAAGCTTGAAGGGCGGTCTTTATGGCCGCCCTTTTTGTTTAAGGCGCGCAACGATATTATCTAATTGGGCACATAAGCGGCATCCCGCTTGATCCACATTAAAAGGAATCTACCCTAACGCTTATTTTAGTCAGCTTTATTTATACATTAAGGCCGCGTATCATATTATACGCGGAGGAGATCCGGGGGCTGGTATGAGAGATATGCGTTCCGCGCTTAGGGGGGTTCTCGTGGAAAGCGACAACGTTGGCCCGAACAGCATCGCGCTTGGGCGCTGGTCGCGCTTGATCGATGCGATCGAGCAACTTGCCAACGCCGCTGCGCTCGACGATGTNGTCGAGACCCTTCGAAGCACCGCACGTGGGATCGTCGAGGCAGACGGCATCGCGATCGTNCTCAAGGATCAGGATCACTGCTACTATGTCGCCGAGGATGCGAAGGCGCCCCTCTGGGCCGGGCTGCGTTTTCCGGCGGAGACTTGCATCTCGGGCCATGCCATGGCCGATGCGAAGACGATCATAATCCCGGACATCTTCAAGGATCCGCGCGTTCCGATCGCGGCCTATGAGCCGACTTTCGTGCGCAGCATCGTGATGGTGCCGATCGGGCAGCCGCCGGTGGCAGCGGTCGGTGCCTACTGGTCGATGATCCGTACCCCGGAGGATAATGAAGTCGCGATGCTGGAAGCGCTGGCGCGCTCGGCGGCGACTGCACTGGAAAATGCCCGGCTGATTGGATCACTGAAGGACCTGAACAGCGAACTGGAGGCGCGCGTCGTCCAGCGTACCGCCGAGCTTGAGCGGAGCCACGAGGCGCTGCGCCAGACGCAGAAGATGGAAACGGTCGGCAAGCTGACCGGAAATGTCGCCCATGATTTCAACAACCTTCTGACGCCCATTATCGGGAGCATCGAACTGGTGCTGCATCGCGGTCCCACTGATGCGCGTTCCGAGCACCTGCTGTCGCGCGCCATGGAAGCCGCGGAACGCGCCCAGCTCCTGGTCCAGCGCCTGCTCTCGTTCGCGCGCCAGCAGCCGCTCCGGCCGGTCGCGCTTGATCTCAGGAAACGTGTCGACGACATGCAAGACCTGCTGTCGAGCACGGCCGGGCCCCGGATCAGGCTCGAGAGCAATCTGCCGCAAAATCTGCCCTTCGTGCTGGCCGATGGTAATCAGCTCGATCTCGCGATCCTTAACCTCGCGGTGAACGCGCGGGATGCGATGCCGGACGGCGGTTCGCTGAAAATATCTGCCAAATCGTTGACAGAAAAGGATGATCGCCCCAAAAGCGTACCGGAGGGGGAATTCATTTCCCTGTCTATCAGCGATACGGGTATCGGCATGGACAGCGAAACGGCGGCACGGGCGATCGAACCATTCTTCACCACCAAGGGGCTGGGCGAAGGCACGGGGCTGGGTCTCTCGATGGCCGAGGGACTGCTCGCCCAGCTCGGCGGCAGGCTGATCATCGACAGCAAGCCCGGCGAAGGCACCACGGTAAGCCTGTTCCTGCCCCAGGCCGGCATCCCGATCCGCCAACCACAGGACTCCGAACGGGACAGCTTCCCGGCCGAGAAGAGTCGTGGCACCATCCTGCTCATCGATGACGACGAGCTGGTCCGTGCCGGCACGGCCGACATGCTCGCCGAGCTCGGCTTTGACGTGATGGAGGCCGCCACCGCTGATCAGGGCCTGGGCGTCATCCAGGCCGCGCCGACGCTTTCGGCCGTCGTCACCGATCATCTGATGCCGGGCATGACCGGAGCAGAGCTCGCGCGCAAGCTGAAGAGCGAGCATCCGGAGCTGCCGGTGCTGCTGATCTCGGGCTATCAGAACATCGAAAGCATCGCCCCCGATGTTCCGCGCCTCTCCAAGCCGTTCCGGCACAAGCAGTTGGGGGCGAGCATTGCCTCACTGCTCGGCCAGGGTGAACTGAACTGATCGTATTCGCGTCGCGTACCGGACTCCCGGAGCTAGCGTTCCGGAAACTGGAGATCAGACGAACGCCCTAGGGCCATCGGGTCGGAGCAGGCATAATAATGCGATCGAGACCATATTGGGCGTCATGCGGCCTCTTCGCCGCAACCATCCTGCTGAGCGGCGTGCCAATGCTGACGACCGCGGCACGAGCATCCCTCGACCTTCGTGACATGTCGATCGAAGAACTCGGCCAAATCCAGGTTACTTCAGTTTCAAAAAGCGCGCAGCCGCTGAGTACCGCGCCCGCTGCGATCTACGTCATCACGCATGACGACATCCTGCGCTCTGGCGCCACCAGCTTTCCCGAGATGCTGCGGCTGGCCCCCAATCTTCAGGTCGCGCAGATCACCGCCAGCCGGTACGCGATCTCGGCGCGCGGGTTCAACGGCGGCGCGGCGGATAAGCTTCTCGTGCTGGTGGACGGGCGCAGCATTTACACGCCGTTTTCGTCTTCGGTGAATTGGGATCTGCAGGAAGTACCCGCCGAAAATATCGAGCGGATCGAAGTCGTAAACGGGCCTGGCGGGACCTTATGGGGTGCGAATGCGGTCAATGGCGTCATCAACGTCATTACGCGGGCATCGGGCGAAACCCAAGGTTTCACGGCGGAACTGGGGGCCGGCAGCGCCGAGGTGAGAGGTCTTCTCCAATATGGCGGCAAGATCACCGACACGCTCACCTACCGCGTCTATGTCGACGGCTTCAAACATGGCGACGAGAATATCACCGGCACCGGCGCCAATGCGCGCGACGGCTGGCACAAGGTGCAGGGAGGATTTCGTCTCGATTGGGATGCCGCCGACGATCTGATCACCGTGCAAGGCGACATCTATGACGGGTCCGAGCATCAGCTCGACAGCCGGAATATAGCGATCTCCGGTCACAACCTGATCGCGCGATGGACCCATGCGCTGAATAGCCGGTCAAGCCTTCAGGTGCAGGCCTATTACGACCATATTGACTTGTTTGCGCCGGATGAGGCCAGGAATCGTCTCGATACATTTGATATCCAGGCGCAGCATAACTTCTCGCTGGGCGATCATGAGATCGTCTGGGGCGGGGGCTATCGCACGATGAGCGACGAATTTCCTACCGTTCTTTCCGAAACCCAGCAGGTGCAGTTTGTTCCGGAAAGCCGGACGCTGTCCCTCTGGAATCTTTTCCTGCAGGACTCGTTTTCCGTCACGGACAATCTCAAGCTCATCGTCGGCGCGAAGATAGAGGATGAGCCTTATACCGGCATCGAGATCATGCCCAACGCGCGCCTGTCCTTCACGCTGCGCGACGGCAGCTTGCTTTGGGCGGCGGCATCCCGCGCGGTGCGCGTGCCGTCGCGGCTCGATCGCGACGTCACGCAACGCACCGGTCCGATCCTGACATTGACGGGCGGAAACATGCAGGCCGTCAAGGTGACCGCATACGAGATCGGATATCGCGCGCAACCGTTGGCCGATCTGAGCTTCTCGCTTGCCGCTTTCTACAATGTCTACCCGAACCTTCGCAGTGCCGAGCCCACGAATAACAATTTTCCGCTCTTCTTCGGAAACGGGATGAAGGGCGAAACCTACGGCATCGAGTTCTGGGCGAACTATCAGGTGAGCAGCTGGTGGCGGCTTGCGGCGGGCGGCAACTGGATCGAGCAAGATCTGCGNTTCAAGCCGGGTAATCTGGGANTAGGCGGATTGCAGATTGCGGGGAACGACCCGAAATACCAGTTCTCGCTGCGCTCGATGATGGATCTGGGGCGCGANGTCGGGCTGGATCTCCAGTTGCGTCGCGTCGGCTCCCTGCCGGCCCCGCCCTCTCCCGCCTATACNGAGCTCGGTGCGCGGATCGCCTGGTCGCCTTCGAAAAAATTCGAAATATCGCTGACGGGGACCAATCTT
>JGI24739J22299_10000871_pt1 | contig 11154 bp, 10 predicted proteins | sample KBSCornC5_FD_22299 | JGI IMG/M metagenome (IMG submission 22299)
GCGGGTGAGGTTGGCCCGTGCTCGGCCTGGCCGAGCAGGTCGGTCGCGCAAATCTCACCGTCAACCGTNTCGTCCGCAATGATCAAGGTCTCGGTCGGCCCGGCAAGCAGGTCGATGCCGACCCGGCCGAACAGCTGGCGTTTCGCTTCCGCGACGTAGGCATTGCCGGGTCCGACGATCATGTCGACCGGCTTGATGGATTCCGTGCCGAGCGCCATGGCGGCAACTGCCTGCACGCCGCCCAATACATAAATGTCGTCGGCGCCGCCGAAATGCATGGCTGCGACGATCGCCGGATGCGGCCCGCCCTTGAACGGCGGTGCGCAGGCAATGATGCGTTTCACCCCCGCGACCTTGGCAGTGACGATCGACATGTGCGCGCTGGCGACCATCGGATAGCGGCCGCCCGGGACGTAACACCCAATCGAATTGACCGGGATGTGGCGATGGCCGAGCACGACGCCCGGCAAGGTTTCGACCTCGAGGTCGAGCATGGTGTCGCGCTGCTTTTGCGCAAAGTTGCGCACCTGGGCCTGCGCGAACTTGATGTCCTCGATATCCCGCTTCGGCACTTGCGCGATGGCGCGCTCGACCTCGGAGGGAGGGAGGTGGAAATCCTTCGGCGACCACTTGTCGAATTTCTCTGACAGCTCGCGGATTGCGGCGTCCTTCCGCTCCTCGACCTGGGCGAGGATGGATTCCACGGTCTCGCGCACTTTGGCGTCGGCGGCCTTGATCGCGCCCGCGTCCATCCCGCGTTTGAGCCAGCGAGCCATGATGTCCCTCCTACTTATTTCTCGTCACCACCGGACTGACCCTGACATTTACTTGGTCGTCGAACTGTAGCCCAAAAAACGGACCCCCGGCGACCAGCCGGGGGTGGCACTCTTTTGTGGCGCAGGATTACTTGATGGCCTGCGGATTGATCGGTGAGCCTGTTCCGCCGGTAATGAGCAGCGGAGGGCCGCAGAAGAAAAATTCGTAGACCCCATCCTGCTCGCAATCTTCCGCGAGCTCCTTGAGATAAAAAATCTCGCCCATGCAGAGACCCATGGCGGGGATCACGACCCAGTGCCAGGGCTGGTTGGCTTCCTTCGTTTCGTTGGGACGTACCTCCACGCCCCAGGTATCGGTGCAGATCGCGGCAATCTGCTTTTCCTGGCACCAGTAGCAGTTCTCGAACTTCACGCCCGGCGCGTCGCCGCCGGCATAGCCGCCCCAGTCCTTCTCCGCGTGGCAGCGTTCCATCTGCCCGGTGCGGATAAGGACGAAATCGCCGCGCCCGATCGACACGTTCTGTTGCTTGGCGCACTGGTCGAGCTCGTCATTCGAAATGCTCTCGCCGTCTTGCATCCACTTCACGCCGCGGAAGCGCGCAATGTCGAGCAGCACGCCACGGCCGACCATCTTGTCCTTGGAGTGCTCGATGCCGAGCACCGAGAGGCCACGCGAGTCGATCAACTTGGCGTCGTATCCGTTGTAGGCTTTGTCCTCATAGAAAATGTGGCCCAAGGCGTCCCAGTGCGTCGCGCCCTGGACGCATAGCGTCAGCGTGTCGTCGGCGTAACGGATCTTGTTCCAGTCCTGCTGACCGGCGATTGCATCAGTGCCGGTGGCGAGCATCTGATGGATCGGGTTGAAGCGCCCGCCGAACAATCCGGTCTGCGGACCGGTGCGATCGAGGGGAATACCGAGCGCGAAGACCTTGCCGGAGCGGATCAGGCTCGCCGCCTTTACAATGTCCTCAGGCATCACGTGGTTGAGCGTGCCGATCTGGTCCTCTTTGCCCCAGCGTCCCCAGTTCTTGAGCTTTTGGGTAGCTTCGGCGATCGCTTGCTTGCCGACCTTGATATTCATGAAGCAGTTCCTTCCGGTTCTTCCGTTTTTTCGCAGCGTCAAAATTGCTGTTCGTGTCCTCGCAATATTGCGCTGAGCACCCGTGTTTCAGCAAGCGGGGTACGGCGTTGCCGCTTTGACGAACGCGCTTTGCTTGCGCATGATCCGGCCCACAAGCATTCGTTCAAAAAGCCGGCCATCGAGGGAGAATATTCATGAAACGCAATCTGATCGCCACCGTCGCAGTGATGGCCACGCTGACGCTACCTGCCCAGGCGAACAACATTGTCGATGAGTGGGCAAGCATCAAAGCGCCGGCCGCGCCCACGCTGAAGCCGGTGACCGTGGACCCCAAGACGACGGCACTANTGATGCTCGATTTCATGAATCAGAACTGCGGCAAGCGTCCGCGCTGCCTCGATACGATCCCGGCNATGAAAAAANTGCTCGATGCCGCGCGCGNGGCCAAGGCGACNGTAGTGTACAGCCTGATTGCCAACACCACGGCGGCAGACGTGATCAAGGACGTGGCGCCGGCGGCGGGCGAGGCATCGGTTCTCTCCGGGCCGGACAAGTTTCTAAAGACCGATCTCGAGAAGATCCTCAAAGACAAAGGCATAACGACGGTCATTGCTGCGGGCACCTCGTCCAATGGCGCCGTCCTCTACACCGCGAGCGGCGCTGCGCTCCGCGGCATGAATGTGATCATCCCGGTCGACGGCATGTCGGCAGTTGATCCGTACGCTGAATACAGCACCGTCTTTACTTTCATGAACGCGCCATCGGTGTCGGCCAAGACGACACTGACAAANAGCGACATGATCAAATTCTNATCGACACTTTCACGGGATCGCTCAGACCTTACCCAGCGCACGCAGGATCTTGTCGGGCGTGAACGGCATATCGGTGAGCGGCTGCGCCCCGAGCGGGCGCAGCGCGTCGTTGATCGCGTTCATCACCGATCCGGGCGCGCCGGCAGTGCCTGCTTCGCCGGCGCCCTTGGCGCCGAGTTCGCTGTCGGCAGTCGGCGAAACAACATGGCCGCACTCGATGTCCGGCATTTCTGCCGCCATCGGTACAAGGTAGTCGGCCATGTTTCCGTTGAGCATCTGGCCGCGCTCGTCGTAGAGGCAATGCTCGAATAGCGCGCCGCCAATGCCCTGCACGACGCCGCCGCGGATTTGTTCGTCGACCAGCTGCGGGTTGATGATGGTGCCGCAATCTTCCACGCACCAATGCTTCAGCAGCTTCACGAAGCCGGTGTCGACGTCGACTTCGAGATAACTTGCCTGAATGCCGTTCGTGAAAGCGAACGGCCACGCGCGCGGCACATAATGGCGCGTCGCCATCAGCTCGGCCTGGAAGCCGGGGGGTAAGGTGTCGGGACGGAAATAGGCGACGCGCGCGAGCTCGTCGAGGGGCAGGCGCTCGGTGCCATTGTGCTTGTCCACGACAACGCCGTTGCGAATGTCGAGATCTTCCGGCTTTGCCTGCAGCATGGCTGCGGCAACCGCAACAACGTTGGCCCGCAGCGCCTTGCCAGCCTGCCAGGCCGCTTCGCCGCCGATGCCGGCTGCACGAGATGCCCACGTTCCGCCACCGTACGGCGTGTTGTCGGTGTCGCCGGTGACGACGCGCACCTTTTCAATCGGCACGCCGAACGACGATGCCACGCATTGCGCGACGACAGCTTCCGCGCCCTGGCCCTGCTCGGTGACGCCGGTGTGCACGATGATCGCGCCCTGTGCGTCGAGCTTGACGGTCGCGCCGTCCATCGAGGTAATGCGGGCGCCGCCGACGCCATAGAATGCAGCTGACGGGTTCGTCACCTCGATGAAACTTGCAAAACCGATGCCGCGATAAACGCCTTTTTCCCGTAGCTTCTTCTGTTCCGCGCGCAGGCCGGCGTAGTTCATCATCGAATCGAGATGGGCGAGCGCCTCATGGTGCGACAGCAGCTCGAATTTCAGGCCCGCGGCCGATTGTGTCGGATAGGCATCGTCTGGAATGAGGTTGCGCCGGCGCAGCTCAAGCGGGTCCATGCCGATCTTGGCGGCGGCGAGCTCAACCAGGCCTTCCGTGACGGCAACGGCAATCGGGTGGCCAACCGCACGGTACTGGCACATCACGTTCTTGTTCTGGAACACGACGCGCGCTTGTGCGCGGTAGTTCGGGCACTTGTACGGTCCGCCGACCAGGTTGACGATCTGGTTGGCCTCGATGCCGCTGGTGCGCGGATAGACGGAGTAGGGGCCGATCCCGGTCAGGTCATCGATTTCGAAGGCATTGATGGTGCCGTCCTTGCTGACGCCGATCTTGGCCTTGATACGGTGATCGCGCGCATGGATGTCGGTGACGAAGCTTTCGATTCGGTCGGCGACAAATTTCACTGGGCGCTTCAAAAGTTTCGACAGGGCGACCGTCGCCATTTCGTCGGCGTAAGTGTGCACCTTGATGCCGAACGAGCCGCCCACATCCTTGGTGAGAACGCGCACCTGATGCTCGGCGATGCCGAGATGCTTGGCGAACAGGTTCTGCATCATGTGCGGAGCCTGCGTGCCCTGATACACGGTCATCCGCTGCTCGCCTTCGTTCCAGTCGGCGACGATCGAGCGCGGCTCGTTGGTGACACCGGTATGGCGGCCGAAGCGGAAAGTGGTCTCGACCACGGCGTCGGATTCCGCGAACGCCTTGTCGACCGCGCCGACGTCGAGCTTGCGCTCGAAGCAGAGATTGTCGCCGAGCGAGGAGTGAATCACGGGTGTCTTGCGGTCGAGTGCGACCTCCGGGTCGGTAACCGGGGGAAGCTCTTCGTATTTCACTTCGACCAGCTCGCAAGCGTCCTCGGCTTCGGCGCGGCTGTTTGCGACCACGGCGCAGACGGCTTCACCCTGCCAGCAGGCGCGCTCGACGGCGATCGGCGCCTGCGGCGCGGATTTTAACCCCTTGAGGTGGGTCAGCACCCCCACCCATGGCGTCATGACCTTTGCAATCTCGGGGCCGGTGACAACAGCAATGACACCGGGCGATTTCTTTGCGGCATCGGTCGCGATCTTGACGATGCGGGCATGAGCGTGCGGCGAGCGGACATAGGCCACGTGCGCCATGCGCGGCAACACGACGTCGCTGACATATTGACCGCGGCCCTGCGACAGCCGCTGCAGGTTCGGGCGCGGCACTGACCGGCCGATGTATGAATTCGGCCGATCGAGGGCACTTAAAACGGGCGGGGAGTCATCGACGATTTTCATAGATGTGCAGCCTCACAGGAACCGGGTCGGCCACAGAATCGTGCGCCACATGTGCGCTGATGGACTGTTGTCGAGGCCAAGGCCTTCTTTCGGCTGCTTGAAATTGCGGCCGATGATGTCCACGAAGTCGTCNAGGTTGACCTTGGCATTCGGGTCGAACGAATAGATGTCGTTCACACAAATCAGGCGCGAGGTCATGTACCACTTGTGCGCTCGTGCGCGCTTGTATTCCTCGACGATGTAGGGCTCCGGCTTGTAGTCGGGACCGAACAGTTCCTTGTAGAGATCGGGATAACCGTAGCCGACCGACTCGTCGGGGAAGAAGCGGAGCGCCTGGTGGGTCTTCACCGCCCAGGACACTTCCTCATCGACATAGGGCTCGATCATCTGTGCGCCCCAATAACCGTGGTCGCAGCGAATGAAGCTGACGATGGCAATGTCGTGCAGCAGGCAGGCGAGCACCACCTTTTCTGGTTGTCCTCCCTTGAGGGCGTGCGTGGCGCTCTGCAGAAGGTGCGCGGTCGACGCGAAGCGATGGCGGAAGTAGTCCACAAGCGTCGGCTTCTCCGGCATTGGCGGCAGCCGCGGGTCGTCGCCCATCAGGAAAAACTTGCCCGGATACTTTGCCTTCATTTCAGGGCTGGTATCCATCTTCACTTCACCGTCCATCAGGTGTGCGATGGTCGATTTGGTGATGATGCGCTCCATCTCGTGCATCTTTTCTTCTTCGAGCTCGTCGGCACGTTCCGACACCGACAGCGGATGGGCGTGCTCGTTCATGGCTTACCGTCCTTTCGCCCGCCCCTGGGCCACTGCTTCAACGGCATCCACGATCGCGTGATAGCCGGTACAGCGGCAGTAGTTGCCCGACAGATGCTCACGGATTTCATCCCGGCTCGGCACCTTTTTTGCGNGCTTCAGCAGGTCTTGGGCCGCGGCCAGCATGCCGGGGGTGCAGAATCCGCACTGGAGCGCATTGCGCTGCTCAAACGCCGCCTGCAGGTCGGCAATCTCGCCTGAGTCGGAAAGCCCCTCGATGGTCTCCACCTTGGCACCGTCGCACTGGGCGGCGAGCATCAGGCAACCGCGCACGATCTCGCCGTCGACACGCACGGTGCAGGCACCGCACACGCCGTGCTCGCAGCCGACATGACTCCCGGTGAGAAAAAGGTCGTCGCGCAGGAAGTCGACCAGCGTCTTGCGTGCATCGACCCGCTTTTGAACGCGTTCGCCGTTGACCGTCAGGGAAACATCGACGGCGTAGTTGCTCATCCGCGCGCCTCCATCAATTGCTTCGCGACGCGGCGGAGCAGGACACCGGCCAGGTGCTTCTTCGTCTTCGCCGTCGCCTGCACGTCGTCGTGTGGATCAAGATCGAGCGCTTTGACGGCCGCGTCGACATCGCCGGCGGCAAGCGCCGCTTCGGCTTTCTTCGCACGGACCGGCGTATTGCCGACACCGAAATAAGCGAGCCGCACGTCGGCGAGCCCTTTGGCGTTGCCGCGCGCGCTCGCTGCCAGGCCGACAATGGCGTAGTCACCGTGACGGCGTGCCAGCTCGGCAAAGCCAACGCGCGTGGTCTTGTCGGCAGCAGGAATACGTACGGCTGTAATCATTTCCTGCGGGCGCAGGGCGGTTTCGAACAGGCCCTTGAAAAAAGCGTCGGCCTTTACTTTGCGCTTTCCGCGCGGCCCTGCGATGTCGATCTCGCCGCCGAGTGCCAGCAGGCAAGCCGGCAATTCGGCCGCCGGATCCGCAAAAGCGATGGACCCGCCGAAGGTGCCGCGGTTGCGAATTGCCGGATGACCGATATGCGGCATCGCAAGCGCGATCAGGGGCGCATGCTTTGCGACCACATCCGAATGCTCGACCTGAGCGTGACGCGCCAGCGCCCCGATCTCGACGTACTTGCCCTTCTTGGCGATGCCGTTGAGGTTCTTGATGCCGTTGATGTCGATCAGCAGATCAGGTGCCGACAGTCGCATATTGAGCGTGGCGATCAGGCTCTGTCCGCCGGCGAGCAGCCGCGCATCGTCCTTGTGCTTGGCGAGGAGCGTCACCGCCTCCTTGAGCGTTTTCGCCTTGGTGTATGCGAATGGCGCCGGCTTCACGTCTCCTCCCCATTTTTTCTTATTGTGACCGGTAACGCGGGCAGGTCAATGCGGCCTGACACGGCTAGGAAATGGCCTTCACGATATCGATCGCACGGCGCAGCAATGTTTCGGACGCCTCAGGCGTGCGGAATGCCGCGTGCGCGGACAGTGTCACGTTCTCGAGCTTTGCGAGCACATGATCGGGCGATAGCGGCTCATTGTGGAAGACGTCGAGACCTGCATGACGGATGTGCCCGCTTTGAAGCGCCGCGATCAACGCTGTCTCATCGGCCAGCGCGCCGCGGGCGGTATTAATGTAGATGGCGCCTTTTTTCATGCGCGCGATCCGTTCGGCGGAGAGAAATCCGCGCGTCTCATCACCGAGCGTCAGGTTCATTGACACGACGTCCGAGCGTGCGAGCAGTGCGTCGATGTCGACCAGAGGCACTTCGACCTCCGGGCGCTTCGTCCGATTCCAGCCAATCACGTTCATGCCCATGCCTTTGCCGATGCGCGCCACCTCGCGGCCGATGCCACCGAGTCCGATCACGCCCAAGGTTTTGCCCAGAAGCTGGACGCCTTCATGCGGCGTCCATACGCCGCGGCGCACCTCGCGGTCCATTCGCGCGATATCGCGCGCGCATGCCCACATCAGGGCGATGGTGTGCTCGGCGACCGCGGTATCACCGTAACCCTTTATGATATGCACCTTGATGCCGCGTTCATTGAGTTCGCCGACATTCATGTAACTCGCCGGACCCGTGCCCAGGAAAACGATGTGCTTGAGTTCCGGACATTGGGCGACAAGAGGTGTCGGCATGTAAGAATGGTCATCGATTGCGATGTCGTAGCCGCCGATGATGCGTGGCAGCTCATCGCGTGCAAACGTCTTGCGGTTCACGTCGATGGGAGGATCGTCCGCCCGGACAACATGTTCCCAGACGGGAGCAAGCTGATCGTTGCAGTCAAGAAAAATAGCTTTCATGGGAATCTCGTTCGTGCGTTACTGAAACGGAAGTAAATTCGCAAGCGTTGACGGGTCGCGCGGGGCGGATTACATGCACCGATCGCCGAAGCAACATAATGTAGCGAAGTAATGAGTAAAGAACACAAAGCTGTCTGTGTCATCGCCTGGCCTGCCGGTCATTCGCGTTCCCCACTGATTCACAACTATTGGATCAAGCAGCACAAGCTCGATGCTGAGTATCGGCGTGAAGCGGTGCCACCCGACAAGTTTGCGGCGTTTGTCGAGAATCTGCGCGCCCACGGCTATATCGGCGCAAATATCACGGTGCCGCACAAGGAGGTCGCGCTGGCAATGTCGGAGCCGGACGATCGCGCGCGTGCGGTCGGTGCGGCCAACACGCTTTGGCACGACGGCGACACGTTGCGATCGACGAACACCGACGTCGAAGGTTTTCTTGCCAATCTCCACGTGGCGGCGCCGGGATGGGACCGCGGCCTCGAGACCGCCGTCGTGCTTGGCGCCGGTGGCGGCGCACGCGCGGTGGTGTTTGCGTTGCTCCAGCGCGAGGTCGGTCGTGTCTACGTGATCAACAGGACGCGCGAGCGAGCGCAAGCGTTGAAGAAAAAATTCGGGGCGCGCGTGCACCTTGCAGGTTGGAATGAGACCACCGGTCTGCTCGGCGGTGCCGGAATACTGGTCAATACGACCACTTTGGGCATGGTCGGGCAGCCGTCGCTGGAGATAAACCTGCGCTGTCCAGCCTCGCTTGTCGTGGCCGATCTCGTCTATGCTCCACTGGAGACGGGATTGCTGGCGTCGGCGCGCGCGCGGGGCCTGCGAACGGCGGATGGGCTTGGCATGTTGCTGCATCAGGCGGTCCGGGGATTTCAACTCTGGTTCGGCGTGCGCCCTGAGGTGACGCCCGAGCTGCGCGCTATGGTCGAGGCCGATTTGCTCAAGAAGAAGTGAGCGTTTCCGGTACGGAATAAGGGTGACAATCGCGGGGTTATTCGCCTGATTAAGCCGGCTCCATGTCGGCACCGGATCGGGAGGAATTAAAATGTACAAATTGAATATGACGCGCCGCGCAATCGGCACGGTGGCAATTGCTTTGCTTTTCGCGACAGCCGCCCAGGCGCAACAGCCGGGGCGTATTCGCGGGCAGGTCGAGAAAGTCGATGGCGCGACTTATGTCCTCAAGGCACGGGACGGCACGACGCTCAATGTGAAGCTCGCTGACGATGCGCGGGTATCGGCGCTCGAGAAGGCATCGCTTGCCGACATCAAGACTGACACCTTTATCGGCATTGCCGGCATGCCCAAGCCGGATGACAGCATCGAGGCCTTCTCGGTTCATATCTTTTTGCCGGCGCAGCGCGGAGTCGTGCCCGACCGGCATGGTCCCTGGGATGCACGGCCGAACAGCACAATGACCAATGCGTACGTGACGAGCATGGTGAAAGAGAAGGACGGCGACGTTCTGACTGTGAAATACAAGGACGGAGAAAAGAAGGTCATTGTCACGCCGCAGACCATTATCGCCGCCGCAGCGCCGGCCAAGAAAGAAGAGATCAAGGCCGGAACGCCGATGATCATTTTCGGCTGGGACAAGCAGCCGGACGGTTCGGTGCTGGCGAAGACGCTGTATATAGGCCGCAACGTGACGCCGGCGATGTGATGTTTAAGGGCATCTTTGCAACGATCATCGTTGTTGCAGCGGCTGCTGGCGCACTTGCGCAGCAGCCNGCCGCCGTCCGCGTTGTCGGGGCCGTCGAAAATTTCGACGGCCACGTGCTGGCAATCAAATCGGAAAAGCTCGGTGAGGTGAAGGTCAATCTCACCGCGGATGCCACCGTGTTCGGCGTTGCCGAGGTGACGATCGCTGACATCAAGCCGGGTGCCTATATCGGCGTCGGCGCTACCCCGCAGTCGGACGGGAGCCAGCGTGCGATTCAAGTGACGGTCCTGGCGGAGTCGCAGCGTGGGTTGAACGAAGGTCACCGGCCCTGGGATGCACGGCCGAACAGCACGATGACGAACGGCACCGTCGATCAGACGGTCGCCAGCGTCGATGGACGCGTGGTGATCGTTAAATACAAGGACGGGGAGAAGAAAATCCTGGTGCCCCCGGACGCCCGCATTCTCGCTTATCAGGCAGGTGACAAGAGCGAGCTGAAGCCCGGCGCGCTTATCGCGATCGTGCGTGCGGTCAAAAAGCCGGATGGTTCGCTTGAGACCAACCGGGTCAATGTCGGGCGCGGCGAGGTGGTGCCGCAATAGCCCTTCGCGTGGGTGCGTGCGCCGAGCCGCGGGCGGAGACGCCAAGATCGCCCGCAAGCTCCGGCATTTCGCGCATCAGGCTGACGAGGCGGTTGCGCCGGCTGCCGGTACGGCGTGCCTCGCGTTGCTCCTCGATCGGCCGGCGAACCTCGTCACAACGCGCGAGGCCGTTGATCTCGGCGCCATGCTCGGCGAGTTGCGCAAGCAAATAAGTGAGATCTTCCAATTGCTCGGCGACAACGTGAATGACGCCCGATTCTTCCTGCGCGCGTCCGATGACCGCCACATAGCGCGCGCCTAAAACGATCGGTCGCAGGCGTTCGAACACTTTCGGCCACACGATTACATTGGCGACCGCGCTTTCATCCTCGATGGTCATGAACACCACGCCATTTGCCGAGCCCGGACGCTGACGGCAGGTGACCAGGCCGGAGATACGCGTGCGCATGCCTGAGGCCGTCCGGCGCAGCGTCTCGTTTTGCTTGATGCCGCGCGCATCGAGATCGGCGCGCAGGAATTGCGACGGATGCGCGCGCAGCGAGAGATGCAGGAAGCGGTAGTCGTTGATGACTTCCTCTCCGACCGGCATCGGCGGCAGCCGCACGTCTGGTTCCTGTGAGACAATGCGCGCCTGTGGGGCGCCGCCAGTTGCAAACAGCGGCAGATCATCATCGCGGTCGCCGACGCGTCCGAGTGACTTGGCCGCCCATAACGCTTCACGGCGGGT
>JGI24739J22299_10000872_pt1 | contig 11144 bp, 13 predicted proteins | sample KBSCornC5_FD_22299 | JGI IMG/M metagenome (IMG submission 22299)
AGAACGGTTGGGTGCGCATGAAAAGCGCGTTAGGTTCGGCGATGATCGGCCTCGGACAGTGGCTTAGCAAAGACTTCTATCAGGCGCGCGATCAACGCGACGCGCGCACCAGCCATGCATTCACACGGCTGTCGGAAGTCGCGCATGAGGCTCATGACGCTCTCAATACGCGCGGCGATTGAGAGCGCATATAGGCTCGATAGCTCCAGACGTTTATCTCATTTCCAGCAACGAAGTTTACCGAAATGCGCCATTACTCTCTCCAGTTTGCGAACCTACAATGTAATCACTGGCTGCGAACAACAAGGTTCGTAGCGCAATAAAGACCGAACTGGAGGTAGTTAATCATGAAATCGCTCATTCAAGCCGTTGTTGTCGCCACCGTGCTGGCCGCTCCTGTCGCTTCGTTCGCGCAGTCCAATGAGCCCGTGACACGCGCTCAAGTGCGCGCCGAACTGGTCCAACTGGAAAAGGCCGGCTACGAGCCGAGCCGTGCCGACCGTTACTATCCTGCCGATCTACAGGCTGCACAAAACCGCGTTGCCGAACAGAACGGCACCGCCCAGCCGGCGATATCGAGCTACGGCGGCGCGACCACCGGCTCATCGCAATCGGGCCGCACGGGGTCTGCTAATGGCGCGAAGTCCATTTACTTCGGCAACTAAGAAGGAACGGTTCGCGGTTTATCGCGCCGCCAGGGCGCATCCCGTTTGATCCGTTCCAAACGAACTGGCCCGCGACCGGTTGTTCCGATCGCGGGCCAGTTCGCTATGTGTTACCTCCGTCATCGGCTACCGATGACTTCGCCTGGATCGCACCGGTCCAGGTGTTTTTTTGCCAATGCCGACAGTTGTGCGTGCAACGAGCCGACTGGCGAATCAGTCGCGAGCGATCAGATCGCCCACCTGGCCGCGGCCCGTGACGAGGCAGCTCGACAGGAAATTTTCACCCTGGCTGCTTGCGCCGGCTTCTCCGAAACCCTTCTTGAACGCGTTCGCCTTGACGAGTTCCGCGCCCTGATGGCACGTGATCGTCCCTACTTCACCGGCCTGCGCGCGCATGAGCGCCCGGTCGGCCAGCAGATAGCCAAGCAACAGCAGCACCGCAATATTGAACGCCTGTCTCATGGATCGTCTCCTCCTTCGAGGAGACTAACGCGAACCCTCTGCGCGCGGTGTTAGGGGTTTCCCGATTCTCGGGTGTCTTCTGATGCAGGTTAAATCGCGCGATCACAGGGAGGCCGCGTCAGAAGCGCGCTTCGATGTCCCGAATGCGCTGCTCGATTGATCGACGCACCAATGCATTGGACGCACCAAAACCAGCGACGACGCGATGATCCCATACACCTTGTTTCGCCGCACCTTGGAGACCTGCTGCGGATCGAGCCACGCCTTGTTGTCCACGAGCAGCAGCAGCGTTTCGAGGCCGATCAGAATCGGCCACAAGCATGCGAGCCGCAGGCGCACGGAAAAAGCGGGAATCGCGAGTGTGTAATCGAGCGCCTCACGGAAATGATCGAGCGTCTTGCGCAACAACTCGACCATCAGCGGACGCGCGCGCAGCGAATTGGCCGGCAGCAAAAGATCTTGCGGGCTAAGGCCGTGCTGTTCCAGCATCGTTTGCGGAAGATAGCAGCGACCAATGCGCAGGTCCTTGCCGCAATCGCGCAATACGTTGGTCATTTGCAGCGCCTTGCCGAAGCGCACACCGCGGGCGGCCATGATGTCGGGCCGCTCCTTCAGCGTGCCGGGCATATGCGCGTAGGTCATCGTGGTCCAGAATTCGCCGACGCAACCCGCCACCAGATACGTATAACGGTCGAGCTCGCCATATTCGCGCAGCGCCGCGATGCGGCCCGAGCGTTCGTCGGGGAACGTGCGCAGATCGAATTCCATGCCTTCGGTCAACGTCGACACAATCGCGCGCACGGCGTTGCGGTCCGGCTCGCTCAATTGCGTCAGCACGTCTAGCGCGGGACCGAGCGATTCGAGCAGCAGCTTCTCGTCCGACTGGCTCTGCTGACCCGCCACTTCAGCGGCCATGCGCTGAAACAGCGCGCCGTCGTTTGCCGCGCCGTTGATCTGATCGCGCAATGACAGCAGCAATTGGAGCCGCTGTTCCGGCGCGATCAGTGAGGTATCCGCGATGGTATCGGCGGCACGCGCGAGCAGATAGGCGAGGCCGATTGGATCGCGCATGCCCACCGGCAACACGCGAAGCGTAAGGTAGAACGAGCGTGATACGCCTTTCAGGAGCGGACCGAGAAGAAAGGCCCGGGTCGGAGTCGGCATGGGTGCGATGTCAGTATTGGCAAAATTCAGGCGGTGGGCAATTGTATACGGCAAGCCGCGCTAAGATGCGGGATAGCCTGAATCTCGTGCCGACAATGAGCAAAAACCAGAATTCGACTCTTGAACCCAGCGCCACGCGTACTCGCCGACCCAGCCTGCGGCTCACTTATGTGATCGGCAGCCTCGACCGTATCTTGCGGCGTCGTATGAGCGAAGCCCTCGCGCCGCTCGGCTTGACCCTCGCGCAATTTACCGCGCTCTCCGTGCTTGAAGCGAAAGGGCAAGCGTCGAACGCGCAGCTTGCCGAGCGCTCGTTCATCACCCCGCAATCAGCCAACGAAGTGATGAACGCGATGGCGAGCCGCAACTGGGTGAGCCGCGAGCCCGATCCCACGCATGGCCGCATCGTGCTGCTGCAACTGACCGACGAGGGCCGTACCGTACTGCGCCAATGCGAGCAGGCGGTGAAAGCCATTGAAAAGCAGATGCTCGAAGGCATCGAACTGGAAACAGCCGGCACGGTGCAGCGCCACCTCGAAAGTTTCGTACGCAATTTGCGCGGGTAGCGTCGGCAAGCAGTGGCGTCTGATAATGGCGATGACTTCATGCCGCCGCGCCCGATATGCCACGTCGCACGTACTTCTTTTGTACTTTCGGGCGCTTGCCGAACACAACTTTTCAATCTTCGCTGCTTCGTATTCACGCCACTGCGGGTAAACAGCGGGAACGCACTTTGCTGACGTAGTTAGCTTAAGCAACGCACTGACGTCAGCGAGCGCCGCTAGTCGCAGTCCAACCACACACGATAATGAACATTCACGAATCGCCGCCCCTCTCTCGCACTAACGTCGAAACGGGCGTGCCCGGCCTTGACGAGATCCTGGGCGGCGGTCTCGTGCGCGGCGGCGTTTATCTTCTCGAAGGCATGGCGGGCGCCGGCAAGACGATCCTGTCGAGCCAGATCGGCTTTCATCGCGTAAGCCGCGGCGAGAAAGTGCTGTACATGACGCTCATCGCCGAATCGCACGACAAGTTGCTTGCGCACCTGAAAGGCCTGACTTTCTTCGACGAAAAAGCCGTCGCGCAGCAAATGCTTTTTGTCTCTGGCTATCACGAACTGATGCAGGACGGCCTGGACGGCTTTCTGAAACTCATTGCGTCGAGCATTTACGATTACCGCCCGAGCCTGATGATCATCGACGGCTTTCGTAGCGCCCGCGAGTTCAGCGAGACGGAGCTGTCGTTGTCCAAGTTCATTCATGAGCTGAACGCTCTCGTCGCGGCAATGGACTGCACGACGCTGTTGCTCGCGCCGCTGTCCGGCAACGAGCCGCATCCGGAACATACGCTTGTCGACGGTCTGATCGAACTCAACCGTTATAGCGACGGCATGCGCCGCGCGCGCGAAATCGAAGTGCACAAGATGCGTGCGCGCAATCATCTGATGGGCAAGCACTACTTTCGCATCGCCGAAAGCGGGCTTCTGATGTTCCCGCGTCTCGAAGCACAATGCGCCGCGCCGAGTGGACCGGTCGATCTTAAAGCACGGGTCGGTTTCGACTTGCCGCATCTCGATGTCATGTTCGGCGGCGGTCTGTCGCAAGGCTCGACCGCGACGTTGATCGGACCGTCGGGCGTCGGCAAGACGATGCTGAGTTTGCAGTTTCTCGCAGCGGGCGTCGCGCGCGGCGAACGTTGTCTGTATCTCGGCTTTTACGAAGGACCGCAACGGCTCCTCGGCAAAGCCGAGGCCGTTTCAATCCCGCTGAACGAAGCGTATGAAGACGGCCGTCTCCTGATTCAATGGCAGCCCGCCATTGAACTCGCCGTCGACGAAATCGCCGCGAAGGCGCTCGCCACCGCGAAGAACATGGGGGCGACGCGCATGGTGATCGACGGAGTGGAAGGCTTCCGCGATTCCGCGTTGCGCGTGGAGCGCTTCGGGCTGTTCCTTAACGCGTTGCTGCATCAATTGCGCGAGGCCGGCATTACGACGCTGGTCATAGAAGAAATGCCGCTCCATTCCGATCACGGCCATTCGAGAACCACGCGCGTTTCGGCACTCACCGAGAACCTCGTGCTGCTGCGTTACGCTGAGACAGACGCGGGACTGCGGCGCGCGATCTCCATCGTCAAGCAGCGCGAAAGCGCACATGATCCGTCCACGCATGAGCTGGTGATTTCGTCGCAAGGGCTCGATGTTATCGAAAGCCCGCTCAGCGCCACGGTTTCTTCGGCATCAGGTCTGTCCGCGACGTTGCAGCCGCGGCGACCGGCGTAGCACCCATGAAAACCATTCTGGTCGTGGATGACGAATTCGACATCCTCACGGTATGGCGGCTGCTGCTCGAGCGCCACGGCTATACGGTATTGACCGCATCGAATGGCGCCGTCGCGCTCGAGCAGATACGCAGAACGAGGCCCGACATCATCGTATCGGACTGCATGATGCCGGTCATGTCGGGGCTGCAACTGTGCGCGGCGCTTTACGCCGATCCCGAACTGCGCGACATTCCGATCATTCTATGCAGCGCGGCCGCGGATATTCCAGTGCAACCCAATCCGTCTATCGAATACGCGCGCAAGCCGATCGCGTTCGACGCGTTGCTCGCAATGCTCAAGCGGATGTCGGTGTAGCGCTTCTCCTACTGCGGCTCACCACCGCCTTGCAGCGTCAAACCGACTCCACGACCAGCGCGCCGACGTTTGCAATCGCCGCGTTGTTGCGCGCGGCGTCGCCCGCAGTGCCGGTCAAATAGACCGCCACAAGAATCGGGCCGCGTCCCGGCGGCCAGAAAATCGCCACGTCGTTCGCGGTGCCGTGATCGCCCGTGCCGGTCTTGTCGCCCACGCCCCAATCTTTCGGCAGCTTTGCGCGCAGACGCGCGCCGCCGGTCTCATTGCCCGCGAGCCACGCGAGCAATTGCACTCTCGATGACGACTTCAAACGCTCGCCAAGCAGGAGTTCGCGCATATTGCCGAGCATTGCATTCGGTGTCGTCGTATCGCGCGGATCGCCAGGCGTCGCCTCGTTCAACGTCGGCTCATTGCGGTCCAGCCGCGTGATGCCGTCGCCGAGACTACGCGCGAATGCAGTCAGTGCAGCAGGACCGCCGAAGCTTTGCAGCAGCAGATTAGCCGCGGTGTTGTCGCTGAGCGTGATCGCCGCCTTGCACAACTCCGCGATACTCATGCCCGCGTTGCCGGTGCGCTCGCGAGTGTGCTTCGACGTCGCCGGCGAGTACGGCACCAGTTCGCTTTCCGGATAGACGATGCGCCGCTGCAGATCTTCTTCGCCGCGATCGACACGCGCGAGGATCGCCCCCGCGGCGAGCAGTTTGAACGTGCTGCACATCGGAAAGCGCTCGTCCGCATGCAAGCCGGCGTGCAGTCCCGAGGTCGTGTCGACGATCGACACGCCGAGCCGTCCACCGCTTTGTGCTTCGATCTCTTCGAGCCGCGCGCGAATCGCATCCGCCTTGGCGAACTGTTGCCGCTGCCGCGCTCCATTGATTGCCTTGCCCGATTCCGCGTTCTTGGCCCACGCGCCGCTGTTGCCGAACGCAACCCCAGCTATCGAAACGCCCAGCATCGCACCCGCGAATTTTCTTCTCGTGATCATTGCCGCTCCTTGTGTGAAGCCGCAACTATCGGTTTTCCCGCCGCCGCTGACAAACGATGATAAGTTAATGCGCTCACAAGAAAAACTTATGCCTCGGCCATGAGACCTTATCTTCCGCTTAACGCGCTGCGCGCTTTTGAATCCTCCGCCCGGCACTTGAGCTTTACTCGCGCGGCACTCGAACTGAATGTCACCCAGGCCGCTGTCAGCCAGCAGGTCAGATCGCTCGAAGAACGTCTCGGCACCACGCTATTCAAACGCTTGCCGCGCGGTCTCGCGATGACCGACGAGGGTCTTGCATTGCGTCCCGTCCTGACTGACGCATTCGATCGCATCGAAGCCGTGCTCAAGCAATTCGAAGGCGGCCACTTTCATGAAGTGCTGACGGTCGGCGTGGTGGGTACGTTCGCGGTCGGCTGGCTCATGCCGCGGCTCAAATCGTTTCGAGAGGCTCATCCCTTCGTCGAATTGCGGCTTCTGACGAACAACAATCTCGTGGATCTCGCGACCGAAGGCCTCGACTTCGCAATCCGTTTCGGCGACGGCACGTGGCCCGGTTCACTCGCGACGCGCCTGCTCGATGCACCGCTCGCGCTCTTATGCACGCCGGAAATTGCAGCGCGTCTGTCGACGCCCGCGGATCTCGCCGACCAAACGCTGCTGCGTTCCTATCGCGCGGATGACTGGAGCAACTGGTTCGCCGCTGCGGGCATTCCACCGCGGCCCATTCGCGGACCCGTGTTCGATTCTTCGCGATTGATGGTCGAAGCGGCGATGCAGGGCGCGGGCATCGCACTCGCGCCCGCGCTGATGTTCGATCGAGAGATCAATACGGGCCGCCTCGTGCGTCCGTTCGATGTCGAAGTCCATGCCGGCAGTTACTGGCTCACATGGCTAAAGGGCAAGCCGATGACGCCCGCGATGCTGCTGTTCAGTCAGTGGCTCATCAAGGAAGCGGCCACACACACGCCGGATTAGCACAGGCCCGTGCGACGATAGCCGTTCATCGCGGGGCGTTCGGCTTGCGGCGGAAATACATTCCACGAACCGTCGTCGTGACGGAAGAAGAAGATGGACAGCAGGCCGCCCGGACGCAGCGCCTCGACGCGCACGAAACGCTGATGCAGTGACGCGCGGTGGCAGAACTCGACCACTCGTGCCGGCATCGACGGCGTAGGTGCAAGCCATTTGTCGACGGCCCAGTGCAAGGTCTTTTCAGCAGCAGCCATGATGCTCTCCTCGGTTCCTTCACTCATCTCTTTCGATAACTCACGCCACTTGCGCGGCAAACTGCCTGTTCTTCGCGCCGGCCTCGACGAATGCCTTCACGAGGCACATCAGCACGTGCATGCCGGTGCGCGGATGGCGCAAGCTGCAATGCACCTGTTCGCTGCGGCTTTCGCCAAGCAGCACCCACGCGCAGAAGTGTTCGCAGTTGTTGGTCAAGAGGCGGTAGCGGTTCTCGCCGAGACGTGAGCGCGCGCGGCGCACTGCTTCTTCGCCGAGGTAGCGCGCGCCGAGCGTCGCTCTGATCGTCAGCGGATGCCCGGCAGCGAAGCGGTCGAGTTCGACTTCTTCAACCGGGCCGCGATGCGCCGAACCGGCAAAGCCCGCGTAATGAACCACACGGCCATTGCCCACATAAATGCCGTGATGTTCGTAACCGCAGCGGGTGGAGACCAGATGCGAACCGATCGGCAAGTCGATGGTGGACGACGGTTCATCGGCCGCATCGCTTGTCGTCTGAAGAGAGTTCGTGTTCATGGCTTGCCTCGTTTGTTTCCAACACTGTTGCGAGGTCTTTTGCATCATCCGGGCCATGCGCTCGGAAGCCCTTGTTTATAGGGCTTTGCGCGAAAATGCGCGGCTTTTAACGACGCGAGTGTGGGCCTTGAACCGACAGAAATCGGGTCGATGTGTTGGCGATTGGCGATCTTTTGTCACGTCACGAGCTGTGCTTTGGAGAGCTTTTTGGAAGCCTCGCGATGCATTGAGAAAGTGTTGGGCCCCACACCGGTCGTGACGCGTGAATGTTGGCTACTGCCCGACCTATCGCTTTGCATGCGACTCGCCCGACACGCTCCGAGCGGCCCGCAGCCCCATGCCAGTCAACGCATTACCGAAGAAACGCAGGACGTCGCGTACAAATTGGCATAGCGCTTGCACTATCTCGCCCAGATCCATAAAAACCGCGCGCGTCGCGCACGCGGTCAACCGGAGAACGACATGGCTTCTATTTCTGTGAACGATCTTTCGCTGAACCTCGCACTCGACCGCAAAGCAATGGCGGCGATTCGCGGCGGAGGCGGTGCGCCGTGGGTCTATGGATGGATTCAGCCTTATGTGCGGGAAACGCCGAGCATTGGGCCGGTCGTGAACCTGTACGAGGTGTCCAACAACTTCTATGCTAACCAGATGATCAACCAGTTCCAGTCGGTCGACGTGCGCAATACCGGTGCGAACTCGAACATTAGCGTCGCTCCCGACGCACGCAGCAGAAACGATATGGTGTAGCCGTTGTGACTTGCGCGAGCCAATTCCGCTGGACGTCGTGCGCGCGTTCCGACGCGGGATGCGTGCGTGAAGTCAATGAAGATGCCTGCCTCGACGACGCCGAACTGGGACGCTGGGCCGTCGCGGACGGCATGGGCGGGCACGCGGTCGGCGACCTCGCGAGCCGCCTCGTGATCGACGCGCTAAAGCGGCTCGCGCCGCCCGTCAGCATGAAGGCGTTTATCGCGGACGCACGCGCGCATTTGCAGGTCGCGAATCGTCAGTTGAGAGAAGAGGCCGCGCGCCGCCAGGTGCAGCGCATCGGCAGCACTGTCGTCGTGCTTCTCGCGTGCGATCGCTTTTGCGGCTATGTGTGGGCCGGCGACAGCCGCCTCTATCTCGTGCGCGACGGACAACTGCGCCAACTCACGCGCGATCACAGTCAGGTTGAAGCNCTCAAGTCGCTCGGCGTGATTACCGATGAAGAAGCGCGGCATCATCCCGCGCAGCATATGATTACGCGTGCCGTGGGCGCGACCGATCTGCTCGAACTCGACGACGATGCAATCGAAGTCGCGGACGGCGACATCTTCCTGCTGTGCAGCGACGGCCTGAGCAACGAGGTCGACGAAGCCGACATGCTGGCGGTGCTCAACACAGCCGCCCACGCCGACGCGCCGGATCTACTCGTGAGCCTCGCGCTCGAGCGCGGCGGCCGGGACAACATCACGGCAGTCGTCGTGCGCGCGGAAGATCCTTATGCCGCCGACAAAACGCTGCTGAATCCCGCGCCATGACAAAGCGGACATCGTCGCTTTATGTCTCGCCATCGTCTTCTTCGCGCTCGTCCGCGCCGTTCCGGTCCAAAGGCACAACATTGCGATTGCGAAACTCCTTCGAATGAAGCCCGTGTTTTTTCAGCAGCATTTGCAGATGCGAGCGGTTCATGTCAATACGGCGCGCCAATTCCGCGACGGTGCCGTTCACTTCGCGCAGTCCGCGTTCGAGAAAGGCTTTTTCCGCGTCGTCACTCGCCGCGCGCTTTGCGTCGCTGAGCGACATGAGATTCGCCACGCTGATCGGCTGCTGTCCCGAGCCATTCGCGACGCCTTGCAAGGCCGCCGCCGAACCTGGCGCNGCGGGCCGCATGTCGGTCGGCAAGTGGTCGACATCCGCCATNTCGCCGGCGAGACACGAGATGCGGTACATCACGTTACGCAATTCGCGGATATTGCCGGGATAAGCGTAGTTNAGCAGAAAGTCCCGTAAACGAGGGGTTAATCTCACTGGTCTGCGCTTGAGCGTGCCGGCAGCTTCGTCGCCGAACCAGGCAATCAGCAGCGGAATTTCGTCGCGCCGTTCACGCAGCGGCGGCAGCGTGACGTGAATCACACTGAGCCGGTAGAANAGATCTTCGCGGAACCTGCCTTCCTCGCTCAGCTTGCGCAAGTTGCGATTCGTTGCCGCGACAATGCGCGTATCCACCGCAATGGTTTCGTCGGAGCCGACGCGTTGAATCTCGTGCGCTTCGAGCACGCGCAACAGTTTCACCTGNCCGGCGAGCGGCAACTCGCCGATCTCGTCGAGAAAAATNGTACCCGTNTGGGCACTTTCGAATTTACCNTTGCGGTCATTCGAAGCGCCNGTAAACGCACCCTTGCGNTGNCCGAACANTTCCGACTCCAATAGATTGTCCGGAATCGCACCGCAGTTCACGGAAATAAATGGCTTATCCGCACGCGAGCCGTTNGCATGAATGACCTTCGCCATCAGTTCCTTGCCGGTGCCGCTTTCGCCGTCGATCAGAACCGGCAAGTCTGTCGGCGCGGCCTTCTCGGCAATTTCCAGCGATTCCAGGAGCCGCGCATTGTCGCCGAACGTCCCTTCGAAAATGAAGCTGCGCGCGAGCAGTGCCTGCCTGCGCGCCCCGCGCGACTGCTCGGCGCGCTGCTCCGGCTCCGCCGACGTCGCGGCCTGCACGAAGCGCTCCTTGTGCGAAAGTTGCATGACTTCATCGCGCAGCGACGTGGCCTGCCTCAACAGCTTGTCGATGTCGGTGCGTTCGAGTCGCGACGACCATCGCAGCGTCGAGCGCAGAATCTCAATCCGCTCGATCAAACCCGCATACGAAATCGCCGGACTGATGTCTTCAATCTGGTCGAGTATCTTCATCATCACGCACTCAGTTGTTTCTGCACGAGTTGGTAGTACATGCCACCGCGTTGCAGCAGTTCTTCGTGACGGCCCTGTTCGACAATCGCCCCTTCATAAAGAACAAGGATCTTGTCGGCACGCATGATCGTACTCAGCCGATGCGCGATGATCACCGCCGTGCGGCCTTTCAGAATGTCATGCATATTGCCGAGAATGTTGCTTTCCGACTGCGAATCGAGCGCGGACGTCGCCTCGTCGAATACGAGCAGACGCGGATCGTGATACAGCGCGCGCGCAATGCACAGCCGCTGAATCTGACCGCCCGACAAACCAATTCCGCGTTCGCCGACAATCTGCTCATAGCCCAGCGGCATCTTGCTGATGAACGCGTGCGCGTCGGCCATTCTCGCGACTTCCTCTATACGGCGGCGGTCCGGTGCATCGTCGCCGCTTGCGATGTTCTCGGCAATCGTGCCGGAAAAAAGCAGGTTGCTTTGCATCACATAGCCAATCTGCGCGCGAAAATAGGCTTTGTCGACCACGCTAAGGTCATAACCGTCGATCGACATCTTGCCTTCGCTCGG
>JGI24739J22299_10000880_pt1 | contig 11098 bp, 9 predicted proteins | sample KBSCornC5_FD_22299 | JGI IMG/M metagenome (IMG submission 22299)
ATTCGAGCGTGTACCGCGCCCGCGTCGTCTTGCTCATTCATGACTCTCCTTGCTTGAGTTTAAACGCTCAGCAAGGGATTCGTTTTTCGGGGGCAAGCTCAAAGTGAAGATCGGTCACATGCCGCGCATCATCAAGGCGTTTATCGAACACTTCCCATCAGATGATCCAACGGCGGACGAAACGGTACGCAACGCACTGACTGAGTTCGACAAGCTCACGCAGCAACGCAACAAGTTCGTCCACTGGCAATGGGGTGTAGGCATAGAGGGGCAGCCACTCATCAGCAACGTCATCAAGCAACGGGTTGGTGGAGAATTCGCAACACAACCGTTCAGCCTCGAAGAACTGAGAGCGCTGGCGGATCGCATCAGGAACGTCACGTCCGTACTCGTCCTCAACCTACCCTCGTCCCGTGATTCGATCCCGAAAGACATCCGAGACGCGTTCGCCGGTATGGTCAAAGCTACCAAATGACGGCGGCTTGCCCACATGCGGGTTAGCCTGACAGGCAACGCGATGGCACGCGTACCGGCCACCGTCTGCTAGACAAACGCGCACACCCGCGCACGGGGGGCGCATGCGTGCATGTGGGCGGCGCAAGTGCCCGCGAATAAGCACTGTGAAATTGAGTCCGCGTGTTTATCGCACGCTCGAGGCGGTTGGTGCGCTGCCTTAGAATGGCGTCACCGTGTCCGCTGGAGTCGAGCCTTGCTAATTTTGCTGAACAACCTTGCAGCCTACGCTGACCCGCTATCGAAGATCGGGACTGGACTTGCAGCTATCTATGCGGGCGGGCTGTGGTTCATGCGTTTGTACGCAAAACAGGCGAGGGCCATGACAGGAGAGTGGACAAACGAGGGCGATCCCACAGCGCCCCCACGAACGCACAATGTCTCGCTGACTACTGAAGTGAAAGGCTCGAATGTGATGGGCACTGTGCAGGCTTGGTTCGATCAAGGGCACTCGCCCTTAGCTTCCATCGTTGGCAAGCGGTACGGGCCGTTCATTAAGGCTGACATTTGGCACATGCGTCACGGCGAAGTGCTCGAATACGGGAAGCTCAGGTTACGCTACCGCAAAGGTAAGATGCAGTTCGAATGCAAGCCACTCGCGAACTTCTACCCGGAGCGAACCGAACTCTGGCGCGTCGAACGCCGCGCCTGAGTGCGACAGGCCACTTTCCCCATGCAGTATGCTCACATTGCTTTTTGGTCATACTCACGAAAGGACCGCGATGAGTCAGGAACCGCGAAGTCTTATGCGCCCGCTTGTGGACGGGGTAAAGGACGCCAAGGAGGTCTTGGTAGAAATAGCGAATCGGGTTGCCGATGCTGCGACAGACAGCGAGGTGCTCAAGAAGGTACCAATTGTCTCTGCTGTTATCGCTGTCACAGGTTTTTGCGATGCCATGATGGGTTTCAAGCTAGCGCGGAACGTACGGGCATTCCTTCAGGCCGCCGACAAGGGCGCTACGCCTGAGGCTCTGGACAGACTGTACGAGAAGGTCATGTGCGGTGGACTAGACTAAATCTGACAGTGGTTGGTTTTTCATGCTGGCGCGCATTGGCGCGGAGGGCGTAGCCCGTAGCGGCAATGCGCGCCGCGAACAGCAAGGAGTCCGCCATGACTCAGGAGCAGAAGGTAATTCGTGCCAAGGTCGGCATACTCGAGCTGGCCCGGCAACTCGGCAACGTCAGCCAGGCCTGTCGCGTGATGGGTTACTCGCGCGACAGCTTCTACCGATTTAAGGAACTGTACGATCGAGGCGGTGAAGCTGCGCTGCAGGAGATTTCCCACCACCGGCCGCTGCTCAAGAACCGCGTGGATCCGCAGGTCGAGGCCGCCGTTGTCGAACTGGCCCTCGAATTGCCAGCCTACGGTCAGGTGCGTATCGCCAACGAGGTCCTCAAACGGCATGCTCTGTCTGTCTCGCCCCAAGGCGTCCGTAGCATCTGGTTGCGCCACGATCTGGAGACCATGCCGAAGCGCTTGAAGGCCTTGGAAGCCAAGTCCGCCCAGGAGGGGTTGGTGCTGACCGAGGCGCAGCTCGTCGCGCTCGAACGCGCCAAGCACGAGAAGGAAGTGCACGGCGAATTCGAGTCCGAATGCCCGGGCTACTGCGGCGCGCAGGATACGTTCTACGTCGGCAGCCTCAAGGGCGTCGGCCGTGTCTACCAGCAAACTTTCGTCGATACCTACTCGAAGGTTGCTTTCGCCAAGCTCTATGATCGCAAGACACCTTTGCCGGCGGCGGACCTGCTCAACGATCGCGTTGTCCCGTTCTTCGACAGCTTCGGCATTCCGCTGCTACGCGTGCTGACAGACCGCGGCACCGAATACTGCGGCAACCCCGAACATCACGAATACGAGCTGTATCTGGCCTTGGAGGACATCGACCATACCCGAACCAAGGCCAAGTCGCCGCAAACCAACGGGATCGTCGAACGGCTGCACAAGACCATGCTCAACGAGTTCTATCGCATCGTCTTCCGAAAGAAGATCTACGACTCGATCGCTACGCTGCAGACGGACCTTGATGCGTGGCTCGACCAGTACAACAATGAACGAGAGCATCAGGGGCGCTGGTGTTATGGCAAGACGCCGATGCGTACTTTCCTCGATTCGCTCGAACTAGCCAAGGAGAAACTCATCCCCCATTGATGGCTCGTTCTTTGTAGGCCCGACTACCTGTCAGATCGAGTCCCGGCTAATACATATGACGCTTCCAAGGAGCATGTGATGCTGAGGGAAACGAGGAGCCCATTTTGTTGCGAGTAGACGGCATGCACGTTCCTTCGCTCACATGCGTCGGCCGCGTTCCGACGCTCGGAGCTCAGAAGGCCCCCCAATAACCGCTAGAATAGCCGAGCGCCCTTTTTCGCGAACAGCAAGGATATTCGCCATCAGGCTCGTCATTGCCGTGCCGCACCCAATCCATCCCGATCGAGCCAGCATAACAAATTCCGAATTGTTGAAGTATCGCGGACAGTTCTCGTAACCGATCCGTCGACCATGGCCTTGCTGTGTTGCTTCCGGACGTGACAAAAAATCCTCAACGAGTGGGGCACTCATCGTGATGCCAGCTATCAAGCTGTCGTCACTTGCATCTGGTCTTGTACGCTCGCAAAATTTGAAATAGAAAGGTTCATCGTTGAGCCGCAAATCCCTCAACGTATTGAGTCCTGCGGTTGGACATGAAGCTGCACGAACTCGCTTCATTGCTGAAATCTGATTGTCGAGATTGCTCCCATCAATGCGGAAGCTCCAACCTCGCACGACGTCGTCGTGCTGCATACCTTTGTATTGGAGCATCAAGAAGCTGTTGTATTGCTCCTGGAAAATCAGGAGATCGATGCCGGTCGCAGTCTCAATTGGTGTAGCATCAGTAACGTATGTCCGAACGTTTCGGCCAGCTGCGCCGACAAATTGCGCCGTAGCGCCCATCGAGCCCAATACATTTTGGAAAACCCTTGCGTCTTGCTCTATCAGGGAGCGCTCAGCGACGGGTTGAGTATCCAACAGTTCCAGCACGGAGCTTGCGCTATCTGCACGCGACGCGTTTCCTGATCGCAAAATCGTCCTACGATCTAAACCAGCTATGTCAAGGCATAGCCCGACCGCATCTCGCTGCTCTGTGAGCCGACTCATACGATTGTCGTCTCCAAGCAATCGGCGTTCTTCCAAGCGCTTTGCGACAAGTCGATCAATGTCTTGCGCGTGCATCGGACGTAACTTCTTGAGTAGATCTAGAAGCGCTGTCCACGCTTGAGCGTCAATGCGCTGCAGGTGTTCCGCAGTCGAGACCTTCTCAGCAAATCCGTTTCTGTTGTCTGCCTCGTGGACTGAAATTGGATTTTCAAAGATCAATGCGTCGCTCAGGCGCATCTTCACCCGCCTCGTACCGCCATTGCCCCTCATTCGTGCCATCAATGCGGCGGCGAATATGGCTAAATCCGGAGCCCGACGGACAAGAAACACGAGTTCGCATCGTTCGAACGCCCAGTCCTCTGCAGAGAATGATTCTGACGCCTCCCCATACACCGCGAGAATCTCCTCAACTCTTTCGGTCCTCGCCGGCTCGAATGTAAGAATGAATCCCCCATAACCCTGAAGAGAAATTTTTTCGCGCTTTTTCATGATTTGACTCCCCCGAACAGCACAGCCTTGATCATTGTAAAATTTAGTGCATTAACCCCATCTAACGCGATCTCTTCCGAGAGAGTCGACAGGCTCCTGAAACGGCCCATCTGACAGATTTCTCCCTTGCCGTTCCATTCTCCATGAATTCTGTTAGCGGGCGGCAATCCAGCACGCTGCGCAGCGTTTTCCCGTTAGAGTCCGGAAGGTATCGGTTCCACCCCGGCTAGTTCGTCTCGCTCCCCTGAATGAAACCGCGACGATGCTCGTTCCTCGCCGAACGGCAGTGCGGCCGAAGGAACGGTGCAGACGACCGTCGATGGTCCCACTAATATCCCCATTGCTCATGCCGCAGCGGCAAGCGATTCAACGCATCCCTCACCTGCCGCCAGTGGGGCATAAACCGATCCATCATCGACTGGAACCGAGCATTGTGTGTCGGCTCGATCAAGTGCAACAGCTCATGCACGAGGATGTATTCCAGGCATTCTGAGGGCTTGCAAGCGAGATCGGTGTTTAGGCGAATATTCCCGGTCGCCGGGTTGCAGCTTCCCCACTTCGTCTTCATGTGTTGAACGAGAATACGCCGGGCTTTGACGCCGAGCGCGGATTCCCACTTTTCCAGCAGAGACGGCACGGCCTCCCGGATTAGTTCCCGATACCACGCGTTTAGTACCTCGCGGCGCTTATTTGTATCGCTGTCGGGACGCAGGACCAGCTCGAGCGTCGAGTGCTTCAACCTTACCGTCGACGAACCCTCGGCCTCGACGATACGCAGCAGGTAACGCTTTCCCCATACGTAGTGGCTCTCCCGGTTCAGATATTCACGGGCCGTCTCACGTTCCTGCGAAAGCAGCTTGCGCTGTTGACGCCTGATCCAGTCCAGTCGGCTGATGGCGTAAACTCGGATGATGTCCGATGTCATATGCAATGGAGCGGAAATACGGACATGGCCGTCCGGCGGGTAAACACTCAGATGGACATGCTTGATGTTTTTCCTCACGACATCGACGTGAAGGTTGCCCAAGTCGATGCTATCGCGTAACTCCACGGTCAATACTCCTGCTTATTGGCATCGATGATCCGATACACGCGCTCAACTTCCTCACCGTCCCCAAGTATCTCCCACAATGCGTGCTTGATGACGTTCTCGCGTGGCCGCACGCCACGCCATCCGTCCGGACGAACGCGCTTTACCGCCGCGTCCAATTCGAGTGCCAACGCGAGAGCTTGTTCCGACGTCCGGTTGCCCAGTCTCAGACTGTTGAACATCGCGCGCTTGCCCACCGTGTCCAGCACCGCCGGCGTATCGTCCGCCTTGCCGGACTGCACCTTCTTCACGAGGTCCGCCATCTGCTTCAAGTATTGCTCGTAGTCGAGGGCCTTTTCCTTGCGCTTCCTGATGACCTCGTCGAGCAGTGCGGACATCTTGGAAAAGAACGCGGGATCGGTCAGGTGATCCTTCACGATTTTGCTGCGGACGTTGTTCTCGATTGTCTCGGCAATCGATTGTCGGTCTTTCATCTCGCCGAGCTTCTCCGCGATCGCATCGGCAATGCCCGTCTTCACGATCAGGTCGAGCAAGCCGATATGCTCGAAGTCGGAAATCTTGCGCGGTTCACTTGCCTCGATGTACGTGTCGATCAGATGGCGCATGTCGGCTTCATACGGCTTGAGATCCAGTGTCTCGCCGCTCGCGAGGCGGATCGTCTCGCGCAGCTTCACGTGCTGCTCCAGCTTCTGCCGGATCGACGCCTGTTGTGCGGCCCCGTAACCCGCTTCCTCCAACTCGTCAGCAATGGAAGCGTACGCGCGGAGCAAGCCGACCACACCGGTATAAAAAGCCACTCGTAGCGGTTCCCGCGCTTTCAAATCCTCAGCAATCTCGGTATTACCGCAGAAATAGTGGATATATTGCAACTCGCCCTTGGGCGGCTCCACCTTTTCCACCAGCAGAGCCAAGGCTTCCAATGCGGCGTCCAGACGCTCCCGGCCTTTCTGGACACGGCTCTCCAGCAAGACTTCCGGTTCGACGCCGCCCGCGCTGTGGTCAAGCTCGGACGAATAAACGGCGACGGCTTTTTTCACCTTCTTGAACAGGTCCTTGTAGTCGACGATGTAGCCGAAATCCTTGTCGTCCGTGTCCAGTCGGTTCGTGCGGCAGATGGCCTGAAACAGGCCGTGATCCTGCATAGACTTATCGATGTAGAGGCACGTACAGGGGGGCGCGTCGAATCCGGTCAGTAGTTTGTCCACGACGATCAGCAGTTTCATGTTGGCCGGTTCCTTGACGAACCGCGCCTTCGCCTGATCTTCGTAGGTTTCGGCTTTGGACATGCCCGCCTTCGGCTGCACGTCTTTCAGCAGTTCGGTGTACGTGTTGTAGATGAACTGCTTGTCGGTTTCAGTATTCGCCCCGGTTTCTTCCAGCGTCACATCTTTCGCCAGGGGGTTATAGGAAGTAACTACCGCACACTTGCCCTTGAACAGCGTTTTCTGAAACAGCGCGAAATACTTGCACGCCTCGTAGATACTCGATGCCACCAGCATGGCATTGCCGCGCTCGCTGGAGAGCCGAGGCTTGGTGCTGAAGTCGAAGATGATGTCCTCGACCACGCGATCCATCCGCGAACGCGAACTGAGCACTTGCTGCAAAGTACTCCACTGCTTTTTCAGCTCGTTCTTCTGCCAGTCGTTCAGCGCGTTGGTCCTCGATTCGAACCATTTGTCGATCTTGTCCTGGGAACCGAGCCTCTGATCAATATCGCGTGCCTCGTAGACGAGATCGAGTACGACGCCGTCCTCAACCGCCTCGCTGAATTTATACGTGTGGATGTAACCGCCGAACACCTCGAGGCTCGTTGCCGCATCCCGCTTTAGCAAAGGCGTGCCGGTAAAGCCGATGAACACTGCCGACGGCATCAACGCTTTCATCACCCGGTTGAGGCGGCCGCCCTGGGTACGGTGGCATTCATCCACGAACACGAAGAGATCGCCCACCGTCTTGCTGGGCTGGGACTGCAGCTCCTTGATGAAGGCATCGAAATCTCCGTCGCCAAGCCCTTTGCCGGCGCCGAACTTATGGACCAGCGAACACAATAGCCGCGGTGCAGGCTGGCTCAACCGGGCCATCAGGTCTCGCCCGCTGCTAGTGCGGTGGATCTCTTCCCCACTGCTCTCGAAGACTGACTTGATCTGTTTATCGAGCTCGTCGCGGTCCGTGATGACCACAACGCGCGCGCGCGGATTGTTCTCGAGAATCCACTTGGCCAGCAGCACCATCAGGATGCTCTTGCCCGCCCCCTGCGTGTGCCAGATGATTCCGCCCTGGCGTTTGCGAATGTGTTCTTGCGCGGCCTTGATGCCGAAAAACTGATGCACGCGCGGCAGCTTCTTGATACCGCCGTCGAACAAGATGAAGTCGCGCATCAACTCGATGAGTCGCGATTTCTCGCACATCTTGAGCAAATACTTGTCTAGCTTGTAGCTGATGTTATCCGTTTCGTCCTCTTTCCACTGGAGGAAGAGTTTCTCCGGCGTGCCAGTTGTGCCGTATTGCAACCCTTCCGAATCGTTCCCTGCAAAGACGAATTGCACCGTGCTGAAAAACCAGGCGTTGAACTCGGGCTGTTGGTTGGAAAGGTTCTGCCGGATGCCATCGCCAATGCTGACCCGGCTGTTTTTGAGCTCCAGCACGCCGATCGCGATGCCGTTGACATAGAGAACGATATCCGGGCGGCGCTCGTGCCCGCCTTTCAGCGTGACTTCCTCGGCGATCGCGAAGTGATTTTTGGACGGCTGAGTCCAGTTAATAAGCCAAACCGTCTCTGCGACCTTGTCGCTTTCGACCTTCACCGGGATGCCATAGCGAAGAAGCTGATAGACCGCCTCGTTGTTAGCATTCAGCTCGCGCTGTGGATTGTTGGCCTCGGTCTTCAGCCTATAGATCGCCTGGCTGACCTGCGCGGGACGATATCCTGCCTCGAGCAAGTGTGCCGTTAGCAGATCGTCTTCAACATTGCTGTTGCCTGTACGCTCCGTCCAATCGCCGAGATAGGCATAGTCCAACTGCGTTGTGAACAGTTTGATGACGCGGTTTTGCGTAGATTTTTCTGGTTTACCGATCTCGTCTGTCATTGGCCGCTCTTATATTAGTCGTGTCTTGCCGGTCAGTAGTTCCTGCATCATGCCTTGTTTCAGCAGGCGGGTCTTGTCGCGTCGCGCTTCCAGCGCTGTGACTTCGGAATCCATGTCGGAAAGCACTTCGGCAATCGCAGCCTGTTCTTCAACGGATGGGAACGGGATTTCGAGACCCTTAATCAGCATTAGATTTAAACCACCTCGCCCGCCGCCTCCCGATGAAAGCTCTCGCAATTCCTCGTAGCGCGAATCCAAATTCTGATAGAGGTACTCCGACGAAAACGATGAATTGGGGAAGATAGCAGCAATGGACTGGTTCGTGCAAAGCTCGACGTAGTTCATAGCAACTGTGCCGCGTGTCCTACCTTGCCCCGCCAGCCCAATCAGGACGCATCCAGACGGAATTACCTTCGTACTTGAATTGTTGAGTCCAGCGATTGTGATTCGTCCTTCGACTTCATGCACTCGCTTTAGGTTTAGCTCGCCAGAATTCATCCACCGTATGTTGCCACCCCAGTAATCACCGTTCGAGGTGCTGGGCGTCCCGCCTGCTGTGCAATCGGTGAACTCGCCGATTTTCTTCACCTCCCACGCCCCTCTAAACCCCGGGAGCCGCGTTTTGCCAGTGAGCAGTTGCTGCACGGCAGCCTGCTTGAGGTCGCGCTTCTTGGTGATGAGTTTTTCCAAGCCGGACAGCAGGGCGTCGACATCACCCAAGGCTTCAGCGATAGCGCGTTGTTCGGCCAGCTCTGATGGAATCGGGACAGGTATTTTGCCCAGCGCACTTCTCGAGATGCGCTTATGAGTTGTGCCACCGACCTGTTCGAGAACAGCCTCAAACCACTGAGGCGTAGAGAAATATTGCGCCAAGTAACCACGATTGAATTTTTCGTGACTGGGTCGAAAAACTGTTACGTCAACCGATGTGATCACCTTCGTTTCCGCAATGTCGGGAAGGATACAGGCACGACCTGCCGGCTCAGCGAGACGGCAAATAAGCAAATCTCCAACTTGAAGCTCTTTGCATTTAAGAAGGTCGAATGAAGCATCATAGACGTACTTCTTTGCATCCTTTTCGACGAAGCCACCAACCCCAATATTACCGGTTTGGATAAGGCGCACTCCCTTGTCTGTAATATGCTCGGCCTCAATCCAATCCCCATCGTCGAAACGTGCTTTTTGCTTATCGGCAATCTCAAACACCGAAATCACATTCCAGTCCGACGGAATACTTTTCTTCAGTTCCATGTCGCCCCCATCTTGCGCAAATGCGCCTCAACGCGAGCGGACAACACCGCGACTTCATCAACCAACCCTGGCAGTGGGAATTCGTAGCGAGATGCCAAGTCGCGCACACGGCTGGTGAGCTGCTGCGATACACGCTCCAATTCGTCCGACACGGTAGCAGACAGGGCCGCAAGCCATTTGTCTTCGACAACCAATGTCTTGATTTCGTCGACGGTGAGCTTGGGATATTGCGCGTAAGCCTTGGCATCCAGCTCGACCTCCAGCGTCTTGAGCGCCTTCTTCAGCCCGGCTTCCTTATCAGACAACGACTGCCATTGCTTCAACACCGCAAGTTCCTCGGCAGCGTCTTTGTCTTTGCCAATTTCTTTGATGCGCTCTTTCACTGTGGCCGCATTGATTTTGTCGAAGCCGCTGAACGCAGCTTCTTCGCCGCTGTGTTCGTCCTCCAGCTCGGCCAGGGCGCTGTTGGCCGCTTCGAGCGCGGCGCTGGTTTCATCTATCGCCTTCTGCTCGGCGGCGAAATAACGCGCAACGATGTATGGCTTGGGCACCAGGTCGCACGCCCACCCCTTGTCCTTCTCGACTACCTTGGCGTTTTCGCCCTTTCCCTTCTTGGTCTTCTCGATGACGCGATAGGTCTGCGCTACCCAACCATCGGCTGCGAGCAGGTAGGCATCGTCCTGCATGGTTTCGGCCCAGTAATCCATCAGGTGCTGGTACACGTCGTAGGCGTCGATCAGCGGCTTCCCTTCGTAGTGGTTTAGCAGGCCGTCGGCCAGCTCAACAATGAGCTGCTTCGGGTGAAAGCCCTTGTCCTGCGCCTTGAGTTTTGGAACAGCTTGTGCCCGCCATGCATCGAAGTGCTGGCCCATGTCTGTGAGGTAAGCAGAGAACTGCGGGTGATCAAAAATCGTGAGCTTGATAACGGCCTTGTCAACGGCCAGCGTGACATAGCCTTCCCGCAGCGGCTTGAATAGCGCGTCTTTCAGCTGCGGGCAAAGCGCCCAGTAGTCGTCCAACGCTTCCACGTCCGCGAGAGGAATGCCGCCTTGGAGATGACCATGAATATCCTGAATATCGCCGACCACGCTGCTGTCGATATAGCGTGGTAGGTTGAGGTTGAAATCGTTCTTCTCGATCTCGGCCAGACCCACCATGCGGGCGTAGCGCGGATCGCTCTCGTCCTGGCGGTTGAGCACGTCCACGATGCGATGGATGTCTTGCTCGCGCAGTCGATTCTTGGGACCGTCCTTGATATATCCCTGGCTAGCATCGATCATAAAGATACCTTTGCGTGCCTGGGCGTTTTCCTTGTCGACGACGATGATGCAGGCGGGGATACCCGTGCCGTAGAACAGGTTGGCTGGCAGACCGATGATGCCCTTGATGTAGCCGTGGCGAACCAGATTCTTGCGTATTTCGCCTTCCGCATTGCCACGGAAAAGCACACCATGCGGCAAGATGCAGGCACCCTTGCCCGTGCTCTTGAGTGACCGCACGAGATGTAAAAGGTAAGCGTAGTCACCTTGCTTGGCCGGCGGCACGCCGAACGTATCGAATCGGTCGTAAGGG
>JGI24739J22299_10000883_pt1 | contig 11070 bp, 5 predicted proteins | sample KBSCornC5_FD_22299 | JGI IMG/M metagenome (IMG submission 22299)
TGAAGGGCTTCGATATTGGCCTTGTTGCGGTCGATATAGGCCAGGAGAGCCACGTAATCGCCATGACCGGCGCGCGAGAAATGCGCTTTCAACCACGTGCCAAGCTCGCCATCGGCTCCAGCTTTCCGGAGAACGGTGGCATTTTTCTCATCCGTATAAAGATCGACCCCTTCAAACGAGGCCACGGGAGCTTCCGTGGGCAGCTTGCCGGATCTCTCAAAGGTCCCGGTCAGCTCCCGCGTCTTGATCTTTGCTGATTCCACATCCGGTTGGTCGAAGGGATTGATGCCGAGGACGGCGCTCGCCACGGCGGTTGCGATCTCGAAGCGGAAGAATTCCTGGCCGATATGGCCAATCGATTTCAGGACGATCCGCGCGACCGGATGACCTGCTGCCTCAAGTGCGGCAAGTCGTTCGTCGCGGTCTCGGTCACTGTCGCCCTCGATCCGCAAATCGATAAAGAACCGGTCCGAGCCGTAGGCCGAGACGTCGTCCAGGGGTTCGCCGTCGACCGGGATGAGGCCCTTGCCTTCCTTGCCGGTGGATTCCGCGATCAATTGCTCGGCCCAGGCGCCGAAATCAGAGATCACAGGCGAAGAAGAGAGGGTGACCTTGTCCCGTCCCGCCAGGCCGGCACACCCGAGGGCCAGCCCCAGTTGGACGCCCGGATTGTCATGGGGCGGCACATCGGGGCCGCAGGAGCGGACCATGACCAGGGCATTTTGCAGGATTTGGCGCAGGTCGAGCCCGGCCGCCGCCGCAGGGACCAACCCAAACGGCGAGAGGACCGAATAGCGGCCGCCGATCGCAGGATCGCCGAGGAAGATGCGCGCGAAGCCCTGCCGGCGTGCTGCCTTTTCAAGGGAGGAGCCGGGATCGGTCACCGCGATAAATCGGTGTCCGGCCTTGTCCACTCCGATGGCCTCCGAGACACGCGCAAAAAAATAATCCTTCATCGCGTTCGGCTCGGTCGTGCCGCCTGACTTGCTGGATACGATGAACAGCGTGCTTTCGATCTTGATGGCCTTTTCCATGGCCTTCACCTGGGCCGGATCGGTGGAATCCAGCACATGCAATTTCGGAAAGCCCGACTTCCGGGAGAAAGTCTTGGCCAGAACTTCGGGCCCGAGGCTGGAGCCACCCATGCCGAGCACTACCGCATCAGAAAAGCCCTGACCCTTCACGCGTTGCGCGAAATCCTCGTAATCGGCAATCGCACGATAGGCGGTGGCCGGTCCCGTCAGCCATCCGAGCCACTTGTCCTCGTCGCTGCCGGTCCACACGGATCTGTCACGCTGCCATAGCCGGCGCATTTTGGCGGAAGCCCGCCATTCCTCGGTGGCATTTTTGACGTCTTTCTGGAGTGCGGCCGGAACCGCCAGCTGCTGCCGGTCGATCGCCGACTCCAAGACGAGGGCGCGCTTCTGTGCCACTGCGCCGTAGAGTTTGTCGGCGGCGTCCGCAAACAGACGCACGCCCTCTTCGACCAGTTGTTCGGTGATCGCATCGAGCGATATGCCGGCGCGTTCAAGCTCGGCCAGCACGCGCCCGGCCTCCTCGACATTTTCTTCCAGGCTGTCGCGAAGCTTGCCATGGTCGCGAAAGGCCTCGAGCGTCGCGGGAGGCACGGTGTTGACCGTGTTGGGCCCGATCAGCTCCTCGACATACAGAACGTCGCTGTAGTCCTTGTTTTTGGTGCCGGTCGAAGCCCACAGCAGGCGCTGTGCCCTGGCGCCATGTCGGGCCAGTTTCTCCCAGCGCGGCCCCGAAAAAATTCTCTTATATTCTTGATAGGCCATCTTGGCGTTGGCGATCGCGACCTTGCCCTTGAGCGAACGCAACCGCTCCTTTTCGGCTTCGTCGTTCGCCCGATCGATCTTCTCGTCGAGCTGCTTGTCGGCAACGTTGTCGATGCGGCTGACAAAGAAGCTCGCCACGCTCGCAATCGGCTTGAGATCACCGCCGGATGCGAGGTGTTTTTCAAGCCCCGACAAATAGGCTTCCGCAACCTGTCGATAGACCTTCTGCGAAAAAAGCAGGGTGATATTGATGCTGAGACCTTTTGCGGTCAAATCTTCGATGGCGGGAAGCCCTTGCGGGGTGGCCGGCACCTTTACCATCAGGTTGTTGCGTTTGACGGCCTTCCAAAGATGTTCGGCCTCGGCAATGGTCGCCTTGGTATCCATTGCCAAATAGGGCGATACTTCGAGGCTGACGAAGCCATCTTCGCCGTTCAATCGGTCGTAGACGAGTTTAAGAACGTCCGCGGCATGTTGGATATCTTCGACCGCGAGGCTTTCAAACAACTCCGACACTGATCGGTCGCCTTTTTTCAGCGCCTGACCGATCGCACTGTCATATTCGTCCGAACTACCGATCGCCTTTTCGAAAATCGAAGGGTTAGAAGTGACGCCTTTCACGCCGTCGGTATCAATCAGTTTGTTCAGTTCGCCCTTGGCAACAAAGCCGCGGGCCAAAAAATCCAGCCAGATCGCCTGGCCGTGAGCTTCAAGTGCTTTAACGGGATTCATGATAAGGATTCTGTTCACGCTGGTTCACTGGATTTCGATACCTTCGGGCGGGAAGCCAAACCTTGTCAACTCATCTGCTAAGGGAGGATGACAAGCAGCGCGGCGATTTTAGGCTAACGCCGGTCAAAGCCGGTTGATCTGCCCGTGGTTTCCGCGCTCCGGCGCAGCTCGTCGGGATGCGCGCCGTATTGTTGTCCCATTTTTGGCGAGCCTGCGAGCACCTCACCTCACTGACGCAGTAGCTAGTGCAGGCGTGCAAGGCATGGGTAGCCAAATGAACGAAACGTCAGATTACGGCGTTGTTCACTTTCCGGAGATCGAGGCGGGTGGCTTGGGACAGGCTGGGTACAAGTGTGCTGACCTCCACAACCTCGAGTTCGTGCATTCCCGGGCGCCGCAGTAAAGCAGCGCCTGCATGGAACTTATGCAGCGCCGCTGCCTTTACTAATTAATACCATTTTGGAGAGGCGTAATCTTGAGTTGGAAAAGCGTGGCAAGCTCTCGTCGTTCAGGTTCTGGCCTATGCGTCGGTACATCCCCGGATGTTGCGGGTCGGGCACATCCTCCGGAAATAAGGCCCCTTTTGAGGCGGGTTAGCCCACTTAGCACAACTATTGCATTGCGTGAGGGAGTCCCGCGCGTGTCCAATGGACCTATTGTGCTTTGATTCGCGACCCAGGTGGGGTGCCGCTCCGGCGGCCGAGGTGCCAGGCAGCAGGTCCGCTCGGCGGACCAGATGAGGAGAGGGGTCATGTACAACGATTCTCTGTTCAATGCTTTCGCCCGCTCATTCGAGGCGAGAAGCGAAGTCGACCTGTCGATGCAGGAATACCTGGAGTCATGTCGCGGCGATCCCATGCGGTATGCCAATGCCCCGGAACGACTGTTGGCCGCGATCGGCGAGCCTCAGATGATCGACACGGCCAAGGACCCGCGCCTTGGCCGTATCTTTTTGAATCGCACGATGCGCATCTACCCGGCATTCGCCGGCTTCCACGGAATGGAGGACACGATCGAGCGGATCGTCGGTTTCTTCCGACACGCTGCGCAAGGGTTGGAAGAGCGGAAACAGATCCTCTATCTGCTGGGACCGGTTGGCGGCGGCAAGTCCTCACTCGCTGAACGGCTGAAATCGTTGATGGAGGTGCATCCAATCTATGTGCTCAAGGCAGGCGATGAACTGAGCCCGGTGTTTGAAAGTCCGCTCAGCCTGTTCGATCCGGAAACCCTGGGGCCGATGATCGAGGAAAAGTACGGCATTCCGCGCCGGCGCCTCAGCGGCCTCATGAGCCCGTGGTGCTACAAGCGGCTGGAGGCATTCGGCGGCGACATCTCGCGATTCCGCGTTGCCCGGATTCAGCCGTCACGGTTACGCCAGATTGCGATCGCCAAGACTGAACCGGGCGATGAGAACAATCAGGACATTTCCTCGCTGGTCGGCAAGGTCGATATCCGAAAACTGGAAACGTACGCGCAGAACGATCCTGATGCCTATAGCTATTCGGGCGGATTGAACCGCGCCAACCAGGGCATTCTCGAATTCGTCGAAATGTTTAAGGCGCCGATCAAGATGCTTCATCCGTTGCTGACGGCGACGCAGGAAGGCAACTACATCGGAACCGAAAATATCGGCGCGATCCCGTTCACTGGCCTGATCCTCGCCCATTCCAACGAGGCCGAGTGGCAGAGCTTCAAGACCAACAAGAACAACGAGGCATTCATCGATCGTATCTGCGTCATCAAGGTGCCCTATTGCCTGCGGGTCACCGAGGAGCAGAAAATCTATGAGAAGCTGATCATTGGCTCCGAACTGGCGGCAGCACCTTGCGCGCCGGCCACGCTTGAAACGCTGGCACGGTTTTCGGTGATGTCGCGGCTGCGCAAGCACGAAAATTCCACCGCGTTTGCGAAGATGCGGGTTTATGACGGTGAGAGCCTGAAGGAATCCGATCCCAAGGCGCGCAGCGTGCAGGAATATCGCGATGCGGCGGGTGTGGATGAAGGCATGGACGGCGTCTCCACGCGATTTGCGTTCAAGGTGCTGGCTGCGACCTTCAATCATGATACGTCGGAAATCGCCGCTGATCCGGTGCATCTGATGTATGCACTGGAGCTTGCGATCCGCCGCGAGCAATTGCCCGATGAAGTCGAAAAGCGCTATCTCGAATTCATCAAGGCCGATCTGGTGCCGCGTTATGCCGAGTTCATCGGAAACGAGATCCAGAAGGCCTATCTGGAATCCTATTCGGAATACGGTCAGAACCTGTTCGACCGCTATGTCGATTACGCGGATGCCTGGATCGAGGATCAGGACTTCAAGGACCCCGATACCGGCCAGCTCATGGATCGCGAATTGCTCAATCAGGAGCTGACCAAGATCGAAAAGCCGGCCGGGATTGCCAACCCGAAGGACTTCCGCAACGAGGTGGTCAAGTTCTCGCTGCGCTCCCGGGCGCAGAACAACGGGAAAAACCCCGCCTGGACCAGTTACGAGAAAATCCGCGAAGTGATCGAAAAGCGGATATTCTCGCAAGTGGAAGACCTGCTTCCGGTAATCTCGTTCGGCTCCAAGAAGGACGGGGAGACCGAGAAAAAGCACGGCGAATTCGTCGCGCGCATGGTCGAGCGGGGCTATACTGAGCGTCAGGTTCGGCGGCTTGTCGAATGGTATATGAGGGTCAAGCAGGCCGGATAGGCGATGCAGAGGTGGCCATGTATATCGTCGATCGGCGCCTGAACCCTGGCAGCAAGAGTCTTGAAAACCGGCAACGGTTTTTGCGCAGGGCCAAGGCGCTCGTTCAGGGGGCGGTGAAGAAAACCTCTCAGGAACGGGATATCAAAGACGTTCTTGAGGGGGGCGAAGTCGCCATTCCCCTAGATGGAATGACCGAACCGCGCTTTCGTAGGGAAGGCGGCACCCGCGATATGGTGCTTCCCGGCAATAAGAAGTTTGTCGAGGGAGACGTTCTGCCCCGCTCTGGCCAGAGCGGAGGCTCGCCATCCGAACCGGGCGAGGGCGAGGGCGAAGACGCCTTCCGGTTTGTGCTGAGCCGGGACGAGTTCGTCGACCTTTTCCTTGACGATCTGGAATTGCCCGATCTTGCCAAGCGCAGGCTCACCGAAGCGGAAAGCGTAAGTCTGCAGCGCGCGGGCTACACGACCAGCGGCTCGCCAGCCAATATTTCCATCAGCCGGACCGTGCAGCTCGCGCTGGCACGTCGGGTGGCGTTGCGGCGACCCCGGCGGGAGACGATTGCCGAACTGGAAGCTGCGCTTGCCGAATGCACTGATGAGGACCGGCGCGCCGTGTTGGCTGCCGAACTGGAAGCGCTGATGGCCAAGGCGAAGCGCATTCCATTTATCGATCCGCTCGATATCCGCTTTCGACGCTTTGAAAGTGTCCCAAAACCGGTGGCGCAGGCCGTCATGTTCTGCCTGATGGACGTGTCCGGCTCGATGTCCGAGCACATGAAGGATCTCGCCAAGCGGTTCTATATGCTGCTCTATGTTTTCCTGACCCGGCGCTATCGTCACGTCGAGATCGTTTTCATCCGCCACACCGACCGTGCAGAAGAGGTGGACGAGAATACGTTCTTCCACGGACCGGCCTCGGGCGGCACGCTGGTCTCAAGCGCATTGGCGGCGATGAGCGAAATCGTTCGCGCCAGGTTTAGTCCTGCCGACTGGAATATCTATGCGGCGCAGGCTTCCGATGGCGACAATTCCTATGCCGACAGCGAATTGACCAGTCGGCTGCTCACGGACATGATCCTTCCGGTGACGCAATTCTTCGCCTATCTCGAAGTGGGTGACACCTCAGGTGGCCCCTTCGACATGCCTGATTCCTCGCTGTGGTCGCTTTATCAGCGGCTGCAGGCGGAGGGCGCGCCCTTGTCGATGCGCAAGGTCAGTGACCGCAGCGAGATTTTCCCGGTGTTCAAGGATTTGTTCCATCGCCGTACCAAACAAGAGAAGGTCGCTTCATGACTGCAACCGGCGAACGGCTGTTTGAGGGGGCGGACTGGGACTTTCAGGCGCTGCAGCGCATCCATGACGCCTGCGAAGAAGTGGCCCTGGGCGAACTCGGCCTGGATGTCTATCCCAACCAGATCGAGGTCATCACCGCCGAGCAGATGCTGGATGCCTATTCCTCGGTCGGCATGCCCTTGTTTTACAAGCACTGGTCCTTCGGCAAGCAGTTCGCGCACCAGGAGACATTCTATCGCAAAGGCCTGATGGGGCTGGCCTATGAGATCGTGATCAACAGCTCGCCGTGCATTTCCTATTTGATGGAGGAAAACACCGCGACCATGCAGACGCTGGTCATCGCGCACGCCGCGTTCGGCCACAACCATTTCTTCAAGAACAACTATCTCTTCAAGCAATGGACCGATGCCGACGGCATTCTCGATTACCTCGATTTTGCCAAGAACTATATTGCCCAGTGTGAGGAGCGACACGGCCGGCTTGCGGTCGAGGTGACGCTCGATGCGGCCCATGCGTTGATGTCGCACGGCATCGACCGCTATCCGGGCAAGAAGAAACTCGATCTAAGGGCGGAAGAGAAGCGCGCGGGCGATCGCCGTCAACACGAGGAAAGCGCTTTCAACGATCTTTGGCGGACCGTGCCAGCGGGAAAAGTCAAAACGCGTTCGGTGCTCAGTGCCGAACGCCGGCGTACGCTGCTCGGCCTGCCTCAGGAAAACATCCTTTATTTCCTTGAGAAGACCGCGCCGCGACTGCAGCCCTGGCAGCGGGAAATTTTGCGTATCGTTCGCCACATCGCGCAATATTTCTATCCCCAGAGTCAGACCAAGGTGATGAACGAGGGGACCGCGACCTACGTCCACTACCGCATCATGTCGCGGTTGCACGAACAGGGCCGGCTATCGGACGGCAATTTCCTGGAGTTTCTGCAATCCCACACCAACGTGGTCTTCCAGCCCAGCTTCGACGATCAGCGGTTTTCGGGATTTAACCCTTATGCGCTCGGCTTTGCGATGATGCAGGACATCGAGCGAATCGTCACCAAGCCGGATGAGGAAGATCGCCAGTGGTTTCCTGACATCGCGGGCAAGGGAGATGCGATGGCGGTGCTGCGCGACGTCTGGGCCAACTATCGCGATGAAAGCTTCATCAGTCAGTTCCTCAGTCCACGCTTGATGCGCCACTTCCGCATGTTCCACCTCCACGATGATCCGACGGAAGCCGGCATCCTGGTCGATGCCATTCACAATGAGCGGGGTTACCGCGGCATTAGGCGTGAATTGGCTCGGCAATATGACGTTGGTTATATTGACCCCAACATCGAAGTTGTGGACGTGGATCTCGCCGGAGACCGCCGGTTGATGCTGCGGCACGCGGTGGTCAAGGGCGCGCAGCTTCAGGAAACCGACACCAAGCGCGTGCTTCAGCATTTAGCCGATCTATGGACCTATGACGTTTCGCTGGTCGAGGTCGACACGTCGGGCAACGTCCTGAAGGAATATGTCGTGAGCCCAAGAGGTGTGTCGGCCGCGGCGTGAGCCGCGTGCCGGAAAATCTTCCGGCTTCAACGCAAGCCGGCGTTGATCTTTTCCAGCACGGCAGACCCTGGACAAAGCGCCTTTTCGTCCAGCCGGTTGAGAGGCGCCTCCACCGTATTGAGGTGGCTGTGCAAGTCTTCTGACTCTGGGTCGACATAAAGCAGGCCGGTGACGATCTCTCCGCGGGCGGCCTGCTTTTGAAGGAACGTCATCGCGGCGACCCGATCGTTCGCATCATAATCCGCATCGATCTTGCGCAGCGCCAGGCGGCTACCGTCGTGCTGCTCCACGATCTCCACCGTGCCCGGTGCGTAATCGACCGTAATCGGGTCCCTTCCGGTAATGACGTCGAGACGGTTGACCGCGTCATTATGCTCACGGACGTAATCGAAGCTGCGGGTCGAGCCGGCGTGATTGTTGAAGGCGACGCACGGGCTGATCACGTCGATGAAGGCTGCGCCCTTATGCCGGATCGCCGCCTCGATCAGCGGCACCAGCTGGGTCTTGTCCCCCGAAAAGCTGCGCGCCACGAATCCGGCGCCAAGCTGGAGAGCCATAGCCACCAGATCGATCGCGCTGTCGGCGTTGACCACGCCGCGCTTGCTCTTCGAACCGCGGTCGGCCGTGGCCGAAAATTGTCCCTTGGTCAGGCCATATACGCCGTTGTTCTCGACGATATAGGTCATGTTGACACCGCGGCGGATCGAGTGGGCGAACTGGCCGAAACCGATCGAGGCCGAATCGCCGTCGCCGGAAACGCCGAGATAGATCAAGTCACGGTTGGCAAGGTTAGCCCCGGTGAGCACCGAGGGCATTCGCCCGTGTACCGAGTTAAAGCCGTGCGAATTGTCGAGGAAATAGTCCGGCGTCTTTGACGAGCATCCGATTCCGGAGATCTTGGCCACCCGATGCGGCGCGATCGAAAGTTCGAAGCAGGCTTCGATGATGGCCGCCGTAATTGAATCGTGGCCGCATCCCGCGCATAAGGTCGAAATTTTCCCTTCATAATCGCGGCGGGTATAGCCGAGCTCGTTCTTCGGAAGGCCCGGATGATGGAATTTCGGCTTGGCGATATAGGTCATGTCTTTACCTTGCGAAGCGGAGTGACCTTGAGCTGATCCTGATGGTCGCCGATCGCGCCAGCAATGAAGCGGGCGGTGACCGGCGTACCGTCATAATGCAGGATCGGAATCAGCCGCACCGGGTCGATGCCGTTTTCGTTGACGAGCAAAGAGCGGAGCTGGGCATCGCGGTTCTGTTCCACCACGTAGACGAAGTCGTGGTCGGCGATGAAGCTTGCCACGCTCGAATGGAAGGGGAAGGCGCGAATCCGAAGCCGGTCGAGCAGATGCCCGCGCTGCTCCAGCAGTCCGATCGCCTCGTCCATGGCGGGCGAGGTCGAGCCGAAATAGATGACGCCATACCGCGTCGGTTTGGCGGCATTGGCCTGCAGAGGGCGCGGTACCATGTCGCGCGCGGTCTCGAACTTGCGCAGCAACCGCTGCATGTTGTCGACATAGACCGAGCCCTCTTCCGAGTAGCGCGCATAGCGGTCGCGGGAGGTGCCGCGTGTGAAGTAGGACCCCTTGCTCGGATGGGTGCCGGGATAGGTGCGATACGGAATGCCGTCGCCGTCGACATCGAGATAGCGGCCGAATTCTCGACCCTGATCCAGCATTTCAGCCGTCATGACCTTGCCGCGATCAAATTGCCGGGAATCGTCCCATTTCAGCGGCCGGCACAGCCGATGGTTCATGCCGATGTCGAGGTCGAGCATGAGGAAGATCGTGGTCTGCAGCCGCTCCGCGAGGTCAAAGGCCTGGGCTGCGAATTCAAAGGCCTCCGCCGGATCCTCGGGAAACAACAGCACATGCTTGGTGTCACCATGCGAGGCGTAGGCACAGGAGATGAGGTCGCATTGCTGGGTGCGCGTGGGCATGCCCGTGGAAGGACCGGCGCGTTGCACGTTCATGATGACGGCCGGGATCTCAGCGAAGTAAGAGAGCCCGATGAATTCCGTCATCAGGGAAACGCCGGGCCCCGACGTGGTGGTGAAGGCCCTCGCGCCATTCCATCCCGCGCCAATCACAATGCCGATTGACGCCAACTCGTCTTCGCCCTGCACGATCGCGTATTTGGCTTTCCCGGTTTCCGGGTCGTGCCGCAGCTTCTTGCAATGCGCAGTGAAGGCGTCGGCCAGCGACGACGAGGGCGTGATCGGATACCATGCGCAAACCGTGGCGCCGCCATATACGGCGCCGAGCGCAGCGGCGTTATTTCCCTCCACGAAGATGCGGTCGCCAACCTTGTCAGCCCTCGCGATGCGCAGGCCGATCGGGCATTTCAGGTTTTGCAGCGCCCAGTCGCGGCCGAGATGCAGCGCGTGGACGTTGGATGAGAGCAGCTTTTCCTTGCCCTTATACTGCTCGCCGATCAGCTGTTCGACCAGCTTGATGTCCATGTCGAGCAACGCGCAAAGCGCGCCGAGATAGATGATATTCTTGAACAGCTGGCGCTGGCGTGGGTCGCTATAGGTCGAGTTGGTAATGGCCGTCAGCGGCACACCGATCACGGTGATGTCGGGCCGGAACTTGGACGCTGGCATCGGCTTCGTCGAATCATAGAACAGGTAGCCGCCGGGTTCGATCGAGGCGATGTCTTTGTCCCAGGTCTGCGGGTTCATCGCCACCATCATGTCAGTGCCGCCGCGCGCGCCGAGGTGATTGCCCTCGGTAACCCGCACCTCATACCAGGTAGGAAGACCCTGGATGTTAGATGGGAAGATGTTGCGCGGAGAAACCGGAACGCCATGACGTAGGATCGCGCGGGCGAACAGCTCGTTGGCGCTGGCTGAGCCGGAGCCGTTGACGTTGGCGAAGCGGACGACGAAGTCGTTTACGCTGCTGATCGGCTTTTGGACGGACATGATGAACCCGCGTGAACCACATCGATGAGGTATTTCTGCATGTCCCACGCTCCGGTGGGNCACCGCTCGGCGCACAAGCCGCAATGCA
>JGI24739J22299_10000885_pt1 | contig 11066 bp, 8 predicted proteins | sample KBSCornC5_FD_22299 | JGI IMG/M metagenome (IMG submission 22299)
GCGCGAACGCGTGGAACGTGGCTCGCTGACCGCCACGCGCGGCACGCTGTGCACCGCTGATGATCGCCGTCGCGGCCGGATCATAGAGGCGATCCTCTGCCGCGGCGAAGCGCATGTAGACGCAATCACGCCAATGCCAGACCTGAAGCGCTTCGAACGGCTGGGCCTTGTCAGGGTAGATGGAGCCGATGTGCGACTGACGCCCGACGCCCTCCCCTATGCCCGCAGCATTGCCGCCGCCTTCGACAGCTATCTACGGCCGGCGGAAATGCGGTTCAGCCATGCGGTATAGCGCGGCTGCGCTCGCCGCCCTCGCCTTCGCCAATCTCTCGGTCGGGCAAGTGCCCCATTATGCAGCGCGCTCGTCCTATTTCTGCGGCATTGCTCCCCTCGGCTGGACGCCGCCGGGGCAGCACAGGCGACAGGACCAGGATAGAAACATCAGCGCCTGTCACGCGCTGATCGGCGGACGCAGTCGTCCCTTAGGGAAGCGGGCGAAACGGCAGGCCGACTGACCGCCCCCTGAGCCGCATCCCGCTGCGCCTCAAATCTCTGAAGCTTTTTTCAAAAATTCAGACCTTTGCGGGTTTGAGGTCGAATCTGGGACGACTGTTCACCTTTTGCCACGGCAGATCCAAACGCGGCGAAAGCCCGGTTTCGACAGCTTCCTATCGAGAGTGCTTTTGGTAGGGCGGGACACTGGAAATCGCCCTCAGCTATAGACACCGCGCNGCTCGCAGTCGGACTGAACGTCGGTGCCTATCCGGGCGCGGCGGCATGGCTGCCGGCAGTGCGCACCGTTCGATTGTGACCGACGAACGGCATTTGCATTTTACAATTGCTATTGCTAGTCGGTCGCAAACTTCTCAGGGGGGTATCCGATGTCCGATTTTCAACGCCTTCGATTGAAGGCCCCGACCCTGCGTTTCGCAGCCACCACGGCGCTCGCATTGTCCATGGCGCCTCTCACCCATGCCGCAGAGGCCGGGGCCGACCAGGGCAGCTCTATCATCGTCACTGGCGTTCATTTGAATGACGGATATGTTCCCAAGGAAACCGGCGCCGCGAAGATCGCGATTCCGCTCAAGGATCTGCCGCAGTCAGTCGCTGTCGTACCGTCAGAAGTGCTGCGCGATCAGCGCGCCCTGTCCTTGCAGGACGCGCTGAAGAATGTACCCGGCGTTGCCTTCTCTCATGGTGACGGACAACGCGATCAAGTGGCGATCCGCGGCTTCACCGCGATCGCCGACCAGTATGTCGACGGCTTCCGCGACGACGGCCTGTATTTTCGTGACCTCTCGAATGTGGAGCGCGTAGAAGTCATCAAGGGGCCGGCAGCGGTTCTCTATGGACGCGGATCTTCCGGCGGCCTCATCAACCGCGTGACCAAAAAGCCCACTGTCGACCTGATCGGCGGCACCTTCACCTATGGATCGAAGGGGGTCGCGCGGGGCGAAATGGACATCGGGCAGTTCGATCCGCAAACGGGCGTCGGCTTCCGCGTCACCGGCGCATTGGAGGATAGCGACAGCTTTCGAGACCAGCAGTTCACCAAGCGGGTGGCGCTCGCCCCGTCACTGCTGCTGGGTGAAGGCAAGGACACCTCCATCCTCGTCCAGGTCGATTATCTGAAGGATCGCAGGCTCACCGATTTTGGTATTCCCGCGATCAACGGCAAAGTGGTGGATGTGCCGCGTTCCACCTATTATGGCGCGCCCAATGCCAGCGAAGTGGACGTCAGCCGGTCCGAGGTCATTTCGCAGACACTGACACTGGCGCACCGTTTTTCGGACGCCTTGTCGTTCCGCAATGGCTTCCGTCACTATCGNTATACGCTCGACCGGCACAATACCAACGCNACGGCCGTCAATGCGGTCGCAGCTACGGTGACCCTGTCCCATGGCGGTATTCTGCGTGANGAGGACGGATGGTCGAACCAGTCCGAACTCACGCACAAGTTCGAATTGGGCGGCATGAAGCATACCGTCCTCTACGGTTTCGAGATCGCCCGCCAGGTGAAGGATGCCGACACTGTTCAGTCGCGCGTCGTTGCGATCACGCCGATCCTCGCACCCGTCGTTCCCAGGCTATCCAACGCCGATTTTACCGCGCTGAGCGCCAGTTCGGTTTCGACATTCGATACCCGTGGCCTTTACGTGCAGGACTTCATCGAACTTGGTCATGGCTTCAAGGCGTTACTGGGTGTGCGCCACGACTGGTTTGATCAGAAAAGCCGTCTGACGATCCCGGTCCGCGCCACGCTGGAGCGGAAGGACAGGAAATGGAGTCCGCGTGCCGGGCTGGTGTTCCAACCCGACGACGCACAGTCCTATTATGCATCGTGGAGCACGAGCTTCCAGCCGTCCGCAGAAACATTCGCGTTAGCCGTGAACAACGCGGACATCGCGCCCGAAAAGACCACCAACAAGGAAATCGGCGCCAAATATTCGCTGTTTGGCGGGCGCCTGTCTCTTCAGGCAGCAGGGTTCATCCTTCGACGCACCGGCATCAAGGGCAGCGATCCCGCCAATCCGCAGATTCTGGTACCGATCGGAACCCAGCGTACGCGCGGCGTCGAACTGTCGGGCGCGCTCGATCTGCCATCCGGTTTCCGCGCGATTCTGGGCTATGCCTATCTCGACACGCGGGTGACGAGGTCAGCCAATCCCGCCTTCCTCGACAGGCGAGCAACGCTAACGCCGAAGCATGCGGCCAACGCTTTCCTCACCAAGACCATCGCGACCCACTATGGCGTCGGCGCGGGAGCCAATTATGTTGGAAACCGCTGGGCCGACCCGGCAAACACGACGGTTCTCGACCATTATTTCACCGCAGACACCATGGCATGGGCTGAGTTTGGCCCCGCACGGTTGCAGATCAATGTCTACAATGTCTTCAACAAGAATTATATCGTGTCAGGCCATGGCACATCAGCCATCCTGAACCTGCCCGGAGCACCCCGCACGGTGTTGGGAACAATACGCGTGGGCTTCTGATCAGATAGAAGCCCCCTCCATTCGACAGGTTGGGAGCAATTGTTCCTACAGGGCCAGCGTTATCCAGAAATGAGTATCAGCGTCGAAGATCGAACCTGAAAGAAAAGTCTTGGGCGCCATCGGCTATTTTCAGTTGCCCTGCCATATATTCTTCTGTTCGGCACTCAGGCGGCGGCCTGAAGTGCGGAGAGCTTTCGGCCGAGGCCATGGTTGCCCATGATCGTCGAAGTCGCTCGTGCGGATGGTGCAGACGCTGCTCTTGGCGACATAGCGCGAATAGCCCGGATTGACGCAAGGTTGATAGACGATGTCGAGCCGCTCGATCTTCGCCTTCAGCTCGCCGGGGCCTGCACATGGTCGATGAAGCCGGTCTCCACCCCATACGTGTTCCCGTGGTGGGGTGAGCAACTTTCGTCCGCAGTGACGCCGCATATTCTTGACGCGGTGGCTCAGTTCGTTGGCAAGCATCACACGATGCCCTTCGATGTGCTTCCGCTCGGTTATGTCCTGAGTGCTGCCGGCTGATGACATCGGCACACCATCAGCGTCACAATTCGCCTGTCTTTGTTCTGGATCCAGCGCTCTTCACCTGATGNTACATACGGGCCNATNGACGCGATTCAGACGTTTNCTTGATGAATANTNTAACATGTTGCAATAATATGATTCATGTCTTTAAGTATATATCCAATGATATACTTATGAAATTCCGATAATAATCCATTTCCTAAGGNCATTAACCATATAGGAATTTAATTCTACTAACCCCCTTCGGCATGAACGATATCTTTTCNCATCGGCAAATCATTGATCGGGCGCAAGACGGAGGCGACGAATTGGTCGACGGCTGTCCTGTCGATACCATCGAAGACGCACTGCAGTTCGAAAGGAAACTGCGCGGATTTTATCTGTCGGTTCGTATCAAATTCATTCTATCGATCACCATAGCCGTCCTGTGGGCCGCCCTTAGCATATGGCTTTCACAGCGCTGGCTGAGCGATCTGGCAATGGTCGCGGGATGGGCCGTCGCCCTGATCGCGATCGGATTCATCGCCTATGTGCCCGGCTTCATGAACGCCTTCCTGATCTCCACCCTTTTGCTCGATCGAAAACCCCCTGCACGCTCAATAGCTGAATATCCTGGCCTGACCGTTCTGGTTGCGGCCTATAATGAGGCCGCCGGTATCGCCGATACGCTAATCAGCCTCGCCCGACAGGACTATCCTGGCCCTTATCAGGTCATAGTCCTGAACGACGGATCGAGCGACAATACGGCCCAGATCGTCCGTGAACAGCTCGACAAGCTTTCGATGCCGTCCAACGCGTCATTTCGCCTGATGGATTTTGAAGAAAACCGGGGCAAGTCAGCCGTTCTCAACGATGGGCTTGCCGCTGCGCGCCATGACCTGATTGCCACGGTTGATGGCGACTCCTGGGTAAGGCGGGATGGGTTGACCAATATTGTGCGCCGGTTGCTGTCCGATCCTGCCGACACACAGGCTGTCGCAGGGGCCGTGATGGTCCGCAACTCTCGGGTCAATCTGCTCACGCGCGCGCAGGAATGGGACTATTTCCACGGCATTGCCGCCGTGAAACGGATGCAGGGCATGTATCACGGCACGCTGGTCGCGCAGGGTGCGTTCTCCCTTTATCGCCGCGAAGCGCTGGAAGAAGTCGGAGGCTGGCCGGAAAGAGTTGGTGAGGACATTGTCGTCTCCTGGGCCATGCTGTCACGCAAAGCGCGTATCGGTTATGCGGCCGATGCCTTCGCCTTCACCAATGCGCCTGAGAAATTTCGCCAGTTCGCGCTTCAGAGGAAGCGCTGGTCGCGCGGATTGATGGAAGCGTTCAAACTCTATTGGCCACTGCTTTTCGCAATGCGAATGACGACGCTGTTCATTTGGTGGAACGTCCTATTTCTGCCTCTTGATCTCGTCTACACCTTCGCCTTCATTCCAGGGATCATATTGGCGCTGTTCGGCCATTTCTGGATCGCGGGACCATTGACGCTGGCGGTACTGCCGCTCGCCGCGCTCTGGAACTCCGTTATTTTTCGAATCCAGAAAGACGTGTTCGAGAGCGGAAGCATGAAGGTGCGCCGGAACCGCGGTGGATTTCTCTTCTACGCCCTTGCCTACAGCCTGCTCATGCAGCCGGTCTGCGTGTGGGGCTATCTCGTCGAACTGATAGGAATGCGCAAAGCGTGGGATACAAAATGAAAACCGCTACCATCGTCGCCACGACTGTTATTGTCCTCACCTCTGCCGCGCCGGCCTTTGCCGAGGCTCCCGACGATCAGCCGTTTCGGCATGCCGTAAGCACGGACCTGTTTGCTTCGACCGATGCCGACAATACCGAGGTGTACCGTGCAGGCGTAAACCTGGACCTCAAATATCTAGGGGAAGAGCAGCTTCTGGGCGTCCGCTATGAGCAGGCTTGGTACAAGCCGCTCGGCCAGCGGACGCGTGCAAGGGAGCGCGCCTTCCTGCGCTATGCCGACAAAGGCAGAGATTGGGCGTGGACCAGCCAGATCGGCACGGATGGACATACGGTGCTGGGTTCCGCCAGCATCCACAACAATGCCAAATTCCGGCAGGAATTCTTTATGGAGCGCGATCTGGTTGAAACATCTCGCGGGGTGGACGAAGGCATTTATTATACGTTCATCGGGACCGCGCTGGATTTGCCCGTTGACCAGAATAATGGCTTCACATTGGTAGGAGGCGTTCAGGAGTTCACCGGTAAGAATGTTCGCCTTCACGCCCGGGGAACCTACATCCATTCGATCAAGTCGGACTGGGGTCTCAGCTTCCAACTGCGATCACGCTATTACCACAGCACGCACCCACGCGAATTCGATTATTATTCNCCGCGCTACTATCTCCAGATTCTTCCCGTGATCCAGATACGGCGCTATTCGGGCGGCTGGCGCTATCTGCTGGCGGGAGGTATCGGCGGACAGCGCGATGCCGTCACCGAGTGGCGCCAGTCCCGCTTTGCCGCAGCAGAGATCAGCAGCCCCGCAAACAAGCGCGGATGGTTCATCAAGGCAGCCGCTCANTACAGCAACACCCCATTTCGCACCGGNATCTACGATTACGGCCAGCTCACATTGGGTATCGGNAAGCGGTTTTAACCTTATCTTTCTGAAGCCTGCGAACAGGTGCGGTGGAAAGGGCAAGACGGTGGCGGATGATAAAAGACGCGCTTGTGGCCGATCGAGTGTGTCGNCTGCACCGCCGGTGTCTTGCGGTGCGCCTCTGGGGCTTGCCAANCGATCCGTTTCCACTCCCTGCTCATCGAACCGGACATGCAGATCTCCCGCATCCGGCTCTTGGACAAGACATCACGCCTTCACCCAGGGCGGGCTGCGACCAAAGCCGCCAGACGCACGAGGCCGAAGCGTTCGTATAGCTTGGGGGGGTGATAGGCTCCCACTCCCGTCGTCTGGTTTTGTATTTGGCGCGCCGCCACCGACGCAACCGCACCGCTGTGTAGCTGTCGATGGCCCGGCATGCCCTGCTCGTGGTGCCGACCGAGAAGTAGTTGGCCCATCCGCACAGCACCCGGTTCATCTTGGCCACCAGATATGTGGTATCCTGCCAAGTACTTGCCCNCTCTGTAAGAGTGTGGATCATTGCGATCACCCTTTGGATGCTCTTCTTTGATGGCCAGTAACCTATACNGGCCTTGCCGGTTGTCGCGGAATACATCCGACCGAACGTGTATCGCAGAAAGTCGAACATCTCGTGCGGCACCTTGCAGATACGTGTCTTTTCCTCGTTCACCGTCAGCTTCTGCATGAGCCCGCGCATCTGATCGAGCGCGGCTTCCGCCTCGTCCTTCTCACACAGGATCACAAGATCATCGGCATAGGTGATGAGCCGCGGACCGAGGCGTTTGCCACGGCCGAGCTTCCGCCATCCCAACGCGAACCGGCGCATATGGAGATTCGCCAGCAGCGGTGAGATGGGTGGACCTTGCGGAATTCCGCATCGCTGGTCACGCGCTTGCGTCGTTCGCTTCTTCCGGCCCTTGTCGTCCGTTTCCTCGACAGCGCATTCCAGTCAGGATTTGATCAAATACAGCACCCGCGTATCGACGATCCGGCGCGACACTGATCTCATCAACTGAATGTGGGGGATGGTGCCAAAGTAGTCGGCAAGGTCGGCGTCCACGACATCCAGTCGGCCACGGAACAGTTGCTCCTCCCTGAGCGCAAGCGTCAGTTCCGCCAGCCACCGCTCGGCGCCATATTCCTCGATGTCCGCAAGTCCTGTCCGTCCACACCTGGCGCGCCCTTATTGAATCGGCAACGCAACCAAGCTGTCACGGACAGGGAATATTGAAAATCATTCACATGGCGCGAAGGGACGAATCGCATGAATGCAACTGTCGCAATGGAGCGTGGCGGGGGCCGGCCTGATCTCGACAAGGGCCTCGGCACGGTCGGCATGGTGGGGTTCGGTGCGGCAGTGATCGCAGCCCTGCTCTACGTGGCCTACAGCATCTATGCCGATGCGAGTTCGGCGGGCGTTCATGCGACGGCCTACCTGCCCTTCATCCTGCTGTTCATCGCCTTGTTGATCGCGCTGGGCTTCGAATTTGTGAACGGCTTCCATGATACGGCCAATGCAGTGGCTACGGTGATCTACACCAACGCCATGCCCGCCCATGTGGCGGTGGTATGGTCGGGGTTCTTCAATTTTCTGGGCGTGCTGCTGTCCACCGGGGCGGTCGCATTCGGCATCGTATCCCTGCTGCCGGTCGAACTGATCCTTCAGGTCGGGTCGAGCGCCGGTTTCGCCATGGTCTTCGCGCTGCTGATCGCGGCGATCCTCTGGAACCTCGCGACATGGTGGCTTGGCATCCCTTCGTCCAGTTCGCACACACTGATCGGATCGATCATCGGCGTGGGCGTCGCCAATGCGATGTTGCATGGCAAGAGCGGGACAGCTGGTGTCGACTGGAGCAAGGCGACCGAAATCGGTCAGGCGCTACTGATCTCCCCGCTTGTCGGTTTCGGCATGGCCGCGCTGCTGTTCATTGCCATGAAGATCCTCGTCCGGAAGGAGGAACTGTATAAGGAACCCAAGGACGGCCTGCCGCCGCCTACATGGATTCGCGCGCTGCTCATCTTCACGTGCACCGGGGTCAGCTTCGCCCATGGTTCCAATGACGGGCAGAAGGGCATGGGCCTTATCATGCTGATCCTGATCGGCACCGTGCCCACCGCCTATGCGCTCAACCGTGCCGTGCCGGAACGCTACACGGTCGAATTCCATACCCGTTCGATTGCCGCCGCCGATGCATTGGGTCGATCGGCGCCCGGACGGGCGGATCCCGCACAGGCGCGCGTACAGGTTACGCGCTATATCGCCGACAAGCGCTTCANGCCGGAAACGCTACCAGCGCTCGGCACTCTGATTCGTGATGTCGACCGGCAGGTCAGCGACTATGGCTCGCTCGCGCAGGTGCCNGCCGCCGCTGTCAGCAATATCCGCAACGACATGTATCTTGCCTCCGAAGCGATCAAGCGCCTGGGCAAGGATCAGGCCGCGCATATTCCCGATGCGAGCGAAGAGGCACTCAGCACCTACAAGTCGTCGCTGGACGCAGGCACGCGCTTCATCCCGACCTGGGTGAAGATCGCCGTCGCCTTCGCGCTGGGCCTTGGCACCATGGTCGGCTGGAAGCGGATCGTCGTCACCGTGGGCGAAAAGATCGGCAAGTCGCACCTCACCTATGCACAGGGCGCCTCGGCCGAACTNGTGGCTATGGCGACGATCTTCGGCGCGGACCATCTGGGCCTGCCGGTCTCGACAACCCATGTCCTGTCGTCCGGCGTGGCGGGTACCATGGCGGCCAACCGCTCCGGCCTTCAAATGGGGACGATCCGCAACCTCATCATGGCATGGGTACTGACCCTGCCCGTTTCCATTCTGCTTGCCGGGCTGCTCTATCTGATCTTCTCGCGAATCTTCGGCTGAGGGAGCGNCTTACGACGGAAGCTCNCGACCTACCTTTCCGCGTCCCGATGCCCTCGCAAGGCATAGGGCCGGGCCTCATCTGGGGGCTGGATTTCGCTTCGGATGGCGCGACCAGCCCGGTGAACGGNTGCGATNCGGAGGCAGCGGGTTCCTTTCGCTGGCTTCACCTCAATCTGGCCGATCATGGCACAAAGCGATGGATAGCGGAAAATCCGGCATTTTCGGTTCAGATTCGCGAATTGCTGCTCGCTTCGGAGACTCATCAACGCGCGCTGGTGGATGGGGGCTGCATCGGCTGCGTGCTGCATGATTTCGAACGCGATTTCGATGTTACGGACACGCAGAGAATCGGGGCGCTGCGGATCGCGCTGACGCCCACGCTGATGCTGACAACCCGGCTGCACCCGCTGCGATCCGCCGACATCGCACGCCATCGGCTGGAACGGGGCAGCGCCGCCACCGGTCCGGCACAGGCGCTGGATCTGCTGATCAGCGCCATCACCAGCAATATCGCCGACATCGCCCGATCGCTGAGCGGTGATGTCCGGCAGGCGGAGGACGCGTTTCTGGACGGACATCATCCGCCCGGCGCCCGCGACCTCGTTCTGATTCGTCGCCGGCTGGCGCAGATACACGGCCTGCTGTCCGGCATGCGCAGCGTGTTTCAACGACTGGAGGAGGATGAGGAACTGCCCGCCCATTTGCGGCCGACGGTGGAAAAGCTGGTGCAGCGGCTGCAATCGCTGGATGCGGACATATTGGAAGTGCAGGGCCAGTTGCGGCTACTGCGCGACGAAGTCGATATTCAGGCTGCGCAACGGACCAATCAGAATCTCTACATTCTCTCCATCATCACCGCCCTGATGCTCCCCGCGACACTCGTCACCGGCATATTCGGCATGAACACGGGTGGCATGCCACTCGCCCAGGGCGCGCACGGGACGCTGTTTGCGACCATGATTGCAATGGGCGCCGCCGGAATCACCTATTGGGTGCTGCGATGGATGGGCTTCATGCGGCAATAGACTGGTTTCCGGACTTCTCAAAAGCGATCCGGTACAAGCATCTCCCGCGGCACAGGCTGACGGATATAATCGGCATGGCGTTCCCGGTCGGGCAACACAACGGTTGTCTTTGGCACGTCCTCATAGGGAATCTGGCCCAGCAGATGCGCGATGCAGTTCAGCCGGGCTCGCTTCTTGTCAACTGCCTCGACCACCCACCAGGGTGCCTCGGCAATGTGGGTGCGCTCCAGCATGGCTTCCTTGGCGCGGGTATAATCCTCCCAACGGCGGCGCGATTCGACGTCCATGGGTGAAAGCTTCCACTGTTTCAGCGGATCGTGGATGCGCATGGCGAAGCGGAACTGCTGTTCGTCATCGGTGATCGAGAACCAGTATTTGACCAGGATGATGCCGGACCGCACCAGCATCCGTTCGAATTCGGGGACGGAACGGAAAAATTCCTCCACCTCCTCCTCCGAACAGAAGCCCATGACCCGTTCGACTCCGGCGCGATTATACCAGCTGCGATCGAACAGAACGATCTCGCCCGCCGCAGGCAGTTGCGCCGCATAGCGCTGGAAATACCATTGAGTGCGTTCCCGTTCATTGGGCGCGGGCAGCGCGGCAACGCGGCAGACGCGGGGGTTCAGCCGCTGAGTGATGCGCTTGATGGCACCGCCCTTACCCGCCGAATCGCGCCCTTCAAAGATCACGACGACCTTCAATCCCTTATGCACCACCCAGTCCTGCAATCGTACCAATTCATGCTGAAGCCGGAATAGTTCGCGAAAATAGGTACGTCGCTCCAGCTGCTCGCGGCCAGGATCCTCCTCCATGTCGGCCAGCATGGTTTCCAGCCGGCTTTCGTCGATCTCCATCTCCAGTTCCTCATCGAAACTGTCAGCGATTTCCTCCTTGATGCGGTCCATCGCAAAGCCGGGATCGGAAGCGTAGTTCATGGCATATCACTCGTCACGATAAGGATCGCGAAGACTGTCGCACCGCATCATGACAATATATTGACGTGGACATTGCCAGAAGCCGCTCCCCACCTGGCCGCTATAAAGAGACGTATT
>JGI24739J22299_10000893_pt1 | contig 11029 bp, 12 predicted proteins | sample KBSCornC5_FD_22299 | JGI IMG/M metagenome (IMG submission 22299)
CGCGTCGAAACGCGTCCGCATCCCCGCTGCGAATTCGGGATGGGTCAGAATGTAGAGATCGTTGTTGCGGATGCCGGCGAGCACGCGTTCGCCGACCTCATCCGCCTCCATCCACAAGGGTGAATTGGGGCGCTTTTGCAGGTCCTCCTCACGCGCTTTGTAGCCGCTATCCTGCTTATATTGGTCGGGCCGGAGCTCGCCGGACTGCGAGATATTGCTCTGAACCGGCCCCGGCATGAAGGCGGAAACGCCGATATTCTCGGCCGCAAGCTCGCCGCGAATAGCCTCCGAAAGGCCAAGGATCGCCGCCTTGCTGGCTGTGTAGATCGCCGAAAAAGAGATCGGAATGAGCGCGGATTGCGACGAGGTGGTCACGATCTGGCCGCCCTCGCCATGCCTCTTGATCCGCGGCAGGATCGTAACGAGGCCATTGATGACGCCACCGAGATTGACGCCCAGGCCCCAATCCCAATCGTCATAACGCGCGTCGAGCACGGGCCCCATCACGCCAATGCCCGCATTGCCGATCAGCATGTGGATCTTACCGAACCTCGCCTCTGCCTGATCCGCGGCCCGCGCAAAACCGGCCCGGTCGGTCACGTCGAGCTGAACGGTCTCGACCTGATCGTCGGCGCCGAGCGAAGCTTTCGCCTCGGCTAGCGATGCTTCCCGGATGTCGGCAATGACGACATTCGCGCCGGCGCGCACCAGGGCGCGCGCGATGCCGAGACCGATGCCGTTGGCACCGCCGGTAATGAAGGCGGTCTTGCCTTTGACGTCGGCCATCGGCGCCGATCGCGGTGATGATCCCGCTGCAGACATGTCGGCCATTTGTGTCCTCTCCGTTTGTTTTTTTCGAGCCGTCTCAGTTGGTAAGACCCAGCATCGCCCGGGTCTCGCTGGCACTCGCCACGTCGCCGCCAAGCCGTTCGATCAGTTCGACGCCCCAGTGCACCAGCTCGGCATTGTCCGCCGCCATGCGCCCGCGACGCAGGTAGATCGTGTCCTCGAAGCCGACGCGGACATTGCCGCCGAGCAAGACCGACTGACCGGCCATGGGGAAGGAATAGCGGCTGACGCCAAATCCCGTGAAGCGCGTGCCGGGCGGAATCTGATTCCGGGCGTACATCATCGCCTCCGGCGTCGCGGGGAGGCCATATTTGGTGCCGAGCACGAACGTATAAGGCACGCCCTTCGGGATGGCGCCCTTGGCCATCAGATCGTCGGCAAACACGAAGTCGCCCGCCTCGAAGCACTCGATCTCCGGAAGCACGCCCACATCCTGGATCATATGCCCGATCTTGGTGATCATCGGATCCAGGTTGATCGCCACGCCGCCCCACAATTGCATCGTGCAGATGTCGAGCGTGCACATGTCGGGCTTGAGCTCGAGGATATGCTCGAGCCGGCGCTCCGCGGTGAACATGAGGGTGCCCGGCCCGCACACCGATGGATCCTCGTCGCTCTGCATCCAGGTGCAGCCGGGGCCGGTGGTGACGTTAAGGATCAGTTCGTTATTCTTGGCGCGGATCAGCCCGACCACCTCGCGATAATCGTCCAGCGCCTGGGACGGCGCGCCGGTCTCACGATCGCGAACGTGGAGATGGATAATTGCCGCGCCCGCCTCAGCCGCCGCAAGCGCCTCGGCGGCGACATGATCGGGACGGAACGGAAAATTGGGATGGTTCGGCATAGGCGAGCTGCCCGTCACCGCACAGGTGATGAATACCTTGTCGGCCACGCTCTCGCTCTCCTCTGCAACGTTCGTTATGCTCGCGGTACGGCACAGGGCTCGCAGAAGCGGCGCACGCGGAGAAGGCCGGTGAATGTTCCATTATTGAGAGTAACTGGATAGGCATGGCGCAGCGCGAAGAATTATCCCGCTTCCTCAAGGCCGCGCGTGCCAGGATATCGCCGACTGAGGTGGGGCTTCCCGCCGGCGAACGGCGGCGCACACGCGGGCTGCGGCGCGAAGAGGTCGCGACCCTCGCAGGGATGAGCGTCACCTGGTACACCTGGTTCGAGCAGGGCCGCGACGTCCAGGTCTCCGCGCCGCTGATCGAGCGCCTGAGCAGCACGCTGCGCCTGAACGCCAACGAGCGCGAATTCCTGTTCGCACTCGCACAGCATCGCCCGCCCCCGCTGTCGACCCGGTCCGACGAAGTGATCCGGCCGGGCACGCAGCATCTGATGGACAGCCTGTCGATCCCGGCGCTGGTCATGATCGAGGACTGGACCGTGATTGGCTGGAACGCGCTCGTCGCACGCCTCTTCCGCAATTATGAAGGCATGCCTCGCGCCGACCGCAATCTCTTCAAGATCCTGATGCTCAACGAGCAATATCGCAGCGACCCCGAGCGCTATCGCGAAATGGGCAAGCGCCTGACCGCCCGCCTCAAATGGGATTATAGCCGCACCGCCCAGCCCGAGGTATTCGACACGATCATCGCAGACATGCTCGAACAGTCCGACCTATTCCGCGAATATTGGGAAAAGTCGGACATCCTCGCCCATTTCGACGACACGAACGTCGCGCATGTGGCGGGGGTCGACATCTATTTCCGCCACACGTCCTATGCGATCGAGGAAGCGCCCGGACAGCGCCTGATTCTGTTCGCGCCGAACGATGCGGAGAGCGCGAAACGGCTGGCGAAGCTCGCCGCGAGCTGAAGACGCTCAGCGCGCGAACAGGGCACGGACCCCGTCCGGCACGCGCTCGGCGCGCAGCCCGCCGGGGCGGGCGGGATCGGGCACCGTCCAGACCCTCTTTTCAGTACATTGGACGCAGAGGCGCCCGTCGAGCGAAAGACGATGACGGACGGTGAAGCTGCTATTGCCGAACTCGGGCGCTCCGGTTTCGACGATAACCTCATCGCCGTACGATGTCGGCGCCAGGAAACGCGCCGACACATCGACCATCGGAAATCCGGCAACGTTCATCTCGGCCAGCATCGCGCGCTTCTTGGGCAGGCCCGCGCTTTCAAACAGCAGGATCGTGCTCTCGCCGAATATGTCGAGATAGCGCGGTGCGTACACGATCCCGGCCGGATCGCATTGGCCCCATTCGATGCGCAAGCGCCGGGTGAGGAAGGGTTTCACGCGAGGATGTTCTTGCCCTGTTGGACGGTCTTGTCGACCATTTCCTCCGGCCGGGGCGGTTCGGGGATGAGCAAGCCGCGCTGGACCGCTGGGCGGGCGGCGATCCGGTCGAACCAGCGCTGCAGATTGTCGAAGCCGCTCATGTCGACGCACGCCCAATCATGGCCGCGCACCCACGGGAAACAGGCGATGTCCGCGATCGAATATTCGCCCGCGAGATAGTCATTGTCGGCGAGCCGCGCATCCATCACTCCGAACAGCCGCTGACTCTCCCGGACGTAGCGGTCGATCACCTTGGGCAATTTGTCCTCGAAATAGCGATTGAAGACGGTCGCCTGGCCCATCATCGGGCCGAGCGCCGACATCTGCCACATCACCCACTGGATCACGCGGCTGCGTCCCTTCGTATCGGCGGGCAGGAAGCGGGCGAACTTTTCCGCGAGATAGATCAGGATCGCACCCGATTCGAACACGGCAAAGTCGCCTTCGTCATGATCGATCAGCGTTGGAATACGGCCATTGGGGTTGAGCGCGACGTACCAATCTTCCTTCTGAACGCGGTTCGTTAGCGAAATCGGCGTGACCTTGTACGGCACGCCCAGCTCTTCGAGCATGATCGTGGTCTTCCAGCCGTTGGGCGTTTCCGACGTCAGCAGCTCGAGCATTGCATCCTCCCGGTTCGGCGCGCCCTTTGCGGGCAGCCGTGACACGCGGCCGGTCAAGCAAAGCCCGCGGCACGCGGCAAGACGACATGCGCCGCTATCATTGCCAGTGACAGCCAGCTGAGGCACCCCCCCGGGCAACGCGGGTAGTGCAAGTAATAGTATAGCTGGACGACTTGCGATGCCCCGCCCGGCTCGCCACCACCGGTTGCAACACGCAATAGCGTGACCGATCAGGATAGGAGAGCGCGCATGTTGACCCTCTACAGCTTCGGGCCGGCGGCCAATTCGATGAAGCCGCTGCTCGCGCTTTACGAGAAGGGTCTGCCGTTCAACCCGCGCTTCGTCGATCCGCGCAAGTACGAGCATCACGAGGAATGGTTCAAAAAGATCAATCCGCGAGGCCAAGTGCCGGCGCTCGATCATGACGGCAACATCATCACTGAATCCACCGTCATCTGCGAATATCTGGAGGATGCATTCCCCGACGCGCCGCGTCTGCGCCCGAGCGATCCGGTCAAGATCGCCGAGATGCGCGTGTGGACCAAATGGGTGGATGAATATTTCTGCTGGTGTGTCTCGACCATCGGGTGGGAGCGGATGATCGGTCCGATGGCGCGGCAGCTTTCGGACGAGGAGTTCGAGGCGAAGGTCGCGCAAATTCCCATAGTTGAGCAGCAGAAGAAGTGGCGCAGCGCGCGTGCAGGCTTCCCCAAGGAGGTGCTGGACGAGGAGATGCGCAAGATCGCCTTCTCAGTCGACCGCCTCGAACGGCGGCTCGCCGAAAGCGCCTGGCTTGCGGGCGATCAATATACGCTCGCGGACGTCTGCAATTTCGCGATCGCGAACGGCATGCAGCACGGCTTCAGCGAACTCGTTAACACGCAGGCGACGCCGCACCTAGTGGCCTGGATCGAGCGGATTAACCAGCGGCCGGCGGTCAAGGAGATGTTCGCCAAATCGGCAACCGAGATGCCCGCGCGCGGCCCGGCCAGGGCAGCCTGAGCATGGGCTGGAGCGACGAACCGCCGGGCGGACAGCTTCGGATGTATCACATCCCCGGCTGCCCCTTTTCGGAGCGGGTCGAGCTGCTGCTCGATCTCAAGGGTCTCGACGGAATCATGGCCGATCATGAGATCGACATATCCAAACCCCGGCCCGAATGGCTGTTGCGCAAGACCCGCGGCACCACGTCGCTGCCCGCGCTCGAGCTCGAAAATGGCGAGACGCTCAAAGAGAGCATGGTGATCATGCGCTACTTCGAGGATCGTTTCCCCGAGCGTCCGGTGACGCGCCGCGACCCGTATGAGCATGCGGTCGAAGCGATGCTGTGCGCCACGGACGGCCAGTTCACCGGGGCCGGTTATCGCATGATCCTCAACCGCGATCCTGCGAAGCGGGACGAGATGAAGGCCGAGGTCGACGCCCAATATGCGCGGCTCAACGATTTCCTTTCCCATTACGCACCTGACGGGGATTTCCTGTTCGACCAGTTCGGCTGGGCCGAGGTCGCCTATACTCCCATGTTCAAACGGCTCGCCTTCCTCGAATATTATGAGCGTTATGAGGTCCCGCAGCACCTCAAGCGCGTGCTGCGCTGGCGCGAGGCCTGTCTGTCGCACCCGGTGGCGGCGCGGCATCACGGCCATCGCGAGTTGATGACGCTCTATTATGATTATTCGCAGGGAGGCGGGAACGGACGCATCCCCGAAGGGCGCACCGTCTCCAGCTTCACGCTTTCGCCGCCGTGGCAGGACCGGCCGATGCCGCCGCGCGACAAATGGGGCACGCCCGCCACCGATGCCGAACTGGGGCTTCTTCCCGCCTGATTTTCTCGCTTAAGCCAAGGACGCGCACATCATGAAGAGCTATCCGCAGCATTATATCGACGCCCGCTGGGTCGACAGCAAAGGCGGCCGCAAGCATGCGGTGATTAATCCGGCGACCGAGCAGGTTGCGTCGGAGATCGTCCTCGGCACCGCCGCCGACGTCGACGATGCGGTCGCGGCGGCGCGCCGCGCATTCGAGAGCTTCTCGCAGACGAGCAAGCAGGAGCGGATCGCCCTGCTCGAACGGATCATCGCGGAATATCAGAAGCGTGTGCCCGACATTGCCGAGGCGATCGCCACCGAGATGGGCTGCCCGATCTCGATCGCGAAGACCGCGCAGGCCGGTTCCGGAATGGGTCATCTCGGCAATGCGCTCAAGGCGCTGCAGAACTATGATTTCGCCGAGAAGATCGGGACCAATACGGTCGTGCGTGAGCCGATCGGCGTTGTCGCGCTGATCACGCCGTGGAACTGGCCGATGAATCAGATTGTGGCCAAGGTCGGCCCGGCTCTCGCCGCCGGCTGCACGATGATTCTCAAGCCTTCGGAAGAGGCGCCGACATCGGCCGCGATCTTCGCCGAGGTGATGGCAGCGGCGGGCGTTCCCGCGGGCGTGTTCAACCTCGTCCAGGGCGATGGCGAGGGGGTCGGCACCGCGCTCGCCAAGCATCCCGATATCGACATGGTGAGCTTCACCGGATCGACCCGCGCCGGCATCATGGTCGCCAAGAATGCGGCCGACACGGTCAAGCGCGTGGCGCAGGAACTGGGCGGCAAGTCGCCCAATATCATCCTCGAAGGCACGCCGCTCGATCTGGCGCTTCCCGGCGGGGTCGGAGGAGTCTTGCTCAATTCGGGCCAGAGCTGCGTCGCGCCGACGCGCATGCTCGTCCATCGCTCGCAGCATGACGAGGCGGCCGAGAAGGTCGGGCAGATGTTTTCGGCCAAGAAGGTCGGCGATCCGTTGACCGAGGGCGACCATATCGGGCCGGTCGTGAACGCGCGCCAGTGGGAGCGAATTCAGAGCCTGATCCAGAAGGGCATCGACGAGGGTGCGACGCTCGTCGCCGGCGGCACCGGTCGTCCCGAGGGCCATGATAAGGGCTATTACGTCAAGCCGACCGTGTTCGCGAACGTCACGCCCGATATGACAATCGCGCGGGAAGAGATATTCGGTCCGGTGCTCGTGCTCATGCCCTATCAGGACGACGAGGATGCGGTGCGGATCGCCAACGACACGCCTTATGGCCTCGGCGCCTATATTGCGGGCGACCCTGCCAGGGCGAAAAAACTGGTCGGCCGGATCCGTGCCGGCGCGGTGTTCGTGAATGCCGGCGGGCTCGCGTTCGACATGCCGTTCGGCGGCTACAAGCAATCGGGCAATGGCCGCGAATTCGGTCGCTTCGGGTTGGAGGAATTCCTCGAGGTAAAGTCGGTCATCGGCCAGCTGCCAGAGGATGCGATTCCAGCCGAAGCCGCGGGCTGAGGATCAGCGCCACATGAAATGCTGAAGGCCCGCCCGCCACATGAGCGGGCGGCGCCGGACGCGCAGCAGCTCCGCCAGCAGGAAGGCGTTGGCGGGCGTGAGCGCGGCGGTAGCCGGCCCAGCGGGCNACACCGCAAGCCAGGAATCATCGAGAAAGATACCGGCTTCGAGCACGCGCGCCCTTCCCATCCAGGCCGGCGGCAGCGTGGCGCGATCGGCGATTAGCGTCAGCGGCGGCATAGCCAGGGCGGCGCGCGCAGATGCAGATAAAGGGGCGGCACCGGCAGCCACGAGCAAGGAGCGCCGCGAAAGGCCGCTCATTTGTTCTTCCCCAGCGGCCGCTGCCGCTGCAGCCATGCGCCGAGCGCCGCCAGTTCCTTGTCGCTGATCTCCGACGGGTGGAAGGCCGGCATGCCGGGCAGGCCATTGCGCACCGCGAGATCGACAAGCTTGGGATCGGGGCGGGCCCCGCGCAGACGCGGACCCACGCCCGTATCGTGGCAATAGCTGCAGGACGATGCCCAGATATGGTCGGGCCCGCGCCATTGCCCCGCGCTTTCCGCATGCAGCGGGTCGGCAAGTGCGAGTAGGACCAGAACCCACAGCTTCATATCCGTATCCCCGATTTGCCGGGTGCGAGGATGCCGGCGGGATCGAGCGCGCGCTTGATGCGGCGATTCACGTCCATCTGCACCGCACCATGCACCGCGGCGACCCGATCCATGAAGCCGACCCCAGTACGGTAGAAGCCATAGCCCGCATTGCCGAAGCCATCGATCAACGCTTCGAAACAAGCGCGATGGCGCGCCGTCGCTGCCTCGTCGCCGCGATCATAAACGAGCGGCATGACGTTGAGCGCCTCGCGCCCGTTCAGCGTCATGCCGGTCATGAAATCAACCCCGTGCGCATCCATGATCTGCCGCGCCAGACCCATCTGTGTCGCCGCATCCCGCCCGCGCATCGGCGTGACCGGCGAAAACCACGCGAGGCCGTTTCCGCCCGTATAATTGAAGATCGAGAAGGTGCGCAGCGACAGCTCGCCGATTTGCATCGGATCATGGACGTCGGGCACCAGCCGCCCGCCCGAGGCAGTGACCGCCTTGTCGATCACCGCCCAATCCGAAGCAACGCGATCGGGCCGGCCATAGACCGAGAAGAAGTACATCCAGGCGCCCATGCCGCGGGCTTTGGCAGCGGCGAGGCTGACGCCCGGCGGCACCGCGCCCGGACCGTCATAGAGCTCGCGCCGGGTACTCGCGCTGGCGAGAACGAGCAGGTCGTTGGCGAGCGTACCGCAATTGCCGATCGTGCCGTCGAAACGCAGCGGCCGGAGCGTATCGATCAAGGTCGCGATATCCTCCCGCCGATCCCACACCGCCATACCGGAGCGATAAGCCGGCGGCGCGGGCATCAGCCACATGCCGAGCTTGGTGACGACGCCGAAATTGGATTGGGTGAAGATGCCGTCGAGGAACGGACCGTAGCCGTAGCGGTAGGATTGCCAGGAGGTCGTGTTCTTGACCCCACCCATGCCGGTGCGCAGCAACGTGCCGTCGGCGAGCACGACCTCCATCCCGCAACTATTGCCGAAATGGTCGCCATAAGGCGTGGTGCCGCCGCCCCGTTCCAGCGTATTGCCCGTAGGCCCGACCAAGGGGCCCGGCGCGGGGAAATCGAGCCAGAGATTGAGCCCCAACGCGCGCAGGTGATCGTGAAGCTGCTGATAAGTGACGCCTGGCTCGACCAAGGCAGTGCACAATTCCGGATCCACATTCAGGATGCGGTTCATCCGACGAAGGTCGAGCACGATTTGCCCGGGTGAGGCGCAGGTGCTGGTGCCGTAGCCGAAATTGCGCCCGGTCGAGGTCGGCCAGAGATGCACGCGATGCTCGTGCGCGAGCCGAAGCACGGCCTGCACCTCCTCAACCGATTGCGGCGATACTACGCCTGCCGGCGCATGCTCCGCCTCGGGCAAAGGAAGCATGATCTGGGCGAACGGGGCGAGACCCTCCGGGTCACGGATCACATGGTCCGCGCCGATCGCGCGGCCTGCGGCGGCAAGGAAACTCTCAACCGGCATGGCGCGACACCTCAGGTGACAGGGGTAGCGGCGTCAGCGGCTGCCTTTTTTCGGCCAGCTTGGCTGGAAGGCGACCATCACCTCACGCAGCGTCCTGGGCTTGCGGCCGGTGATGCGTTCGACATGGTCGCTGCATTTGTCGAAATAACCTTCGCGGATCGACTGGCCGAAGGTGACCATGTCCTCGCTGCTCCACGGGATCGGGCCATCGGGGACGATGTCCGAAGCATGGCGCGGCACGCTGAGCGAATCGAAATAAGCGAACATGCCGTCGTCATCGACCTGCTCGACCAGCAACGGCCGGCCGACCAGCTCGCCCGCGAGCGCCAGTGCCTGCGGGATGGTGAACAGCTCGGGACCCGTCAGGTCATAGGCCTTATTTTCGTGGCCATCCTGCAGGAGGACGGCGACGGCGGTCGCCACGCAATCGTCGCGCGAGATGAAGGCGACGCGACCCTCGCCGCAATTGTCGGGCTTGGGTTCGGGCGAAAGCAGGCACGGGATTACCATCGCGCCGGCAATCGCCTCTGCATATTGGCTGTCGCGCAGGAAGGTCCAGGCCGCGCCCGACCGTTCGATAATCTCTTCCGTGGCACGGTGGTCGAGCTTCACGATCGCGGGATTGTCGGGCTCCGCGGCGCTGATGAGCGAGGTGTAGGTGATGTGGCGCACGCCAGCCTTGACCGCTGCTTCGACCGCATTGCGGTGCTGCCCGACGCGGGTGCCGACACGCGCGGTGCTGATCAGCAGCATCTTGTCGCCGCCGGCCATGGCAGGACCGAGCGAAGCGGGATCGTCGAAATCGGCGAAACGTACCTCCGCTCCTCGCTCGGCAAATTCGGCGAGCTTGGCGGGTGTGCGCGACAAGAGGATGAGGTTCGCGGGATCGGTCCGCTCGATCAGCTGGGCCGCGGCGGCCCCGCCGAAGGAACCCGACGCGCCCGAGACAATGATCTTCGCCATGAATCCTCTCCACATCCAGGCTCGATCGGCCCCGGCCTTGTACACAACACTAACGACTGTTAGCATTACGTTCAAGCCCGTTACGGATGCCGGCAAAAACGACCTGGGGAGAGATGATGAGCGAGCTTAGCATTGCCGACCGGCTTGCGCTGCAGGACCTGATTGCAGCCTATAGCTGGGCGCTCGACACGGGTGACGAGGAGGCTCTGGTCGCCTGCTTCACCCCCGAAGCCCGGATGGTCGAGGAGGTCTTCGAGGATCCGGATATCTGGGAGGGCCATGACGGCATTCGCGGCCTCGCTCGCCATTATTTCAACGCCCCCGGTTTTCCCGGCCGACAGCATCACGTGACGCAGAGCCAGTTCACCGGGCAACCGGACGGATCGGTCAGGATGCGCTCGTTCGCGTTCGTGACCGAATGCGAAGGCGAGCCGCCCTATGTGCTGCGCTTCACGGGCTGGTATCAGGATCATGCGGTCAAGGGTTATGACGGGCGCTGGCGCTTCGCGACCCGCACCGTAAGGCTGTGGGATGGAGAGGTGCTCGCGCGCTTTCCCGGCCGTGGCCAATGGGTGGCGCGCCAGCGGCCGGACTCGCTCGAGATCCGGCGCTGAGCTGCGTCAGGCGCGCATGAGAACCCATCCTGCCGCGTCCGTCGGCGCGATGGCTGCCTTACGCGCCGGAGCCGCACGCCCGGCAGCGAGAGCGGCGAGCGCTTCAGGCCAGGCGCTGTCCGCGCGGGCCAGCAATGCGCCCGCCCCTGCCCATGTGTCGCACGCCTCCATCGCGCAACGTCCATCCACGTGGCGCACTGCCAAGCGTTCGCGATAGCCCTCGGCGGCCGCGATGCCGCCGATCAGCAGCCGGTCGGCATGACGGGTAACGGCGACGATCCGCCGGGGTCGCAAGG
>JGI24739J22299_10000894_pt1 | contig 11018 bp, 11 predicted proteins | sample KBSCornC5_FD_22299 | JGI IMG/M metagenome (IMG submission 22299)
GATCCGGACAGGTCACTTTGGTCCAGATGTCCTCCCTGCTGTCGAGCAGCGCGCGAAACGCTCTCATATCGGAGCCGTCCGGTCCTTGCGTCACGTCGGGGCGGCCCATATGATCGATCACGATCGGGGTCGGGATCGCCTTCAGAAAGGGGCGCATCTCGTCGAGGATATCGGCCTCGAAATATACCACGACGTGCCAGCCCAGCCGCTGGATGCGATGCGCAACGTCAAGGAACCTGTCCTTGGGCGCATCATCGACCAGCCGCTTGAGAAAGTTGAATCGCACGCCGCGAATGCCGCCCCGATGAAGCACGTCAAGCTCGGCATCGCCGATGGCCGGATCGACCACGGCGGCGCCGCGCGCCATGCCTCCCGACTTGGCGATCGCATTCAGGGTAGCGCGGTTGTCGGTGCCATGGCAGCTCGCCTGGACGATCACGTTGCGCGCGAAACCCAGCCGGTCGCGCAAGGCGAAAAGTGCCTCGGGACCGGCGTCCTGCGGTAGGTATTTGGCCTTGGAGCTGAAGGGAAATTCGGCCTGCGGACCGAACACGTGGCAGTGCGCATCCACGGCACCNGGCGGNANNGCNAACCGCGGNCGCGAAGGCGAAAGCGTCCAGGAACGGATGCGGCCATCCTTGTCGGTNCTCATGCGAAAACTTCTCCGTCCATCAGCTTGCGCGCTGTCCGCAGCATTCCCGCCTCGACCGGCTGTCCGCCGGCATCGACCGTAACGACGCATTCCGTCACGCCGGTCGGATGCTCGACGCCCAGGGTAAGCCTCCTGCCCACGGGCAATCGGGCACTGGAAGCGGCCGGCGAGCCCCGGACCAGGCAGGCCGTCGCGACGCTGACCGCGCCGAGAACGCCGATCGATGCATGAACGCGATGCGGAATGAGCGAGCGCACATTGATGGCACCGCCTTCGCGCGGCGGCGCCACCAGCATCATCTTCGGGACAGACTTCCGGGCGACATCGCCAAGGTTCATCAGCGGACCCGCCTTGAGGCGGATCGCCTCCACCCTGGCTTTCATCGCGATGTCGGCATCCAGGGTATCTCGATCCTCATAGCCGGTTACGCCGACGTCGGCAGCGGCCAGCACCACGCAGGGCATGCCGTTGTCGATAAGGGTGCACGCGATACCATCGATGTTGTCGACGCCGTTGCCCGTCGGCAGCAACGCGCCGCAGGAGGAACCCGCGGTATCGCGGAAGGCGAGCGGGATCGGCGCGGCGGTTCCAGGCACGCCGCTGATCGCGGCAGCGCCATCATAGCAGACCTGGCCTTCGCGGGTCCGCACCGTTGCGACAGCGACCTGGCCGGTGTTCTCCATGAAGATCGCGACAGGCGTTTCCTCGCCGACTGCGGTGATCAGCCCCCGCTCTATGGCAAACGGGCCAACGCCGGCGAGCATATTGCCGCAGTTCTGGCTATCGGTGACGATCGCCTGATCAACAAACACCTGGAGGAAGAGGTAATCGACGTCNACGCCTTCCCGCTCCGAACGACGCACCACCGCTACCTTCGAAGTNAGCGGGTCCGCGCCCCCCATCCCGTCGATCTGACGGGGATCGGGCGAGCCCATCACNCGCAACAGGAACGCATCGCGTGCNGCGATTTCGCGAGGCAGATCTTCGGCGAGGAAGAAGGCGCCCTTGGACGTCCCTCCCCTCATCCACATACAGCGGACGCCTTCAGACATATTTGAGGCCCATTTCGGCAAGGCGGCCCCGCATGTCGTACAGGTCAAGGCCCAGTTCGCCGGCGGCCAGACGCTGGCGCTTGGCCTCCTCGGCCGCCTCACGTGCCTGCGCTTTCTTCAGCACGCTTTCGGCGTCGGCGCGCTTCACAACACACACGCCATCGTCGTCAGCCACGATCACGTCGCCCGGCTCTATCGCGGCTCCGGAGCAGACGATCGGTACATTCACCGAGCCCAGCGTCGCCTTGACGGTGCCCTGCGCGAAAACCGCTTTCGACCAGACCGGAAAGCCCATGGCGGTCAGATCGCGAACGTCACGAACTCCGGCATCAATCACTAGGCCGCGGCAGCCGCGCGCCATCGCACTGGTGGCCAGCAGGTCNCCAAAATANCCGTCGACGCAAGGCGATGTGGGCGCCAGGACAAGGATGTCACCCGCTTTCAAATACTCGATCGCGACATGGACCATCCAGTTGTCGCCGGGCGGGGCGGAGATGGTGACCGCCGATCCCGCGATGCGTGCACCGGCGTAGATCGGCCGCATCATGTGGCCGAGCAGTCCGATCCGCCCCTGTGCCTCATGGACCGTGGCGACGCCGGCATGAGCAAGGCCATCGATGACGGCCGCCTCCGCGCGCTCGATATTCTGCACAACCACGCCCATGTTTTATCTCCTCTGCGGAACGCAGTGCCCATGGGACTCAACAATGCGCTAGTCCAACTTATGGACAGGTAATAAGTTTTTGCTATATTTNAGATTGTGCTGAAACCCTTCGACTTCAATCTGCGTCACCTGCGAGCTTTGAGCGACGTGGTCACGCAGCGGAGTCTGAATCGNGCGGCTGAAGTGGCTGGTCTTTCACAGTCCGCACTGACCCAAGGTCTCGGGAAGCTGGAAAGGCAGCTTGGCGTTCTCTTATTCGAGCGACATTCCGACGGGGTGACGCCAACTGTCGCAGGAAAGGCGTTGATCGAGCGTGCAGAGAGAGCCTTTGTTCAGCTTGCTGCTGCGACGCGCCGCTCAGTCCGCGGAGGAGCACGCAGCTTTTCCAGTCCCGAGCGGCTGATGACTGCCACCCAGCTCGAAGCCTTCCTGCATTTCGCAGACGCTCAGGGCTTTGCAGGCGCCGCTGCCGTCAGCGGCCTCTCCCAGCCCGCCATCCACCGCGCGGTTCGCGAGCTTGAGCAGGTCTGCGCGGTTGCTCTGGCCGAACGCCGCGGCCGCGGTATGACGCTCACCGCAGCGGGACATATCATGGCGCGAGGGGTGCGCCTTGCTGCCGGCGAGCTCGCAGCAGGGATCGGCGAGGCCCGAGGTGAACTGGACGATGGTGCGCGCATAGCNATCGGCGCGATGCCGTTGAGCCGGGCCTTGGTTCTGCCGCGGGCGCTGGCGCACTTTCTCCGCGACTGGCCGGGAACGGTGATCGATGTCGTCGAGGGTTCCTGGCGCGAACTCGTCGATCCTCTGCTTGATGGCATCATTGATCTCATGGTCGGCGCACTTCGCGACGAAGCTCCNGCCGGGATCGATCAGATACCGCTCTTCACCGATCGGCTAGCCATTTTCGGCCGCAAGGATCATCCGCTCGCACGTGGCCCGGTCACCCTGGACGACCTACGCGCACAGCCATGGATAGTAGGCCCGGGCGGAACGCCGCTGCGGGCCCATTGGGAGGCCTTGTTCGAGGGGGGAGCGCTGCCGCCCGTGCCCGTCGAATGTGGGTCCGTGATGGTGATCCGGGGCCTGCTCATGCAGAGCGATCTGCTGACCCTGCTGTCCCCCGACCAGATCGCCGTGGAGATGGAGAGCTCCATGCTGGTGCGTATCGGTCCCGATCTACCGGGCCGGGTCCGTACTATCGGCCTCAGTACACGTAGCGGCTGGCGGCCGACGCATGTTCAGCAGCGGCTGATAGACCTCNTGCATCTGGCTTCGACAGAAACAAGACTTCAGGAAAATCACTAGGTAAGACCTGAATTGGATTAGCCGATTGGCGTTCCTTTCGCCTACGCCGTCCCACATGCCCCCTATCGTCACATATATTGGTTTCGGAGAAGCTGGCCGGGCGTTTGCCTCACCGGGAGTGCGTGCTTTCGACCGCAAGANCTGCGAGCCCGCATCGCGGGACGAAATGCTGGCAGCCTTCGCTGCGGCCCGAGTGCAAAGCGCTGAGAGCGCAGCACTGACTCTTGAAGGCGCTGACGCGGCGATTTCGCTCGTCACCGCTGACCAGGCGCTGGCCGCCGCTCGCGATTATGCACAACATCTCGCGCCGGGTGCGCTGTGGCTGGATATGAATAGCGTCGCGCCCGACACCAAGCGCGCCGCCGCCGACGCCATCCATAGGGCTGGGGGACGGTATGTCGATGTCGCGGTAATGGCACCGGTCCACCCTGCACGCCGCGACGTCCCCCTTCTGATCAGCGGTCCCTATGCCAAGGCAGGATCGGCTCTCCTGGCCGCGATGGGGTTCACGCGGCTCCGCATAATCGAAGGGGGGATCGGCGCAGCGTCAGCGGTCAAGATGATCCGGTCGGTCATGGTCAAGGGTATCGAGGCGCTGACCGCGGAATGCGTGATCGCAGCCGAAGCTGCCGGCGTCCGCCACGAAGTGCTCGCCTCGCTCGATGCCAGCGAGAAGCCGAAGCTTTGGAACGAGCGCGCCGACTATAATCTCGAACGGATGCTCGTTCATGGCCTGCGGCGTGCCGCCGAGATGGAAGAGGTCGTCAAGACCCTCGACGGGCTCGGCACCGGAAGCACGATGTCGCGCGGTACGGTCGAGCGCCAGCGCGCGCTGGGCAGCCTCGGCATCGCCGCGCCCGATGGGCTGAACGCCAAGCTCGCCACACTCACTGCCCCAAAGCAGGAGAAGGCAGCGTGAGCCTGATCATCGATTGCCATGGCCATTACACCGTCCTGCCCAAGGGCCATGACGCCTGGCGCGAGGCGCAGAAGGTCGCCTTCAAGGCAGGCACCACGCCCCCGCCCTATCCCGACATCGGCGACGATGAGATCCGCGAGACGATCGAGACCAACCAGCTGCGCCTGATCAGGCAACGCGGCGCGGATATCACCATCTTCTCGCCGCGCGCCTCCGCGATGGCGCCCCATGTCGGCGATCAGGGCGTCGCGCGGGAATGGTCGGTCCGCTGCAACGATCTGATAGCGCGCGTCGTCGGCCTGTTCCCGGAAACCTTTTCCGGCGTCTGCATGCTGCCGCAGAGTCCGAACGCCGACATGTCGGCCTCGATCGCCGAGCTCGATCGTTGCGTGAACGAGCTGGGCTTCATTGGCTGCAACCTCAATCCCGATCCGGGCGGCGGCCATTTTCAGCACCCGCCGCTCACCGATCGCTACTGGTATCCTTTCTACGAGAAGATGGTCGAGCTGGATGTGCCGGCGATGATCCACGTCTCCGGTAGCTGCAATCCGGCGATGCACGCGACCGGGGGTTATTATATCGCCGCCGACACCATTGCCTTCATGCAGCTGCTGGAAGGCGATCTGTTCGCGAATTTCCCGACCTTGCGGTTCATCATCCCGCACGGCGGCGGCGCGGTGCCCTATCATTGGGGGCGCTATCGGGGACTGGCCGACATGCTGAAGAAGCCGTCTCTCGATATCCACCTGATGAACAACATCTTCTTCGACACGTGTGTCTACCACCAACCGGGGATCAACCTGCTTGCCGATGTAATCGAGAACAGGAACATCCTCTTCGGTTCGGAAATGGTCGGCGCCGTGCGGGGCATCGATCCGACCACGGGACATTATTTCGACGATACCAAACGGTATGTCGATGCCCTCGATATCAGCGATGCCGAACGCCACGCGATATTCGAGGGCAATGCGCGCCGCGTCTTCCCGCGGCTCGACGCGCAGCTGCGGGGGAGGGGATTGTGACGACCTGGATCACCAACGCCTGGTATGTCGCCGGCTGGGACCATGAGATCGGCGATCGGCCGATCGCCCGGACGATCTGCGGCGTGCCGATGATGTTCTATCGCAAGCTCGACCGGTCGGTCGTCGCCATGCGCGATGCGTGCCCGCACCGCCTTCTCCCGCTGTCGATGGGCCTGCGCGAAGGCGATTCGATACGCTGCAAGTATCACGGCCTCAAGCTTGCCGCCGACGGCATGGCCGAGGAAATGCCGCTCAGGACGGAAAAGGTGAACAAGCGGATCTGCGCGGAGACCTTCGTCGTCGANGAGCGCCATCGCTTCGTCTGGATATGGGTGGGTGAACGGCNGGCCGCCGATCCGGACCTGATCCCCGATCTCTGGCCCTGCTCCGCGCCAGGCTGGACCGCGGACGGCGGTTACTACCATGTTTCGGCCGATTATCGGCTGATGATCGACAATCTCATGGACCTGACCCACGAAACTTATGTCCATGCCGGGTCTATCGGCCAGCCCGAACTGATGGAAGCGCCGCTGGAGACGAGGGTCAAGGGCAATCGCGTGCTGGTGTCGCGCTGGATGCCGGGCATCGATGCGCCCCCCTTCTGGCGCGGCGCCCTGAAGAAGGATGGCCCGGTCGATCGGTGGCAGATTTGCGAATTCATCCCTCCATCCGCCGTTATCATCGATGTCGGCGTGGCGCCTGTCGAAGCGGGGGCGACGCTGNAACATCACGATCAGGGCGTGCGCGGCTTCGTGATCGATGTCGCCACGCCGGAATCGGACACAAGCATGCACTATTTCTGGGGCATGGCGCGCAGTTTCGATATCGATGACGCAGGCTTCACCGCACGTTTCAAGCAACAGCAAGGCGGCGTCTTTCTCGAGGACAAGGAGATCCTGGAGGCGCAGCAGCGCGCGATCGCCGCAAACCCCGCGATGAAACTCAACGCCTACAGCATCGACCAGGGCGGCACACGAGCGCGGCAGATCATCAGCCGGATTATCGCCAACGGATCGGCCACCGCATGACCGCACCCCGCGACATCCACGATTATATCGCCGAATTCGAGGATATCCCGGGCACGCGGGTGTTCACTGCAGCGCGCGCGCGCCAGGGCTATCATCTCAACCAGTTCGCGATGAGCCTGATGAAGCCTGAAAATCGCGAACGCTGGAAAGCTGACGAAAAAACCTATCTCGATCAGTGGCCACTGTCGGACGAGCAGAAGGCCGCGGTACTCGCGCGCGATTACAACCGGATGCTCGATCTCGGCGGCAACATCTACTTCCTGTCGAAGATCTTTTCGACGGATGGACTGAGTTTCGTTCAGGCGGTCAGCACGATGAGCGGCATGACTGTCACCGACTATCAAGCCATGATGAACGCCGGCGGCCGATCACCCGAAGGGCTGCGCTCCAAGAAGGAGCAACGCTGATGGCTCGCATCACCGCCGGCGTCGGCTCCAGCCACGTTCCTCTGCTTGGCGTGGCACATGATCAGAACAAGGAGAGCGACGCTTACTTCGCTCCAATCTTTGCCGGCTATGAGTGGACCCGAAACTGGGAGAAAGCTGCAAAACCCGATGTGGTGATCCTTGTCTACAACGATCACGCCTCCGCTTTCGACATGAAGGTCATCCCGACTTTCGCCATTGGCTGTGGCGAGCGATACAAGCCCGCTGACGAGGGCTGGGGACCGCGCCAGGTGCCCGATGTCATCGGGCACCCAGATCTCGCCTGGCATATCGCCCAGAGCCTGATCCTCGACGAGTTCGACATGACCATCATCAATGAGATGGACGTCGATCATGGCCTGACGGTGCCGCTTTCGATGATGTTCGGCCGCGTAGAGCAATGGCCATGCCGGGTGATCCCGCTGGCGGTGAATGTCGTGACCTATCCGCCGCCTTCGGGCAATCGGTGCTGGGCTCTGGGCGAAGCTATCGGCCGCGCCGTTGCCAGCTTCCCGGAGGACATCAGTGTCCAGATGTGGGGGACCGGCGGGATGAGCCACCAACTCCAGGGTCCTCGCGCGGGGCTCATCAATGCCGCGTGGGACAACAATTTTCTCGACGGACTGATCGGCGAGAGCGACGATCTGCGCCGTATCCAGCACATCGAATATCTGCGCGAAACCGGGTCCGAAGGGATCGAGATGGTGATGTGGCTGATCATGCGCGGTGCGCTCGGACCAGCCACGCGCCTCCTCCATCGCCATTACCACGTACCGTGCAGCAACACCGCGATCGGGCACATCGTGCTCGAACCCATCGCCCCCTCTTCCAGCGGAGCCTGACCCATGAAAATAGCCCTAGCCGGTGGCGGCGCCTTCGGCGAAAAGCATCTCGATGCCCTGAAGCAGATCGACGGCGTCGAGATCGCTTCGGTTATCGGGCGCCGGCTTGAACCGACCCAGGCGCTTGCCGCCAAATATGGCGTTGCCCACGCCACCACCGAACTGGCTGAGGCGCTGGCGCAGCCAGGTCTGGACGCGGTGATCCTGGCAACGCCGACGCAGCTTCATGCTTCCCAGGCGATCCAGTGCATGGCGGCCGGCAAGCATGTCCAGGTCGAGATACCGCTGTGCGACAGCCTGGCGGACGGCGAGGCGGTGCTGAAGAAGCAGCAGGAAACGGGCCTCGTTGCGATGGTCGGCCACACCCGCAGGTTCAACCCGAGCCATCAATATATCCATGACAAGATTCGCGCGGGCGAACTGAACGTACAGCAGATGGACGTTCAAACCTACTTTTTCCGCCGCAAGAACATGAACGCCAAGGGCGAGCCGCGCAGCTGGACGGACCACCTCCTCTGGCACCACGCCGCGCATACGGTGGACCTGTTCTCCTATCAGGCGGGCGCGATCGTCCAGGCAAACGCGATCGAGGGGCCACACCATCCCGAGCTTGGCATCGCAATGGATATGTCGATCCAACTCAAAGCGGAAAGTGGCGCGATCTGCACGCTGTCACTCAGCTTCAACAATGACGGGCCGCTCGGAACATTTTTCCGCTACATCTGCGACAACGGCACATGGATCGCGCGCTATGACGATCTCGTCACAGGCAAGGAAGAGCCGATTGACCTGAGCGGCGTAGCCATTTCGTCGAACGGCATCGAATTGCAGGATCGCGAGTTCGTGGCAGCTATCCGCGAGGGCCGCGAACCGAATGCGTCGGTGTCGCAGGTCATGCCCTGCTATCGCGTGCTGGACGCCTTGGAAAGGCAACTCAGCGCATGAGGTCGACCTCGAGCACGGCGAAGAGCGTAGAAACGCAGGTCGCGATCATCGGAAGCGGTCCCGCAGGACTGCTGCTGGGACATCTTTTGCGTGCAGCTGGAATAAACTGCGTCATCGTCGAGCGACAGAGCCGGGATTACGTCGAAAGCAGGATTCGCGCCGGCGTTTTGGAGACGGTCACGACCGATCTGCTTCGCAAACTGGGCATCGACTCCGGATTAAACGCTGCCGGAATGGTGGAAGACGGCTTCAATCTCGCCACTGGCGAGACGCTGATCCGTATCGACATCGCCCGGCTTACCGGCAAGCACGTCATGGTCTATGGCCAGACCGAGGTGACGCGAGATCTGATAGAGGCAGCCCCGGATCGCGGGCTCGAGATCATCTTCGAAGCCAAGGATGTCGAACTCCATGGTCTGCAAGGCGACGAGCCGTTCGTCACCTTCACCAAGGACGACGTCGAGCATAAGATAACAGCTGACTTCATTGCTGGCTGCGATGGTTTCCATGGGCCGTCGCGCCGGGCGATCCCCGCGGCCAAGTTTCGCGAGTTCGAGCGCGAATATCCCTTCGGGTGGCTCGGCATCCTCGCCGACGTGCCGCCATGCCACGCCGAACTGATCTATTCCAACAGCTCCCGAGGCTTCGCGCTCGCCTCGATGCGCTCACCGACCCGCAGCCGCTATTACATCCAGGTGCCCCTGACTGAGCGGCTGGAGGACTGGCCCCAAGAGCGCCTGTGGGACGAACTGGCGCTGCGGTTCGACCCAATCTCGGAACATGGCGTTACGAGTGGACCTGCACTGGAAATGTCGATCGCGCCGCTTCGGTCCTATGTGTTCGAGACAATGCGCCATGGTCGATTGTTTTTGGCAGGCGATGCCGCGCACATCGTTCCACCGACCGGAGCCAAGGGCCTCAACCTTGCTGCATCCGATGTGGCCTATCTGTCAGATGCCCTGATCGCCCATTATTGCAATGGCAGTGAAACCCCACTGGAAGCCTATGAACAGCGGGCGCTTGCTCGTATCTGGAAGGCCGAGCGCTTCAGCTGGTATCTCACCAAGCTGATGCACCGTTTTCCCGAGGACGGCGATTTCGAACACCGGATGCAGGTTTCCGAGCTCGACTATGTTGCCTCGTCCGAGGCAATGCAGCGGGTGATCGCGGAGAATTATGTAGGGCTGCCGCTTTGACCCGGCGGCTAGCCGACGCGGCTCATCCGGCGCCGGGGAATCCGGCTCGGGCAGAATGGACCTGACCCACGCCTGGGACGTTGCATCCGGTCCGCCAACCGCCGCTGTCGTCACCGGCATGTCCGGCGAAGATCTCGTCATTTGAGATCCGGCTTGTCCTCCGGCAACGGTCGCCCATTGTGCATATAGGGCGGCGCAGCGATCAACACGAACGCGATGCGGCAGGGCTTGTCTGTCGTGTTGCGCCACAGGTGGTTCGTGCCCCGCTGCACGATGATCCCGCCCTGACGCACCGTACGCTTCGCGCCATCATCAAGTTCAAGCTCGACCTCGCCTTCCAGGACGATCCCGTAGTCGATCGAATTGGTGCGATGCATCGGGCTTTCCTTGCCCGGCAGCATGTCGACCACGCGGATCACCGATCCGCCTTCCAGCGTCAGCCCTACCTCGCGATGCCGGCCATCGGTCTCATCGTTGTTGTCAGCCGGGACCGTCGGCGTCGTCCAGATCAGCAGAAACGAGGCATCGCCCGAAGGGATCATCTGCGTCGGCGTCACATCCTCGGACTTGAACACGGCGTGGCCGTTCCCGTCATGCCCGGTGACAACGCGCTGTACGGGGGGAAGGCCGGAATCGGAAATCTGCATAGGATAGGCTCCGGTGGAATCAGATGAAACGCAAGGCATCGGCAAGCAAGAAGGGGCGGCCGAGGCCCGCAAGCGCGCGCGTCGGAATCTCCGGCTCGATCGGGCCGAATGGCGGAGCCTGTTCAGCCACGGACGACGGTCTGTTCGATCGCGCCAAACGGAGCGCGGCCCTGCGCGTCCACGGCTTCCATCTTCACCCTATCCCCGAACCGCATGAATTCCGTGCGCGCGACGCCCTCGTCGATCACTTCGATCCCGCGCCGCTCGGCAATGCAGGACGATCCGATCTCGCGGAAATTGGCGTTCGAAACCGTGCCCGAT
>JGI24739J22299_10000895_pt1 | contig 11018 bp, 11 predicted proteins | sample KBSCornC5_FD_22299 | JGI IMG/M metagenome (IMG submission 22299)
GCCCGGTCCCGGCGGTTCGGGGAGCTGCGGGGTCTCCGGCGTGTCCGGGACCTCGGACGCCGGGCGGGGGCGGCGGGAACCGGCGACGCGGGGGCGGTAGCGAGGCATCAGCCCACCACCTGGAGGTCGGCGGTCAGCCAGCGGCTCTGCTCGCGGACCATGTCCAGCTTGATCCGGTAGCGGCGCTGGACGCCTTCGGCCGAGGCCGTGTTCGTCACCACCGCGTTCACGATCACCAGCACCTGGGCGGAGTCCTTGTCGTTCGAGACCACGGCGGCTTCCTTGACGTCCCCCTTGGAGGTCGCCTTGTTCGTCACGACCTCGGTCTTCACCGCGGCGATCCCGGCCTCGAACTCCTGTTTGAACTGCCCGGTCGACTCGTCGGTCACGCGCTTGAAGTCCGCCTCCGACGTCGTGTAGTCGTACGTCGTGAAGTCCAGCGCCAACTGCCGCGCCGCCTTCATCGCGCCGTCGCGCTGCGAGTCGTCGGCCCGCTGCTTGCTGAGCGCGACCACCGAGAGCGTGAGGCCCGCGAGCGCCACGATGAGCAGGACGCTGAGCGCCCAGGCCAGCACGAGCCGGCCGTTGCGTGCNATCACTTGCTGGTCACCGGTCCGAGGATGAGTGCCTTCCAGGAGTCGCTGCCGAGCAGCTCCTGCTGTCCACCGGTGGAGCCCAGGGTCAGCTGCGGCATCCCATCGGTTCCGCCCGCGGCGCCGGTCGCCGGGTCGTAGCCGATCCCGTACCCGCCGCGGTTCAGGTCCTCCCGCGACGACGGGGTCGGCTTGTTCTGCGAGCCGCGGACGTTGATCCCGCTGCCCGGGTTCGCCGTACAGCCGGCCTTGGTGTTCGCGGGGGTGTTCTTGAGGTCCTGCGGGACCCGCTTGTCGGTGCCGCCGTACCCGGGCCGGCAGGCCGGCGGCTGGAGTCCCACGACCAGGCCGAAGTGCGCGTCGTAATGACCGGTGCCCGGGTCCTTGGCCGGTACGACGTAGCCGCCCATCGACACCGCCGGGTACACCACCAGCAGCTGCTCGACGGCGTCCAGCCGGACCGCGGTCAGTTCGTTCACCGTCAGGAGGTTACCGAGCAGCACCGCGATCGACGCACTGTTCTCCTGGATCAGCCCTGTGACCTGAATGGATGCCAGTGAGCCCTGGTCGATGACCTTGCGCAGGTTGGCGTCCGAGCTGACCAGGGTGTCGGACAGCAGCGCCAGGTTCTTCGCCCAGGTCTTGATCGCGTCGCCGCTGGCCACCTGGGTGGCGAGCACGGTGTCGCCGTCGTTGATCAGCTTGATCGTCTGCAGCACGTTGGCGTCCGCGTCGTCGATCAGCTTGCCGGAGCTGTCGATGATCTTCTGCAGGTCGGTGCCCTTGCCCTTGAGCGCGGTCCCGAGCTCGCGGACCGTGGTCCGCAGGCTGTTCTTGTCGACCGAGTTCACCAGCTGGTCGAGGTTCAGCAGCAGCTCGGTGGTGTCGATCGGGATCGCGGTGTCCGCGCGGTCGATCCGCGAGTTGTCCTGCAGGTACGGCGCCCCGTCGCGGCGCGGCTGCAGGTCGACGTACTGCTCGCCGATCGCGGACCGGTTCGCGACCACGGCGAGCAGGTCGTTCGGGATCTTCACCTTCTTGTCGATGTCCAGATTCACCTGGACGCCGTCGCTGAGCAGCTTCAGCTGACCGACCCGGCCGACCGGCTGGCCGCGGTACGTCACCTCGGCGCCGGTGAAGATGCCGCCGGACTCGGCGAAGCTGGCGCTCACCGTGTAGTCGTCGTCGACGATCAGCTGGTCGATCTGGGCGTACCGGGCGCCGACGAACGCGACGCCGACGACAGTGATCAGCAGGAACACCATCAGCTGGATCCGGACCGCTCTGGTGATCATCCGACCACCCCCGGCATCAGGGCCTTCGCCAGGTCNGGATCGAGCCCGGACCGGTTCAGCGTCGGCGAGCAGACCGGCAGCCCGAGCACCGTGATGCAGGTCGTCGTGGTCCCCGTCGGGACCGGCAGCGACGGCAGCACGCTGCCCGGCGCCTGACTCGTCGGCAGGTGCACCGGGAGGCTGATCCGGCCGGTCGGGATCGCGGTCGGGCCGGCGGTCGGCAACTGGATGCCGAGCAGGTTGTCGAGTGCCTTCTTGGTGTTCACGTCGAGCGTGATCCCGAGGTTGGTGTAGTCACCCTTCGCGGCCTTGGCGGCGTTGTCGGGGAACGGATAGGTGAACAGCAGCTCCAGCGACTTCGGCAGGTTCTCCCCCGCCTCGGCCAGCTTGGTGAGGATCGGGTAGAGCGACTTCAGGTTGGCCACCAGGTCCTTCTGGGCCGAGGTGATCACCCGGGTCGCGGTGTTGCCCAGCGTGGCCAGCGCCTGCAGCGTCTTGACCAGCGCGGCCCGCTGCTTGTCCAGCGTCGCGATCGACGCCGGCAGCGAGTCGATCGCGGTCGCGAGCGTCGCCTTCTGAGCGTTCAGCTTCTTGGCCAGAGCGTCCACGGACTTGATCGCGGTGACGATGCGCGCCTTGTTCTGGTCCAGGGTGCCGACGAACGTGTTCAGCTGGGTCAGCACGCTGCGGATCGCCGGCTCGTTGCCGGTGAGCGCCTTGTTCAGCTCCTGGGTGATGATCTGCAGCTGGGCCACGCCGCCGCCGTTCAGCAGCAGCGAGAGCGCGGACAGCACTTCCTCGACCTCGACGTTGCTGGTCGTCCTGGACAGCGGGATCAGCTCGCCGTTGTCGAGCTTGCCGCGCGCCTTCTCGGTCCCGGTCGGCCGCGACAGCGACACGAACTTCTCGCCCAGCAGGCTGGTCTGGCGGATCGTCGCGTGCGTGTTGTCCGGCAGGTCGAGGCTCTTCGGCAGCCGGATCCGCACCTTCGCGACGTACCCCTCCAGCCAGACCTTCTCGACCGTGCCGACGGTGACGTCGTCGACCTTCACCGTCGACTTCGGCACCAGGTCGAGGACGTCGGTGAACTCGACGGTGACCGTGTACGACGGCCCCTTGATCTTCGCGCCGCCGGGCAGCGGCAACGAGTACACGCTGAAGTCACAGCCGCTCAGCAGCATCGCGAGCGCGGCGACTCCGGCAAAGATCGACGTACGGCGCTTCATCGGACCAGCCCCCCGAGCGTCGGGTCGACCGGGTCAGGACTGTTCAGCGGGGCCTGCGGCTTCGGCGCCCACGGCGTACCGGCAGGGCCGCCGCTGGTCGGCCCGGTGCCGGTCAGCTGCTCGAGCAGCGGCAGCTTCGCAAGCGCGTCGAGGACCGGCTTCAGCGTTGTGCACGTCGACAAGGGCTGGTTCGCCTGCAGCAGCAGCGAGCACACGAAAGTCGCCGGGTCGTCGAGCTGCCCGGGGTTGATCCGCTGGTCCAGCGTGCCGAACTGCGGGTTGTAGATCCGGGCCAGGTTGCCGAGGCCGAGCGGCGCGGTGTCGAGCACCTCAGCCAGCGCGGCCTTCTCGTTGACCAGGATCTGCGACAGCTTGGTGGCGCCGGAGACCGTGTTCTTCACCAGCGTGCGGTTCTCCTTGACGAACGTCGCAACCTCACCGAGCGCGGTCGCCAGCAGGGACAGCGACGCGCCCAGGTCCTTGCGTTCACCGGCCAGAGTGGTCGAGACCGCGGCGAAGTTCGTGTTGAACTGCCGGACCAACTGGTCGTTCGCGGCCAGAGCGGACACGAAGGTCTGCAGCTGCCGGATCGTGTTGAACAGCGCCGACGAGTTGCCGGACAGCGTGCTGGTCAGCTTGGAGACGTCGGTGATGGTCTGGTTCAGCTTGGCGCCCTGGCCGTTCAGGTTCTTCGCCGAGACGTCCAGCAGCCGGGCCAGCGCGCCCTGGTCGTTCGCGCCCTTCGGCCCGAGCGCCACCGACAGGTCGTTGAGGCTCTGGTAGATCTGGTCGAGCTCCAGCGGTACGGCGGTGCGCTCGATCGGGATCTGCGCGCCGTCGGCCATCACGGCGCCCTTGGAGTACGCCGGGGTGAGCTGCACGTACCGGTCCGCGACGATCGACGGCGACGCGATCACCGCCTTCGCGGTGGCCGGCACCTTGTGCTTGGCCTCCCACCAGAACTTCACCCGGACCGTCCGGCCGGCCGGGGTGACGCTCTCCACCTCGCCGACCTTGATGCCGAGGATCCGGACGTCCGACCCCGGGTACACCGAGACCGCACGCGGGAAGTACGCCGTCGCCGTCACCCGCTCGGGTTTCGGCCACAGCGTCACGACGCTGACCGCGAGGATCACCACGACCACGCCGACCGCGATCAACCGGGACAGTGCGTTGACCTTCATCAGCCGCCACCTCCCAGGATCGTCGGCAGTCCGGGAATCGGCACCTTCGGCAGCGGGATCTCCGGGACCGGCACCAGGTTCTGCAGGTAGGTGTCGAACCAGGGCCCGGTGCCAAGGGTGTTGGTGAAGACGCGGACGAACGGCGCCAGGCCCTTGATGCTCGCGTCCAGCGAGTTCTGGTTCTGCAGGAGGACGGCGAGCACCGCGTTGACCTTCTGCAGCGTCGGCCCGAGGTCCTTGCGGTTCTCCCGGACCAGCGCAGTGATTTGCGCGGACAGCTTCTGCGTCGACACCAGCAGCTGGTGGATCAGCGCCCGCCGGGCCTGCACGGCCTGGAAGACGGTGTTGCCGTCCTTCATCAGCTTGATCAGCTGCTGGTTGCGGTCGGCGAGGACCTTGGTGACCACATTCGAGTGCTGGAGCAGCAGTTTGAGCTGCTCGTCGCGCTTGGCCACGTTGCGGGACAGGCGGGACAGGCCGGTCAGCGAGGCCTGCACCTCTTCCGGCGTGTTCTTGAAGGTCGCCGACAGCGTGTCCAGGGCCTTGGCCAGCTGCGCGGTGTTGATCCGCTCGGTGGTGTTGGCCAGGTCGGTGAAGGCGTCCACGACGTCGTACGCCGAGATGGTCCGGGCCAGCGGGATCTCCGAGCCCGGCTTCAGCTCGCCGGAACCGGCCGGGTCGAGCTTCAGGTACTTCTGGCCGAGCAGCGTCTTGATCTTCATCTCGGCGCCGGTCTCNTCGCCGAGCTTCACGCCCTTGTCGACCACGAAGTCGACCCGGACGTGGGTGCCCTCGAGCTCGACCTTGCGGACCTTGCCGACCCGGACGCCGGCGACCCGGATCTCGTCGTTCGGCTTCAGCCCGCCGGCCTCGGAGAACTGCGCGGAGTACTTCGTCCCGCCGCCGATCAGCGGCAGGTCCTGCGCCTTGAACGCGGCCAGCATGATCAGGCCGATCACGGTCAGCCCGATCACGCCGATCGTCACCTGGTTCTGCTCGCGGAACGGTTTCACTTCGCGCACCTCGCCGAGTTGAGCTGGTACGAGACGGGGATCCGGGTTCCGGTGGGCAGCGTGACGTTGCCGTCGAAGTTGCACAGGTAGAAGTTGAACCAGGAGCCGTACGACGCGGTGCGGGTCATCGTGTTGAGCTTCTNCGGCATGAATTGCAGGGTCTTCACCCAGATCGNCTGGGTGTCGTCNAGCGTGGTGGCGACCGNGCGGAGCTTGTCCAGGTCGGCCTTGATCGGCACCCGGGTCTGCTGCAGCAGGCCGGCGGTCTTGGTGTTCAGCGAGTTGATCGAGGTCAGCGAGCCGAGGATCGGGGTGATGTCCTGGCTGAGGCCGGTGATGAACTGCTGCAGGTTGACGAGCAGCTGGGAGAAGTTCGCCTGCCGCTGGGAGACGATCTGCAGCGTCCCGGTCAGGTTCGTGATCAGGTCGCCGATCACCTGGTCGGCGTCGGCCAGCGTGGTGGTCAGCGACGCGGTCTTGGCCAGCAGCGACTCGATCGTGCCGCCCTCGCCCTGCAGCACCTTGATCACCTCGAACGCGAACTGGTTCACGTCCGCCGGGGTGAGCGCGGTGAACAGCGGCTTGAACCCGTTGAAGAGCACCGACAGGTCGAGCGCCGGCGTCGTCCGCTCCTTCGGGATGATGCCGTTCTTCTTCAGCCGGTCGCCGCCGCCGACGCCGTCGGTGAGCGCGACGTAGCGGTTGCCGACCAGGTTCCGGTACCGCAGCGTCGCGTGCGTGGAGGTGTCGATCACCTGGTCGGAGTCGACGCTGAACGTCACCATCGCGAGCTTGTCCTGGTACAGCTGGATCTTGTCGACCTGGCCGACCTTCACGCCGGCGATCCGNATGTCGTCGCCCTGGTTCAGCCCGACCGCGTCGGTGAAGACCGCGCGGTACTTCGTGGTCGGGTTGAAACTGATGTTCCCGATCGTCACCGCCAGCAGCGCGGTCGCGATCGTGGTCACCACCACGAAGATCCCGAGCCGCACGGTGTCGAACGTGGTCTTCTTGTCGAAGAAGCTCACTTGGTGACCCCCCTCGGCTGTTGGTGCGTAGCTCCGGTGTCCAGGTGGGTGCATCGCAAGGCGGAGGAGGTGCACGATGCGGGTTTCATCGTGCGCCGACGACAACGCAGCGAGGTGCCCGCCTGGGCGCCGGAGATGCGTGCCGAACAGTCGAGGGGGGTCACCTTAGGTTCACCTGCCCTCCGCGGAGCAGCGGGCCGACCATGAGCGTGGTCAGGTCCGGTACGTCGTCCGCGGGCACGCCCATCTCCGGGCCGACGACCGAGTTGACCACGTCCTGCTCGGCCGGCGTCCCGACACCCTGGGTGTCCGCCGCGAAGCCCGGCATCGCCCGGTTCAGCTTCAGGTCGAGCGGGAAGCGCTGGTTCTTGTTGTGGTCGCCGATCACGCCGTCGTCACCGGTGATGTACGGCGCCGGGTTCTCCTGCGTGTAGGGGCCCGGCTTCGCCCCGGGGTGGCTGTAGTTCTTGCCGACACAGGTCGGGCCGCGGTGGTCGGCGTACACGGGCTTCTCGTTCGGCTCGTACGGCGTCGGCTGATTGGTGATGAGCTCGAGGTTGATGTTCAGCCGGCCGTCCCGGAACGTGTCGTTCAGGATCGGGGCAGTGTCGGTCATCACCTGCAGGAAGCACGGCACCTCGGGCGAGTACCGCTCCAGCAGGTCCAGTACCGGGCGGCTGACCTGGCCGAGCCGGATCACCCGGTCCTCGTTGTCCTTCAGGAACGTGTTCCCGGTGGTGGACAGGTTCTGCACGTCGACGAAGAACTGCTGCAGCTGCTTCTGCTTCTCGACCACCGTGTTGCCGGTGATGGTCAGGTTCCGCAGCGCGCGGACCAGNTCCGGCGTCGCGTCGCCGTACAGGTCCGCGACCTGGGTCAGCTTGGCGAGGGCGTCCATCAGCTTCGGGACGTGCGGGTTGAGCTTCTTCAGGTACCCGTCGAGCTGGGTGAGGGTGCCGGCGATCTCGGCGCCGCGGCCCTCGAGCGCGGTCGCGAGCGTGTTCAGCGTGGCGTTCAGGTCGGCCGGGTCGACCGCCTGGAGCAGCGGCAGCGCGTCGTTCAGCACTTTCTCGATCTCGATGCCGACCGCGGTCTTGTCCCGGCTGATCACGTCGCCGGCCTTGATATGGCGGTCTCCGGTGGCTTCGGTGCCGGTCGGCGGCACCAGCGCGACGTACTTCTCGCCGAACAGCGTCTTCGGCAGGATCCGGGCGCTGACCGCGGCGGAGATCTCGTTCACCTGGTCGGGCTTGAGCGCCAGGTCGACGGTCGCCTCGTCGCCGTCCGTCGAGACGCCGCGCACCTCGCCGACGATGATGCCGCGCAGCTTCACGTCGGCGTGCTCGTTCAGCTGCAGGCCGATGTGGCTGGTCTTCAGCTCGACGTTCACGGTCTTGGTGAAGACCTTGGCGTAGAACGCGTAGGTCAGCCACAGCAGGAACACGAGTACGCCGATGAACGCGACGCCGAGCACCTTGTGCGAGATCAGTCTGGTCATGTCAGCCCGCCAGCCTGACGGTGGTCGTCGTACCCCAGATCGCCATCGACAGCAGCAGGTCGACGACGTTGATCACGACGATCGACGTCCGGACGGCCCGGCCGACGGCCACGCCCACACCCGCCGGACCGCCCGTCGCGTGGTAGCCGTGGTAGCAGTGCACCAGGATCACCAGCACCGCGAACACCAGCACCTTGCCGAACGACCAGAGCACGTCTCCGGGTGGCAGGAACAGGTGAAAGTAATGGTCGTACGTGCCCGTACTCTGCCCGTAGAACGTCGTCACNGTGAGTCTGGTCGCGAAGTACGACGCGAGCAGACCCACGACGTACAACGGGATCACGGCGATCAGTCCGGCGATGATCCGGGTGGTGACCAGGAACGGCAGCGACGGGATCGCCATCACCTCGAGGGCGTCGATCTCCTCGCTGATCCGCATCGCGCCGAGCTGCGCGGTGAAACCGCAGCCGACGGTCGCGGCGAGCGCGATCCCGGCGATCAGCGGCCCGATCTCGCGGGTGTTGATGTACGCCGACACGAAACCGGCGAACGCCGACGTGCCGATCTGGTTCAGCGCCGAGTAGCCCTGCAGGCCGACCTCGGTGCCGGTGAAGAACGCCAGGAACGTGATCACGCCGACCGTGCCGCCGATCACCGCGAGCGCGCCGCTGCCGAGCGTGACCTCGGCGAGCAGCCGGAAGATCTCCTTGCGGTACCGCGTGACGGACTTGCCGGACCAGGCCAGCGCCTTGATGTAGAACGCGAGCTGCTCACCGAGGTGGTCGAGCGAGCTCAGCGGCTTCTTGACCAGCACGTCCATCAGGGCCGACATGTCAGGCCCCCTTCGGCGGGACGAGCTGGAAGTAGATCGCGGTCATCGAGAAGTTCGCGACGAACAGCAGCATGAACGTGATCACGACGGACTGGTTCACGGCATCGCCGACGCCCTTCGGGCCGCCGCCCGCGTTGCAGCCCTTGTACGACGCAACGACCGCGGCGATGAAGCCGAAGACCAGCGCCTTGACCTGCCCCTGCCACAGGTCGGGCAGGTGGGCGAGCGCGGTGAAGCTCGCGATGTAGCTACCTGGCGTCCCGTCCTGGAGGACGACGTTGAAGACGTAGCCGCCCATCACGCCGACCACGCTGACGAAGCCGTTCAGGAAGAACGCGACCAGCATCGTCGCCAGCACCCGCGGCACCACCAGCCGCTGGATCGGGTCGATGCCGAGCACCATCATCGCGTCCAACTCCTCGCGGATCTTCCGCGAGCCGAGGTCCGCGCAGATCGCCGAACCGCCGGCGCCCGCGATCAGCAGCGCGGTCGCGATCGGCGACGCCTCCCGGACGACGGCCAGCACGGCGGCCGAACCGGTGAACGCCTGCGCGCCGAACTGCTTGATCAGGCCGCCGACCTGCAGCGCGATCACCGCGCCGAACGGGATCGCGACCAGCGCGGTCGGGATGATCGTCACGCTCGCGACGAACCAGGCCTGCTGCAGGAACTCCTTCAGCTGGAACGGCCGCCGGAACGTGGCCCGGCCGGTGTCNAGAGCGAAGGCGAACAGCGAACCGGCGTGTTTCAGCGGGGCGGTCGCGGAAACAGTCACCGCGCCCCCACGGCCTTCGCCTCGAACGATCCGGGTGGCGGGACGATGCCGTTCTCACGGCACCATTCGCCCGGCGGGCGCTGGGTCGGGCGGAGCATGCCGCTGCTGGGCAGCTGCTGGATCGGGATCGGCGGCAGCGGGGGCAGCTCCTGGCCGATCTCCCGGGCCAGCTCGTCGGCGTCCTTCTCCTCGGACATGCCGATCGGGCCGATCATCTGCGCGTTCAGGAACTGCCGGATCACCGGCTCCTCGCTGGACAGCAGCATCTCCCGCGGGCCGAACATCGCCAGGTGCCGGTGGTACAGCATGCCGATGTTGTCCGGCACCGTCCGCGCGGTGTTGATGTCGTGGGTGACGATCAGGAAGGTCGCGCCGAAGGCNTCGTTCAGGTCGATCATNACCTGGTTGAGGAACGACGTNCGGACCGGGTCGAGGCCGGAGTCGGGCTCGTCGACGAGCAGGATCTCGGGGTCCAGGACNAGCGCCCGGGCCAGGCCGGCNCNNTTGCGCATACCGCCGGAGATCTCGCCGGGCAGCTTCCGCTCGGCGCCGACCAGGCCGACCATCTCCATCTTCTCCATCACGATGGAGCGGATGTCGGACTCGGACTTCTTGGTGTGCTCGCGCAGCGGGAACGCGACGTTGTCGTACAGGTTCATCGAGCCGAACATCGCGCCGTCCTGGAACAGCACACCGAACAGCCGGCGGATGTCGTACAGCTCACGCTCGCTGCAGGTGGCGATGTCGGTGCCCTCGATCCAGACATGCCCCTTGTCGGGCTTCAGCAGCCCGATCAGCGTCTTCAGGAACACCGACTTGCCGGTGCCGGACGGGCCGAGCATCACGCAGATCTCACCGGCCGGCAGGGTCAGGGACACGTCGCCCCAGATCAGCTGGCTACCGAAGGACTTGGTGAGACCTTCGACGCGGACTTCGACGCCCACCGGTCCTCCTCACGGGAATGATCTGACTGGCCCCGAACCGACGAGTACTCCGGTTCCAACGACGGGGCAGTGGCCTAGGTTACGCACGAGTACGTTTTTTCGTAACCCCTAGCTGTCAAGCGGTTGCGATCCTAACCATGACCAAATGCAAGAAGGGCGGCCCCCTTGCGGGGACCGCCCTTCTCTACACATTCGTTACGCTCCGGAACGGAACGTAACTGAGGTCACTTCAGGGTGACGGTGGCGCCGGCGCCCTCGAGGGCCTCCTTGGCCTTCTCCGCGGCAGCCTTGTCGACCTTCTCCAGGACGGCCTTCGGGGCCGACTCGACGAGGTCCTTGGCCTCCTTCAGGCCGAGGCTCGTGAGACCGCGCACCTCCTTGATGACCTGGATCTTCTTGTCGCCGGCGCTCTCCAGAACGACGTCGAACTCGTCCTGCTCCGCGGCCTCTTCGGCGGGGGCGCCCCCACCAGCGGCCGGAGCGGCGGCAACGGCGACCGGGGCGGCGGCGGTGACGCCGAACTCCTCCTCGAACGCCTTAACGAACTCCGACAGCTCCAGCAGGGTCAGTTCCTTGAACTGGCCGAGGAGCTCTTCGGTGCTGAGCTTCGCCATGATGGCGGTCCTTCCT
>JGI24739J22299_10000898_pt1 | contig 10998 bp, 10 predicted proteins | sample KBSCornC5_FD_22299 | JGI IMG/M metagenome (IMG submission 22299)
AGCGCGCCGAAAATCACGGCCGGATCGATGATGCTGGCATCGACAATGCCCTTGCCCACCGTCTCCGCCACATGCAGCCCGAAGAAGAGGAAGGCGATGAAATTGAAGAACGCCGCCCACGCGACCGCATATTGCGGTTTCAGGACCCGCGTCGATACGATGGTCGCGATCGAGTTGGCGGCGTCGTGCAGCCCGTTCAGGAAATCGAACAGCAGCGCGATGCCGATCAGCGCGACCAGCAGCGGAAAGGCGAGTTGGGCTTCCATATGTCTGCGGCTTTTGTCTTCTCTGGCCGGATCAGGCGTGGTCGATGACCAGGCCGGAAATCTCGTTGGCGACGTCCTCGAACCGATCCGTCACCTTCTCCAGATGGCTGTAGATTTCGTTTCCGACGACGAAATCCATCGGATTGCCCTGCCGCGCCTGATTGTAGAGCGCTTTCAGTCCCGCCTCATGCAGGATGTCGGCATGCCCCTCCAGCTTCACCAGCCGTTCGGTCAGGTCATGCAGCCGCGCTGAATTCAGGTTCAGCGAACGCAGCAGCGGCATCGTCTCCGCCGTGATCCGCGCGCATTCGACGATCAGCGCGCTCATGTCCTGCATCTGGGACGGAAATTCCGTCACCTCGAACAGCGCGATGGCCTTGGCCGTCTGGTTCATCTGGTCGATGGCGTCGTCCATCACCCCGATCAGTCCGGTGATGGCGCTGCGATCGAACGGCGTCACGAAGATGCGGCGCACATCCTGCAGCACTTCGCGGATGATGTCGTCCGCCTCATGCTCCCGGTCCGAAATCTCCTTGATATGCGCATCGATGTCCGGCCCGCCCTTCAGCAGCTTGGCGAGCGCATCAGCACCGGCGACCAGGGTCGCGGCATGATCCTCGAACTGCTCGAAAAAGCGCCCTTGCTTGGGCATCAGCGCGTGAAACCAGCGCAGCATTCCAGTCCTTTCGCTTTGCCATTCCTTGACCCGCAGCAACGTCCGCACGAACAGGCCCGGATCACGGGGTGGTTCGCGGAAAGCGGCGATGATGGATTGCAGATCGGGTTCGTCGACAGCCTTTGCAGCTTCGGCAACCGGGAACCATCGCAGTTCCCGCTGCCCTTGTTCGGGCCATTGCGACAACTGGCCCGTCACCGCAAGCGGGAAAACCTCGACAGTCGCCTCTTTCGTGTCGCCTCGCCGCCGCTTCTTGTCATAGCGATAGCGGCCGAGCGGCGCGGGGCAGGCAATGCCGTGAATGCCCGCCTCTTCATAGGCCTCCAGCTCGGCCGCGCGATGGCCGGCCATGCCCTTGATCCGATTGCCCTTGGGGATCACCCAGCGGCGGGTATCGCGCGAGGTGATCAGCAGGATCCGCATCGACCCGTCAGGGCCGGTCGAATAGGGAAGGGCGGCGATCTGACGCATTCAGCCGCCCTTATACGCCCGCCGGCGCATTCGATCGAGTTTTGCCCACCCCTGGTCCATCCGCGCCTTGTAACGAAATCGTCACATTGCGCAATCAAGCAGGTTATCAGATCGAAAGCCGCGCCGTCAGCCGGATATCCCGTCCCGCCAGGGGGGCGTAATCCTTCAGGAAACTGGCCGCCCGCCGCGCCTCCACATCGAAGATATTGTTGGCGGAAAGGGTGATGGTGGTCCGGTCATTGCCCTTTATCGGCTTGAAGGACAGCGATGCGTTGACCAGTGTGAAGCCGTCGGTCGGCGTTTCGGTGTCGGTGATGCGGTTCTGGGCGAAGCTGCGTTCGACTTCGCCGCGAACGCTCAGCCGATCGCCCTGCAGTTCCAGGCCGCCCAGCAGACGCAGCGGAGGTATGCGCGGCGCCGGGCCGGATCCGACGATGGTGGCGCGCACATAATCTGCCACGCCGTCCAGGTTGAGGGCATAGCTGCCGATCTGCCCCAACTTCACCGTGCCTTCCGCTTCAAAGCCGAGATAGCGGGCATTCGCCTGCAGATTCTGGTAGCAGGGGAAGGATAGCGGTTCGCCCCCATTGGCGGCCATGCAGACGCTGTCATCGACCCGCACATCGTAGATATAGCCGTCGAACCAGTTATGATAGGCCGAGAGCGAGAGCGTGTAGCCATCGCCCTGGCCGCGCAGCGTGCCTTCGATGCCCCAGCTCTTTTCCAGCCCGAAATCAGGATTGCCGAGTTCAAAGGCCTGCGTTCCGGCGTGATTGCCGCGGGCAAACAGCTCTTCGGCCGAAGGAGCCCGCTCCGTACGGGACAGGTTCAGCCCGACGCGCCAGCCGGGCACGAGTTCCTGACTGACACCCAGTGAGCCGGACAGCGCATTGAAGCTGCGATGATAGGCGGGGTTGAACAAGGTCTCGTCCGCATCCGCTGCGACGCGCGTATGTTCATAACGGCCGCCCAGTTCGATCCGCGTGGTGCCGAGGTCGAAAGACTGCAGCGTGAAGAAGCCCAGTTGCTCCGTTTCGTTGCGCGGCAGGAACTTTTCCTCCCCCTCGACATGGAAGTTGCGCGCGAAGAACTGCGCGCCGATCGCGCCGTCCCATCCGCCGCGCTTCGCCTGCACCAGTTCGAGCCGCGATTCGATCGACTGGTTGTAGAATGTCGTGCCGACCTCGCCCGTCTCCTCGATCTCCTGATGCTGATAGTCGGCGAAGCCGGCGCGGAGGCGGACGGATTCCAGGAACCCGCCATTGACCGGCAGTTCGGCGCGCAGATCGGCACGATCCTGCTTCATGTGCAACCGCACCTTTTCCGCTTCGCCATCGGCATCGAGCGAATAGCGGACCGGCACGCCGTAGAAATTGTCGGTATGCGCGACCGAAATGCCCAGATTGCCGCCATCGGTGATGAGCGCCGCGCCGCCCGCCACTTCCCAGGTTCGCGCTCCGCTGTTGGGCAGCTTGCCTCTCAGGCTGGCGAGGTCGCGGATTTCCGGATCGCCGCTGGCGGCCGCCTGTGCCCGCAGAGCGGGGGTCAGGATGTAGTTGCCGGTGTCCAGGTCGCCGCTTCTGGAATAGCTGCCATCGAAATGGACAACGAACTTGTCGCCAATGGGCGCTTCGATCTCGCCCGATCCGGTGCGTTCATGGGCGGCGCTGCCATAGGTGGCGATGCCGTCGATGTGGATCGGTTCGTCCGGCACGCGGCGGGGAATGCGGCTGTCGATCACATTGACTACGCCGCCAATGGCCGAGGAGCCGTAGAGCAGGGCGGCGGGTCCGCGCAGCACCTCTATGCGATCGGCGGTGAGGGGATTGATCGCCACGGCGTGATCGACAGAGGTGTTCGAGACGTCGAAGCTGCCTATGCCGTCGGTGAGGATGCGCACGCGTTCGCCCTGGAAGCCGCGCAGCACGGGGCGCGATGCATTGGGGCCGAAGGAGGTCGCGGATACGCCAGGCTGGCGGGCGAGCGTGTCGCCGATCGTCGGACGCAGCGACCTGGTCAGCTCTTCGCCGGACACGACCGACGTACCTGAAAGAATATCGCCTTGCCGGCGGGGAATGATGGCGGTGACGACGATGTCGGCCCGCTGATCATGATAGCCCTGGGGAGAGGAGTCCAATGCCGGAGCCTGGGCCATGGCGGGCAAACTGGCAGACAATGCGGAGAGGGCGCAACCGGCACGCAACAGTGCGGAACGATACATTCGGTTCGTCATCCTTCATGATGGGAAGAAGATCGTGCCCTCCTATCTGAAATGATATAGCATATCAACATCGCACGAGCCGGATTTGATCCATCGCGCCCGAAACGGTTTGAGTGCGCCACGAGAAGCAATCAGAGAAAGAGAAATTCCGCCAGCGCGGCGGCGGCGGCGGGGCTTTCGCTGCCGACAGCCTGTCGCACTTCGATGGCTGGCAAAGGCTGTTCGAGTGCGATCCGCTTGATGCCGGTCATTCGCCCAAGATCCCGGGCGAGCGGGCCGAAGGCGGCAAAGCAGCCGGCGCCTTCGCGCAATATGGTCATGATGTCGAACAGATTGTCGGTCTCCAGCACCGGATCCCCCAACCTTATGCCACTGCGCAGCAGCGCCTCGTCGATGATCCGCCGCAGGCTGTTGCGCGGTTCCATGGCGAGCGTCGGGATCGCGGCAAGCTCAGTCGTGGCCACACTGTCGCGGTGGGCGAGGGGGTGATCGACGCCCGCGTAAAGGTTGATCTGTTCCGACCAGCCATAGCGGGAGGGGGGCTCGTCCGTTTCGCCCAGGGCATAGAAATAGGCTATGTCGGCCTTGCCCCGCCGCAGCGACCAGGCGGCTTCGTCCGCCAGGTGGATCGTCAGGTCGAGCGTGATCGCTATGTCGTCATTCGCCGCCTCGAAAGCGGCAAGCGCATCCTGGAAATGGCCGAAAACCGGCGCTGGGGCCGCCAGGACGATGTTTTGCCTTGAAGGAGGGGATTCGGCCAGCGGCGCGGCAGGCGACGGCGATGTCATGTCGTCGGCCTGGTCGACCTGCCAGTTTTCCGGCTGGTCCTGCGACAGCAGCGTCATGGCTTCCGCTGTTTTTCGCCCGGCCGGCGTCAGGTGGGGATTGCCGGCAAGATCGTCGAACAGGCGATAGCCGAGGCGCAGTTCCAGTGAGGCCAGATCGCGGGCGACATCGTCGGCCGAAACGCCAAGATCGTGGGCGCAGCGCAAGAGGCTGCCCGATGCCACCATCTGCGCGAATATATCCAACTGGCGCAGGGAAGGCGTGGCCATGACCCCCTGATAGTGCAAATATCGTGCGGGGTTAAGGCGGATATTGGGTGAATATCTCTTTGCCATATTGACGAGGGCCGCCCAAAGATGGCAGGGCGCTCAGCCTGACGGGCGGGTATAGCTCAATGGTAGAGCACTAGCCTTCCAAGCTTGTGATGCGGGTTCGATCCCCGCTACCCGCTCCATTCCCGTCATAGAGGCTCCGTCCACGGCATGGGCGACATCGTCAATCTTCGACAGGCGCGCAAGGCGAAGGCTCGGGCAGATCGGGAACGGCAGGCGCATGGCAATCGCGTGAAGTTCGGCCGCACGAAGGCGGAACGCCAGATTGAGGCAGCGGAAGAAGAACGCAAGAAGCGCTTGATCGATGGCGCGCGCCGCGATGGCAGGGATGATGATACCAAATAAATCTTCACTATTCCTGAGTGATTGGCACGAAGATGGAATGCAAAATCTTCGGCAAGAAGATGAACAGCTGTTAATTTTTCTGCTCGATCGATCATTCTGTCCGTGATTTGGCTCGACTGATCCGGAATAGGCTGCAGCCGTTGCGTTTAAACCCGCAGCTCACGGGTTTAACATTCGCTATGACTGGACATATTCGCTCACTTCGCCCCGCCAGGGCCGCGATTGCCGCTGTTCTGGCTATCAGTTCGCCTACGCTGTTCGCGCAGACGGTCATTCCGCCTGCGCAACCGGTGATCGTCGATCCTCCGGTCGCACAGACGCCGCCGGCAGCTTCGCCTGCTCCGGTTTTCGCGCCTTCCCAACCGGTGGTCCAATCGACGCCTTCGGTCGAGCAGCGGTTGGACGCGGCCATTACAGCGTCGCAAGCGGAGGAGGCGCAGGCCGTTCCTGCCGCAGCCCCGGTGAAGCGCAACGCGCCCAGGCCCGCTGCCCGCACGATAGCCCGCACCGAGCCCGTTGCGGCCCCACAACGTTCCGAGCCCTTGGCACAGCGTGAAGCGCCGTCCCCTGCACCATCTGCCCCTGCGTCATCTGCGCCATTAGCTGAGGCGGTCGCGCCGGCTGCACCCGCTGCGCCGGAAAGGCAGGCACCGCCCGCATCGTCGGAGGCCCGGACCGATCCCGCATTGCTTTGGGCGTTGGGCGGCGGCTCCTTGCTGATGATCGGCCTTGCCGGTGCTGCGCTGATGCGCAGACGCGCGCATCGCCAGGAAGTGGAGCATTGGGAGGGCGAGATTATCCAGCCCGAACCTGTGCAGGCTGCCCAGCGACCTGTTCCGGCCATGCCCTTGATGACGCCGTCCCCTGCGGTCGCACCGGTGCCAAGCGAGGAGGAAAGCACCTTGGAGGCGATGGTGGCTGCACCGCCCAGCGCGGAAAACCCGTTCCGCACCCATGCCAAGCGCAGGACCAGAGCAAAATTCCTGCTGGCGCAGCGGCAGAAGCAGGTTCAAACGCCCATGGTCGCGGAAAGCGTGGCTCCAACCGAATCGCCCCGGCCCGCGCCAACGGCCACGCAGACGGTGTATCGCTTTGGTTCCGACCGTCGACGCGAGGGTGTCTTCAAGCCGCGGACAAGCTGAGTCCGATTGGATTCCTTGAGGAAAGGGGATGCCGGTCCCGATCGGTATCCCCTTTGTCATGCAATAGTTCCGCCGATCCGGTTGCGCTGGATCGTTCGGCCTGATACCGGCCCGCCGGTAATTGCATGGCCGCCCAGGCCCGCCTCAAGGAAAGTTGCCCATGTCCGACAAGATCAACCGCATCGTTCTTGCCTTCTCAGGTGGGCTGGATACCAGCGTGATCCTGAAATGGCTGCAACAGACCTACCAGTGCGAGGTGGTGACCTTCACTGCCGATCTGGGGCAGGGCGAGGAACTGGAACCGGCACGTGCGAAGGCACGGCTGATGGGTGTCAAGGAAGAGCACATCTTCATCGACGACCTGCGCGAAGAATTCGTGAAGGATTATGTGTTCCCGATGATGCGCTCCAACGCGCTCTATGAAGGGCTCTATCTGCTCGGCACATCCATCGCCCGCCCGCTGATCGCCAAGCGCCAGATCGAGATCGCGAAGCTGATTGGCGCGGATGCGGTGTCGCACGGTGCGACGGGCAAGGGCAATGATCAGGTGCGCTTCGAGCTTGGCTATTACGGCCTTGCTCCCGACATCAAGGTGATCGCCCCCTGGCGGGAATGGGATTTGACCAGCCGCACCAGGCTGATCGAATTCGCCGAAAAGCACCAGATCCCGATCCCGCGCGACAAGCGCGGCGAAAGCCCCTTTTCGACGGATGCGAACATGCTGCACACCTCTTCGGAGGGCAAGGTGCTGGAAGATCCGTGGGAGGAAACCCCGGACTATGTCTATTCGCGCACCGTCAATCCGGAGGATGCGCCTGACGCGCCGGAATATATCACCATCGATTTCGAGCGTGGCGATGGCGTGGCGATCAACGGCGTCGGCATGAGCCCGGCGACACTGCTGGAAACACTCAACGAATATGGCCGCAAGCATGGCATCGGCCGGCTCGACCTTGTCGAGAACCGCTTCGTCGGCATGAAGTCGCGCGGCATGTATGAAACGCCGGGCGGCACCATCTATCATCTGGCGCACCGGGGCATCGAGCAGCTGACGCTCGATCGCGGCGCCGCGCATCTGAAGGATGAACTGGCGCCGCGCTATGCCGAACTCATCTATAACGGCTTCTGGTTCTCGCCGGAGCGCGAAATGCTGCAGGCGGCGATCGACCACAGCCAGGAGAAGGTGACCGGCACGGTTCGCCTGAAGCTCTACAAGGGCGGCGTTTATGTCGTTGGCCGCAAGTCGCCTTATTCGCTGTACAGCGAGAAGGTCGTGACCTTCGAGGATGATGCGGGCGCCTATGACCAGCGCGACGCGGCGGGTTTCATCAAGCTGAACGCGCTTCGCCTGCGCCTGTTGGGCCGTCGCGACCGCTGACCGCCTTCCGTCCCCGGCGTCGCTATCGTTGGTGCGCCGGGGAAAGGAAGACAGGCATGGTTCGCGATACAAATTGCGACATTTATCGGGCCTGATGACAAAGTTGCGGGACAAAACTCCCCGATAAGCGTCTTCAAGGACGGCGGAGCGCCGTTCGTGACAGATGCTTTGAAGGAAGACTCGAATGATCCGCAAATTCATGACTACGGTGGCGCTGGGTTCGCTGTTCGTTGGCGGGCTGGCGGCCAGCCATCTCGCTTTCGCGCAGGATGGTCCGCCCCGCGCCGGCGGCCCTCGCGGCGGTGGCATGCTGATGATGGCCGATGCCGACAAGGACGGCACTGTCACCAAGGCGGAACTGACGGCCGCGCTGGACGCCCGCTTCGCCAGGCTGGACGTCAACAAGGACGGCAAGATTGATCAGGCGGATCGCGATATTCTGCGCCAGCAGCGGCTCGATGCGCGCTTTGCGGCACTGGATACCGACAGGAACGGTCAGATCAGCAAGGCGGAATTCGTCGCCGGGCATGAAGGCCGGCAGGACCGTATCGGCGGCCATGGCGGCCCGGATCGTGGCGGCTGGGGTCATCGCGGCCCCGGCATGCGCGGCGGCCCGGACGGTGGAATGGCGAAGGACGGCGTGATCACCAGGGCGGATTTCATGGCGCGCCCCCTCGCCATGTTCGACAAGGCCGACACCAACCATGACGGCAAGGTGACCGCAGAAGAGATGAAGGCTGCGCGGCAGGCGTTCCGCGATGGTTGGAAAGACCGCAAGGGGCCGCCCCCGCCGCCCGCCGATTAAGGGCTGGGCCGAAGGCGTCGATGGCGCCTTCGGCCTTCCCACCTGCTTCCAGCCATGACAAGAACCGNACCATGAGCGAACGACCCCATTTGCTGCTCGTCGACGANGAGCGNTCGATCCGCGAGCCGCTGGCGCAATATCTTGTCCGCAACGGCTTTCGCGTGACGGCCGTCGAAAANGCGGCGGAAGCGCGGATGCGNCTTAAAGCCAATGCCATCGACCTGGTCATNCTGGACATCATGATGCCGGGNGAGGACGGGTTGTCGCTCTGTCGCCATATCCGGGAAACGAGCGAGATTCCGGTCATCCTNCTCACGGCGAAATCGGAAGAGACGGACCGCATCGTCGGGCTGGAAATGGGGGCCGACGATTATGTGCTGAAGCCCTTTTCCCCGCGTGAGCTGGTTGCCCGCATCAAGGTGATCTTTCGCCGCGTGGCGACCGGTGGGCAGCGCGTCACCGCGACCGATGGCGCCACCTATGCCTTCGCCAACTGGTTGCTCAAGACGCAGGAGCGCACGCTGGTCGACGGCGAGGGCGTGGCGCTGCCGCTGTCCACGGCGGAATATAATCTGATGCTGGCCTTCGCCACCCGGCCCAATCAGGTGCTGAGCCGCGACCAGTTGCTGGACATCACCCAGGGGCGGGAGGCCAATGCCTTCGACCGGGCGATCGACAACCAGATCAGCCGCCTGCGCAAGAAGATAGAGCCTGATCCCAGGAACCCGACCCTCATCAAGACGGTGTGGGGCGGCGGTTACACCCTGTCCGCGGACGTGCGCAAGCTGTGAGGCGGCTGCGCCTGTGGCCGCAGAGCGTCGTCGGCCAGATCATCATCCTCGTCGCGCTGGCGCTGTTCGTGGCGCAGGCGATCAATTTCACCCTGTTGCTGCGCGAACGTCAACGGATCGAGCTTACCGCGCAGACGGCTCCGGGCGTTTTTCGCATCGTCGACGCGCTCGACAGCCGGCCGGACCAGCGCGGCGGGGATGAGGCGGACCGGCGGGGACGGGTGCGCTTCCTGGACGCTGCCCCGCCGTTGCAGGGCCAGTCCCGACCGGACGTGGAGCGTCGCGCCAGGGCGATGTTCGACGATGTCGGGCTTTCGGTCCGCTCCATCCATGCGGCCGAACAGCCGCAGTTGCTGCCCCTGCGGCGCTGGGACAATTTCCGCATGCGCGCGGGCGGAGACAGGCACGGTCATGTGCATGTGACCCGCCTGGCCATGGCCGTCGAATATCAGCCGGGAAAATGGGCGCTGACGCAGACGCGCATCGGCGACCGGCCGCCGCGCTTTGGCGGCTGGCTGGTGGGGCAGACGCTGATCCTCTACGCGATCGTGCTGCTGCCGCTGCTGTGGGTCGGTCGCAGGCTGGCGCGGCCATTGAAGCAGTTGACCGCCTCGGCCGAACAGTTCGCCCTTACCGGATCGGCCGATGCGGTGGAGGAGCGCGGCCCCGGCGACGTGCGCCAGCTCACCATGGCCTTCAATGCGATGCGCAGCCGCATCTTCGCGATGCTGAACGAGAAAGACCGGATGCTGGGCGCGATCGGCCATGACCTGCGCACGCCGCTGGCCTCGCTGCGCGTGCGCACCGAATCGGTGGAGGACGAGGGCGAGCGCGCCCGCATGTCCGAGACGATCGAGGAGATGAACCGGATGCTGGAGGATATCCTCTCCCTCGCCCGCGCCGGGCGCAGCAGCGAAGCCCGGCAGAAGGTGGACCTGTCGGCGCTGGCCGATGCCGTGGTCGAGGATTTTCTGGAAGCTTGGTTCCCCGGTCGACCTGGCCGACAGTGCGCGCGCGGTGGCCAATGTCCGTCCGCAGCAGATTCGCCGCGCCCTGCGCAACCTGATCGAAAATGCGATCGTCTATGGCGAGCGGGCGCATGTTTCGGTCGAGCGGGCGGACGGCGCGGTCCGGTTGATCGTGGCGGATGACGGGCCAGGCATAGCCGAGGAACGGATGGCGGAAATGATGGAGCCCTTCACCCGGCTGGAGGGCTCTCGCAACCGGGAAACCGGCGGGGCGGGCCTGGGGCTGGCGCTGGTGCGGGCGATCATGATCGAACATGGCGGCGCGCTGAAACTGGCCAACCGCGCGCAGGGCGGGTTGGAGGCAAGCCTGGTGCTGCCGGCCTGAAAATGGCTGTTTTCCGCCGAAGTTCACAGTGTATGCGCGCGCGTGCCTGCGCGCGCATAGGCGTGGTGGGCGGGATATGAACGTTTCAAAGAGGGGTGGGCGATAGGCCCGCCAGCGTGCAATAGGACAGGCAGAACTGGCATGTTCGGCGGAATAGGATCTTTTGTTGGGCTCCTGTTGCCCCTGGGTCACACAGGCTTTGGCGAGTGTCCTTGGCCGGGAGCGGCGGTGGCAGGTGGATCGGGATCCGGCACGTGCCTGTCGATTTCGCTATTGGGCAATGATATCGAAAGTCCCCGGGCCAATAGCGGGCCGATCACCGGATCAGGANGAAAATGAAACAGGGCTTCCGCAGAAAGAGCAGCGCTCTCGACAAGAGGGATTGTTGAGGTGGACACCGGCCGGCTGAAGATCAAGTTGCAGCTTCATTGC
>JGI24739J22299_10000899_pt1 | contig 10992 bp, 11 predicted proteins | sample KBSCornC5_FD_22299 | JGI IMG/M metagenome (IMG submission 22299)
CAAATGGCAGTGCGTCAGGAGCCATAGCGGGCGCTCAGGCGGGGAAAAATGCGGTTGAAAATAACTCTCTTGCTGATATCGCGCAGGCGCAGTCTGAAGGTAAAACGCTTGAGCAGAAAGCCAATGAGCAGGTTGAAGCCGAAAACGATCGCTATAAAAAGGCCAACTGCGGTGGCATGAGCGCCGAGGCCTGCTCGGTGAAAATGTACCAAGAGCGGCGTGAAGCGCTGAAAGAAACAGTATCGCTGGGTGCGGACTTCGTGCCTATCGTGGGTGATATAAAGAGTTTTGCGGAAGCGCAGTCGGCGGCGGATTATCTCGCAGCCGTAATTGGTATCATCCCAGGGGCAGGTGATGCAGCTGGAAAAATTATTAAGGCCGCTGAAGCAGCGTTGAAGAATGGCGACGTGGCTGAAGCATCGAAGCTGATTAATAAGGCCAGCGAAGAGATTCAGGCAGTTAAACCTTTAGATGTTGGGTCATATAAAGAACTTAAAGATCGCTCAGTCGTTGGCGATGGATTAGAGCATGATCATATTCCGTCATTTGCTGCTATTCGTCAGGCAAAAGAAAATGAGTTGGGAAGAAAGTTAACTCCAACCGAGGAAAAAAATCTATATAATAATGCAACAGCTATTGAAGTACCTAAAGATGTACATCAGGCAGGCCGCACTTATGGTGGTAAAAATACGCCGTCCCAAATAAAACAAGACGCAATAGATCTTTGTGGTGCAGAATGTCGCGATACAGAAGTACATAGAAAAAACATGCTGGATCGAGGATATGATCCTAAAATCGTCGATGACGCAATAATGGAAATCAAGAAAAGAAATTCTCAAACAGGAGTAACAAAATAATGTTGATATGGGATGAATTTGTTAATTTNTTAGGTCGCTCAAAATTCGATGTTAAGTTTGTTAATATTTCAAGTGATTTTCATGAGTTGCCTAATATCGAGGAGAGTGTTTTAGGTGACAGGAAATATTATTCTTTTTTACAATCTGGTGTTTTATTCTTATTGGAAGGTGAAGTAATAGATCAAATTACTTTTTACACAACTAAGGATGAGAGTTTTTCTGAATATAAAGGGGAGTTACCATTATCCACTGATAGTTCGGAGGATGAGGCTATGCAAATACTAGGCCACCCCTTAGATTCAGGTGGTGGAAAAATAGATCCACTTATGGGTCATATTGACCGTTGGATAAGATATGAAAATGAGGGGTATACGCTTCATCTACAATTTAATCAGAATGATAGATTATCCAGAATTACTCTTATGAGATAAATATAAATTCCGATCTTATCCGTAATGCCGATCAGTGAATCAAATTAAAAACAGGGAGTTATTGATTCGGACGGGGGGAGTTAGTATGGCTGGTGGAGGGATTGGTGGTAAGCTTATGGGAAGAAATAGTAATTCCAATGATGGAACTTACTCAAATACTTCTGTTTCCAAAGTTTTCCCTAATCTGTAAGAGTTAACAAATCCAGCCCAAGTGTAAGTACCCCGGCAAACCGGACCATTCACCTTTAGAGATCTTCCGGCATACCGCCACGCTGAGTCGTGACACGGCGCATGCCAACGACATCATCAGCCCGATCTTTAACAAAGAGAAAGAACAGCAGCGACTGCAGACCGCGCAGATGATTGGCGAGATTGGCAGTCAGGTAGGCGATATTGTCAAAACGCAGGGCGCAATTGAAGCGACGCGTGCTGCAAATAATGACATGAAGCAGGTCAGTCCGGAAAAGCTGCAGCAGGCTAAAAAGGACTGGGAAGAAGCGAATCCGGGTAAGACGCCGACCAGTGAGCAAATCAGCAAACAGGCCTGGCAGAGCTATTACGATAAAGCGCTCAGTGCTTCCCCTTACGCCGTTGGCGGGAGCGTGCAGCGCATTGTCACAGCCGCAACGGCTGCCGTACAGGGACTGGCTTCGGGTGATATCCGCGCCGCCGCTGCCGGTGGCGCAGCCCCCTATATTGCTAACCTGATTGGACATTCAGATTTAGACCCGGCCAGCCGGTTAATGGCGCATGCGGTTGTCAATGCGGCGCTTGCGGCCGCGCAGGACAAAAATATCGCAGCAGGAGCCGCAGGGGCGGTGACAGGCGAGCTGACCGGCATGCTGGCGAGTGAAATCTACGGCAAGAAGCCGTACGAAATGAATGACAGGGAGAAAGAAACCGTCTCGGCGCTGGCAACACTGGCAGCGGGTCTGTCTGGCGGTCTGGCGGGGAGTGGGGCTGCAGATATGGTTGCTGCTGCTCAGGCCGGGAAGGTTACGGTTGAGAATAACTATCTGAGCCAGAAACAGCAGGCGCAGAAAGATAAAGAAATCGCGGAATGTCAGACTGTGGCCTGCAAAGCCGGAGCGCAGGCGAAATGGACAGCGATTGACTTAGGTCAGGATGGCAGCTTTGCGGCGGGTATGGTCGCCGGGGTTCCGGCAGGGCTATATGATGCTGTGGACAGTATCGTGAAAACGGCCAGCAGTCCGGTCGAAACTTACGAAGCACTGAAGACGCTGTTTAACAGCGGTGATGTGCTGGGTAACGTCTCGGATGCGGTGAAGCAGTCTTATATAGATCGCATTGACCGGATGGAAGCAGAGTACCAGAAAGCCGGGGCCAGCGGCTCGTTTAATGCCGGTGTTGAAGGTGGCAAGCTGGTCACCGATATAGCCGGGTTGCTGGCTGGCGGTGCCGGGGTGGTGAAAGGTGGCGCGGTACTGACGGAGAAGGTTGTCGCAAAAACCACTGGTATAGTGGATACAGCATTAAAATCTTCGGTTATTAATAAAATACTGGAAGCAGACCGAATTGGCAGTGGGCTAAAACCAGATCCTACTCATAGAGGTGCAAGTTACCTGAGCCGCGAACAATTGATGGATGGAAAAGTTTTCACTATCAAAGGCGGTGATGGTATAGAAAGGAAATTACTGCAAGCGGAAGGTTCTTTTAATGAGAAGAAAGGTATATTTGAATACATCTATGATAATAAAGGAAACGTCACACACCAAAGATTTATTGAAGGTGGCAGTATTACCGGTGCTCCTAACCAACGATTGCCGAAGGTAAAATGACATGAATTTATATCCAATACCTTTTGATTTTATTGATAAAAATTTTCACCTTTCATGGTGTGATGTAAGGTGGGGTTATGAAAATAACCTCATTACCTCAGACGTACCAATAAAGAAGGCAGAAAAGAATGTATTAACAGGAAGTTATACTAGTCCTGAACTCGAATTGTCATTCGTTATGCCTGATGAAACAAATCACATTGCTCCTTTTCTAAAGGAGTTATGTTCGGAATCTGAGCAGAAAGATGATCCAAAAATCAAAAAAAAGTGGCTATTTATTGTTCTGAGTTGGCTTTGGAATAATCGTAATAGTTTTGACGATCCATTAGCTGAAGTTGAAGTTATTTATGCTGATTTTGATTATCCATATGAAATAGAAAGCTTTATTAAATACATGCCTCCTTCTGATGGATATGATCCATCAACACACTCTCAAATAGAAAATATTAATCATTTAATGAGCGGGTGGGAAAATTATTTAGAAAAAGGATCTTCTGTATTTAAAAGTTAGAGAAATCCCGATCTTTGGTTCGGTGGATGGCAGAGCGCGGCTTCCTTGCCGCGATCTGCCTTCATCAGGTGCGGAGTGCGCGGGGTAAATGGCAGTGCGCCGTGACTGGCCTTATCACTCCTCTGTCAACTGGGTTCTCGGCTTACAGCCATTAAACATAATGCGGGAGATTATACGCACTCTCGCGGTCAGCCTCAGAACACCACATAACCCTTCCCGTGCGCTTGTATGCGTCTAATCTGCATTATGGCGTGCGCCGCCGCGTGTGGCATCGGGCGTGGCCGCCGTCCCTGGCGGCGTCGGCCGCGTCATCGTCGGTAAGCAAACTCCGGAGGAAGTCGGCCTGCGGCCTCCGCTGAAAGCAGTTAATGCCCGCCCGGCGTCGTCTTGTAAGTACCCCGACAAACCGGACCATTCACCTTTAGAGATCTTCCGGCATATCGCCACGCTGAGTCGTGACGCGGCACATGCCAACGACAGCATCAACCCGATCTTTAACAAAGAGAAAGAACAGCAACGACTGCAAACCGCGCAGATGATTGGCGAGATTGGCAGCCAGGTGGCGGATATTGCTCGTACACAGGGCGAGATTGGTGCGCTGAAGAAAGCCCAGACGCGCACCTGAAGGCGCGTCTGAAAAAGTACGTAATGCCTACATTGCGAGCCTTAAAGCCACAACTGAGTACAAAATAGCAATCGCTGACTCCGGTACCGGAAGTTCATTACAGCGGGGGATTCAGGGGGCCACCGCAGCAGTGCAGGGACTGGCAGGCGGAGATTTTAAAGCGGCACTGGCTGGCGCAACCGCCCCTTACCTCGCCGAACTGATCCACAAAAATACCACCACAACAGGCCCTGACGGCAAGGAAGTGGTGAATACCGCAGCCAATCTGATGGCGCATGCGGTTGTGGGGGCTGTAATCGCACAGGCGCAGGGCAACAGTGCGCTGTCCGGTGCCGGTGGTGCAGCGCTGGGCGAATTTATCGCTCAGGAGATATATCCGGGTATCGCGCGGACGGATTTGAGTGAAGAGCAGAAGCAAACCATCAGCGCACTCGGAACGCTGGCCGCGGGGCTTGCTGGCGGTCTGGCAAACGGCAGCGCGTCAGGAGCCATAGCGGGCTCTCAGGCGGGGAAAAATGCGGTTGAGAATAATGCGCTGGGAGATATTGCGCAGGCGCAGTCTGAAGGCAAGACGGTGGAGCAGAAGGCGGTTGATTACGTTGAGGCTGAAAACGAGCGCTATAAGAAGGCAAACTGCGTCGGAATGAGCGCCGAAGCCTGCTCGGTGAAGATGTACACGGAACGGCGTGAAGCGTTGAAAGATGTGGCGTCAACGGGTGCAGATTTTGTGCCGGTGGTGGGTACGATAAAAAGTGCAGCGGAAGCACAGTCAGCACTGGATTATCTCTACGTGGCCGCTTCCCTGATACCGGGAGAGCGTGTTGCCGCGGGTATGCTGAAAGCGGCAGAGAAAGCGCTTACCAGTGGTGATGTTGCTGAAGCGTCCAAGCTGGTTAACAAAGCCAGCGATGAGATAGCAACGGCTTCACGGCCCAGCCACAGGCAATCAGAAATTGATGTAGGTAAAGATCTTGGCAATGGATGGCGCGAACAAGTCAGCTTCAAAGATGGTAAAGAAGTCCCATATGGGACAAAAGGTGGGGTTCGCCCTGATTGGTGTCAGGGAAATGTTTGTAGTGTTGAAGTGAAAAACTATAATATTACGAATAATCAGAGCGGTCTGATTAGTAATGTGTCTAAGCAAGCGATCCAACGTGCTGAGAATCTACCTGCAGGAATGCAGCAGAGGGTTATTATCGATGTGCGTGGACAAAGTGTGTCATTAGAGCAAGAGAGAGCAATTATTAAAGGAATTGTCCAAAAATCTAATGGTGCTATTGATCCAGCTGCAATTGAATTCAAAAGGTAATTCTTATGAAACACATAGGGTTTTATGGTGGCAGTTCTATAGTTGAACTTGGCTATCCTTCAGATATGATTGAATTTATTTCTATTTTAAATAAAAATGTTCTTGATAAAGAAGATGGGTATTTACTGGAGCAACTTTATCTTAGATATGTTCACCTTAAGGACTTGGATAAAACTCAATCATTAATAAAAAAATTACGAGTCCTTTTACCAAAAGACGTTGAGGAAAGGTTTTTAAAATATTTTGATGGTATTGAGTATTGCATAAAATCTGCGAAAGGGTTTTATGAAGACTGGAATGTTTATAAACCAGTAAAAATAGTTGTGACTGATATGCCAGATTTTATGGGGCATCGAGATCGAGCGGTAGAAGAATATGATGCTTTATCGTCTGGTGATATCCCATTTTGGCTACGTTAAAGTAAGCAATCCCAGCCCGGCTGCTGGGATTTTTTGCCTGTTACCAGGTCAGCCAGCGCTTCGCTTCTGCGGCTTTGTCATGACTTGTGACCTCCACCCTGAAACCTCCCCACCACCCTTTCCCTCAACCACCGATGCCCCAAATCCCGGTGCGATCGCTCATGCCACAGCATCACCAGTTCAAAGCCCGGAATCGCCATCGGGGGCTTCACGGTCATTAATCCCGGCATCATCGCCGCCACTCTCTCCGGCATCAGTGCCACCAGATCGGTCGTGCTCAGCACGCTGCCCATCAACAGAAAGTGGGGCACAGAGAGCACCACTTTCCGGCTCAACCCTCTGGCTTCCAGCACGCTATCCGTCACACCGCGAAAGCCGCCGCCGTCGGGCGATACCACTACATGCTCCAGCGCGCAGAGTGCTTCGGCGGTGATATCAGAATGCAGGGCGGGATGACCCTGACGTCCTGCTACAACATAGCGCTCCTGAAACAGCGGGCGGATATGCAGCCCGTCTGGTACGCCGTCACGCAAATGAAGCACCAGATCGACCGTGCCTTTTTCCAGCTGCTGCGCGATCAACGCGGGTTTCATATCCAGAATGGCGAGCCGGGTGCCCGGTGCTTCCTGACGTAATGCTGCCATCAGGGGAACCAGTGCCGTCTGGGCACCGTAATCCGTGGCGGCCACGCGCCACTCCTGAACGGCGTCGGCAGGGATAAACGGGCCTGGCGCAGCAATCACCTCATCGATCATGCCGCTCAGTTGCTCAAGCGAAAGGCGTAACGCCTCGGCGCGCGCGGTGGGGCGCATGCCATGAGATACCGGGATCAGCAGGGGATCGTTAAACCACTCACGCAGGCGCTCAAGCCGGGCACTGACAGAAGGTTGAGAAAGATTTAGCCGCTGCGCGGTCCGGCTCACGCTGTTTTCCTGTAACAGCACATTCAGAGTCATTAACAGGTTGAGATCGGGTTTCATGGTATCAGTCTTGCCTATAGTGAATATCCATTCATTTACTTTTACTGATAGCACATTCGGATGCAGGCTACATCTCAGATTCCCATCAAAGCAGGTGATTTTATGAATGTGTTAATCGTTGTTGCCCACCCTGAACCCCATTCCCTTAACGGCGCGCTGGCGCGTTTCTCCGTCAGCCACCTGGAGCAGTTGGGTCATCAGGTGCGCGTTTCCGATCTCTATGCCATGAACTGGGAGGCGCGCGTCTCGTCGGCAGACACGCAGCATCGCCAGAATGCAGAACGCTTTGATCCCTCTTTAGAATCCACCCAGGCTTTTGAAGGCGGCTTCCAGAGTGAAGATATTGTGCAGGAACAGGAAAAACTGTTGTGGGCCGATGCGGTGATTTTACAGTTTCCGCTCTGGTGGTTTTCCATGCCGGCAATCATGAAAGGCTGGATCGATCGTGTTTACGCCTGCGGCTTTGCCTATGGCGTGGGGGAGCACTCAGATACGCACTGGGGCGACCGCTATGGCGAAGGAACGCTGGCAGGGAAGCGTGCGATGCTGGTTGTCACGATGGGCGGATGGGAATCCCACTACAGCCCACGCGGCATCAACGGCCATATCGATGACATTCTGTTCCCCATTCAGCATGGCATCTTGTTTTATCCCGGTTTTGACGTGCTGCCGCCTTTTACGCTTTATCGCACCGGCCGCACCGACAGCGCGCGCTTTGCAGCACTGTGTGCAGAGCTGGGCGAGCGTCTGGATAATCTGTTTGTGACCGAACCTGTCGCCTATTATCGGCAAAACGACGGCGATTACAGGATACCGGATCTTACTTTGCGCGACGATCTGGCGGCAGGCGAGCAGGGGCACCACGTGCATATTCGCAAACCGTAACACATGAACGGGCCAGATTTCTGCGCATGACGTTCATCTGGCCCACTCGCAACTATTTTAAAATAACCCTTGCATGCATCAGCAGGATATGACCTAATGAATCGTCGGTTTGATTAACAGACACTATCAAAGTAAGTAACCAAAGCAGTTCTCATCTCTAAGCCTGTCGCGAGACATTCCTTCTTTTTGAGTCTTCTCTTACGTTCTGATTAAAATCTGTTCTCAGGCCATTACGCCGGAAGGCTCTATTATTAAGGAATTAAACATGTCTAACAAAATCCGCGGTACCGTTAAATGGTTCAACGCTGAGAAAGGCTTCGGTTTCATCTCTCCTCAGGACGGCAGCAAAGATGTATTCGTACACTTCTCTGCAATTCAGGGCACAGATTTCCGTTCATTAGATGAAGGTCAACAAGTTGAGTTTACAGTAGAAAATGGCGCCAAAGGCCCAGCTGCTGCGAACGTTGTTGGTCTCTAAGGACTGAAAATTACGCGTTTTAAATGTCCTCACTGTAGTGGCTCGCAGTACCGTACATCACATTTCGATGTGACAAGAGCCAACCCGCATGGAGCGAAATGCATTTTTTGCAAAACGGTCGTTGTTCAGATTAACGCGACAAGGATTGCAGCTCAGAGCCAGCCTCAGGCGCTCTGAAAAGGCTAAAGAGTTCTATAGCGTTGTTGCATTTACCGTAATAAAAGGCTGCCACTGGCAGCCTTTTTTGTTTCCCTTCCGGCAACGTTCCGCTGCTATCGACTAAACCATCAGGGCAAGCACGCCGCCCCAGAACAGCAGGCAGAAAGCGATCGCTGCAATCCAGCTCAGCTGACGGACACGACCACGAAACAGTGACTTACGGATGACGGGAAGCGTTTCACTATGCATTCTTATATTCTCGAGTGGTGGATATCAAGCCTTACTGGGCAGGGATAAGCTGCCCGTACGTCTTAGCTCGCGGCTTCCATTGCTTTAAAAATCACGTCAGACAGTTCGTTCAGTTCGAACTTCGCCACATAGCCATCGGCACCGACTTTGCGCACGTGATCTTCGTTTGCACTGCCAGAAAGCGAGGAGTGGATCACCACAGGAATATGGCGCAGCGTCGTATCGCGCTTGATGTTACGTGTCAGCGTAAAGCCGTCCATTTCTGGCATTTCCAGATCGGTTAACACCAGCGCAATCTTGTCGTGAATGGATTCACCCTGGGCCTGAGCCTGCTGATGCATCTCTTTGATTTTTTCCCATGCTTCCAGGCCGGTGTTGCACATGATGGCGGGAATACCCATGCTCTTCAGGCCTTGCTCCAGCAGTTGACGGGCAACTTTAGAATCTTCCGCCACAATCGCCACTGAACCCGGCTTCATTTTGAACTGACGCTCTTTCGGGGCTTCCGGCTCAACGCCGCGCACAGACGGGATGATGTCATACAAAATTTGCTCAACGTCCAGCACCATGGCCAGATTGCTTTTTTGTTCATCGTCATCAAGGCAGGCGATACTGGTGATATTACGGCCACCGATCCCGGCTTCAGCGGTATGCACCTGGCTCCAGTTAAGGCGCACGATGTTTTCGACAGACTCGACGGCAAACGCCTGGGTGTTTCGCGCGTACTCGGTCACCAGCAGCAGGTTAAGTCCCGTTTCTGGAACACAGCCTGCTACAGCTGGTAAATCAATCACCGGAATAAACTGTCCGCGGATACTGGCCATGCCGAGCAACGGCGAACGCATGCCTGCGGCTTTGGTAATCGGCGGCATCGGTACAATTTCACGCAGTTTAAATACGTTGATACCAAACAGCTCTGATTTACCTTTTAACTGGTCAGAGCCCAGGCGAAACAGCAGCAGCTCAAATTTGTTCGATAACGCGAGATTTGCTCTCTCGTCGATCTCTTTCTGAAAATTATCCATTGTTGCCTCAGCATCAGCGCAGCAGGTGAAAAGGGTTGTGATGAAGTTATCGGCAGCAAGTGCAAAAAGGTGAGAGGGGAAAATCTAACGGCAGCATATTCTTGTGCCAGGCTTAACAGTGACTATTCAACATGGACACCTTCCCTTAAAGGAGTACGAGATGAAAAAAGTATTACTGGCCGCTTTGTTAGTCATGGCAACGTCTGGTGCATATGCAGAGCAAGGTGGTTTTAAGACAGGCGATACGCCGCCGCCGCAGAGCAAACAGGATGCGGGCTATAAAGGATCTGAAGATACCGGGCAAACCCACATCGATCAGATCCGTGACTTCCGCCAGGGCGGTTACGTCACGCTGGAAGGCTATATCGTTAAAAAATTAAAGGGCGATAATTATCAGTTTCGTGACGATACCGGCCATGTGACCCTTATCGCGCCGGAAAAAACGTTTGGTGGTAAAACCTATACCGCTAATGACAAAGTGCGGGTGAGTGGCAAGGTGCAGGGGAAAGGCGATAAAACAACGCTGCACGTGACGCGGATAGATGAGCCATAGAAGCGTGGGCGAGAGTGAGTCTCGCCCTTTTTTTAATCTTTTAACAGGACTGCCCGGCAGGTCTTGCCTTTAATTTTGCCCTGCTTGAGCTTGACCAGTGCGTGCTTAGCCTGGGCCGCTTCTATCGCCACATATGCATGAGTCGCGGTGAGATCGATTTTACCGATTTGGTCAGCCCGGTAACCCGCCTCGCCCGTCAGTGCCCCCAGGATATCGCCGGGGCGGATTTTGGCTTTACGCCCGCCATCAATGCAGAGCGTCATCATGGCGGCCGGTAACGCTTTACTGCTTTTCTTTAACGAACTGGCCGCAACCCAGGGCAGCTTCTGTTGCAGGAAGTCTTCAAGAGCATGAGCGCGTGCCATTTCGTCTGCAGCGACAAAGCTCACCGCTGCGCCCTGTTCGCCAGCGCGCGCGGTGCGGCCAATGCGATGCAGGTGCACTTCCGGATCCCAGGCCAGCTGATAGTTTACCACCAGCGACAGTAACTTGATGTCCAGCCCACGGGCCGCAACATCGGTTGCGACTAATACGCGGCCGCTGCCGTTGGCAAAACGGATCAGCACCCGTTCGCGATCGCGTTGTTCCAGATCGCCATGCAGGGGCAGGGCGCTGATATCGCGTGCATTGAGCGCAGCCGCAATATCATCGCACTCCCGCTTGGTATTACAGAACACCACGCAGGAAGAGGGCTGGCGTTCGCTGAGCAGAC
>JGI24739J22299_10000901_pt1 | contig 10988 bp, 11 predicted proteins | sample KBSCornC5_FD_22299 | JGI IMG/M metagenome (IMG submission 22299)
CTGGGCGACCGCCCGGGCACGCGCGTCGATAACGGGCTGATCGAATCCGTCGTCCTCGGGCCGGTCACCACCGGAACCGCCCAGACCAAGGGGGTGCGGGATGCCACTTACTGGGGCACGGAAGGAGCGGTCGTGTTCGGGCCCTTCTCGGCGCAGGGCGAATATGGCCACCTGAACGTGAACCGCTACGGCACCGCGCGGTCAGGCAATTTCGATGGCTATTATCTGTTCGGGACCTTCTTCCTGACCGGCGAAAGCCATGGCTACAAAGGCGGGCTGATCGATCGCGTGAAGCCGTTCAACGACTTCAACCCCGCTGCCGGCCATTGGGGCGCGTTCGAAATAGCGGCGCGATACGACAGGATGGACCTGACAGACCATGCAATCTCGCCGCTGTCGCACCTGGCGAGCTCATGGACGGGCGGGCTCAACTGGTATCTGAACCCGAACACGCGATTCATCTTCAACTATATTCGCTTCAAGGGCACCAATTCGCCTCTGGTGGTTGCGCCGGTCGCGATCAATGGTACGACTGCGAAAGGTGACGCCTACGCAACGAGGCTGCAGTTCGACTTCTAATGGCAAGCCGATCGCAGCCATCACGCCGCAAGGGCCGGGGCAGGCATTCGCCTCTCCCCGGCCTTCCGCTTACGCTGACCGTCACCATTTTATGGCTGACGATCCTGTTGCTGTTGCCGCTGGTGGCGTTGTTCGCCAAGTCGGTAACACTGGGGCCAGGCCACTTCATCGAAGCGGCATTCTCGCCACGTGCGATCGCTTCTTATCGGCTGAGCTTCGGCGCTGCGTTGGTGGCGGCCGCGATCAATGGCGTCTTCGGCCTGCTCGTTGCCTGGGTCCTGGTCCGCTATCGCTTTCCCGGCCGCCGCCTGTTCGGCGCGCTTGTCGATCTGCCGTTCGCGCTCCCGACCGCGGTCGCCGGCATCGCTTTGACGGCGGTCTATGCGAATAGCGGTTGGGTCGGAAAACCGGCGTCGGCGCTCGGGCTGCACCTTGCTTATAATCCGATCGGTGTGGTGATCGCGCTCACCTTCATCGGCTTGCCGTTTGTGGTGCGCACGGTCGAGCCTGTGCTGGCGGACTTGGGCAAAGGGATCGAAGAAGCGGCCGCGACCTTGGGTGCCGGCCGCCTGACGCGACCTTAGGTGCCGGCCGCCTGACAATCTTCCGCCGCGTCATCCTGCCCGAGATATTCCCCTCGGTCATCACCGGCTTCGCGCTCGCCTTCGCACGTGGCGTTGGGGAATATGGTTCGGTGATTTTCATTGCCGGCAATATGCCCTTCAAATCTGAGATCTCACCGCTGCTGATCGTCACCAAGCTCGAGGAATATGATTATGCGGGCGCGACCGCGATCGCGACCGTGCTGCTGCTGGCGAGCCTCACGCTGCTGCTGCTGATCAACCTGTGGCAGGGCCGTGAACATAGGAGGCGCGCCGCATGAGCGCGAAGAATAAGGCGGTCAGTGAGAGCTTTGCGACCAGGCTGCTGCTCATTCTGGCGGCGGTTTTGTACGTTGCCTTGATCCTGGTGCTGCCCCTCGCATCGGTTTTTCGTGAGGCGTTCCGCCACGGGGTCGCTGCTTTCGCCGGGGCCATCGCCGAGCCCGATGCCATTTCCGCGATCAAGCTCACGTTCACCGTGGCTGCGATTTCGGTCCCGGTGAACATGATCTGCGGCGTCGCGGCTGCCTGGGCGATCACCAAGCATGACTTCAAGGGGAAGAGTCTGCTGATCAGCCTGATCGACGTGCCCTTTTCGATCTCGCCGGTGGTTGCGGGCCTGATGTATCTCCTGCTGTTCGGGGCGCAGGGTTGGTTCGGCGACTGGCTGCTCGCGCATGACATCCGCATCGCCTTCGCCAAGCCTGGCATCGTGCTCGCGACGCTGATCGTGACGTTGCCCTTCGTTGCGCGCGAGCTAATTCCGCTGATGCAGGCGCAGGGTCGCGAGGAAGAGGAAGCCGCGCTCACGCTCGGCGCCCCTGGCTGGCGGATATTCCTCTGGGTCACGCTTCCCAACATCCGTTGGGGCCTGCTCTACGGTGTGCTGCTGACAAACGCCCGCGCGATGGGCGAGTTCGGTGCGGTGTCGGTCATCTCCGGCCACATCCGTGGCGAGACCAACACCATGCCGCTGCAGGTCGAGGTTCTCTACAACGAATATAATTTCGTCGCCGCCTTCGCGGTCGCGTCGCTGTTGGCCGGGCTCGCGCTCGTGACGCTGGTGGTGAAGACGCTGCTGGAATGGCGTCATGGCGACCAGCTTGCCGCCGGGGGGCACTAAGTCAAAATGACCATCACTGTCAGAAATGTCGTCAAGGGTTTCGGCCACTATCCNGCGCTGCGCGACGTCTCACTCGATATCGAGGATGGCGCTTTCGTCGCGTTGTTGGGACCGTCTGGTTCGGGCAAGACGACTTTGCTCCGCATCATTGCGGGCCTCGAGACCGCCGAGAGCGGCCACATCCTGTTCGGCGGAGAGGAAGTAACCGACAAGCCACCGCAGAATCGCGGCATCGGCTTCGTTTTCCAGAATTATGCTTTGTTTCGCCACATGACGGTCGCGAACAACATCGCGTTCGGTCTCGATGTGATGAAGCGGAGCAGGCGCCCGGATAAGGTAACCATCAAGGCGAGGGTTGAGGAGCTGCTCGAACTGGTCCAGCTGCCCGGCTATGGCAGTCGCTATCCCGCCCAGCTTTCGGGTGGGCAGCGCCAACGGGTCGCACTGGCGCGCGCGCTTGCCTGTGAACCCAAGATCCTGCTGCTCGATGAGCCGTTCGGCGCGCTCGATGCCAAGGTTCGCCGGGAACTGCGCAACGCACTGCGTGAGATCCACGATCGCGTCGGCCTCACCTCGATCTTCGTNACGCACGATTATGAGGAAGCATTCGCGCTCGCGGACAAAGTGGCGATNCTGGGCCACGGCAAGATAGAACAATATGACACGCCCGAAGCGGTTCAGACCCGCCCGGCGAGCGATTATGTTCGAGAATTCTTGAGCTGATCAGCCTCACGCCATTATCGTCATCCCCGCGCAGGCGGGGATCCATAGCTTCAGCACTGAGGAAATGAGCCGGCCGTTCCGGCATATGGATTCCCGCCTGCGCGGGAATGACGACGAGTACTTGCTTGGCTATAGTCGGCCAAGGAGAGGGCAATGATCGAAGTCCAGTTCAACGGCCAATTCCCGCCGGGTTACCGCGCGGCCGAGCGGATCAACCTGTCCGAACTGATGCGCAGCAGTACCGGACGCCCGCCGCAAAAACCATCGACGCGGATTCGAAATGCCCGGCTGCTCCAGGCAGATGCGACCTCCGAAGCCGATTTCCTCGCCGAACATGGCTTTGTTCTGCTCAAGGCGCCGACACAGGTGACGGACTGGGGGGATGCCGACCAGGTCGCCTCGCGCTATCTGCCCGAGATCGAGACAATCATCCGCGAGCGCCTCTATCCCGGACACCCGCTGATCATCCGTCAGCCGCCCAACGTGATGCGGCGCGGCGAGGGCACCACGACGCCGCAATATGGCCTGGGAGTCCATTCGGATCACGGCACCACCGCCGACGACTTCCAGCGCAACGTGGAGGCTTTCACCACCCCCGAAATGGGGACGCAGTGGCGCACGGGGTTCGAGCGGGAAGAAGTGCAGGAATTCGTCGCGCTCGATTTCTGGCGCACTACCAACATGGTCGGCCCGCTCAAGCATATGCCGCTTGCTTTGTGTGATCCGACGTCGATTGATGAAGCGGACATCATCCCGACCGCGCTCGAAGGCATCGCCCCTGGCGGGGCGCTCACCTATCATGTCAGCCTGGCCTATAATGAAAGCCAGCGCTGGTATTATTATCCTGACATGACGCCGGATGAGATGCTGGTGTTCAAGCTCTTCCAGCTCCGCAAGGACGATCCGTCGCAGCCCTATCGCGCCTGCTTCCACACGGCCTTCGAGGATCCGACCACGCCCGCCGACGCCCCGCCGCGGCAGAGCTGCGAACACCGCGTTTCGGTGCTGTTGCTGCGCGGCTAATCGCTAGCCCAGCGGCGTCAGGTCAGCCCGTCGAGCACGTCCCGGATCTTCGCTGCGAGATCCGCGAATGTATAGGGTTTCGTGATCAGCTGGACGCCGGGGTCGAGGCGCCCATTGTGCACGATTGCGTTGCGCGCGTAGCCGGTGGTGAAGAGCACCTTGAGCTTGGGCTGGATCTTCTTAGCTTCGGCGGCGACCTGTGCGCCGGTCATTCCACCGGGCAGCACCACATCGGTGAAGAGCAGATCGACATCGGGCTCCTGCTCCAGCAGGCGCAGTGCCGAAGGTCCGTCGGCTGCTTGCAGCACGCGATAGCCGAGCTCGCCCAATGCTTCGACCGATTGATCGCGCACCTGCACATCATCCTCCACCACGAGGATTGTCTCGGCGGCGCTTCCCTCAGGCGCGGCGGCGCTGGAGCCTGGAACCGCCTCAGTAGCGTTAGCGGTTGAACGGGGTAGGTAGATCTTGATCGTGGTCCCCTGGCCGACCTCCGAATAGATGTTCAGATGGCCGCCGGATTGCTTCACGAAGCCATAGACCTGACTCAGCCCGAGGCCGGTGCCCTGGCCAATGGGTTTGGTCGTGAAGAAGGGCTCGAACGCCTGCGCGATTGTCTCGGCGTCCATGCCGATGCCGGTATCGGATACCGACAGCGATACATATTGGCCCGGTGCTACCTCCCCGTGGGCGCGGGCATAGACTTCATCCAGATAAGCGTTGGCGGTTTCGATCGTCAGCTTTCCGCCGTCGGGCATGGCGTCGCGCGCGTTGACGGCGAGGTTCAGGATCGCGGCTTCGAGCCCCGTGGGATCCACCTCCACCTGCCAGACGCCGGCTCCGCGCACTGTCTCTACCGCGATTGTCTCGCCCAGTGTCCGGTGGAGCAGGTCGGACATGCTGCCGACCAGCACATTGGGATCGACCGACCGCGGATTGAGGGGTTGCCGGCGCGAGAAAGCGAGCAGACGTTGCGTCAGCGAAGCCGCGCGCTGGGCACCGGCCATCGCATTGCCCGCCGCGCGGTTCAGCCGCACGGAATCGCTCGGGAGGTTACGCTGCAGCGCTTCCAGATTGCCGATGATCACCTGCAGGAGATTGTTGAAATCGTGCGCGATCCCGCCGGTAAGCTGCCCGACTGCCTCCATCTTCTGCGACTGGCGGAGCGCTTCTTCGTTGCGGCGAAGCTGCTCCGTCCTCTCCTGCACCTGCTGTTCGAGCGTGGTGTTGAGTTCGCGCAATGCTTCTTCGGCACGCTTGCGTTCCGCGATCTCGCGCAGCGCCTCTTGTGTCAGACGCGCATTGTCGATCGCGACCGCCACTTCTGAAGCGAGACTGGAGAGGCTGCGCTCCGAACTTTCGGTAAAGACATCGACTTCCGAGTGGCCGAAGAACAGGCCGCCGATCACGTCACCTGAGCGCGAGACCACCGGCACGGCGAGATAGGAGCGGACCGGCAAATGCCCCTGCGGCATACCCTCGAAGGGCGGATTACGCCCGTAACGGGAATCCTTGGTAATATCGGCAGAGCGGATGACGCCTTCGCCTCTGAATGTTGGACTGAACAGCGCCGTAATGCGCGGCATCGGGAACTCGGCGAACGCTTCGCGCGCCGCGCCCGACAGGGCATTGAGCATGTAGCGTTCGCCGCTCTCATTCGCGATGTTGTAGAAGAATGCCCCGAACTCGGCGCGCGTCAGCTCCACGCCGGCATCCGTGACGATCTGAATAACGCGGTCGAGGTTCGTCTCCGCCGCCAGCGCAGAGCCAGCCTGGTTCAGCAACTCCAGGCTGCGCCGCTCCTCGCGGATAGCCTGCTCGGCTTCGCGCTGGGGCGTGCGGTCGCGTAGAACCTTTGTGAAGCCCGTCAGCGCGCCGCCGTCCCCTCGGATCGGCGTCATCTCACCGACCGACCAGAAGAGGCTCCCGTCCTTACGCCGCCGCCAGCTTTCTTCGCCGCCGCCGCGTCCGACGGCAGCCGCATCGTCCATCTCGCGTCGGAGCTGCGCGGTAGCTTCCTGCGGATCGGGGAAGAGCCGTTCCAGCGTCTGGCCGAGCATCTCTGCCTCGGTCCAACCTAGGATATGTTCGGCACCGGCACTCCAGCTGGTGACGCGGCCCTGTGTATCGGTGCTGATGATCGCGGTCTCGATCGCGCTGTCGACGATCTGGCGCCATGCTTGAACGGATTCGATACTGCCGGCGGGGCTCTCCGGATCGCTCATCGGTTTAACCGGTCCCGCAGCCGTAGCACACGTCTGGCCCCCTTCTTGTTACGCAGCCGGGTCAACCCTTGCTTAGCGCAAAGGCTCCACCATCCAAACGTTAATGAATGAAGATCTTTGTCATACCGCCACGGGGAGCTCGCTGGGCGCGTTGATCTGTTCGATAAGCGACCGGTGGGTCGGGAGATCCGCGGTTGCGCGTTCGCCGAAGGTGCGGATCCTTTGGAACAGCTTCTCCGCCGCGCGCACATTGGGGAAATCCTCGCGGCCGGCCGAGAGATCGGTTCGGAAATCCATTCCGTAGAGGATGTACTGGTAATTGAAGAAAGCGAAGCTCTCCAGATCGAGAATGAAGTCGAACCGATTGGGCGGGCGATAGCGCCACTGCTCAAGCAGATCCCTCAGTCGATCGGGAATTGAGTCCGGCTCGACATTGTCGCGCCAGAAAGGCTCCTCCCGCCTACTCAGGCAATAATGGAGCTTCAGGAAATTGACGATGTTTTCGAACCGGGCGGCCATCAGCTGATTGAAGCGCGCGGCAGGCGCGTCGATCGGGCCATTGTGCGGGAAAAGCTCGGCAATCATCGCGATCGCGGCTTCGATCAGCACTACGCCAGTGGACTCTAACGGCTCGAGGAAGCCACCGGAGAGGCCGACCGCGACACAATTGCGGATCCATTGCTGCTCCCGATAACCCGGATCGAACGGCAGCAGCCGCGTCTGGACCATGTCGACGCGATCGCCGGCATACGCACGCAGCACCTGCGCGGCTTCCTCATCGGACATGTGTGCGCTCGAATAGACCGTACCGATCCCCCGCGCACCGGCCAGCCCGATATCCCAGGTCCAACCTGCCGGATGCGCGGCAGCGATGGTGAAACTTTCGAGCGGCGCGTCGGGACGATCATAAGGCAGCTTGCAGGCGATTGCGCGATCGGTGAACAGATAACGCCGCACCGATTTGAAAGGCGAACTCAACGCACGCCCGATCAGTTCGGCGCGAAAACCCGAGCAATCGACAAAAAGGTCGGCCGAGAGGCTCCCATTCTCGCGCGTTATCACACGGTCGATGGCGCCGTCGGGCCTGAGCAGGACGTCGGCGACCATATCGCGGATATGCCGTACCCCGAACTCGGTCGCGCGCGCGGCGAGCACCTGACCCAGTTGGGCCGCGTCGAAATGATAGGCATAGTTGAGCGGCCCCGTGAACTCGCCTTCGCCCGGCCTCTTGGGACCACGCCTGGCCTCGGCAACGCGGTTCTGGATCGTCATCGCTTCGGCGAAGGGCGGCCGGGTCTTTTCATCGAGCAGCAGCCAATAAGGCACCAAGCTCGTGCCCTCTGTGTAGAAAGGCGCCTCGAACGGATGAAGGTAGTGATGGCGCCTGCCGTCGGTCGGCGCATACAGCCAGTCGTCGAAGCGAATGCCCTGCTTGAAGGTGGCGGAGGTGCTGCGGATGAACTGCGTCTCGTCGATACCGAGATATTGCAGCGTGGTGCGGATAGTGGGGAAGGCGCCTTCGCCCACACCGATCGGCCCGATGTCGGGCGATTCCAGCAACGTAATCTCAAGATGCGGATTGTCACAGAGTTCGAGGAATCGGGCGAGATAGGCCGCGGTCAGCCAACCGGCCGTGCCACCCCCAACGATCAGGATCGAGCGCTTGGCGGTCATGTCAGGCCCTCACGAACAGATTCTTGAGCCACAAAGGTCCGGCGCGGCCCGCCTGGCGCCAATCCGTATCCTCCTCATCCTCCGGCGTATAACCCCAAGGGTTGAACAGCTTGACGCGCGCGCCCTTATAGGCGGCCGTCTGGCGCGTGACGAGAGTCAGTCCGTGCTCGATCGCGGTTGCCGCAAGCAGTGCGTCCCGCGCGTCCGCCAGCCCGATCTGCGCCCGCCGGCGGACCACAGCGGTATCCACAGCGAGAATGCGTCCCTCGAATGCGCGCAGCACCTGCTCGCTGATCCAGGCGTGCAAGGCGGCGCCGGTGGCCTTGTCCTGTTTTTCGGCCTGCGCCGCACAATTCTCCAGCTCCAGCAGCGAAAGCGCCGACAGGAAGAGATTTTGGCGGGCGATGCCAGACGCCCAATTGGTCAGCCCGGCGTCAGTTCGGCCGGCCTTCGCCTTGCGCAGCTCCAGCACGACTGGGGTATCCAGCAAATACATCAGCTGAGCCCCGCCTTGCGCTCCCACGCGTTGCTCGATCGTTGTGCTTCGACTTCCGCTACGCCCGGCATGGCGAGCAGGTCGACAATGCTTTCGGTCTGACCGGTCAGGTTACGGAAATTCTCGATGCTCATGAGTACGTGCGTAGGCTTCCCGCGATCGGTGATGAACACAGGTTCGATTCGCGCGGCGCGCTTTGCCTGGCTCACATCCTGGTTGAAATCGCGGCTGCTAATGACCTTCATCTTGCCCTCGGATCGAGCCTACATGCCTACGAAATAGCGGGTCTATGTGTAGGTACGTTACTAGCTTGTAGCGCCACGGCAACAGAAATGCTCGAACCGGCCGGATTCTCGTTTCGCGCCGGATTTTCAGGATTGCGGCGTGCCCGGGATGGCGCTCCCCTTTGGCCATAAGCAAGGCGGGAGAGGGCAGTGCAAAGCGTAATAGACAGTTTCTGGTCAACCTTGGGCAACCTGTTGTCGGCCCATGGCCCGGCGGTCGCGGGGGCGGCGCACAGCTATGCGCCGGGCGACTACAGCATTCATTTCTTCTTGCAGCTGGCGGTGATCATCTTCGCCTGTCGCGTCGTTGGCTGGGCTGGGCAGAAGTTCATCGGCCAGCCGCAGGTGGTGGGCGAAATGATTGCGGGCGTGATCCTGGGGCCGTCGCTGATCGGCCTGTTCTGGCCCGACCTGCAGGGAGCCATCTTCCCCAAGGAGACCAAGAACGTTCTCTATGCCGGCTCGCAGCTTGGCGTGGCGCTTTATATGTTCATGGTCGGCCTCAAGTTACGGCTTGACCATTTCCAGTCAAAGGCACGGAGCGCAGCGGCGGTTTCGGCATCGGGCGTGATTGCGCCTTTCCTGATCGCGGCGGTGATTACCCCGTTTCTGCTCAAGGTGCCTGGTCTTTTCGCAGAGGGGATTAGTCCCACGAATGCGACTTTGTTCATGGGCGCCTGCATCGCGCTGACCGCCTTTCCGATGCTCGCGCGCATCATCAACGAACGCGGGCTAGCCGACAGCGCGCTGGGTACACTGTCGCTGACGGCCGGCGCGTTCGACGATGCGGCGTCGTGGTGCGTGCTTGCGCTGGTGCTCGCGACCTTCGGCGCGGGCCCGGGCGTGGCGGTGCTCGCGATCGGGGGAGCGCTGATTTATGCGGCCTTCCTGATCCTGTTCGGGCGTAAGCTGCTCGCGCCGCTTGGTCGCGCGGTCGAAGCGCGTGGCGAGATGAGCATGACGGTACTCGCAATCACGCTGATGCTGTTCTGCCTGTCGGCTTTCTTCATGGACGCGATCGGAATCCACGGCATCTTCGGCGGCTTCATCCTGGGCGTCTTCATGCCGCGCGGGCTATTCGTCGAGGAGTTGAAGAAGAAAGTCGAGCCTGTCGCGGTGGTGCTGCTGCTGCCGATGTTCTTCACCTACTCCGGCCTCAACACCCGGATGGATATGCTCACCTCGCCCGCGATGCTGCTGATCGCGGCGGGCGTGCTGGTGGCGTCCATCGCGGCCAAGTTCGCGGCTTGCTACGGCGCGGCGCGGGTTATGGGAGAGGACAATCGCACCGCCCTCGGTATCGGCGCGCTGATGAACTCGCGCGGGCTTATGGAGCTGATCATCATCAATATCGGCCTGCAGAAGGGTGTGATCGGACCGGCGTTGTTTTCGATGCTGGTGCTGATGGCGATCGTCACGACGATGATGGCGAGCCCGCTGTTCGAGATCGTCTACGGCCGCAAGGCGCGCGAAACAGGGGAACTCGGCGCGGTGCCGGGAAGCCTCGCCGCGCAAGGCGCATGAGCCTCCGCTAGGCAGCGACCCTCCCCCGGTCGCGCCGGCCCTCGTCTCCCCCAGCACCGGGAGACGAGGGCCTCTTTTTTGGCTCTTGCTTTCGATTGGTCGAAGATGCCGCCCGTCGCGCACAAGGGTTGCCTTCGAGCGATACTGGGTCGAGAGTGGCATCATGGCCAGAACGCTTTTCCGCTTTGCCCCGCTCACCCTGCTGGCGCTCGCCACCGCCGCATCGGCACAGTCCTTCTACACGCCTCAACCCGGCGCGCCGTCTAATCCCACGGTTGCCCCCGGCGTAACCGGCACGCCGAGCGGACCATCGGGCACGATCGCCACAGGTTCGACCATCGGCAACGGAGATTGGCGCAGCGATCGGGACCGAGCACTCGACGGCAGGGGCGGCTCGACCTCGTCTCGCAAGAGTGCGTCGCGTACCGCCAAGGCCGAGGAACTAACGGCTGGGGCCACGATCGCGGACAATAAGGGCGTCAAAGTCGGCTATATCAAATCGGTCGAGCCCGACGGCGTGGTGGTCGCGACCACCGCGGGGCAGGTTAAGGTGCCTGCCGAAGCCTTGGGCAAGAACAGCAAGGGATTGCTGATCGGGATGAGCAAGGCCGATTTTGACAAGCTCGTCGCGCAGGCTGTCGGCAGCTGAGATAGCGGTCCCGCCGCTACTTGCCGCAGCGATTGCCTCTGAAAGCTCGGCGCGAGCCGGACTAACGCGGCTTCCAATCGAGCGTC
>JGI24739J22299_10000909_pt1 | contig 10967 bp, 9 predicted proteins | sample KBSCornC5_FD_22299 | JGI IMG/M metagenome (IMG submission 22299)
CGGCACGCAGGTCGTGTTCGAAGGCGTGCCGACCTACCCGGACGCCGGCCGTTTCTGGAAGATGATCGGCGACCACAAGGTCAGCGTGTTCTACACCGCGCCGACCGCGATCCGTTCGCTGATCAAGGCGGCCGACGCCGACGACAAGGTGCATCCGAAGAGCTATGACCTGTCGAGCCTGCGCATTATCGGCACGGTCGGCGAACCGATCAATCCGGAAGCGTGGATGTGGTACCACAAGCACGTCGGCCAGGAGCGCTGCCCGATCGTCGATACGTGGTGGCAGACCGAGACGGGCGGCCACATGATCACGCCGCTGCCGGGCGCGACGCCGACCGTGCCCGGTTCGTGCACGCTGCCGCTGCCGGGCATCATGGCGGCCGTGGTCGACGAGACGGGCCAGGACGTGCCGAACGGTCAGGGCGGCATCCTCGTCGTCAAACGCCCGTGGCCCGCGATGATCCGCACGATCTGGGGCGATCCGGAGCGTTTCAAGAAGAGTTATTACCCGGAAGAACTCGGCGGCACGCTCTATCTGGCCGGCGACGGCACCGTGCGCGACAAGGACACCGGCTACTTCACGATCATGGGCCGGATCGACGACGTGCTGAACGTGTCGGGCCACCGGCTCGGCACGATGGAGATCGAATCGGCGCTGGTGTCGCACGAGCTGGTTGCCGAGGCGGCCGTGGTCGGCCGGCCGGACGACACGACGGGCGAGGCGGTCGTTGCATTCGTGGTGCTGAAGCGTTCGCGTCCGGAGGGCGAGGAGGCGGCGGCGCTCGCGAAGACGCTGCGCGACTGGGTCGGCAAGCAGATCGGGCCGATCGCGAAGCCGAAGGACATCCGCTTCGGCGACAACCTGCCGAAGACGCGCTCGGGCAAGATCATGCGGCGCCTGCTGCGCTCGCTCGCGAAGGGCGAGGCGATCACGCAGGACACGTCCACGCTCGAGAACCCGGCGATCCTCGATCAGCTCGCCGAAGTGCGCTGATCGAACCCGTTGCGCACGTCGTGCGCACAAGCCCCCGCGCGGCAATCCCGATTGTCCGCGCAGGGGCTTTTTGCTAAATAACGGCATGACCGTTCCGTCCCGTCCGCCGCGTGCCGCGCCGCCGCCCGTTCCCGAGCCGCTCGCGCGCGCTCATGCCCGCTATTGGCGCTTCAACGTCGCGCTGATCCTGGTGCTGATGGCGATCGGGTTCTCGGTGTCGTTCGTCGTGCCGTTCTTCGCGCCTGCGCTCGCGGGCATCCGCTTCGCCGGTTTCAGCCTGCCGTTCTACGTCGGCGCGCAGGGCGCGATTCTCGTGTATCTCGTGTTGATCGTCGTCTACATCGGCCTGATGCAGCGCGCGGACCGCGCGCTGCGGCGTGCGTACGACGAGCATGCTGCGCACGCGGGCAATCCGCACCATGCCCGCTGATCCATGCTGACGCATCGACTGATTCGCGCGTACGCGCTCTACACGCTCGGCTTCCTGGGCTTCGTGCTGCTGCTGTGGCGGATCGAGCGCGCGGCCGGCTCGGGCGTGTGGATCGGCTACGTATTCCTGTTCGTGCCGATCGCCGTGTATGCGGTGATCGGGCTGCTGTCGCGCACGTCCGATCTCGTCGAATACTACGTGGCCGGGCGGCGCGTGCCGTCCGCGTTCAACGGGATGGCGACCGCGGCCGACTGGCTGTCGGCGGCGTCGTTCATCGGTCTCGCCGGCTCGCTTTACGCAACCGGCTACGATGCGCTCGCCTACGTGATGGGGTGGACGGGCGGGTTCTGCCTCGTCGCGTTCCTGCTCGCGCCGTACGTGCGCAAGCTCGCGCGCTACACGATTCCCGATTTTCTCGGCACGCGCTTTTCGAGTACGGCCGTGCGCGCGCTGGCGGCCGGTGCGGCGATCCTGTGCTCGTTCGTTTATCTGGTCGCACAGATCCAGGGGATCGGGCTGATCGCGACGCGCTTCATCGGCGTCGACTTCGCGATCGGCATCTTCTGCGGGCTCGCGGGCATTCTCGTGTGCTCGTTTCTCGGCGGCATGCGCGCGGTCACNTGGACGCAGGTCGCGCAGTACATCATCCTGATCAGCGCGATCCTGATCCCCGTGTCGCTGATCGCGATGAAGAACGGGCTCGGGCCGGTGCCGCAGTTCAATTACGGCAAGCTGATGGAGCGCGTGGCGGCGCGCGAGGCGCAGGTGCGCGACGCGGCCGAGGAGCAGCAGGTGCGCGATGCGTATCGCGGGCAGGCCGCGCTCGTCCAGGCGCAACTCGATCGCTTGCCCGGATCGTATGCGGACGCACGCCGGCAACTCGTCGACCAGCTTGCGGACCTGCGGCGCCATAACGGGCCGCTGCGAGAGATTAACCAGCGCGAGCGCGAGCTGGCCGACTTCCCGCGCGACCCGACGGGCGCGCGCGTGATCTGGACCCAGGCGCGCGACGACCTGCTGGCGCGCGCCGAGCCGCCCGTGCCGATGCACGAGCCGTTTCCTGCCGCGAGCGATGACGAGCGCAAGCCGCGCGAGCGGAATTTCCTGGCGCTGCTGCTGTGCCTGTCGCTCGGCACCGCGAGCCTGCCGCACATCCTCACGCGCTACAACACGACGACGTCGGTGGCGTCCGCGCGGCGCTCGGTCGGCTGGACGCTGTTCTTCATCGCGTTGTTCTACCTGAGCGTGCCGGTGCTCGCGGTGATGATCAAGTACGAGATTCTCACCAGCCTTGTCGGGCGGCCGATCGCCGAGCTGCCTGCGTGGGTCACGCAGTGGCATCACTTCGAACCGGACCTGATCAGCGTCGTCGAGGTGATTCGCGACGGCATCGTCCACTGGTCGGAAATCCAGATGCAACCGGACATGGTCGTGCTGGCCGCGCCGGAGATCGCGGGGCTGCCGTATGTCGTGTCGGGGTTGATCGCGGCCGGTGCGCTGGCCGCGGCGCTGTCGACCGCGGACGGATTGCTGCTGACGATCGCGAATGCGTTGTCGCACGACGTCTATTACTGCATGGTCGCGCCCGATGCATCGAGCCAGCGGCGCGTGACGGTCTCGAAGGTGCTGCTGCTCGGCGTCGCGCTGTTCGCGTCGTATGTCGCGTCGCTCAATACGGGGAAGATTCTGTTTCTCGTCGGTGCGGCGTTTTCGCTTGCGGCGTCCAGTTTCTTTCCGGTGCTCGTGCTGGGGGTGTTCTGGAAACGGACGACGACGCGCGGCGCGATCGCCGGGATGGTGACGGGGCTTGCGGTGTGCGTGTACTACATCGTGTCGACGTACCCGTATTTCACGCAGTTGACGGGGTTTGCGGGGCGGACGTGGTTCGGGATCGAGCCGATCAGTTCAGGTGTGTTCGGGGTGCCGGCGGGGTTTGTGGTGGCGATCGTGGTCAGTCTGGTCGATCGGGAGCCGGATGAGTATACGCGGGCGTTGGTGGATTATATTCGGCATCCGTGAGGGGAGAGTGTGCCGGCGGATCAACGGAAAAGCCGCTTGATTTCGGGAGAATCATCCAAGACAATCTCACGCGGCAAGCGTGCGTCCAGATGATCTAATCAGGAAAGTGAGCGGATCAAATACCATCCGGGACTACGAAGAAGTGAAGTTGCCGACCCTGAGGCTGAGCAATCCAGACTCCGTCAAGTTGATTTCCTTGCCTCGTTGCCGAAAATTTACCGGTGATCCTTTTTTGTGAAGCTTCAATGTATTCATTCAGGCTAATTTTTCCTTCAGTATTGTTGCCAATCAAATTGAGGTCGCCGCCTTTGTTCTGATATCGATATGTCCCGCGAATCGATGTTCCACTTTCGGTAATCGACATCTCAATTGGGCAGCTCCCTATGCCGCCCCGAAATTCCATTGTAGAACCAGGCAGCTTGGGAACGCATGATTTGTAGCAAACCAAACTTTCTGGTGTGGCTCCCAGTTTGTTGGGGTAAATGTAGGTGCGATTTCCAATTTCTCTGCCGTCGAGGTTGTGAATGGTCAGTTCTGCAAGTCGAAATCCCTCTTGAATCTTGCTCTTGGGGTCGGGTGACCTTGCTGGTTTGAAGTTGTTGTGCCATTGTGACACGGCGCTCCATGAGAACTTCGATAATTCTCTCGGCTCGCTTAAGGAAATTTCGTCGCCGGACCAGACTGCGTATCCGCGCTTGGACGATTCCTGTGCCTCGATCGAGAAATATATGACTCGATCAAATGATGCGCCGTTTTTTGATTTTATAATTGGCACAATTACAAAAGACTTGTCGGCGGAATCGCTCTGCTTTACCAGATAATATTCCCCGCCGCGCAACATGACATATGTGTCTTGCATGACTTCTTTTCCTGCGAGGCTAATTTTTTTACCGTCACTTGTGTGTATTAGATTCCATTGATCACCGATGCGAAACTCGCACGACGTTTCGCTTGAGCATTCTTTGGCCGCCACAATTGATGTTGGAATCAACAGCGAAATTAGAGCGATGCGGGCTATCTTCATCATGATTTCGATTCCTTCAGGATTTCCTCGAATTTCTTGGCGTATCCGGCAATTGTTGGCGCAAGCGTCGAACACGAAGTCATACGCCCAGACATGCTGCGCCGCCGTCGCTGGCTGGGCCGCGGACGACGGCCCGACACACGTCTGCGCGGACGCTTGCGAGGCAGCTGCAGCCCCGCAAGACGCCAAAGCCGCCATGTGTGATTCGCGCTCATCGGTTGGCCTTGGCGCTCCAGAAAGATCTGAATTCGTCGGTACCCGGAGCGAGGTTATTGCGCCGATAGAATGCCCGTCGCCACCACCACCGGCACATCGCGCACAGCGAGCTTCGATTCGTAATGCAACGCCGATCGCGCAACCGCGCAACCATCATTAGCGCGCACGCACCTCTCTCCAAGATGCCCCGCGCTTTCGCGTAAGCGACTTGCTGGTGTCAAGCGGGCGCGCTCTCACTTTTTTGCGTTGATCTCTTTCATCACGTGCAGCTCAAGATCGCGTTCCGCGAGCATCTTCTTCAGTCGTGCGTTCTCGTGCTCGGGTTACTTGAGCCGCTTGACGATGGCCGTCTCCAGGCCACCGAAATGCCGGCGCCAGTTGTAGGTCGTGTGCTCGCTGATTCCGTACTTCTTCGCGACCTCGGTGACTGGCATCTTATCGGCGTCGCCCAGAATCATCACCATCTGTTCGTCGGTAACCCGGCTCTTCTTCATGACTTCCGTCTCTCCGGTGGAAGCCATTCTCTCAAGGTTCAGTTGGTCCGAATATTCGAGGGCAGGTCATGGGCCGAGGTTGTTACACACCTGCAAGCCCAACCGAAGATAGGCGATAGGCGGTGCCACGGTGTCGCTTGTTCGATCTGAAGATCAAAGGAGACTTGAGATCAGGTGACAGCCGCACGTGGCGCGATGGTCGTGCCGTGCGATCGGGATGCCATCGTCCGTCATCGACGGATCGCCTTCCTCGATGAGGTTAGGTGAGACATCGGGATGCTGGGGGCACGACACGCGATCGCCTTTGCGAGCGACGTAGCGGCCGTCGAAGCGCATTGTCGTAGAACCTGTTTCGACTTTGCCTCCGTGGTCGGTGCCATCTCCGACGCGAATTAAATTCATCATGTCAGTCCACTATTTTATGAGAAGTGTTTTTAAATAATCGACTCGTTGTTTGGTTATCGTGACTAGGCAATCTTTCGTAATTAGACCGGAGCCGGCGCCTTGGGATTGCGATGCCTCGGCTGCGATATATCCGTTACACTGCTTGTCCCGATAGTTGAGCCAAGCCTTCTGGGATTGCTCAAACTCGTTTTTATACTGTGTGGAAGAATACAATTTTTGATAAATCGTATTGAGTTCTTTTTTTGATTTATCCAGGGTTTGGTTGGTGCACGACAAGTCGTCATATACGTTTCCGCTATTGACGCATGCATCGGCAAAAGAGGTGAGGGGTAAGAGAAAAATTACAAGCGGGATGATTTTTTTCATGGCTCTATTAAAAATTACTGATTGTATGATTCCGGCAGTACTATGGTGAAAGGGTCCGGTCTAAAAGGCATTAGACCTTGGGTTGTTCCATGCACGTGAACCGCGCGTCCCTTTCCGTACCTATATCCAGTGATGCTTGCTTGACGAACAACATCTTCAACCCATGCTCTCGTTGCGTCCGTTGCCTCGTCTAAGACATAGGGATTTGCATAGCTGAGATTGTTGCCAACGAGGGAGGGGCCGCCGTTTGCCCTATCTTGCAAATGAGCGATAACCATGGTCCTTACCCTTGCAGGGACTCTACTCTCGGGAACGTTTTGTACGCATCCGTAAGCGCCTACCCTTGGGGCGTTAATGTCTGAAAACTGCCATCTATCATTAATTATGCCCCTAAAGGTGCTCCAGTTTTTGATGCCCGACATCACTCGGTTTACCACATACGCATATCCGATCTTCGAATCGCTCGCTGGCTCCGCTATTGATACGGATTTGGTCATAAAGGTGGGCTGGAGCCGATCTGGACGACGAAAACCGAGACGGCGTCTCGCGAGCGCCATCGCCGTCGCATGCAGCGCACATCCACCGTCCCAGCAGCCCTGAAAAGAAAATGCCGGGGCGTTAGAGTTCGCAAGTGTGAGACGTCTGCCTGGCTGAAGAGCCGGATGGAGTTTTTGCACGGTGAACTCCATCGCATCAGTATTCGCAAGGCAACAAGAGGGTTGTTGCTCGGCGATCGGCTTCAGTGATGATCCACAACCTCTCTCGACGGTCGCCCAACTCATATGCAGACAGCAGGCGAGTTCGATTCGTCACGGCGAGATCGTTCGAGCGAGCATCGGCCGCGCAGACCACACCCCAATCGCCTCTGCCGTGCCGTCGAAGTAGCCCATTGGCGTTGGTGCCGGTTCGGTCGAGAAGATCGAGCGCACCGGGTGTAGCGACAATCAAGCCAAGAGGGAACAGGGGACCACAACGAAGCTCGTCCCCAAAACGGGTTCATTCATTTTTTGAGAAAAACAAGCTGTTTCAGGTATTTTGCAGCGCGAATTATAGGCTGATGCCTCGCCGCCTTGTTCGATCTCAGGATCAAACGAGACTTGAGATCAGGTGACAGCCGCACGTGGCGCGATGGCCGTGCCGCGCGATCGGGATGGCATCATCCGTCATCGACGGATCGCCTTCCTCGATGAGGTTAGGCGACACGTCAGGATGCTGCGGGCACGACACGCGATCGCCCTTGCGGGCAACATAGCGGCCGTCGAAACGCATCGTATTTGAGCCGGTTTCAACCTTGCCGCCGTGATCGGTGTCGTCACCGATGCGGATGAGATTCATCATTTGGTGGTCTCGCTAACAGCCGGTTGCCGCGGGGCAGTGCCAAGGCTGTTGGATCGCAGTCGATTACTTCTTACCCAGCCGCGAACTGGGCTGGTCTTCTTCGAATTTTGGTAAGCCACAAACGTGAATCCATGATAGCTAGTGTACGCATCGACGGATTCTCCAGTCAAAATAAAAACTCCTGGCGTTTTACACGCGTAATCTGGTGCTGAATAGAACTGAAGGCGACCGCTTCCAATGACTGCCATCCCGCTTTCCGATTGAGGTATGTCAATAGCAAGCTTCGAGGCATGCTTATTGAGTTCGTCGCAGTTCGAAGCTGCCTTCGATGGCTTGTGAATACAATCCGAAATGAATTTTCGGTATTTGGCCTCATTCACCTTCAGTACGTCTGGATGTTCAGGGTCTCGTGTCACATCCAACGCTTTCATCGAATTCGTATCCAAATTCACCCAGCCGATGGACACTTGCTTGTCAAGATTGTCGGGGCTATCCGCAGCGACATACAGTCTGACGCTATAGATCCCATCAGACACATCCTCAATATCAGCTTGGATGTCCTTCTTGTTCATTGCGACGTGCTCAAGAGGAGGTACAACCAACTCTCTTAATTCGCTTCTGCAGATATCGGCTGAGGCGTGGACGCCGCATGAAATCAACAGAAGGAGGGTGAGTGTTACGATTTTATCAACGATTCTCATGTCGGATCACTGAAATGAATTCACGATTCGTGGTGTTATGGATTCGAGTGTTTTTCTGTAAACTGCTTGTGCATTTGCGTCGGTTGAAAACCATCGTGCGTAATTTCCGTTGTAGTGCACAATATACTTGGCCTTGAACTCCATGCCTACGCGCACCGACGAAACCACGACGAACACTTTCTTTCGATTCGTAACTTGCGCATTTCCACCTACGCCGCTGAGGCCGGCACCTTCAAAGGCTGCCCATGTCCCAATCGGAGGTTCGCTGTAAAAATCGGGAGTCCATCCATAGTACGGCGCTGGACCATGTACTTCCATGCCGCCCGTTCCGCATCGACGATATTGACTCGATTGGAAGTGTCTCGTTTCCGTCCGATACATACGCTCAACCGTCTCGGCGATGGTACGTCCATACTTGTCGAAAATGTACTTTAGTGCGTCCCTAGCGTCTTCTTCGGTGAAGTTGTTTTCGCCAGTGACAGGCTTTGCGATGAAATTGCCGACAATCCCGATTGGATGGAAGTGCCAAGGACTGGGCTCCTTTGGGAAGCCGTCGACACTGGTGACCTGCTCCCACCACTGCAATTTTCCGATCCGCTCGATTTCGGTCTTCCACAGCCAAAGCAGATTCTTCATTAGCGGCGACAAGGCCTCCCACTTACCCAGGCCCCCGCCCCATTCGCTTTCACACCGCACGACGAGGTGGGAGAGGGCTTCTGCCATCCACGGCGTTTCTTGTGCACGCTTCAGCTCTTGCGCAGTCACCTTTCCATCGTGATTGGTATCAATCGCCTTCTCGAGCTTTGTGATGAGCGGACTCGCGTTGACCGTTGCGGCGCTCGCTTCGAATTCGGTTTTGCTTTCATCGGCCAGAAATTGCTCGGCGACATGGATGTAGCGCTTGAGCATGTCGATCGGCATGATGCTGCTGTTGTCAACCAGTTCGAAACCCGGCCAATCCCACGGACCGCACATGCGCACGAGAGGATGGTCCTGCTCACACACCCATCCGTTGCGAGCACTTCCGTCCTTGGTGCCGATTGTCACGTAATACCAGCGACGCCCCTTGTCATCTTTAGCGCTGCTTTCCACACCGTTCTTCTCGAGGTCGACGCTCCGGAATACGTCGCGGAAATCTGCGCCGGGCCCCTTCGCGTTTGAGAAACTCAACGGAAAATCTTTCCAGCAGGGCACGATTGCGGTGGTCGTCGTATTGGCGAGGTTGCCATCGACCCAAACGGGCGCACCGGCGTCGTTGAATACCGGCTTCGTGTGTCGGCCACCATGTACTGGTGCGGCTGTTTTCGGTTGCACCTTGACCCATTTGCCCTTTGCGTCGGCGGCGAAAGGTACAAGTTTGGTACCGGGCTGCAGTTTCTGGTCCGGTTCTGGTAGGTCGGTTACGAGCCGCGCACCCGGCGAGAATTCTAGAAATGCTTTGGATGCGGGTAACTGCTTTGCCCGCTCGCGGCTCTTCTGGATGAATGCTTCGAGTTCGGGGCCTGCGAACACTTCCAGGTGCAGCAGTGGCCGGGTTGGCTTCGCTGGCAATAGCTTCGCGTCCGGGTACCGCAGATAGTGGCCGAACTGGCCGATGACGTCGCCAGCCTTCACAGCATAAGGCTGCTTTAGCACGACGACTGTGTCCAGCGGCTTCGGATCGACGATCGGATCAATTTCCCCGAGGAAGACGTACCCGTATGGCGCATGCGGCGATACGGACTGGCCGACAACCGCCGCAGCCGGAGTCCCGGACTTGATTGCCTTGATTTTCGCCCAGCCCGGGTTCGCTTTTGTTTGGTCGTCAGTGTCTGAGAGGGTCAACTCTGTACCTTGCGGCAAGATGCCGAGGATTTTGCTCTTGCTGTTCGGCAGCTCACGGATGCGCAGGCCCGTGACCGGGGGCGGGAGCGGTGTTGTGTCTTTCGTGTCTTCTTCCGGTTCGGGCACCTTCTTGAAATCGCTCTGGATGAACTCTCCGAGTACATCGCGATTGATCGTGTCACGCAATGATGGCACGGGCACCTTTGGCAGCGGGACCTCTTGCTTGTCTTTCGCCTTGTCGCCGACCCGATAGTAACGATCGCCTTCCCAATACGGCATTGGCCCCATGTTCAGCTTGAAGCGGTCGACCTGAGCGACTTTCGCCTGTTCTGCCGCCGACTGGTAGCTATTGTGGTCCATCGTGTGCATGTACAGGCTGAAGAACGTGAGCGTTTCGTTCTTGCCGGGTGGTGTAGTGCTCGACGTTGGAGCTGGCGTCGCCGTTGCTGGCGCTGTGGATGACGTTGCCGGTTGGGTTGCAGCATTCTTGGCTGGCTCCGGCTTTGCGGGCGGAGGTGGGGGCGGAGGCAGTTTCAGCCGATGACGGATGAGCACGAAGCCCGTCGAATACAACGCGTGGCGGCCGTCTTGGTAGTCCTGTTCGGGATACTTGCTGTCGAGCCGGTACGCGACGACTTCCCCATCGGCGATTGCGCGGATGCCGTCGCCTTGTTTCAACTGCGCAGCCGTGTTCTGGTCGAAGTGGATGCCGCCATGCCACATGCCATTCGCACCCAGTGGATAGAACCCGTCTTCGGCGGCTGCCAGCGCCTTCATATAGGTCATCGGGTTGGCCGGGTCATCTTTGCCGACCGGTGAGAACGGAAAGGCCCAGTTTAGCGGCGTGTACGGTGCTGTCGCAGGTGCACTCGGGGCGGTCGCCGGCTTGGCCGGCGCGGCTGGCTTCGTGGTAGGGTGGCTATTGCTCATGTTTCTCGGAATCTCTCGTTTCTCGTTTTTCTTGCTGCTCGGATGCTGTCCGGCTTGGCATCAGCCGGAGAAAAGCGAGCCGCGGCCGCGGTCGGTCGATACCGGCGTCGCCTTCAATGGATCGCGAATCGTCCCGCTCGCACCACTTGGCTTGTCCCAACTCCCGCATTTTTCCAGAATCTGTCCGGTCGTCACGTTCTCGATCAGACCGCCCTTGATACTGATA
>JGI24739J22299_10000914_pt1 | contig 10953 bp, 10 predicted proteins | sample KBSCornC5_FD_22299 | JGI IMG/M metagenome (IMG submission 22299)
GTGTCTGAGACGCTCAAATATCGCGCGCTGGCGCTGATTGTGGCGCTCGCCGCATCGACTGGCGCGACTGCCGCAGGCCGAATCCTCTTCGCNGCCGGCACGTGGGCCGCAATCGACCGTGGCGCGACGTGTGTCGCCGCCGGGCGCTCGGCGAAGATCGCGGTCAAGGGTAAGGTCCAGCCGGTCGCCGGCTTCACCTTTACCGCCGACCGGCGGCGCTGGGGCGAATTTCATGCGCACCTCAGCCGCATGCCGCGCGCCGGGTCGAGCGTGATCCTGACGGTCGGTGGCCAGCCGTTCCTGCTGACGGCGCGCGGCGACTGGGCCTGGAGCACAGGTCCGGCGCAGGAGCAGGCGATCATCGCCGCCGCGCGCAACGCGACTGGAATGCGGGTGGAAGCGCACGACCTCGGCGGCAATCGCTTCGCCGATCCCTATGGGCTCGACGGCGCCCCCGCAGCCATCGACGCGGCCGCTGCCGCCTGCGCTGGCAAAATGCAGCCGCATTAACTAGATAGACCCTTCGCCATGAGTGCCGACACCAACCTGATGCCGATTCCCGGCGCCGTCGACCCTGTGCCGGTTCGCCGCGCCGCGCCCGCTCGTGCCGATGGGCGGACCGAGTTGGTCGGCCTGTCGAAGGATCAGATCCGCGCCGCGCTCGAANCGGCCGGCCTTGATGCGCGACAGGCNAAGCTNCGCGGCAAGCAGATCTGGCACTGGATCTACAACCGCGGCGTGAGCGACTTCTCGGCCATGAGCGACATCGCGAAGCCGCAGCGCGGCTGGTTCGCCGAGCGTTTCGTTATCTCGCGCCCCGAAGTGGTCGAGGCGCAGGTCTCGTCCGACGGCACCCGCAAGTGGCTGCTCAAGACCCACGACGGGCACGAGTTCGAGATGGTGTTCATCCCCGACGCCGACCGCGGGACTCTGTGCGTTTCGAGCCAGGTGGGCTGCACGCTCAACTGCCGCTTCTGCCACACCGGAACAATGGCGCTGGTCCGCAACCTCGAGCCGGCGGAGATCGTCGGCCAGGTGATGCTCGCCCGCGACGCGCTCGGCGAATGGCCGAGCCAGCCGGAAGGGCGGATGCTGACCAACATCGTCATGATGGGCATGGGCGAGCCGCTGTACAATTTCGACAATGTTCGCGACGCGCTGAAGATCGTCATGGACGGCGACGGACTCGGCCTGTCACGGCGGCGGATCACCCTTTCGACCAGCGGGGTCGTGCCGATGATGGAACGGGCCGGCGCGGAGATCGGAGTCAACCTGGCGGTCTCGCTTCACGCGGTGACCAAGGAAGTCCGCGACGAGATCGTCCCGCTCAATCGCAAGTACGGGATCGAGCAATTGCTCGAGGCCTGCGCGGCTTACCCGGGCGCCAACAACGCGCGGCGCATCACGTTCGAATATGTGATGCTGAAGGGCAAGAACGACAGCGACGCGGACGCACGCGAGCTCGTCCGGCTGATCCGCAAGTACAAGCTTCCGGCCAAGGTGAACCTGATCCCGTTCAATCCGTGGCCGGGCGCGCCCTACGAATGCTCGAGCGACGAGCGCATCCGCGCGTTCAGCAACATCGTGTTCGAGGCCGGCATTTCGGCTCCCGTGCGCACTCCGCGCGGGCGCGACATCGACGCCGCCTGCGGCCAGCTGAAGACCGCAGCGGAAAAGAAGCGCCGCAGCCGCGAACCGGCGTGATGCTGTCGCCGGTCCGCCGAGCGCTCGTCCGGCAAGTCCGCAAGACCTTCAACGACCAGGCCAAAGGCGAAAAGCCCGTGCCGGCATCCGACGACGCGCTGTTCCCGCGCGGCTCGGTGATCCGCCGGGTGCACGGCGACGTCACCTCGATGATGGTCGGCGGGATCGCCGCGCTGCTGACGCAGATGCTGCATCCCAAGGCGCTCGGCGGGGTGTGGGACCATAGCGGCGTTGCCGAAGATCAGCTCGGACGCCTGCGGCGGACGGCGCGGTTCATCGCCACGACGACTTACGCCCAGCGCGATTCGGCGCTGGCGGCAATTGCCAAGGTCAAGGCGATCCACCAGCAGGTCGGCGGCACTCTGCCCGACGGCACCGAATATCGAGCGACCGACCCGTGGCTGCTCGCCTGGGTGCATGTCGCCGGAGCGGTGAATTTCCTCGATGGCTGGCGGCGCTATGGCGAACCGCGGATGAGCGGCGCGGACCAGGACCGCTATTTCGCCGAAAGCGGCGAGATCGCGCGTCTGCTCGACGCCGACCCTGTCCCCGCGACCCGCGCCGAAGCTGAGCGGCTGATCGCCCAATTTCGCTCGGAATTGCGCGCCGACGAGCGCAGCCGCGCCTTTCGCGACCTCGTGCTCAAGGCGCCGGCGCCGTCGCTCGCGCAGGCTCCGGTCCAGGCAATGATCATGGGCGCGGCGATCGACCTGATGCCGGACTTCGCGCGCGAGATGCACGNGCTCACCCGGCCGGTGCTNCCGCCGGTGGTCCGCGGCGCGACGCTCGGCCTCGCNAGCACCATTCGCTGGGCGTTCGCCGGAGAGCATTATCGCGCGACGCATTGAATTGCGGTCGTCGGCGGCGCGTGGCAATTGCACCCGGCGTCGCAAACGGAGTGGCTGAATGTCCCTGATCGGCAAGCTCGTCGACAAATTGCTGACCACCGGCAGCATCACATTGCTGCGGCCGGGCAAGGCGCCCGAGACCTTCGGCCGCGGCGGCGGCAGGCACCTCACCGTCCGCTTCACCGACAGCAAGGTCGCGTGGGACATCGCGACCAACCCGCGCCTCAAGCTCGGCGAAGCTTATATGGACGGCCGTGTCATCATCGAGGACGGGACGATCCTTGACCTGCTCGAGCTGATCGTCGGCGCCAACCGCTGGGAGGACAAGGGCGCCGGGCGCAAGGCGATGCGCAAGGGCAAGAAGCGCTTCGCCAAGCTGTTCAGGCGCAACAACCCGCTCCGCGCGCGGCGCAACGTCGCNCACCATTACGACCTCAAGGACGAGCTCTACGAACTCTTCCTCGACGGGGACAAGCAGTACAGCTGCGCCTATTTCACCGACCCCAACAACAGCCTCGAACAGGCGCAGGCGGACAAGAAGGCGCACATCGCGGCCAAGCTCGCGCTCAAGCCGGGGCAGCGCGTGCTCGACATCGGNTGCGGCTGGGGCGGGATGGCGCTGTATCTGCACAAGGTCGCGGGGGTCGACGTGCTCGGCGTGACGCTGTCCGAACACCAGCTCAAGATCGCGCGCGAGCGGGCGGCTGCGGCGGGCGTGTCGGATCATGTGAAGTTCGAGCTGATCGATTACCGGCACCTCGACGACACGTTCGACCGCATCGTTTCGGTCGGCATGTTCGAGCATGTCGGCGCGAAGCATTACGACGAATTCTTCGACAAGTGCCGGCGGCTGCTGAAGCCCGACGGGGTGATGCTGCTGCATACGATCGGAAAGCTCGGCCGGGTGTCGGACGGCCCCGACCCGTTCACCGACAAATATATCTTCCCCGGCTATCACCTGCCGTCGCTGTCGCAGATGACCGCTTCGAGCGAGAAGGCGCACCTCATCGCCAGCGACGTCGAGAACCTGCGGCTGCATTATGCCTATACGCTGCGCCACTGGCTCGCCCGCGCGACCGCTGCACGAGCGGCGATCGAAAAGATGTACGACGAGCGCTTCTTCCGCATGTGGGAATTCTATCTCGCCGGCGGGATCGTGATGTTCGAGAGCGGCGCCGCGTGCAATTACCAGGTGCAATATATCCGCGACCGCAACGCGCTCCCGATCACGCGCGACTATATGATCGAGACCGAACGCAAGTATCGCGAAATCGCGCCAGCGGCGGCGGCTCCGGCGAAGAAGCCGCGCGGCGGTGCGCGCAGAAAAGCGCTCGAACCTACGGGCGCTTGAGCTCGGCCAGTAGCGCCGGGTCGGGATAGATGTGCTTCAGCGCTTCCTCGACCGCGGCCATCGACACCACCACGGTGCGGTTGAGCGTCGGGTCGAAGCCGTAATCGCCGCCCAGTGAGTGGATGTTGCCGTCGAACGCGGCGCCGATCACCGTTCCGCCGCGATCGAGCACCGGCGACCCCGAATTGCCGCCGATGATGTCGTTGTTNGTGACGAAATCGTACACCGTCGACTTGTCGATCCGCGCTTCGTTGGCGGCGAAGGCCGTGGCGAGCTTGAACGGCTGGGCGCCGGTCGCGCGCTCGAAGGCGCCGCCCATGACGGTGCGGGTAGGAACCTGCTTCCCGCGCTCCGTCCAGCCGACGACCTTCCCGTAGCTGATCCGCAGCGTGAAGGTCGCGTCGGGATAGATGCTGTTGCCGTAGGCCGCGAAGCGGGCCTGGCTGAGCTTGGCCTGGGCCGCGGTCACCGGCGCGTCGTAGCGCTCGTTGAAGGTTTTCTGGAGCTCGCGCTGGCGGGCGTCGAGCTTGCGCGCATAGACGATCATCGGGTCGGTCGAGGCGTTGATCGCGGCCAGCCCGCCGTTCCACAGCGCCTTGCGCACCGCTGGATCGGCGAGCTTCGTTCCGCTGACCAGGCGTGCGGCGAGCCCTTCGGGCGATTCTTTGCCGAGCAGCAGCTTGGTGTCGGGGTCGTCGGCGCCAAGATATTCGCGCGCCTTGGACAGGCTCCATTCGAGCGTCAGCTTCTCCAGCCACGGATAGATCGGCTCGGGATCCAGCGTCTCCTTTTCGAGCAGCGGGAGGCGGCTATCGGTGTAGGCGGGCAGGCGCTGGCTGTTGGGCTTGGCGCGCTCCTCGGCGGCGCGGACGAGGCGGACCGCATAGCCGTAGAGGTCGCCGCGCGGAGTCATGAAACGGTTGGCAAGATAGATGTCGCGATAGGCGCGGTCGGCCTGCGCAATTGTGCTCCACGGATCGCCGATCGACGGGTCGCCCGCGGCCTTGGCGCGAAGGTTTGCCTCCGCGTCGGCCAGGGTCTTCATGAACGCCGGGTCGTTCAGCGCCTTGGCCCGGCCGATATAGACCTTCAGCGAATTCTCGATCCCGAACAGGGTGTCCCCGCCCTCGCGCTGGCGCACCGGGCTCGATTCCATCGCCGACAGCAGGCGCCCGCGAAGCTCGGAGTAAGTGCCGACGATCACCGGCAGCGCGACTTCGCGCTGGAACGCGAGCTGGTCGAGGGTCGCGAGCCGCTCGGTGCCTCCGGGATTGCCGACGACGAAGGTCGCTTCGCCGTCGATCGGAGCGCGCGGGTTGAACTGGAGGTGGGCGGGGGTCGAGACCGGCTTGCCGTTCTCGTAGGCGCGGAGGAAGCTCGCATCGAGCGCGTAGCGGGGAAAGTTGAAATTGTCGGGGTCGCCGCCGAAGAAGGCCGCCTGGAATTCGGGCGCCCAGACGATCCGGACGTCGCTGTACTTGCGATAGGTGTAGAGCTTGTACTCGCCGCCGCCGTAGAGCTTCACGACCTGGCAGCGGTTGACCTTGGTGTCGGGGCAGCCGGCGGTTTCGATCTCGGCGACCTTGGCGTCCTGCGCCTTGATCGCGGCGTCGCCGGTCGCGCTGCCGATCGCCGCCTTCACCTGCGGCGTCACGTCGGTGATCGAAGTGACCACCTCGGCCTGCTGGCCGGGGCAGAGGCGCTCGCGCTGGCGAGTTCCGGCGATGAAGCCGTGGGCGACGAGGTCGCTCTTGGCGGTCGACAGGTTCTGCAGGCAGCCGACCACGCAATGGTGGTTGGTGAGAATGAGGCCGTCGTTCGAGACGAAGCTCGCCGAGCAGCCGCCGGTCAGCCGGACCGCAGCCTGGCGCGCCTTGTCGAGCCATGCCTGATCGGGCGCCCAGCCATAGGCGGCCTGCATCTTCGCCGTCGGGAAGGCGTCGATGGTCCACATGCCTTCGTCGGCGTGGGCAGCGGCGAGCGGCAAAGCGGCGACGGCCGCGAACGCAAAAGCTTTGGACAAACGCATCGAAGACTCTCCCCGGATGAGACCGGGCAAGGTGCACGAAAAAGGGGCCGGCGCAAGCCGACCCCCGTTGTTCAATTCGTGCGGCTCACGCAGGGCGCTTCAGTTGCTCACCAGGGGAACACGTCGCCGGCGGCGATCTCCTCGGAGCGCGGCGCGCGGCCGAGCATCGCGTTGCGATGCGGAAAGCGCCCGAACCGGGCGATCACGTCATGATGCTTGCGCGCATAGCCGAGCTGCTCGTCGTCGCCGAGCGCGGCGAACAGCAGCAGCGATCGCTTCTGGTCCTCGAGATTCTCGCTGTGCTGGAACGGCATGTAGAGGAAGCCGCGCTCCTGTGGCTGCAACTCCTCGTCGAACCCCTTGTCGACCGCGCCCCTGGCGATCGCGAGCGCGAGGTGATCGGTCGCGAATTGCTCGGCGTCGCCGCGAAACATGTTGCGGGGGAACTGGTCGAACAGGATGACTCCGGCGAGCGCGGTGAGCGGGTCGGTCAGGAATTGCTCGGCCGGCAATTGGCGCTTTTCCACCCACAGCTTGAGGAAGCGCTGCTTGATGCGGTGGTCGATGTCCGCCCCGCCCTTCCACCATTCGTCGTAGCTGAGCCCGAACCAGAATTTCAGGACGTCGGCGCGCCAGTCGATCATTGCAGCGCCTTGAGCCGGGAGAGCAAAGCCGCCGGTCGGGAATGCGAATTCCGAATTCACCTTCGAGCATGTCGCAGACCTCTAAGGGACCGTCGAGGCGCCGCCGCTCGGACGGCTGTCCGATGCGGTGGGTCGCGAAGTCGAAGTTGCGCAGCGTCAACCGCCGTCCAGCAGGCGACCGCGCAACCGTCAGCCCCTGGGTGAAATGCGACAGCGGGCTGGTCGAGGTCCACCAATTGGCCAGCTGATAGTCGATCTGCGGCTGCGGCGTCAGGTCGAAGCGGTAGGTCGTCCGCCATTCGCCGGCGATCTCGGTCTGCTGGCGCCATTCGCCGCCCGACTCCACCAGCCGGTAGCGTTCGTGCGGCGTGTCCTGCGCCACGTCCGGAATCAGGTCGAGCACGCCGGTGCAGACCGCGCCGCCGAAGCCCACGTCCGCAAGCACCGGCCCTTCCGGAAGATGGACCAGCAGCGTCATGTGCGTTCGCGGAGTGACCGAATCCTCCGGCAGCATCCACAGCACGCGCGCGGCGAGGCCGGTGACTTCGAAGCCGATGGTTTGAAGCACGAGGCGGAACAGCCCGTTCTGCTCGAAACAATAGCCGCCCCGNCCGCCGTGGACGAGCTTGGCGACGATCGCCTCGGGACCGATATCNACCGGCCGCCCGAGCAGCGGATCGAGATTCTCGAACGGGATCGCAGCGGTGTGNGCCTGNACTAGCGCAGCCAGCGTCTGCCGGTCGGCTGCGGGCTCGCCGTGCCAGCCAATGCGATCGAAGTAGGAACGAAGCTCCTGCGCGCTCAGGCTCAAGCGGCGGTTCCCCCGACGGTGAGGCCGTCGATCAGCAGCGTCGGCTGTCCGACCCCTGCCGGAATGCTCTGCCCGCCCTTGCCGCACACGCCGATGCCTTCGTCGAGCGCGAAATCGTTGCCGACGCCGCTGACCCGAGTGAGCACCGTCGGGCCGTCACCGATCAAAGTCGCGCCCTTGACCGGCTCGGCGATCTTGCCGCCGCGGATGCGATAGGCCTCGGTGCAATTGAACACGAACTTGCCGCTGGTGATGTCGACCTGTCCGCCACCGAAGCTCTTGGCGTAGATGCCGTCCTTGACCCGGCCGATCAGCTCGGCCGGATCGTCCTTGCCGGCGAGCATGAAGGTGTTGGTCATCCGCGGCATCGGCGCGTGGGCGAAGCTTTCCCGGCGGCCGTTGCCGGTCGCGGCCATGCCCATCAGCCGGGCGTTCAGCCGGTCCTGCATGTAGCCTTTGAGGATCCCATCCTCGATGAGCACCGTGCGGCTGGTCGGCGTGCCTTCGTCGTCAATGGTCAGCGAGCCGCGGCGAAGGTCGATCGCGCCGTCGTCGATGACCGTCACTCCCGGCGCTGCGACGCGCTCGCCGAGCCGCCCGGAAAAGGCCGACGTGCCCTTGCGGTTGAAGTCACCTTCGAGCCCGTGGCCCACCGCTTCGTGGAGCAGCACCCCGGCCCAGCCCGAGCCCATGACGACCGGCATCTCTCCTGCGGGCGCAGCGACGGATTCGAGGTTCACGAGCGCCTGTGCCAGCGCCATGTCGATGGCGCGGTTCCACTGCGCCTCTTCGAACAGGCCGTCGTAGAGATANCGNCCGCCGAGGCCGAAATAGCCGCTTTCGCGGCGGCCGTTCTGCTCGGCGACGATGGAGACGTTGAGCCGGACCAGCGGCCGGACGTCGGATGCGACAAAGCCGTCGGCGCGAACGATCTCGACCACGTTCCAGCTCGCCGCGAGCGTGACGCTGACCTGGCTCACCCGCGGGTCGCGCGCGCGCGCCGCAGCATCGATCCGCTCGCACAGCGCGACCTTCTCGGTGAACGGGACGAGCGACAGCGGGTCGTCCGATCCGTACATCGCCTGGTTGGTGCGCTGCGGTGCCGTCGCTGGCTCGCCGGTGCGCGGGTCGAGCAGCTTGAGCGTCGCTGCGGCGCGCTCGATCGCTGCTTCGCTGATCTCATTGGCGTGGGCGAAGGCCGTGGTCTCGCCCGTCACGCCGCGCAAGCCGAAGCCCGACGTGGTGTGATAATCCGCNGTCTTCAGCCGCCCATCGTCGAATCCGAACGCCTCGCTCGCCGCATATTGCAGGTAGAGCTCACCATCGTCGCAGGTCGTCAGATGCTTGGCCGCAAGGCGGCGGGCGCCGTCGGGATCGAGGCTGCGGTACAGGAACCGGCGGGGATCGGGCGCGGTCATGCGGCCTGACTGTCGGCCGGTCCCCCCTCAAGGACGAAGCGCCGGTCGCAATAGCCGCACTCGACGAAACCGACGTCGGGGTCGATGCGCAGATAGATGCGCGGATGCCCGAGCGCCGGCGACACTTCGCCGGAACCGTCGCAGGCAACGCGGTAGCTGGTGACCCTGATCGTCTCGGGAGGCGGAGGCGCTGGCATTGCGGACACGTAGCAACGCGCCTGCGCCCATTCAACGGCGAGCAGCTCAGTTGTAGTCGACGGTCACGTCGAACGTGCCGGTGTATGTGCCCTCGGCCTGGCTGGCCGCGACGTGGAGCGTTGCACCGACCTTGAACTGGAAGGTTTCGTGGGCGACCACGTTGCGGGTGGTGGCGCCGTTGATGTTCCATCCGTCGATCGTCATCGTCTCGGTGCCGCCGACGCGGGTCACCGTCGCGCCCTTGTTGGGCAGGCGGATGTGGACCACCGTCTTGCTCGGGCTAACCGCCTCGAACTGCGCGGCGTGGGGCAGGCCACCGGCGAACAGCACCCCACCGCTGGTCGTGACTGCATCGGTGGTCGAATCGATGACCGCGGTCCCGGCGGTCGTCACGGTGACGAAGCCGAAGTCCATGTCGTACAGCTTGGTGATTTGTGCCGGCAGGATGACCCGCGCGATCCCAGTCGCGTTCTTGTTCGGCGCGAACAGCTGCGCCGGCGCGGCTTCGGCCGCGGCCGGAACAAGCGCAGCGAGCAGCGCGAGGAGGAGGGAAAACCGGGTCATGAAGCAGCCGGCGATATAGGGTTAACGTCAAGATCACTCTGATCATTAGGGTAAACAGCCGATTCACCCTCTTTGCTTGTCGGCCCCGAACGGCACTCCTATGCGCGGAGCGCAAATGGACCAGCCCGCGATCCGCATCGACTCCCTTTCGAAGACCTACGCCGGCGGCAAGCTTGCGCTCGACGATGTCAGCTTCGATGTTCCCCGCGGGCAGATTTTCGGCCTGCTCGGTCCCAACGGTGCCGGCAAGTCGACGCTGATCAACATCCTCGCTGGCCTCGTCGTGAAGACCGGCGGCAACGTCCGCATCTGGGGCTTCGACATCGACGAGCACCCGCGCAACGCCAAGCGCGCGATCGGGATCGTCCCGCAGGAGATCATCTTCGANCCGTTCTTCACGCCGCGCGAAACGCTCGAGATCCAGGCCGGCCTGTACGGCATCCCTCCGTCCGAGCGGCAAAGCGACGCGCTGCTCGCAGCGATGCACCTCACCGACAAAGCCAATGCCTATTCGCGCACCCTCTCGGGCGGAATGAAGCGCCGGCTGCTCGTTGCCAAGGCGATGGTCCATTCGCCGCCGATCCTGGTGCTCGACGAGCCGACCGCCGGCGTCGACGTCGAGCTTCGCCGCCAGCTGTGGGATTATGTCCGCGGCCTGCATGCGCAGGGCGTCACGATCGTGCTCACCACCCACTATCTGGAGGAAGCCGAAGAGCTGTGCGACCGCATCGCGATCATCAACCACGGCAAGGTGATCGCCAACGAGCCGACGCGCGAGCTGGTCGCAAAGGCGCAGGAGAAAGCGGTCGTCGTGACGTTCGACCGCGACATCGCCGAGGTGCCGGTCAACGCCTGCTTCGAGGACATCGCGCTGGTCGATGAGCGGACGCTGCAGATCACCTATCGCAAGGACAAGGTGAACGCCGGCGACGTGCTCGCCTCGCTGACTTCGGAAGGGCGCGGGATCGTCGACGTGCGGACCCGCGAGCCCGATCTCGAGGACGTGTTCCTCAGCCTCACCGCAGCCGACCAGGACGCGGCGTGACCACGACCGCCGACGTGCTCATCGTCGGCTCGGGCGCGGCCGGCCTGACNGCGGCGCTCAACCTCGCCGAGACGCACCGCGTCGCGGTNATCGCCAAGGGCGCGCTCGGCGACACCGCTTCGGCCCGGGCGCAAGGCGGGATCGCCGCGGTGCTCGAGGAAGGCGACAGCTTCGAGGCGCACGTCAACGACACGATGATCGCGGGTGCAGGCCTCAACAACCGCGAGGTCGTCGAGCATGTCGTCGAGCACGCGCCGGCGGCGATCGCCCGGCTGATCGACCTCGGCGTGCCGTTCGCAAGCGAGAATGGCGCGCTTCACCTGACCCGCGAGGGCGGGCAC
>JGI24739J22299_10000917_pt1 | contig 10947 bp, 9 predicted proteins | sample KBSCornC5_FD_22299 | JGI IMG/M metagenome (IMG submission 22299)
TCTTTATGCAATCGCCATCAACATCACCTCGGGCCCGACCAGCTTCGCAAGCCAGTTCATCTCACGCGTGGCCTTTCCGATCTACAGCAAGACGTGGAACCATACGCCCGACCGACTGAAACACGCTTATTATGACGTCGGTCGAAAAACCGTGCTCGCTTACGGCTTTGGCTGCGGCGTGATCGTCGGCGCGGCGCCGATCATCATTCGCCTGCTCTACGATCCGCGCTATCATGATGCAGCCATATTTCTCTCAATCATGATGGCAGGCGGCGCGCTGAAGATGCAGACCCAGGCCGCTTCCGATATGATGACCGCAATCGGTAAAGTGGGGATGACCGTCCACGCCAATATCGCGCGGCTGATCTGGCTGGGCGTAGCGGGGACGATTGGTTTCCTCACCTTCGGCCCGATGGGGCTTATCGTCGCCGTCGGCATGATCGAGGTGCCCGCATTGCTATATTCTTGGTACAAGTTGCGCCAGAATGGAGTGCTCAGTCTGCGGCACGAATTTGTGTATCTCGGCACGATTGTGTGCGGTGCCGCGATTGCTGGAGCATGTACCTGGCTCTTGCTGGGCCTTGCCGGTCGTGCAGCTTGATCGGTTAAACTCCGAACTCTCCTGATCCCCCAACGGCATCCGATGAGCGGGACGGTTTTCAATCGCACATGCGCCAAACCAGGTCGGCTCGACGGAAAGGGATCAGCCGTTAACGCCTGTCGGCCGCGGACGCGGGATCAGTCTCGCGACCGCTTCGCGTAGGAGAATTTTCGCGACGTGCGCGGTGAGGCCGCTGCCGAATTGGCGCGCCTGATTGATTAGCGCAGGATAGCGCGACAGCGGGGTTTTTCGGCTTGGGCCGGTGCGCTCCGCACTGACGAGCATCTGCGCATAGAAATCCTGCGCCATACGCTCGGTCTGGGCAGACGGACGCTGGCCCAGATTCTGGGTCAGGAATTCGCGCACCTCAAGCGCTTCGCGAACGAAATCGGTGGCCTTGGTGCGCAGGCGCACGTTCGTGGTGTGCGTGCGGAAATAGTTGAGGTGATCNGGGACCGAGACGAAGTCGCTGTGCATCAGCATCTTGCAGTANGTGAACCAGTCACCGCAAATCTTCATGTCGGTCACCGGGCCGCCAATGGCTTCGAAGGCGGAGCGGCGGAAGAGCGCACCGCTGGCGTTGGGGATGAGGTTCCACGGCGACATGTAGCGCGCACAGAAATCGCGCCCGTTCATGAAGAAAACCCCGTCGTTGAAGGGGTTTGGACCGTAAGCCGCGGCCAAGCGCCGATCCCACCGCTCGCGATAGCCGCCGAGGATGCGATCCTCGCCATCGATCTTCCATGACATGCACATCGCGATCCCTGCGGACGGATGGCGATCGAGCTGCTCGACCAAGGTGGTGAGGAAGGCAGGATCGGCATAGTCATCGGATTCGGCGATCCAGACATATTCGCCCGTGGTCAGTGCGAGCCCCTTGTTCCATTGGAGATAGGGGCTGCCCGAATTCACCTCATTGCGTTCGAGGCGCGCACGGGGATCGCGAAGATAAGGATCGATCACCGCGAGGCTGTCATCAGGCGACTTGTCGTCCATGATCAGGAGCTCGAAATCGGTGAAGGTCTGGCCGACGACCGTGTCCAGCCGCTTCGGCAGGAAGCGGGCGTGATTATAATTCGGAACGATGACGGATACCTTCGGCATCACCGAGGCCCTGCGCGTGACGACGACACCAATCTCGCTCCGAAGGCGCAGATCCGCGATCCGCTCAAGGCTTGCTTCGCCACTACAAATACTCCGGCAAATGACATGCCCGCACGCGGATGGAGGGCCAAGACGGGAGGTAGATGCGGGAGCCTGCAGCCAATGGCAAGCCCTTGTGCTCTCATCGCTCGACAGATCAGCCTTTAAGGGATCGCCCCCGGATCCTTATGGTCGCAAATGCAGACTAGATCGGTGAAGATCTAGTCGGCGACCGCCCCACGAGCAATCGCCGCAACGCCCGTTCGGGCGACTTCGATCAGCCCAACCTCGCGCATGAGCTCAAGGAATTTGTCGATCTTCTCGGTGCCGCCCGTGACCTCGAAAACGAAGCTGGAGATCGTCGCGTCGACCACGCGCGCACGATAGACTTCGGCGAGACGAAGCGCCTCGATCCGGTGATCGCCCGTGCCCTTGACCTTCACGAGTGCCAGCTCGCGCTCCACGTGCGGGCCTTCGGCGGTGAGGTCGTGGACGCGATGCACCGGTGGCAATCGATCAAGCTGCGCGATGATCTGGTCGATCACGGCAGGCGGACCCGAGGTAACGATCGTGATGCGGCTGATCGTTTCGTCTTCGGTCACTTCGGCAACGGTCAGGCTCTCGATATTATAGCCGCGACCGGCAAACATGCCGGCGATGCGCGCCAATATACCGGGCTCGTTCGTGACCGTGACGGAGAGCGTGTGTCGTTCGCTGACTTCTTTGCGGATGTGCATTCTTACTCTCATCGACACGGCGGAGGCCGGGGCTGCAGGAATATCGGGAACGTCGCGCGCCGCAAGCGCCCCGGCCGCCGGCCGGGGCGACGCGTTAAAGATTAGACCAGCGCCTTGGCCTCGTCGTCCATCTCACCCGAGACTTCGTTGGCCTGCAGGATCATCTCGGTATGCGCCGCACCCGAGGGGATCATTGGGAAGCAGTTCGCAAGCTTAGCGACGCGGCAATCGACCATCACTGGGCCGGGATAAGCGAGCATTTCGGCGATGCCGTCGTCCAGCGCGTCGGGCTTCTCGATCCGCATACCTTTCCAGCCATAAGCCTCAGCCAACTTCACGAAATCGGGCAGCGCCTCCGAATAGCTATGCGAATGGCGTCCCTGATAGGTCAGATCCTGCCACTGGCGCACCATGCCCATATATTCGTTGTTCAAGATGAAGACCTTGACCGGCAGCTCATATTGGGTGGCGGTCGACATCTCCTGGATGTTCATCTGGATCGATGCTTCCCCGGCGATGTCGATCACCAACGCGTCAGGATTGCCGAGCTGCGCGCCGATTGCGGCGGGCAGGCCATAGCCCATCGTTCCNAGCCCGCCNGAGGTCAGCCATTTGTTGGGGCTTTCGAAGCCGAAATGCTGCGCGGCCCACATCTGATGCTGTCCGACCTCAGTCGTGATGATCGGCGCCCGATCCTTTGTCGCTTCCCACAAGCGGCGGATCGCGAGTTGGGGCATGATCTCCTTGGTCGAAACCGGGAAATCGAGGCTGCGCTTTGCGCGCCACTGATCGATCTGCGCAAACCAGGGCTGGAGATCGGCCGCCTGATGGCCGCGCTGCCGCCACAATGCGATCATGGCCTCAATCGCGCGACCGACGTCACCGACAATGCCGAGCTCCGCCGACACGATCTTGTTGATCGACGAGCGGTCGATATCGACATGGATCTTGCGCGCATGTGGCGCGAACGCATCCAGCCTGCCGGTCACGCGATCGTCGAAACGCGCGCCGAGCGCGATGATCAGATCGGCCCGGTTCATCGCCATATTGGCTTCATAGGTGCCATGCATGCCCAGCATGCCCAACCATTGCGGCGACGAAGCAGGCAGCGCGCCCAAGCCCATCAGCGTCGAGGTGACGGGCGCGCCGGTGAGCTTGGCCAGTTCGCGCAGCGCTTCGCTCGCGGCCGGCCCCGAATTGATGATNCCNCCGCCCGTGTAGAAGATCGGCCGCTCGGCAGCTGCGATCATCTCGACCGCATTCGCGATCAATCCGGCGTCCGGTTCGATCTGCGGNTGGTAGCCGACGCTGTTGCGCGGCNTGTTGGTCGCGGTCGCGGCGACCTGCACATCCTTGGGCAAATCAATCAGCACCGGGCCCGGGCGGCCGGTGGTGGCGATGCTGAAGGCTTCGCGGATCACACCTTCGAGCTCGGCGGGGTCCTTCACCAGATAATTCTGCTTGGTGCAGTGGCGTGTGATGCCGACGGTGTCGCATTCCTGGAAGGCATCCGATCCGATCAAGGCGGTCGGCACCTGGCCGGTGATCACGACCATAGGGATCGAATCCATCAACGCGTCAGTGATGCCGGTGACCGCGTTGGTGGCACCGGGGCCGGAGGTCACAAGGACGACGCCTGGTTTGCCGGTCGAGCGCGCATAACCCTCCGCCGCATGCGCGGCGCCGCCTTCCTGACGAACAAGGATGTGGCGAATGCGATCCTGCTTGAAGATCGCATCGTAAATCGGAAGCACCGCCCCGCCCGGATAGCCGAATACGACCTCGACACCGAGATCGCTCAACGTTTCGATCAAGATGTCCGCGCCGGTTCGTTCCTGGGCCATGGCCTTTTCCCATTGTGTTGAGGAGTGGCGCCGGTAGCTACGCGCGATACGGCTGTCAACCAACAATCGAATTTTTATTTCTCGCCATGGACGTCCGCAGTAATTTTATTGCCTTGTGACCCGGTAAGAAGACAAAAAGAAAGCCGCCCTGGGGCCGCTTTCTGGGAGACTCAGATCCACGCGCTTGGTCAAGCCGCTGCCGGACGATCCTCGCGCCGACGCTGACGAATGACCGAACCGCTGGCACCGAAACCCAACAACACGGTCATCCGGCCCCGGGCGTAGCCCCGAAGCGGGACGGCAATTGATGGCGCAGCCAGGTGCGCTGCCGCTTGGCATAGTTCCGGGTAGCCTGCTTGATTGCGGCGGTCGCGACCGAGAGCTCCGTCTCGCCCTCGAGATACTGGATCAACTGACTTACCCCGATAGCCCGCATGACCGGCAGGTCGGGATCGAGCGCCCGAGCGCGCAATTCGGCAACCTCNTCGACTGCTCCGGNAGCGATCATCTGATCGACCCGCGCATCGCAGCGCGCGTAAAGTTCGGGCACGGGCGGCANGATNAAGTGCAGATCGATGCGAACCCGATCCGCGATACCGCCTGTACGTGATTCACGCCAAGAATCGATGCCGCGTCCGGTCGAGCGGACCACCTCCAGCGCACGCTGGAGCCGGGCAGTGTCGTTGGGATGCAGCCGCGAGGCTGCGCGCGGATCCTCCTGGGTAAGCGCAGCATGCGCTTCGCCGGCCGAAAGCACCCGCACCGCGCGCCGAATATCGGGATCGATTTCGGGTACCGGAGCGATCCCCTCAAGCAACGTACGAATGTACAGGCCAGTGCCACCTACGAGGATTGGTAATCGCCCATCGCCAATGGCTTCGGCAATGGCCACCTTTGCGTCCTCCGCCCATTCGGCGGCCGANCATGCCGAAGCGCCGTCGCGATAGCCGAATAGCCGGTGGGGAACGCGCTCCTCCTCGGCTTCGGCGGGGCGCGCGCTTAATATGCGCAGGTCGCGATAGACCTGGCTTGCATCGGCATTGATGATTGTCCCGTGCTCNTGTTCGGCAAGTTCGANTGCANGCGCCGACTTGCCGCTCGCGGTCGGCCCTGCAATGAGCGCGATCCTCGGCAAATCGGAAGGGGACATTGTGTTCATCGCAACCTTGATAGCATCCAACGGCAACCTGTCCCCTGCCGATCTGGATCAGGCGCGTGATGCGCTAGGGGGAGTGGGCGCGGTGCCGGCAGCACCGGCGTGGATCGATGAGGGTGCGGCGGCGGACCTGCCGTTCGGGCGGGTCGACCGCGCGAGCGCGCGGGCTGCGCTGGAAGGCTTGCTGCCGGGCATCGACGTCGTGGTCCAGCCGTCTGCTGGCCGNGCCAAGAAGCTGCTCGTCGCCGACATGGACTCGACCATGATCACCATCGAGTGCATCGACGAGCTCGCCGATTATGCCGGGATCAAGCCGCAGATCGCCGAGGTCACTGAGCGGGCGATGCGGGGCGAACTCGACTTTGAGTCGGCACTCGATGCGCGTGTCGCTTTGCTCAAGGGGCTGGAGGAGGCCGCGATCGACCGCTGCCACGCCGAGCGGGTGCAGTTGATGCCAGGTGCGCGCTCATTGATCCGGACGATGAAGGCGCATGGTGCGCGAACCATATTGGTTTCCGGAGGCTTCACGGTTTTTGCCGATAGGGTGGCAGAGGCAATAGGTTTCGACCACGCGATTTCGAACCGCCTCGGGCTGGCTAAAGGCATGCTCGACGGAACGGTCGCCCGACCNATCGTCGGCTCCGCCACCAAGCGTGAAACTCTACTCGCCGAACGCGAGGCACTCGGCCTGACGCACGAGCAGACACTGGCAGTTGGCGACGGCGCCAACGACATTCCGATGATCGAGGAAGCAGGGCTCGGCGTGGCCTATCATGCCAAGCCCAAGACAGCCGAAGCGGCGGATGCGCGCATCGAGCATGGCGATCTGACCGCATTGCTCTACGCGCAGGGTTACAAACGCACGGACTGGGTGGAGTAATCCGCTCCAACGCGCCTGACTGCCGTAAGGCTATCTGGGCAGCCGCAATTCCATATCGACGCGGTGCATNGCCGGGCCCCAGCCATCGGCTATTTGACCGACCTCACGCGCNCCGAAACGTGCGAAGAATGGCGCCGAAAGATGGCTTGCGGCTATATCCACGAGCTCGGCGCCGGCAGCCCGGGCGTGCATTTCCACGGCTGCCATGATCGAGCGGCCCAACCCACCGCCGTGGAACTCCGGGTGGACCATGATCCAGTTCAGGCTGAGACGGCCGATGCGAGCACCGTCGATCAGCCCGAATGCCGCGATTGCGGTGCTGCCCTGCAATCTGACCCAGTAATTACCATCGAGATCGTCGAGAAAGCCCTCGTAATCTGCGCGTTCATTCGCCGCAAAATAAGTGGGGCAGTTGGCATCGAACAGCGCAAGGCAGCCGCCTTTATGCCGAGCCTGGTATGGCTCGAAGCCATCGAGATCCAACGGAGCGGCGTTGGCGGCAGAGCGCGTCATGGCGGCAAGCTACACCCCCTTTTGAGGAATGTTCAATGCGGAGCAGCCGGCGCGATTCACCCGCGGATGGGCTTGAGGCATTCGAATGACCCAGATTGACACAGGTGTGAGATGGGGTCACTCTTCGGTCCAGCGCGCCTCTGGAGCGCCGCCTGTCCGCGGCAAGGGAGCCGGCTCCCATCCAGCCTGAACCTGTACTTACGAACCCTTCTTCCGGCCTTTCGTAAGCGGACGTCTGGCGATGGGAAGGAAGGTTTACGATGCGTGTGCTCACGCCCAGAACCAAGCTCGAATCACTGCGGAAAGAAGCCAAGCGTTGGCTGAAAGCCCTGCGTGCCGGCAATGCCGAGGCGGCTGGCCGTCTGAAGGCGGCTTATCCCGAGGCACCGGCCGCGCCGGGATTGCGCGATGTCCAGCATGCGCTGGCGTTGGAATATGGCCATGCTGGTTGGTCCGCGCTGAAGGCCGCGCTCACTGACCTGACCCGACCACGGGAAAGCAATGTCGACCGCCTCGACACACTGCTGCGCCACGGCTGGACCGGGCAGACGAAGGCNGCCGAACGCATAATCGCGCGCCATCCGGAACTCGCGACGCACGACCTCTTCACCGCTGCGACATGTGGCGCGATCGACGAGGTGGAATGGCGCCTCAAGCGGGAGCCCGACGCCGCAGGCCGGGTCGGCGGACCGATGAACTGGACCGCGCTCGCCTACGCGACCTATGGACGGCTCGATCCGGTCAATGGAGTGGCGATCGCGCGGCGGCTGCTCGCCGCCGGAGCCGATCCCAATTTCCGGTTCGACGATGGCTGGGGTTCGCCATTCACGGTGCTGGCCGGCGCGATCGGGATGGGCGAAGGCGCGAAGCTGCCCCATGCCCAAGCGCCAGAGCTCGTCCAACTGCTCGTCGATGCAGGTGCCAAGCCTTATGATCTGCAGGCGCTCTATAATATCTCGATCGTCGGCGACGACGTCAGCTGGTACGAACTGCTGTGGCGGCTGTGCGAGCAGAAGGGCCATCTCGATCAGTGGCGGATCGCAGCCGACGGCCGGCTCGGCTGGCATGTGGCCAACAGCCTAGACTATCTGCTCGGCAACGCAGTCGGCCAAAACCATGCCCGCCGGGTCGAATGGCTGCTGGCGCGCGGGGCCAACCCGAACACCACGCACCACCAGACGCGGGGATCGATGCTGGCCTTGGCTCAATTGTCGGGCTTCCAAGAAATCGCCGCGGTGCTGGAAGCACATGGGGCGACTGCGCCGAAACTGACCCGACTCGAGGCCTTGATCGCCGCCTGCATGCGCCACGACCGAGTGGCCGCACAGGCGATGCTCGCCGCTGAGCCGGCGCTGATCCGCGATCCGCACCTGCTGCTGGCTGCGGCTGCGCACGGCGATGCTGTCGCCACGGAATTGCTCCTCGGGTTCGGGGCGGATCCGCACGCGCTGGCCGGCGACGGGATCAGTCCGCTGCACCGCGCGGTACAAGCCGGGTCGTGGGACGTGGCCGACTTGCTGCTGAAGGCAGGCGCAGAAATCGATCTGCGCGAACGTAAGTGGAAAGGTACGCCGCTCAGCTGGGCGGTCGTGCTAAAACAGCCGCATATGGCCGAGAAGCTCGCACCATTGAGTCGCGATGTGCGCGCACTTGCCAGCCTTGCCGACGTCGATCGGCTGAACGCGGTCCTCGGCGGTGAGCCTGCGCTGGCCAATCACGGGCTCGACCATGAAGAATCCCCGACGCCGCTCTTTTGTCTGCCCGACGATGATGACGCGGCGATCGACGTCGTGGAAATCCTGCTGCGGCATGGGGCCGATCCAAAAGTACGCAGCCGACGCGGGGAGACGCCGGCCGAGGCCGCACGGCGGCGAGGGCTCGACGATGCGGCCGATTTGATCGAGGAGGCGAGCCATGGCGCCTGACCGCTTCACCGTGCAGGTACGGATCATCATGGAGCACCCTGTGCCGGGGGTCTCTATCATGCTCCAGCGCGGCGCTACTGCCCGGGCAGAGCGGCTTCCTGCCGTTGCCAGCTCTCCCGATGCGCTGGCATTCGATATTCATCTCGATATCGAGGGATCCCTTCCGGATGGGCGGCCCAGATTATTGGGGGCCTTCGTGCAGGGTCCACCCGCGGCGCGGTTCGTCTATCTCTGTGTGGGGCAGGCCGCAGGCCAGATCGGCTCGGAATGGAATCGCCGCGTCAAAGTGCCCCTCGGCGGCATCTCCTGGGAGCTACTTCGCGAACTTCCCAGGGAGGGGCGGCTGGAGGCGCGCATCGCCGGACGAGGGCGCGACGGCAGCCCTGCGTGCGCCACCGTCCCTCTCCTCCCACCTGGATGGCGCATCTGCTGAGGGCGGCGCGGCCCAGCCCATCACGGTGCGCCCGCCATAAAGATGCGAATCGCGCCGTTCTTCGGCGAGATGCTGTTCGAAGGATGGGCCGGTAGCGTCGCGTTCGAGCTTGCGGGCCTGTGCGTCGAGTCGCCGCACCGCGTCCAGCTTCTCGTCCTTGCCGAGCTTGGCGCTGCCGACCGCGCTTTTCAGCACACGGATCGTCTCGTCATAGACCTTCGTCGGGACAGGATAAGGATGCCCATCCTTGCCGCCATGCGCGAGCGAATAGCGCGCGGGATCGGAGAAACGGCAGGGCGCGCCGTGAATCACCTCGGCCACGAAAGCGAGACTGCGGACGGTGCGCGCGCCGACGCCCGGCACCATCAACAGCTCGGCGAAATCCTTTGGCCCCGCTTCGGCCGCGGCCGCGAGCGTGCCGTGCAACCGCCGCAGCACGACGTCTTCGGCGCGGACGTCGTGGTGATCGGGTAAATCGAGATGCGGCAGCGTTGCCTGCGGCGCCGATGGCCTACGCCTGCTCTCGACTGCGGCACATTCCCGCGCCAGTCGATCCGGGCCCATGTCGCTCAGCAAAGCGAGTTGCGCGGCGCGAGATCTTTCAGCGCGGCGATCAGCGAGGTTCACGATCGAGCCGCCGCTCCGACCATCGATGGCCGTATGGGGCGCATCGACGAAACTCTCCAACCCTTCCGACAACCAATGATAGCGCCGCGCTTGGCGGGAGGTTTCGTTCATGCCCTGTTGGACGACGACCCACTCGCCATCGTCGGCGACGATGAAGCCGTGCAGGTAGAGATCGAATCCGTCCTGTACCGCCGCACTGTCGACCTTAGCGACGAGCTTGCTGGCGGAGGCTAGAGCCTGGCCATCGAAGCCCACGGTCATTCCCGCAGCGATCAGCTCCTGCGGCGTCTGACGTGAATGCTTGCCCCGCCCGCCNCAGACNTGGATACCGAGCTCGCCTGCAAGCGGAGTCAGGCCACGCTTCAAGGACCCGATCACGCTGGTGGTGATGCCCGACGAATGCCAGTCCATCCCCATCACGGCGCCGAATGACTGGAACCAGAAGGGGTTGGACATGCGGCGGAGGAATTCGCGGCGCCCATAATGGTGAACGATCGCCTCGGCCATGACGGCACCCAGCCGCGTCATGCGCTCCCCTAACCATGCGGGTACACGGCCGCCGTGGAGGGGGAGATTGGCGCTGCCGGAACGCTGGACCATGTCCGCAGCCTAGAACATTATATGAACATAGGCCAGTATTTAGACAGGTTCGGGGAACCGCGCGACGAGCGGACCGGATGGTCTAAGGCGCGATCACCAGGCAATCGCCCCCGGCGGAGCGAACCTTGGCACACAGAGCCTGCGCAGCGGTCTTGCTGCTAATACCGCTCGCCTGTAGCCGCTGCACTGTGCCGGCCGCGGCGATGTGCTGGTCATAACCGGCGAGGGCGGTCACCTTTGCCGTAAGCTGCTTCCATCGATCGCGCGCGCGATCAGCGGTGCCGAACGCACCGAGCTGCACTTTCCACGGGCCGCGAGCAGCAGCAGCATCGTCGGCGTTTATGTTCTTTGCGGGCGACTTGGCCGGCTTTGATGTTTTCGCGGCAGGCGCCGTAGTGGCACCGGGTACAGCGGATGAAGCAATCGGCTTGGAACCGGGAGCGGCAGCGCCATCCCGCCGGGCCCCATCCGCACCACCCGCCGCAGCC